>Ga0102590_1003044_pt1 | contig 17913 bp, 16 predicted proteins | sample AraplaMF_Col_mMF_FD_76859 | JGI IMG/M metagenome (GOLD analysis project Ga0102590, IMG submission 76859) | Arabidopsis root microbial communities from the University of North Carolina, USA - plate scrape MF_Col_mMF | ecosystem: Host-associated > Plants > Roots > Endosphere | place: USA...
GGGAGAAGACCGTCGTCACCCTGTACTACTACGAAGGACTCACCCTCGCCGAGATCGGCAATGTGCTGGGAGTGACCGAGAGCCGGGTGAGCCAGATCCACACGAAGTCCGTGCTGCAGCTGAGGGCGAAGCTGGCCGGATTCGGGCGCTGAGCCGGGCGGCGCGAAGTGCGCGCCCCTGCGGAGACGTCGGGCCGCGCGGTGCGCGCGCCCGGTGTGGCCACCATCCGCGCAGGTCACTGTGACGGACGGAGATTGCGTCCGCGGCATGTGGTGGGAGCGCCTCCCGTGCGGGGCGGACGGTCCGTACAGTGGTTGACGTGCCAAGGATTCGAGCGGCCTCCGTGGCCGAGCACCGGTCGATGCAGCGAGCCGCCCTGCTGGACGCGGCACGGTCCCTTCTGTCCGAGGGCGGTACGGAGGCGCTGACCTTCCTGGCTCTCGCCGAGCGGACGGGGCTGGCGCGGTCTTCCGTGTACGAGTACTTCCGCTCCCGCGCGGCGGTCGTCGAGGAGCTGTGCGCGGTCGACTTCCCCGTATGGGCGGCGGAGGTCGAGGCGGCCATGGCGGTGGCGGACGGACCCGAGGCCAAGATCGAGGCGTACGTACGGCGGCAACTGGCGCTGGTGGGGGACCGGCGGCACCGGGCCGTGGTGGCCATCTCCGCGAGTGAGCTCGACGCAGGGGCGCGCGAGAAGATCCGGGCGGCGCACGGCGGGCTCGTGGCGATGATCGTCGATGCTCTGGCCGGAACGGGGCACCGCGAGCCCCGCCTGGCGGCGATGCTGCTGCAGGGCGTGGTCGACGCGGCCGTCCGGCGTATCGAGCTGGGTGCCGCGGAGGACCCGGAGGCCATCACCGAAGCGGCGGTCACGATGGTCCTGCGGGGCGTCAGGGGCTGAGCACACCGCGTCGGCTGCGGCACCGCGGACACGGCCGCAGGGGCCGTCTTCAGGGCAACGGCACGTTGTGCAGTGGCAACAAACGGGAGGGACCGGCCCTCAGCAGCCACGGCGGCAGCAGGGCCAGCGGATCCAGATACACCTCCCCTCTCCGCAACCCCCAGTGCAGACAGGCGCGGGGGCAGTGTGCGGTCGGCGTTTCCAGCACGCCCAGCTCCCCGCCGGGCTCCACCTCGTCGCCCTCGCCGACCGACGCGCTGACGGGCTCGTACGTGGTGCGCAGCGGAGGGTCGCCCGTGTCCGCCAGGTCGACCGAGACGACGCCCCGTCCCGCCACCCGCCCCGCGAACACGACCCGGCCCGCGGCCACCGCCCGCACGGGATCGCCGGGCGCCGCCGCCAGGTCCACGCCCCGGTGGCCCGGACCGTACGGACCCGCCGGCGGGTCCCAGCCCCGGAGGATCTCGGGACGCCGTCCCACCGGCCACCCCCGGGCGACGGCGGGTACGTGATCGTCGGCGGCCGGCGGTGGCGCCGTGGCCGGACGCCGCCAGGCCGACGTACCCGCCCAGGCCACGGGGGTCAGCACGCTCGATGTCATCACCAGCAGCACCGCGGACCACGTCCGGGCGCATCGTTCAGCTCGCATGGGGAAACGGTCCCGGACCACGGGTGATCTTGGCCGGATCTGTGGACAACTGCCGGGTTGTGGACAGCGGCGTCATCCGCCGCTCCGCGTGTCCCGTACACTTCTTGTGGCGACCCGGGCCACCGGGTCGACTTCGCACGCCCCGACACCGGGCCCTTACGCAGCCGGTGTCAGCGCCCCTCGGTCCCCAGTGGCACGGCGCATCGCGGGCGTCAGGCGCGGGTGTCATCCGGCACCCGCGGCACAACCGAGAAAACTCAAGGAGAACGGCCATGGCCGTCGTCACGATGCGGGAGCTGCTGGAGAGCGGCGTCCACTTCGGTCACCAGACCCGTCGCTGGAACCCGAAGATGAAGCGCTTCATCTTCACCGAGCGCAACGGCATCTACATCATCGACCTGCTCCAGTCGCTGTCGTACATCGACCGCGCCTACGAGTTCGTCAAGGAGACCGTCGCCCACGGCGGTACGGTCATGTTCGTCGGTACGAAGAAGCAGGCGCAGGAGGCCATCGCCGAGCAGGCCACCCGCGTCGGCATGCCCTACGTCAACCAGCGCTGGCTGGGCGGCATGCTCACCAACTTCTCGACCGTCTACAAGCGTCTGCAGCGCCTCAAGGAGCTCGAGCAGATCGACTTCGAGGACGTCGCGGCCTCCGGTCTGACCAAGAAGGAGCTCCTGGTCCTCTCCCGCGAGAAGGCCAAGCTGGAGAAGACCCTCGGCGGTATCCGCGAGATGCAGAAGGTGCCGAGCGCCGTCTGGATCGTGGACACCAAGAAGGAGCACATCGCGGTCGGCGAGGCCCGCAAGCTCAACATCCCGGTCGTCGCCATCCTCGACACCAACTGCGACCCCGACGAGGTCGACTACAAGATCCCGGGCAACGACGACGCCATCCGCTCCGTCACCCTGCTCACCCGTGTGATCGCCGACGCCGTCGCCGAGGGCCTCATCGCCCGTTCCGGTGTCGCCACCGAGGGCAAGGGCGAGAAGGCCGCGGGCGAGCCGCTCGCCGAGTGGGAGCGCGACCTGCTCGAGGGTGAGAAGAAGGCCGAGGAGGCCCCCGCCGCCGAGGCTGCAGCCGAGGCGCCGGCCGCCGAGGCTGCGGCTCCCGAGGCTGCCGCCGAGACGCCGGCCACCGAGGCTGCGGCCCCCGAGACTGCCGCCGAGACCCCGGCCGCCGAGGGCGAGCAGGCCTGACCTCAGGCCGTTCGGCTGAAGTGAGGGCGGGTGGCGCCGACCGCGCCACCCGCCGTTCACCCGCAGCCCGTAGATCTTCGTAGCCCGTAGATCCTTGGCGGACGCCCGCCCAAGCCGCGGCGGCCGCCGACTTCGAGACTTCGAACTCCGAGAAGAGATTCACAGATCATGGCGAACTACACCGCCGCCGACGTCAAGAAGCTCCGTGAGCTCACCGGCGCCGGCATGATGGACTGCAAGAAGGCGCTGGACGAGGCCGAGGGCAACGTCGAGAAGGCCGTCGAGGCGCTCCGCATCAAGGGCCAGAAGGGCGTCGCCAAGCGCGAGGGCCGCTCCGCCGAGAACGGCGCCGTGGTCTCCATCATCGCCGACGACAACTCCTCCGGTGTCCTCGTCGAGCTGAAGTGCGAGACCGACTTCGTCGCCAAGGGTGACAAGTTCCAGGCCGTCGCCACGGCGATCGCCGAGCACGTCGCCAAGAGCTCCCCGGCCGACCTCGAGGCGCTGCTCGCCTCCGAGATCGAGGCCGGCAAGACCGTCCAGGCGTTCGTCGACGAGGCCAACGCCAACCTCGGCGAGAAGATCGTCCTGGACCGCTTCGCGCAGTTCGCCGACGGCTTCGTGACGGCGTACATGCACCGCACCATGCCCGACCTGCCCCCGCAGATCGGTGTCCTCGTCGAGCTCGACAAGCCGAACGCCGATGTCGCCAAGGGCGTCGCCCAGCACATCGCCGCCTTCGCGCCGAAGTACCTCTCCAAGGAGGAGATCCCGGCCGAGGTCGTCGAGTCCGAGCGCCGTATCGCCGAGGAGACCACCCGCGCCGAGGGCAAGCCCGAGGCCGCGATCGCCAAGATCGTCGAGGGTCGTCTGAACGGCTTCTTCAAGGACGCCACCCTGCTCGGCCAGCCGTACGCGCTGGACAACAAGAAGTCCGTCCAGAAGGTTCTGGACGAGGCGGGTGTCACCCTGAAGCGCTTCACGCGCATCAAGGTCGGCATCTGAGTCCGTACCGCGATCGACGGGCGACCCCGATAGGGTCGTAAGCAGTCGTCCGTGCAGTTCGCGTATGCCGTCCCGCACGCACGCGTGACGGACGACAGCAGATCTGACGAGGAGGCCATTGCCGCGCATGGGTTGCGAACGACACCCCACCGGCAATGGCCTTCTTCGTATGTGCACCACGAGGAGATCTCCATGACCACCAAGGCCGAGAAGAGCGACGACGGCAAAGTACGCGGCCGCTTTCTGCTGAAGCTGTCCGGAGAGGCTTTCTCCGGCGGGACCGGACTCGGCGTCGACCCCGACGTGGTGCACGCCATCGCCCGTGAGATCGCGGCCGTGGTGCGCGACGGTTCGCAGATCGCCGTCGTCATCGGCGGCGGCAACTTCTTCCGCGGGGCCGAGCTTCAGCAGCGCGGCATGGACCGTGCCCGTTCCGACTACATGGGCATGCTCGGCACGGTCATGAACTGCCTCGCCCTCCAGGACTTCCTGGAGAAGGAGGGCATCGACTCGCGGGTGCAGACCGCCATCACCATGGGCCAGGTCGCCGAGCCGTACATTCCGCTGCGTGCCGTGCGCCACCTGGAGAAGGGCCGCGTGGTCATCTTCGGCGCCGGTATGGGCATGCCGTACTTCTCGACCGACACGACCGCCGCGCAGCGTGCCCTGGAGATCGACGCCGAGGCGTTGCTCATGGGCAAGAACGGGGTGGACGGGGTCTACGACTCCGACCCGAAGACCAACCCCGAGGCCGTCAAGTTCGACTCGCTCAGCTACGGCGAGGTCATCACCCGGGACCTCAAGGTCGCCGACATGACCGCGATCACGCTGTGCCGGGACAACAAGCTGCCCATCCTGGTCTTCGAGCTCCTGGCGGAGGGCAATATCGCACGGGCCGTCAAGGGTGAGAAGATCGGCACACTCGTGGGTGACCAAGACAGCCGGAACTGACCGGCGGGCAGACCTGTTCGGGGTGAACCCCGTCCGGACGACGGACCCTGACCGGGGGATGGACAATGGTCTACCGGTCCGGAACCGTGCAGGAAGAAGACGCGACGCAGCCGGCCGCCGCCCACGGATGCCGGGCCTACTCAAGACACGCAGGAGCAAGTGGTGATCGAAGAGACCCTCCTCGAGGCCGAGGAGAAGATGGAGAAGGCCGTCGTGGTCGCCAAGGAGGACTTCGCCGCGATCCGCACCGGTCGTGCGCACCCGGCGATGTTCAACAAGATCGTGGCCGACTACTACGGCGCACCGACGCCGATCAACCAGCTGGCCTCGTTCTCCGTGCCGGAGCCGCGCATGGCCGTCGTGACGCCCTTCGACAAGAGCGCACTGCGCAACATCGAGCAGGCGATCCGTGACTCCGACCTGGGCGTCAACCCGAGCAATGACGGCAACATCATCCGTGTGGTGTTCCCCGAGCTCACCGAGGAGCGCCGCCGCGAGTACATCAAGGTCGCCAAGGGCAAGGGCGAGGACGCCAAGGTCGCGATCCGCTCCGTGCGTCGCAAGGCCAAGGACGCCATCGACAAGCTCGTCAAGGACGGCGAGGTCGGCGAGGACGAGGGCCGCCGTGCGGAGAAGGAGCTCGACGACACCACCGCGAAGTACGTCGCGCAGGTGGACGAGCTGCTCAAGCACAAGGAAGCGGAGCTTCTCGAGGTCTGATGAACGACTCTTCCTGGGGGGCGCCGCCACAGACCGGGTACTGGGGACCCGCCGACCAGGGGCCGGCTCACGGCCCCGGCCCGGCGGGTTCCGCGTACGATGCGCATGACGCCCAGCAGACTCGCCCCATGCCCATCGTGCCCGAGGTACCCGCACCCGGCGGAGACCAGGATGACGGCCGGGGGGCCGCTCGGGTGAGCGGCCCCTTGTTCCGAGACGAGACGCTGCAGGCGCCGTCCCACTGGGCGGTACCTGAGAATCCGGAGCCCATGCCCGACGCCCCACAGCCGGCGCCCGCGCCGCAGAAGAAGAGCGCGGGCCGTGACCTGGGTGCGGCCATAGGGGTCGGCGTCGGGCTCGGCATCGTGATCGTGGCGTCACTGTTCATCGTCAAGGCTGTTTTCGTCGGCGTCGTGGCGGTCGCCGTGGTGGTGGGCCTGTGGGAGCTGACGAAGCGGCTCGAGGAGCGCAAGGGCATCAAGGCGCCCCTCGTACCGCTGGCGGTCGGCGGTGCGGCGATGGTCGTCGCCGGCTATGTGCGTGGCGCCGAGGGCGCCTGGGTGGCGATGGCGCTGACGGCGCTCGCGATCCTCGTCTGGCGCATGACGGAGCCACCGGACGGCTATCTCAAGGACGTGACGGCGGGCCTCTTCGCCGCCTTCTACGTGCCCTTCCTGGCCACGTTCGTGTCCTTGATGCTGACGGCGGACGACGGCCCGCGGCGCGTTCTGACCTTCCTCGTTCTGACGGTCGTCAGCGACACGGGCGCCTACGCGATCGGCTGGCGCTTCGGCAAGCACAAGCTCGCGCCACGCATCAGCCCCGGCAAGACCCGCGAGGGACTCATCGGTGCGGTCACCTTCGCGATAGTCGCGGGCGCGCTGTGCATGCAGTTCCTGATCGACGGCGGCTCCTGGTGGCAGGGACTGCTGCTCGGTCTCGCGGTCGCGGCCAGCGCCACACTCGGCGACCTGGGCGAGTCCATGATCAAGCGCGACCTCGGCATCAAGGACATGGGCACCCTGCTGCCGGGACACGGCGGCATCATGGACCGCCTCGACTCGCTCCTGCCGACGGCGCCCGTGGTGTGGCTGCTGCTCGTCCTCTTCGTCGGCAACGGCTGACGGATCGTTCCGCACGCCACCGACCCGCGCTTCACGGTCTCGAGGCCCGCCGTCCACCGGACGGCGGGCCTCTCGCGTTCACCGGCTGCCGGTTCGGTCATTCCGGCCATACGTCCGGTCCACCCCCGCGCCACTCGATCAGGTCCGACGTCCGTGCGTCGACGTCCTCGAGTCCGGCCCGCCTCAGGAACTCCTCGACGTCCCGGGGCTCCTGGGCCAGCCCGAGGTTCACCGCCTCCACCGTCACCCGGCGTCCGCCGCCCGGCGACGGCTGATGCACCACCACAGGTCGCTTTGGGGACATGCCCACAGGATCATCCGTCCCTTCCCTGACATGTATCCGGGCACGGTGTCACGGCAGCCGTGTGACCGTGACCCCTTTGATGGATCCGAGCGTGGACACGAACGCTGTCTCCGCCCGTGGCGCGCGCTCGCCGACGCTCGCCGCGGGGGTGCGTCGAGCGCCTGCGCAGACGGGACGCCGGACCGGCCGGCCGCGTTCGGTCACGGTCCGGCAGCCGGCCACGGGGCCCGCTCGATCGGCCGTTCCCAGCGGTCCGGCCGGGCCGGTGACGCTATCGCCTGCGGGATCGCCGCACACGGTGCGAAGTGTCGTGGGGCCGGGGCGGGGCGGCGAGTATTCGCTCATGTATTCGATTCTAGGTCTCTTCGCCTCATCGGTACCACGGGACCCCTGAGCGGTTCCGTTCGCTGGCCCGTCTGCCGCAGGGCGGCCGCTTCGACCTGCCCCGATGTTGGGGGCGGCCCTGTGGGGCGGAGTGCGGCGCAGGCATCGCCGGCTCGAGTCGGTGGCGCAGGACCGTCACGCTCGGGGTCCTGCGGGACGCTCGCACGGGAAGCCCGGGATGACGGCGCGGCCCGACGGTCGAGGCGGCCGAGGAGTACGCCGACGGTCGGGATGCCGGCGGTCGGATTGCCGACCGGCGGCGGGCCAGGAGCGCCCACCGGCCCCGCCGCCGGGGACGCCGACCGGTGTCGGTGTCAGGCATGTCGACCGCCCCGGTTGCTCGATGGCCGGGGTACCTGCCCGCCCCGATCCCGGGTGTGCCGGACTTGCGGGCGGCCGGTCGGCCGGTAGCGTCGACAGCAGGCGGGGGCCACCGCACGAAGGAGCAGGCGGATGGGCGTGAAGCGCTGGATCGAGGCCTGGCCCGTCTACCGGCAGCTCACCGGGACGGACCCGCTGGGCCGGGGCAAGGCCGCGCAGTCGGCCCGTTCGGCCGGGCTCACCTCCCGTACGGAGAGCGCCGACCGGGTGGCCGGATCGGTGTGCCCGTACTGCGCCGTGGGCTGTGCGCAGCGCGTCTTCGTCAAGGACGGGAAGGTCGTCCAGATCGAGGGCAACCCGGACAGCCCCATCTCCCGCGGCCGGCTGTGCCCGAAGGGCTCGGCGAGCAAGCAGTTGGTCACCGGTCCGCAGCGGGAGCAGCGTGTGCTCTACCGCCCGCCGTACGGCACCGCCTGGCAGGAACTGGACCTGGACACGGCCATGGACATGGTGGTCGACCGGGTGCTCGACGCACGGCGCAAGGGCTGGCAGGACACCGACGCGGACGGCAGGCCGCTGCGCCGCACCATGGGTCTGGCGAGTCTCGGCGGGGCGACGCTGGACAACGAGGAGAACTACCTCATCAAGAAGTTGTTCACCGCCCTGGGTGCCCTGCAGATCGAGAACCAGGCCCGTATTTGACACTCCGCCACGGTTCCCGGTCTGGGAGCCTCGTTCGGACGTGGTGGTGCCACCGACTACCAGCAGGACCTGATCAACTCCGACTGCATCATCATCATGGGCTCCAACATGGCGGAGGCCCACCCCGTCGGGTTCCAGTGGGTCATCGAGGCCAAGGCACGAGGCGCCAAGGTCATCCACATCGACCCGCGGTTCACCCGGACGAGCGCGCACGCCGACCAGCACGTCACGCTGCGGGCGGGCACCGACATCGCCTTCCTCGGCGGTGTGATCAATTACATCCTCATGCACGACCTGGACTTCCGGGAGTACGTGCGGGCGTACACGAACGCGCCCTTCCTGCTGAGCGAGCGGTACCGGGACACCGAGGACCTGGACGGGCTGTTCAGCGGCTACGACCCGCAGACCGCGTCCTACGACGCGTCGAGCTGGTCCTATGCGAGCACGCCCATGGACGAGCAGCCGGGCCACCACCTCAAGGAGGTGTCCGCCCCCTACCAGCACGGCGCGGGCGGCCCCTTCATAGAGGGGGCCGCGGGCGGCATCGAGTCCGACCCCGCGCTGGAGCACCCGCGCTGTGTGTTCCAGGTGGTCAAGCGGCACTTCTCCCGCTACACCCCCGAGATGGTGGAGCGGATCTGCGGTGTGCCGCAGGAGCTGTTCCTCGATGTGTGCCGGGCCTGGACGGAGAACTCCGGCCGGGAGCGCACCACCGCGCTGGTGTACAGCGTGGGCTGGACCCAGCACTCGGTGGGCGCCCAGTTCATCCGGGCCGGATCGATCGTCCAGCTGCTGCTGGGCAACATCGGGCGCCCGGGCGGCGGGATCTTCGCGCTGCGCGGCCACGCCAGCATCCAGGGCTCCACGGACGTGCCCACGCTGTTCAATCTGCTGCCGGGATACCTGCCGATGCCGGACACCACCCACGAGGACCTGGCCACCTATCTGGACGGGGTCCGCGGCCGGGGGCAGAAGGGGTTCTGGGGCGCCGCCGACGCCTATATGGTCTCCCTGCTCAAGGAGTACTGGGGGGACGCGGCGACGGCCGAGAACGACTACTGCTTCGACTACCTGCCCCGGATCAACGGCGACCACGGCACCTACCGCACCGTGATGGACATGGTCGACGGCGGAAAGGTCTTCGGCTACTTCCTCCTTGGACAGAATCCCGCGGTCGGCTCGGCGCACGGCCGGCTGCAACGCCTGGGCATGGCGAACCTCGACTGGCTGGTCGTGCGCGATCTCGCCATGATCGAGAGCGCCACGTTCTGGAAGGACGCACCGGAGATCGAGACCGGGGAGATCGTCACCGAGAAGTGCCGTACGGAGGTCTTCTTCTTCCCCGCGGCCTCGCATGTGGAGAAGGCCGGCACCTTCACACAGACGCAACGCATGCTCCAGTGGCGCGACCAGGCCGTCGAACCGTCCGGTGACCAGCGGTCGGAGCTGTGGTTCTTCCACCAGCTCGGGGTGCGGCTGAAGGAGAAGCTGGCCGGCTCGGCCGACGAGCGCGACCGCCCCGTGCTGGACCTGGCCTGGGACTACGAGACGGAGGGCGACGAGCCGTCCCCGTCGGACGTGCTGCGCCACATCAACGGCATCGACCTGAACACCGGCCGGACGGTCGACGGTTATCTCGACCTCAAGGCCGACGGCACCACCGCCTGCGGCTGCTGGATCTACAGCGGCGTGTACGCGGGGGAGACCAACCAGTCCCGCCGGCGCACCTCCCGTTTCGAGACGGGCCCGTACGACGCGGAGTGGGGCTGGACATGGCCCCTCAACCGGCGGGTGCTGTACAACCGCGCCTCCGCCGACCCGCAGGGGCGGCCCTGGAGCGAGCGGAAGAAGCTGGTCTGGTGGGACGCGGAGGCCGGTGAGTGGACCGGCCACGACACTCCCGACTTCGAGAAGAACAAGCCGCCGGACTACAAGGCCCCGGAGGGGGCGTCGGGCGTTCAGGCGCTCGACGGGGACGACGCGTTCATCATGATGCGCGACGGGAAGGGCTGGCTGTTCGCCCCGGCCGGACTCGCCGACGGTCCGATGCCCACGCACTACGAGCCGCACGAGTCGCCGATGCGCAACCTGCTCTACGGACAGCAGGGCAACCCCGTGCGCAAGGTCTACGGGCGCCCCGACAACCCCTCCAACCCCGCCCCGCCCGAGGCTCACTCCGAGGTGTTCCCGTTCGTGTTCACCGCGGCGCGGCTGACCGAGCACCACACGGCGGGTGCGATGAGCCGGCAGCTGCCTTACCTGGCCGAGCTCCAGCCGGAGTTGTTCGTGGAGGTCTCGCCCGAGCTGGCGGTCGAGCGCGGGCTGCACCATCTGGACTGGGCCCATGTGATCACCAGCAGGACCGCTGTCGACGCCCGCGTCGTGGTGACCGACCGGATGGCGCCCCTGCGCGTCGACGGCCGGGTGGTGCACCAGGTGTGGATGCCCTACCACTGGGGCCAGACCGGGCTCACCAAGGGCGACGTGGTCAACGACCTGATCGGCGTGGTGGCCGACCCGAACGTCTTCATCCAGGAGAGCAAGGTGCTGACCTGCGACGTGCGTCCGGGGCGGCGCCCGAGGGGACCGGCCCTGCTCGAGTACGTCGCGGACTACCGCCGCCGGGCGGGCATCACGACCGAGACCGGCACTCGCATAGCGACGGCCGACGGCCACGTCGAGCGGGCGCACATCGAATCGGACCGGCCCGAGGAGCCGTCATGACAGCCGAGAACAGCTTCTACGGGCCGCTCGAGGATCCCGCAGGTGATGCCGGCCACCGTGAGCATCCGCCCCGGATGGGCTTCTTCACCGACACCTCCGTGTGCATCGGCTGCAAGGCGTGCGAGGTGGCCTGCAAGGAGTGGAACGGCATCCCCGAGGACGGCATCGACCTGCTGGGCATGTCCTTCGACAACACCGGCATGCTGGGCGCGAGTTCCTGGCGGCACGTCGCCTTCATCGAGCAGGAACGCCCGCTCGGCCGGCAGGACGCGGGCCTGGCCGACCTGCCCGTCGGGCCGTCCAGCACCGAGGAGGCCGAGGAGGTGGTGGCGGACGCCCTGGAGGTCGCCAGACGAGGCGGCGGCGACCTCGGCACGGCCCCGGTGGACCTCGGCTTCCCCTCCTTCGACCTCCCCGGTGCGGGCACGGGCACGGAGACCCGTACCCAGTTCCGCTGGCTGATGTCCTCCGACGTGTGCAAGCACTGCACGCACGCCGGATGTCTGGACGTGTGTCCCACCGGCGCCCTGTTCCGCACCGAGTTCGGCACGGTCGTGGTGCAGCCCGACATCTGCAACGGCTGCGGCTACTGCGTGTCGGGCTGCCCGTACGGCGTCATCGACCGGCGCCCCGACGACGGCCGGGCCTGGAAGTGCACCATGTGCTACGACCGGCTGCGCGACGGGCTGGAACCGGCCTGCGCCAAGGCCTGCCCGACCGACTCCATCCAGTTCGGCCCGCTGGACGAGCTGCGCCGGAATGCGGACCGGCGCCTGGCGGCCCTGCACGAGGCCGGAGTGACCGAGGCCCAGCTCTACGGCCGTGACCCCGAGGACGGCGTGGGCGGCGACGGCGCGTTCTTCCTGCTGCTCGACGACCCGGAGGTGTACGGGCTCCCGCCGGACCCCGTCGTGCCGACCCGCGACCTGATGTCGATGTGGAAGCACGCGGGTGTGGCGGCGTCGGCGCTGCTGGCCGTCTCGGCGGCGGTCTTCGTGCGCGGGGGACGACGGTGAGCCGCGACGGGGCCGTGCGCCAGGGCCGCGGCGGCCGGGACGACGACGGCGGCCGTGAGCGGTCCATGGTGCCGAGGGCGACGTTCCGCTCCTACTACGGGCGTCCGGTCCTCAAACCCCCGGTGTGGGAGTGGAAGATCCCCGCGTACCTCTTCACCGGCGGGCTGTCGGCCGGGGCCGCGCTGCTCGCGGCCGGGGCGGATCTGACGGACCGTCCCGAACTGCGCAGGACCGCACGGGTCGGCGGGTTCGCCGCCCTGCTCGCGAGCATGTACCTGCTGGTCGCGGACCTCGGCCGGCCCGAGCGCTTCCACCACATGCTGCGGGTCGCCAAGCCGAGTTCGCCGATGTCCGTCGGCACGTGGATCCTCGTGGCCTACGGGCCCGGCAGCGCCCTGGCGGCCACCGCCGAGGTGCTGCCCGCCGCCGTGCGCGGCACATTGCCCGGGCGGCTGCTGCGGCTGGCCGCGCGCCCCGCGGGCCTGTCCGCGGCCGTCTTCGCCCCCGGGGTCGCCTCGTACACGGCGGTCCTGCTGTCGCAGACGGCGGTGCCCGCGTGGCACGACGCCCGTCGAGAGCTGCCGTTCGTCTTCACCGGCTCCGCGGCCGCCAGCGCGGCCGGTCTCGGCATGCTGACGGCACCGGTGGCCGAGGCCGGCCCGGCACGGCGGCTCGGTGCGGTCGGCGCGGCGGCCGAGATCGTCGCGTCGCGGCTCATCGACCGGCGGCCGGGCCTGGTGACGCAGGCGTACACCACCGGCCGGCCGCACCGTCTGCGCAAGGCCTCCGAGTACCTCACCCTGGGCGGCGCGGTGACCGCGCTGACCCTCGCCCGCCGCAGCCGCGTCGCCGCCGCGGTGGGCGGACTGGCCCTGATGGCGGGCAGTGTCCTGCAGCGCTTCGGCACCTTCGAGGCGGGCGTGACCTCCACGAAGGACCCGGCGTACGTGGTGGAACCGCAACGCCGTCGCCTCCAGGCCCGCGAGGAGGGCCGCGACGAGGAGTGACACGGGTGGGGGTGCGCCGGTGCGGGTGCCCCGCGTGCCGCGCGCTCGACCGGCTGCCCTGCCGACACGGGTGCGGGCCGTCGTCCGCCGCGTCCCGGACGGACCGCGCGTCGGCGCCCCCGCGCCGAACGGCCGTCACCCCGGTGTGGCGCACGCCCCGTCGGTCGCCTCGGCCGTAACCTGACGGGGTTTCAGCAGGGCCAGAGCGAGGGTGCACGAGATGGACCGCGACCACGCCTCCGCCGGACGGGCCCCCGCCGCGCACACGGTCCCGGACGTGGACGAACGGCGGCGGCTGCCGCGCACCGATGTGCTGCTGGCCGATCCCCGGCTCGTCGCGGCGGCGGAGCGACTGGGGAGGGGGCTGGTCAAGGACGTGGTCACCGGGGTGCAGGCGCGGGCCCGGGCGGGTGAGGTGCCCGTCGGCGAGGTCGCCGATCACGCGGTCGCCGCCCTGCCCGCCACGGCGTGCGCGTTGCGTCCGGTGATCAACGCCACCGGGGTCCTGCTGCACACCAATCTGGGCCGGGCCGCCCTCTCCGCCGCAGCCAGGGAGGCGGTGCTCGCCGCCTCGGGGACCACCGACGTGGAACTCGATCTCGCCACCGGCGCCCGTTCCCGACGGGGCCGGTCCGCACTGGACGCACTGCTGCGCGCCGTGCCGGCCGCCGGGGCCGCCCACGTGGTCAACAACGGCGCGGCCGCCCTGGTACTGGCCGCCACCGCCCTCGCCCAAGGGCGGGAGATCATCGTCAGCCGGGGCGAGATGGTGGAGATCGGCGACGGCTTCCGCCTGCCCGATCTGCTGGCCTCCACCGGCGCCCGGCTGCGGGAGGTCGGCACGACCAACCGCACCACGCGCGCCGACTACGCCGCGGCCGTCGGTCCCGACACCGGCTTCGTCCTGAAGGTGCACCCCTCCAACTTCCGTGTCACCGGCTTCACCCGGGAGGCGTCGGTGGCCGAACTGGCCGCACTCGGTGTGCCCGTGGTGGCGGACATCGGCTCGGGACTGCTCGCCCCGGATCCGGTGCTGCCCGGGGAGCCCGACGCGGCGAGCCGGCTGCGCGCCGGGGCGTCCCTGGTGACCGCCAGCGGCGACAAACTGCTCGGCGGACCGCAGTGCGGACTCGTGCTGGGCGACACCGAATTGGTACGCAGGCTGGCCCGGCACCCGCTGGCCCGCGCGGTGCGCGTGGACAAACTGACGCTCGCGGCACTGGAGGCGACCGTGCGCGGCCCCGACACCCCGACCCGGACCGCCCTGCACGCCGATCCCGCCCGGCTGCGGCAGCGCGCCGAACGCCTCGCGGCCGAGTTGCGCGCGGACGGGATCGACAGCCGCGCCGTCGGCACCGACGCGGTGGTCGGCGGGGGCGGCGCACCCGGGGTGACGCTGCCGAGCGCGGCCGTCTCGCTGCCCGCCCGGTACGCAGCCCCGCTGCGGGGCGCGGACCCCGCCGTGCTGGCCCGCGTCGAGGAGGGCCGCTGCCTGCTGGACGTGCGGGCGGTGCCGGAGGATGCCGACGCGGCCCTCGCCGCGGCGGTGCGCCGGGCGGCGGTCGCGCGGGAGGCGCCGGATGTGCCGGGAAGGGGGGCCTGACGGTGCATGTCCTCGCCACCGCGGGCCACGTCGATCACGGCAAGTCGGCGCTGCTGCGCGCACTGACCGGCATGGAGCCCGACCGCTGGGAGGAGGAGCGGCGCCGGGGCATGACGCTCGACCTCGGCTTCGTGTGGACGCGGCTGCCCGGCGCCGGCGACCTCGCCTTCGTGGACGTACCGGGGCACGAGCGCCTGGTGGGCAACATGCTGGCGGGTGTGGGCCCGGTGCCCGCCGTCCTCTTCGTCGTCGCAGCCGACCAGGGCTGGCAGCCGCAGTCCGAGGAGCACCTGGCCGTCCTGGACGCCCTCGGGGTGCGGCACGGTGTGCTCGTCGTGTCCCGCAGCGACCTCGCCGATCCGGGCGCCGCTCGCGACCAGGCACTGGCCCGGATCGCCGAGTCCTCCCTCGGCAAGGTGCCCGCCGTGGCGGTCAGCGCGGTGACCGGCGCGGGCCTGGACGCACTTCGTACGGCCCTGGGCAGGCTGGCCGGCGAGCTGCCCGAGCCCGACCGCGACGCGGACGTCCGCCTCTGGGTGGACCGCGCGTTCACGGTGCGGGGCCGTGGCACCGTCGTCACCGGCACCCTCGGCGCGGGCACCGTGCGCGTCGGCGACCGGCTCCGGCTCGCCCGCGACGGCGCGGTGTTGCGGGTGCGTGGCCTCGAGTCCCTGAAGGAACCGCGGGAGGAGGCCGGCGCGGTCGCCCGGGTGGCGGTCAATGTGACCGGACCCGGCGCCGGTGGCCTGCGCCGCGGGGACGCACTGCTCACTTCGGACCGCTGGCTGACGACCGACACCGTCGACGTACGGCTGCGCGGCGACCCGGCCCGCGAGCTGCCGCGTGAACTGACGCTGCACGTGGGCACCGCCGCCGTACCGGTGACGGTCCGTCCGCTCGGCGAGGACACCGCACGGCTGCGGACGGCCGCACCGCTGCCGCTGCGGGTCGGCGACTCCGCACTGCTGCGCGACCCCGGACGGCATCGCGTTCCGGCGGGGATCACCGTGCTGGACGTTCGTCCACCGCGCCTGACCAGGCGGGGCGCGGCGGCCGCGCGTGAGCGGGAGCTGCGGGCGGCGCGCGGTGCCGCCGACGAGGCGGGGGAGCTGCGCCGCCGCGGTCTGGTCCGCCGCTCCGAGCTCCTCGCCATGGGGGTGCCGCCGACCGCCGATCCCGTCGCCGGGGAATGGCTCGCGGACCCCGCGCACTGGGAGGAACTGCGCGAGCGGCTCGGCCGCGTCGTCGAGGACCACGCCGCTCGCAACCCGCTCGAGCCCGGCATGCCCCTGGAGGCGGCACGGCAGGCGCTCGGCCTGCCCGAACGCGCGCTCGTCGAGGCACTGCTGGAACGGTCGCCGGGGTTGGGCCACAGCGACGGCCGCCTCTACGGCAGCCGTGCCCGTCCCGCGCTGCCGGCCCGGGCCGAGGCCGCCGTCGAGGCGGTACGCGCCGATCTCGCCCGTGCGCCGTTCCGCGCACCGGAGGCCGAACGGCTGCGGGAACTGGGTCTGACGCCCAAGCTGCTGGCGGCCGCCGAGGCGGCGGGCGAACTGCTGCGGATCGGCGAGGGCATCGTGCTGCTGCCGGGGGCGGACACACGGGCCGCGGCCGTGCTGGCGCGGCTGGCCCAGCCGTTCACCGCGAGTCAGGCGCGCCGGGCGCTGGACACCACGCGCCGGGTCGTGATCCCGCTGCTTGAGTACCTGGACGAGCGCGGTCGCACCGTCCGTGTGGACGGCACGCTGCGCCGCTGCCGCGCGGTGGGCCCGGGCGATGGCTGACACGGACGGGACGGCGGAGACGGACGGGAATCGAACCCGCCTGCCCGAGTTGCTCGGACACCTCGGTTTTGAAGACCGGGAGGGCCACCAGGCGCCTTTACGTCTCCCCGCAGGCCGTCGTCGCGGGCTCGCCCCGGCCACGCCCATCGAACCCGCGCCCCCAGGACGTGTCAACGCGCCACACGGCGCGACCTCCCAGGTGAAAGGACCAGGACGGCCATGACGGGTATGGAGACCGGCGTCCGGCAGGAGACCGTGCGCCTCACGCAGTACGCGCACGGCGGCGGCTGCGCCTGCAAGATCCCTCCGGGGGAGCTTGAGGAGATCGTGGCCGGGCTGACGCCCGCCGGAGGGGGCGGCGGACGGGCGGGCGATCTGCTCGTGGGCATCGACACCGGCGACGACGCGGCCGTCGTCCGGATGCCGGGCGGCCCGGATGCACCCGCCGTCGTCACCACCGCGGACTTCTTCACCCCGGTGGTGGACGATCCGTACGACTGGGGCCGCATCGCCGCCGCCAACGCGCTCTCGGACGTCTACGCGATGGGCGGCACACCGCTCGTGGCGGTCAACCTGCTGTGCTGGCCGCGCGACCTGCTGCCGTTCGATCTGGCGCGCGAGGTGCTGCGGGGCGGGCTGGATGTCGCCACGGCGGCCGGGTGCGCGGTGGCGGGCGGTCACAGCGTCGACGACCCGGAACCCAAGTACGGGATGGCCGTGACCGGCACCGCCGACCCGGCGCGACTGCTGCGCAACGACGCCGGGCGGCCGGGAACGCCGTTGTCGCTGACCAAGCCGCTGGGACTGGGGGTGCTCAACAACCGTCACAAGACGACCGGCGAGGTCTTCCCGCAGGCGGTGGAGACGATGGCGGCGCTCAACCGCGACGCGTCGCGGGCCGCACTCGCGGCGGGCGCGGTCTGCGCCACCGACGTCACCGGATTCGGCCTGCTGGGACATCTGTACAAACTGGCGCGCGCCTCGGGGGTGACCGCAGTCGTCGACCCCGCCGCGGTCCCCTTCCTCGACGGCGCGTGGGACGCCGCCCGGGCCGGGCACATCAGCGGCGGCACCCGCCGCAACCTCGAATGGGTCGCCCCGCACACGGACTTCGGCCGCACCGACGAACTGACCCGGCTCCTGCTCGCCGACGCCCAGACCTCCGGCGGCCTTCTGGTCGCCGGTGAGGTGCCGGGCGCCCCGGTGATCGGCGAACTCGTACCGGCAGGACCGCACCGGCTGGTCGTCGGCGGACGGGGGTGATGCTCGGGGCCGCGCCTTGGGCCTGAGGGTTTCGTTTGAATCACAGACGGGCCGCACTGCCCGGAAGGGCCTTTACGCAGGCGACCCCCGATGATCGACTCGGCGTGTCATGGACAGGCTTCTGGGGAGGGGTCGCGGGCATGGGGGAGGGCACAGCTGTGCGCACTGTCGAGGAGATTTCTCGGTCGTGCCCGGAGTGCGGGGCCGAGATCCGGGCGGACGGCAGGTACGTCGCCTGGTGTGCGGTCTGCGACTG
>Ga0102590_1003049_pt1 | contig 17865 bp, 19 predicted proteins | sample AraplaMF_Col_mMF_FD_76859 | JGI IMG/M metagenome (GOLD analysis project Ga0102590, IMG submission 76859) | Arabidopsis root microbial communities from the University of North Carolina, USA - plate scrape MF_Col_mMF | ecosystem: Host-associated > Plants > Roots > Endosphere | place: USA...
GAAGTCGAGGCGATGACGGAAGCCTCGGGGCTGACGAATGAGGAGGGCAATTTGGAGCAGGCTCCCGCTCGGAAGTCGGGCTCCGAGGATGCCGCGATGCGCTGGGCCGACCAATTACGAGAGCTGACGGTCAAGGCGCCCTTGACGGCACTCCTTGTCGCGTTTCTCGTCGGGCGCTGGATCGCGCGTCGCCGCTAGTCCTGGAGCCTGAGTGAGGCTGCTTCAGAGATGGTGTTCGGCAATGATCTGGCCGCTGCCTGACGACGGGAAGTAGGGGCACAGCAGCTCCGTTTCCCCTTTGTAGCCGTCCCATCCCAGCAGCCCGAACATCATGTGCGTGTCCGCCATCAAGGCTTCGCCGTTGCACTTGGTCGAATACTCCGGAAGCATGCGGACGAATTCGGCATAGCGCCGCTCCTTCCAGAGGTCGAGAACGCGCAGGTCCATCTGCCGGTTGAATTCGCTGCCGACCTGTTCCCACTGTCTGTCGCCGACCTGCTCGTTGGATACGAGCTTGTGCGACATCGAACCGGACGCGAGCACGGCGACCTTGCGACCGGACGCCACGATCGCCCTGGCACAAGCGGCCCCGAATTTGCGGTTCTCCTCGACGGCGGCGAAGATCGGTGCGGCGACCGAGAGGACGCGCGCCCAGCCACGTTCGTTCATGTAGTGCATCGGCACGATGGTGCCGTATTCGAGCGGCAAGGTCTCGACCTTGTGGGCCAGCACCTGAAGGCCGTCCCTGGCGGCCTCTGCCGCGATGGCGTCGCCAAGCTCGGGATCGCCCGGATAGTCGTACGCCATGTTCTGGATCATGTGCGGAGCTTCGTGGCTGGTGTAGACCCCGCGATGACGCGCATTGGCGTTCATGTGACAGCCGAAGTTCGAGATCCAGTGCGTGTCGAACACCAGGAACGTGTCGGCGCCTCGCTCGCGCGCCCGCTTGCCGATCTCGCGCAGCGCCGCTATCGCGGCATCCCGCTTCCCCTTCAGGGGACCGTCCCGTTCGGAAATCATGATCGAGGGGACGTGCGCGATCTTGGCGGCCAGCACGATCTCTCCCACGGAGGTCTTCCTTCCCTGATTATTGTCGTTCTTGTGATCGTAGTGATTGCGATTGCGACGACAATTGATTCAGGTCAAATCGGCGCGCCGACTACGGCTTCGTTCGCTAGCTAGGCGTGTACTCACAAATGCGCCAATGCCAGCTTTCGGTGTCGAGCAGAAATCCCATGCTTGACCAGAGCATGACTGCTTGTGGCCGATCGTTTCCGTTGGCACGTCGCAGCGAGATGTCAGCAGCCGGGGGTAAACCGGAAGTGCTCTACCGCCGGCCAAATCGGCGCTTTTGCCCCTGAGCGGAGGCCGAGCGACCAATTTCGCTGATGAACCAGTTGAGCCGAGACCCCGACTAAGGGTCGGATGAGTCGGAGGCGCGTGCACAGACGCGAGACGGATTGGGATCGTCACTCGACCTGCTCAAGCTGCTCTACCTCATTGTCGTCGAGCCGCTGTTGCCGCTGCTGACCGGCGCCGGCCTGTTCATGCTGACCCGTTCCCACCTTGTCGCGGCTGGCCTTTCCGCTCTCGGCTTCGGCGCGTGGGGAGCCTTGTACTTCTCTCGCTTGTCGCTCGACGGCGCTTTGTCGGGCGCGCTCTACGGATTGGCAACCGACGGCGTCACCAGCGGGCTCGTGGCATTGGCCGGCAGCAGCTACGTGCGTCTCGTCACCGCGGATGCGCGACGCCTTGGTACGGAGCGGACGGCGATCGTGCACGCCGGCGGGATCGCGTTCGCGGCAACAGCATTTGTTCTGCTTCTCGTGACGAATGGCTCAGACAAGGTCGGGATCGGGCTCTATCTGGTCCTGCTCGCGTGGTCGCTCGGGGCCGCGGCTGCAACCGGCAGCTTCGGCGGCGTCGGTGCCACGATGGCCTTGGCGCTGATCGCCATGGTGCATGGTATCTGGGGCGCGGCAATCGCCAGCGGTGTCCGTGATGCCGGCCAGGCCTACATCGCGATCTTCTATGTGCCGCCGTTGCTGGTGCCTGTTCTCGCGACCGCCGCCTTTGGCAGGTGGCTCGGCAGCAGCCTCCGAGCGCGCAGAAGCCATGATAGGCCAGGATAGCCATGACTTTCCGTTCGTCTCCCGCAGCACCGTCACCGCTCCCGCAGCCGTTCCTGGCCCGATCGCCGGCAGGCCTGCCAGGCCTCATGTTCGCACGCGGTGGCCTAGTCGGCTGGTGTCGACGGAAGCGGAAGCGCGAAGAAGCGACTCGATTCCCGAGTACCCAGCATACGGAGTCCCGGCCCAACTGCCGGGGTTCTTCGCCGAATGTCTCGAAGTGGCCCGTCGCTGACCCAGCCCACAGCTGCGATGTCCGCTCCCAAGAGATGACCCGACCAAGTCATGCTGCCTACCGAAGGCAGCCTTTGACCCGTTGCGGACTTCCGAATACCGGCCGATGATGTGACATGACAAGTCATGCACCTGCGCTGATAGTTTTTGGCGGCCTTCCCGGCACCGGCAAGACAACAGTATCTCGGGAGCTGACCAGACGCCTCGCGGCCACGTATCTTCGTATCGATGCCATCGAGCAGACGTTACGCGCAGCAGGCCATATAGTCGGCGCGATGGGCTATGTATTAGGCAATGCGCTGGCGGCTGAAAATCTTGAGCTTGGTCGGCTCGTTGTCGCAGACTGCGTAAATCCGGTCCTAGCAAGCCGTGTCGGATGGCGACAGACCGCCGCTCAGAAGTCGGCATACGTCGTCGAGATTGAAGTGGTTTGCAGCGACGTTGTCGTGCATCGGAAACGAGTGGAAACGCGCACCTCAGACATCAGCGGCCTCAAGCTTCCAACGTGGGATGAGGTAGTGAACCGAGATTATGAACCGTGGGATCGAGAGCGCCTGGTGCTCGATACGAGCCGTTAGCTCGCTCGATCCACTACTGCAACAGGCGGAGGCGTATATTCGCGCCAAGACTGCTTAGTCTCCTATTGGCCCATCTGCGAAGTTACCCCGCGCCTGACGGAGATCCGCTTGTTGCAGCGGAGCGGACCAGATCTGCTCTATCTGAGTTCTTCGCATTTTGACCCACAGGCGACATTTCCGTGTTGGCGGCTCCTTGAATGGGCAAGCATTACGCCAACGTTCCACCGCTGTCAGTGTTCGCGTTTCCAGGCCAGGGTGCCGACGACTTTCTTACCCTGATAGATGCCAACTGAGCTGACTTGTTCAGCCGTTCGGAGGCTCAACCGGTCACCCTCCAACTTGAAAAATCTCATCCAGCCCGGTAAGGAGCTCGTTGCCCGATATGTCGACCTTGGTCGTGAACTTGTCTCCGCGATGGTGAATTTACCGGAGTAGACAAGCAACGACTTGAGGAGCGCCGCTGCCTCGTCGTTGTTTGTTGCAGGCTTGCGGTTTCTCCGACAATAATGAAGGCGTGAAGAGCGCCCTGCCTTTCGGGTTAGGACCAAACGGTTCGGTGGCGTCGCCGCCGACAATTTGAATGGTCCAAGAGATCAACTTCCAGCTCCCGACCAGTTGCTTCGATGTGCCGCCCGCAAACACAGGTCCGAATGGAAAATAACAACAGAAAGCAACCAATAAGGCAACGAGACGCGCCATGCTGTTCCCCGTGAATGGCAAGTCGGGTTCCGACCATGAACAGGATAGCCGGGGCAATTAAAAGTTACGAGCCTCGGACTGTGACTGGAGACGTTGAAGAATCTCACAGGCGCGCCTCATTGAAAAATCATATCCTACCCGGTCGAAAGACGGGCTTGTCCGCATCATGTAGCCGTGGCGTATCCCGGGCAAGATGTGCACTTCGACGTTCTCCATGCGCGCCGTTGCATCACGATACGCCTGCAGCACCTCGGTTGGTGCGCGATTGTCCTCGTCGCCCCAAATGAAGCAGACTTGCTCGCGAAGCCCGCCAAGCTCGTGAAGATAGTCGAGCATCTGGGACGCGTGGCAACAGATGCCAGCGGCGTAGCCAAGTCGCTTCGGCCCGAGGATCGCATACGGACCGCCGTAGCAAAATCCCATGACCACCGCCCGGCCGTTGAATTGCGGGATCGTGCCGAGGTGTCTCAATGTGTCGATCATATCGTCTTCGCCGGCCTTGATTTGCTCGAGGCGCGGCTGCGCGCGCTCGGCCGCACGCGGGTCGTTCCGAGGCAGCGGTCCGGCGACCGAACGCCAGAACAGATCCGGCATTGCGACGATGACCCCGTATGCCGCCAGCTCGTCGGCGATGGCGATCACGTCGGTATCCACGCCTTGAATGGCGGAAGCAAGCACAATGGCAGCGACCGGCTTTTCAGTCCCGGGCACGACTAGATAGCAATCGAACGCGCCACCTTCCCCAGCGCAAATCTTGCTGAATGTCCCCTGCATTTAAGACTTCCCCGTGCTACTCCGCTCGGATCTTCGCGAAGCTGATCACTTTGGCCCACTTCTCGGTTTCATCGGCCATCAGCTTGCCGAAATCGGCGGGCGAGCCGCCCAGTCCCGTCGCGTCGAGGCCGCGCAGGCGCGTCCTGAACCCCGCATCGGCCAGCGCGGCGTTGGCCTCCTTGTTGAGCCTGTCGATGATCGCGCCAGGGGTGCCTTTCGGCGCGCCGATGCCGAACACCGAGCTGGCCTCGTAGCCAGGCACGAATTCGCCGATAGAAGGCACATCCGGTAATGCCTCGGATCGCATCGCGGTCGTCAGCCTCAGCCCGAGCGCGCGCAGCTTGCCGCTCTCGATGTAACCGATCGCGGGCGCTACATTGACAAAGACGACCTGCACCTGCCCGCCGAGCAGATCCGTAATGGCGGGTGCCACGCCGCGATAGGGCACATGCTGAAGATCCAGGCCGCCGGCGGCCTGCTTGAACAATTCCGCGGCGATGTGGGTGATCCCGCCCACGCCGCCCGAACCATAGGAGAGTTTCCCGGGATTGGCTTTGGCATAGGTGATGAACTCGGGAATCATATGGGCAGGGACCGATGGGTGGATCACCATCACCAGCGCGCCACGGGTCAGGCCCACGACCGGCGCGATGTCCCGCAGGAAATTGAAATCGAGATTTTCATAGAGCGTGGCATTGATCGCGTTCGGAGAACCAACCAGCAGCAGCGTGTAGCCGTCGGGAGGCGCGCGCACGACTGCATCAGTGGCGAGATTGCTTCCTGCCCCGGGGCGGTTCTCGACGATGAATTGCTGGCCGAGCCGCTCCGACCACCAATCTGCGACCAGACGCGCGAGAATGTCGTTTGGGCCGCCGGCGGCGAAGCCAACCATGATCCGGACCGGTCGAGAGGGATAGGTGTCGGCGCCAGCCAAGCCCGACAGCAGCGCCGGTGCGGCGACTCCGGCCGCGAAGTGTAGAAATTGACGTCGGGAGGAAGTCACAGGCTTTGCTCCGTCGAACCTACGCCCACGCTGGCTCTCTTCAACGGTGGAGGATAGTTGATGCTGTCATAAGCGCATAAGGCTATTGTCTGATGAGACCATCTCAAAACGGACATGGGTGCTCTCATGCAAATGAGCGATCGCATCGGGAAGCGAATGAAACTGCAGGATCTGCACGTGCTGATGGCAGTGGTGCAGGCCGGCAGCATGGGCAAGGCGGCAGTCCTGCTCAACACCACCCAGCCAAACATTTCGCGATCGATCGCGGAGCTCGAGCGGGCGTTCGGCGTCCGCCTGTTGGATCGCCACCGGCGCGGAATCGAGCCGACCGCGTGCGGCCGCGCCCTGATCGATTGCGGCACAGCCGTATTTGACGAACTGCGGCGGGGCGTGAAGAGCGTCGAATTTCTCGCCGACCCCACGCCGGAGAGGTGCGGATTGGAAGCACGGCTGATCTGGCGGCGAGCTTCGTTTCCGCGCTCATAGACCGGCTCTCGCGGCGTCATCCGCGGATCAGATTTGAGCTCGTGACCGGCTACATCGAGGCGCTGCATCGCGACCTCCGCGAACGCAAAGTCGATCTGTCGTTCGTGCGGAGTCGCGGCCCGATTGCCGACGACCGGCTGCATTTCGAGTTTCTTTTTGAAGATCGCTACGTCATCGCGGCGGGCGCAAAAAATCCATGGACGCGTCGCCGAAATATCCAACTCGCCGATCTGGCGGAGGAGCGCTGGGTGCTTCCGCCGCGGGAGAGCGTGATCGGCTCCATCATCACGCAAGCCTTTCTGGCCCGAGGGCTCGCTTATCCCCAAGCGACGGTGGTCACCGATGCCCCCCATATGCGAGTCAGCTTGCTGGAGACGGGACGGTTCATCACCGTTTTCCCAGCCTCCACACTGAAATTTCTCGCCAGGGAGACGGCGCTCAAGGTCTTGTCAATTGAACTGCCGGCGGACCGTCGACCGAACGGGATGCTCACGATCAAAGATCGCACCGTCAGCCCGGTTGTGCAGCTCGTCATCGACAGCGCCCGTGAGCTCGCAAAGCCAATGGCTAAACCAAAGTGACGAGACGGATGTCGGTTTGTGGCCCATCGCTGCCGCATCCCTTGGCCGGGGATACGTCGGCTGTCAGGGGTCAATCAGGCCCAACTTGAAGCGGGCCAAGCCGTCGCGATTGGCCCGATCCGGACATTAAGTTGACTGTGCCTGCAACAGGCAGCAGTCACCCAGAGGTTTCTTGATGCGCGTCGGCAATAGTTTGCCCAATGCGCCACAACACTCCGGTCGGATCAACAACCACGAAATCGCGGAGGCCCCACGGCCGATCCTCAGGGGGATCCACCTTGACGCCATACTTGATGGCGAGACCGTTTTTCCGAACGTGATTCCACCAGGCCTCAACGTTCTCAACGAGAAGGTGCATCATGAAGTTTTCGGCATGTTCCTTCACATAGAAATTCTGCAGGAGAAAGCTTGAACTGCCGTGGTGAAGATATGCGAGTTGGTTAGAGGACCATCCGAGATTGAACCCCAAATCCTGGTAGAAACGCTTGGATAGCGCAAAGTCCCTAGATGGTACGAATGCCTTGACTTCGATTGCGGTCATATTCTGCATTGCCTAATTCTCCTCTTCCAGATCGCCATCGCGCTCAGAGGCTCGCAGGGTCATTGGGCGATTTTTGGTTGGGACTCCTGTTGGAGCTTGTGCCCAGGAAATTGTTCCGTCGACAATCAAGACGGCCGTGGTCAATTGGCGCTACGAACCTCATGACTGCATTTGGCCCATCTGCGACATTGGAAGGTTGCTGCCTCTCCGCCGGTGCTGGGGCTTAAGCGGACATCAGGCGGCGGTCGTTTAATGAGTACACAGCCTCCTAGGCCATCTCTTCTCGCGGCTCGCGGCCGAACGGCGCCCGCAGACGAGTGAGTTCGAGCCACGCCAATGCGGCGTCGATCCATCTCTGCCGTTCGGCTCCATCGGCTTCCGCGGCGAGCTTCATCGCCGCGACCGCCTCGCGCTCGGGGTCATATTCGAGGTTCATGAGCTGAAATATAATCGCGGATAGTAAACGATCCCGGAGCGTTCGAACCGTAGTAATCCGGGATCATGAAGGCTGATGTCTTACCAGTCTCGGGAAAGCGTCAGGCCTTCACTGTGGAGCATCGGCCTGGGTCGGCATACCGATCAGAGCGGCACGCCGATTCGGACTACTACTTGCCGCGAAGCGACAGGCTGATGCGCGTGACGATGTCGTCCCAGTCGTGCTCCTCGCTGGCGGGGTAGTTGATCAGCACGCAATGAACCAGCCGGCCGACGAAGTTGCAGCGGTCGTACCAGGCCTTGTCGCCCTTGTAGCTGGAAACCGCGAAGAAGCGAGGCGTCACCCGCTTGTACTGAATGCGCGACGGTGGCCCCTTTTTCGCGAGGAAGGCAGCTGGCGAATCGTTCGCGACGTTGGAAGCGGCCTGTATCGTGAGGTCGGCGCGGCCGTCGGCTGTCCGGAAGCGCTGACCATATCCATCCGGTCGACCCGCCTCCTCGGTGAATATCGAAGACGGGAAATCGACCGAGGTGCCAGTCTGAGGGATGCTGTAGGTCGTCCACCTAACCGGTTGCGCCGAGACGGCCGATGCTGAGGCAACGAACGCAAACGCGATCGCCCACGCTGTCGCTCTCATCGAAAACTCCCTCCGACCTTCCCCAGCGTTGCGCTGCTGTCGTACCTTTGGGAAAAGCTCAACGGCCAACTCCGTTCCCGTAGACAGGCTGTCGAAGAACTACAGCGGTCCGTCTTCCTCGACCGGGTCGTTGGACTCGAGCCACGTCAGGGCGGTCTCGATCTTGGCGAGCAATCTTTCGATTTCATCGCGCTCGTTCGGATCCGGATCGTTCTCCAGTCGCTCGAGCAGCTGTTGTTTTTGCGCAAGGAGGTTCGCCACCGTCGACGTCGCACATCCTCCAGCAGGTTTCTTCGAGGCGGTGCGCCGGCGTGCCTCGTTCTATTGGCGCGGTCGTCCTCACTCAGAAGATTCCGAGGAGGGCAAAAACCGCGACTTCGCCGACGAACGCGATGGTCATGACGGCGACCGTGAGAACCATGTCGCCGATTGGCATGCTGGACATTGGCTGCGCCTCCCGTTGCAGCCCTTGACCTGAATTCATGAGGGCATGAAAAAGTTTCGGTTCCGGAAGGCCGGTTGCGGATATACGGTCCGCGTGGGGCAGGAATCGAGCGGGGGCGCTGGATGCGATTCCTTGAACTGTCATGTTGGTGCGTGACCGCGGGCGGTCTGCTTGCCATGGTCGCGGTCGTTGCTCTGCTCTGAAACCGGAGCAAGCCTGCTCCCTCAGAGAGGGACCTGTCCCTTGTGAGAAGCTGCGAGACAGCGGTGACGAGCTGGGCGGGGGGGGAGGGGCCTGGTGAGCAGAACGGTGTTGGGCACTCCGAGGCTCGCCCATTCGTCGGCGGCCATGCCGGTCATGTAGACGACGGGAAACTCCGGATCCCGCTGCCGAACAAGACGCGCGAGGTCCCAGCCGCTCGTCTTGCCCATCAAGTTCACGTCCGTGACCAGTGCCCGGAATCCGTAGAGTCCGCTTTTCAGAACGGTCACCGCTTCTTCCGCCGACGACAGTATCTGCGGCCGGACGTCGGTCAGCGCCACCTCCAGCATTTCCTGGATCTGGTAGTCGTCCTCGGCGACGAGGATGGTGAGAGATTGGGTCAACACGCGCCCTGCCTGGATGGCGACTCTACGCAGCGCCGGACGATCAGGTTCCCTTTGAACTGTCCAAAGTGAACATTCCGGAGGGAGCACCAAATCGTTTTTTTGGGCCCCGACTCTGACCCTCACGCGGTGGCCGCGCGTGCCGCGGCCGGCGAGTTTCCCGCCTACGGGGGAATGAAGGTCTCACGCCGGCTCGGTTGCCGTGCCGACGTCGTTCCCGACTACGACTGTTGCTCCGTCGGCCTGTCGAGATCGCGCAGACGCTCGATCAAGGATTCCAGAAAATCCGGCAGCTGCGGATCTGGGACGACATTCGAACGTAGGCGGTCGCCGATCTCCCGAACGATCGCAAGGGTGTGACGGTGATCCAGATCGACTGAGTTTTCCATGACGTGACCTCGACGGAAAAACTTCGGTACGACCGAATAGTTTCGCCGCGCGGGCGCTTCCGGCACTCGCCACGAGCGGCGAGGCGTCCTCGCCGGCGATCCACCGAGGAGCACGAGATCCGGATGCGCAAAGCTGTCTGGATCTCGGCCACGCGAATTTGAGCTGGCTGAAGGCGAACCGCGCCCGCGAGCCTAGAGTTTGGTTGTGTACCGAGCGGCATGAGCGCGCGCTCCGGTGCCGTTACGGTTGCGGAGCCCCGGACTCCTAGGCACTCCGGCTCCGCCCCTTCTTTGCGGTGATGCCCCTTGCGGCGCCTCTGGCTGAGACAAGCGTGCTCCCAAATCGCTACTGCGCAGGTCGGAACAGGCCAATTAGCTGGGCTTCGCCCGAACTCGGACCCGCAGGCCGGCGTCGAGCCTTTCATAGGTGATCTCCCCCTCGAGCTGTTCCGTGAGAAGCCGGACGATGCGCGAGCCAAGTCCTCCCGGTTTGCCCGTGGTCGAAAGTCCGACCCCGTTGTCGGACACCAAGAGTTCTATGCCGTCGACCTTCGAGAGTTCGACGGTGACGTGACCCGGAACCTCGTTAGGAAAAGCGTACTTGAGCGCGTTGGTGACGAGCTCGTTGACGATGATGCCGATCGCGAGCGCCTGGTTGTGCGGCAAGGAGAAGTCGCCACAAACAACCCGGAAGGCCACAGGTCCGGATGGCGCCAAGGACTGGAAGACCTTCTCGACGACGTCGTTGAGGAAGTAGCGCATGTTGACCGAGCGGGAATCCTGCTTGACCGAGAGGTGGTCGTAGACCTCGGCCATCACCTGCAGCCTCCGGGTGGTGGCCTCCAGCGCGGCCGCGAGTTCGGGGCTGCCGTGCCGGGCCTCGAGCCGGATCATGCCGCCGAGGATCGCAAGGTTGTTCTTGGTCCGGTGCGCCATTTCCTGCAGCAGCAGCGTCTTGGTCTTGTCGGCCTGCATTACCCGCCGGAGCTCCGCCCGCTGGAATTCGGCGACGGTGGCGGTCCCGGCCGCGGTGATGGCGAAGAGAGAGTTCGTGGCCAGAAAATCGAGGCCGATGCCGCCCGCGTAGCTGACGTAGGCGCCGACCCCCACCGCAATCACGGCCGCGAAGATTCCCGAGCCACGATCGAAGATCAGGCCGGACAGAAACACCCCGGGGAGCAGCAGGAAGTAGCCCGGTGCGCCCGTCTGCATCTGAAGCGCCATCTGAAGGACGGCGCAGACGAGCATGATGCAGGCCGAGATGCCGTAGCGCACGGCGACTGGAAGCGAGTGCTCCAGAACGAGCGGATAGAGCCTGTTCATGGATTCGAAACCGCCGGGCACGCAGGGCCGTTCCCACTTGGCGCGGCAGGGGCGGTAGGCGAGCGGCATCGGGAACAAACGAAACGATGCCAGGTTTGATAACCCGGAATCACGCCTCGACAACGTGATGCCGACACACGAAGGCCTCAGCTGGACCAGCCCCGAGCTGAGGCCTTTTTGCCGCCTGTGTGCATTTTTGCACTCAGCTCGGAACGGAATCCCGGCTGTTGAATCATACCCCCGGGCCAGTGTCGGAATGTTGAAATCGTGCCGCGCATCAATTATTTCGCCCTTGAGGCCGCAGCGACCTTGCTGCGCATGGCAAGAACAACGAAGGACCCGATGGTCGCGGCCGGCCTGATTCAGCGTGCGGCCGACCTGAAGGATCGTACTGGAACTACCTCCGGTCGATGTCGAACCCATGGTCGAAGAACCATCAAAGCCTTTGACGAGGAACTAGGACCCAGCTGCGGATAGTCGCGCTCTCGTCACGCGGCACGCTAGTCCTGCGCTGCGACGACATTGCGCGGCCAAAAGGAGGGGTCGGAAGCCGCGACTTCAGGAGGCTGCCTGGAGCGGGAGCCTCTTGCTCTCCTCGGAGGCTGCCAGGCTTCGGGGTCGGCCGATCAAATATCCCTGCATCTCGTCGCACCCCTCCTCGATGAGGAGCGACATCTGGGCTTCGGTCTCGATGCCCTCCGCGAGAACCGGGACCCCGAGCCCGTGGGCGAGGCCGATCACGGCCCGGACGATGGCAAGCGATCGATCGCTTTGGCCGAGCGCCATCACGAAGGATCGGTCGATCTTGATCCGGTCGAGCGGAAAAGCCTCGAGATAGGAGAGCGAAGAGTATCCCGTCCCGAAATCGTCCAGAGCGATCTGAACGCCGAGCGCCTTGAGCGACTGCATCGTCTTCTTGGCGCGCGCGATGTCTTCGATCAGCACGCCTTCGGTGATTTCGAGCTCGAGCCGCGAGGCCGGCAGCCCGCTCTCGCGCAGCGCCTGGCGGACGTGCGCATCGAGATTCTCGCGGCGGAACTGGGCGGCCGAGACGTTGACCGCGACCCTCAGCGGCTGTGGCCATGACGCAGCTTCCCTGCAAGCCTCCATCAGCACCCAATCGTCGATCTGCGCGATGGCCCCGCTCCGCTCGGCGACCGGGATGAACTCGCCGGGCGGAACGATGCCGCGAACCGGATGGCGCCAGCGGACGAGCGCCTCATAGGCCTTCAGGGTGCCGTCCCGGTGCTGCTGCGGCTGATACTCAAGAAAGAGCTCGCCCTGCTCGACGGCGACCCGCAGGTCGTGCTCGATCGCGCGTCGGTCCCTCAGTTGCTGGTCCATCGCGCTTGTGAAGAGGCGGATCGCTCCCCTGCCTTCGTGCTTGGCGCGATAAAGAGCGGCATCAGCGTTGGCGAGCAACGACACTGCGTTGTCGGCGTCTCGCGGATATAGCGCGGCGCCGACGCAGAGATCGATCTGAAGGGCGTGGCCGTCGACTTCGATGGGGCGTTCGAACTGGGCGCGCATGCGCTTGGCCAGCAGTTCTGCGGTCGCGGGCAAGGGCAATTGATCGATGATCCCGATAAATTCGTCGCCACCGACCCGCGCGACGTATGCTCCTTCCGCAGCCTCCTGAAGCCTTGTCGATGTCTCCCGGAGCACGGCGTCGCCGATAGCGTGGCCGAAGAGATCGTTGATCTCCTTGAAGTGGTCGAGATCGATGCAGAGCACCGCGAACGGGGTGCCGGTGATCTCCGCGCGTTCGACCGTGGTCCGCAGGTGTTGATCCAGGGCCACTCTGTTGGGCAACTCCGTCAGAGCGTCGTGAGAGGCCAGATAGCTGATCTGCTCCTGGGCCCGATTCCTATCCGTCACGTCGAAGGCAACGCAAACATACGCCGCCAGGTCCCCGTAGACGAGGGGCCGGGACTCGATGACGACCTGGATGACCTCGCCGTCGGCCGTTCTGTGCAGATCGAAATCACGTTCCGTGCCGTCGGATTCCCCGCACTGAAGTTGCCCCTCGAACATGGTCAGGAGGGTTTCGCGCGGGTAGCCATAGTGACGGCACATCGCGCCGTTCACGGCGATCAGTTGCCGCGTCTGCGCATCGGCCACCCACATCGGAAGCGGGTTCTCCTCGAACAGAAGCCGGAAGGAGGCTTCCCGCCGCTTCAGATCGGTGATGTCGATCCGAACGCCGATGCTACCCCCATCCGCGGTGCGCCGCTCCTCGACCCGGACCCAGCGGTCGCCGTCCAGATGCTGTTCGTGCGAGTGTTGTGGAAGCGCATGCCGGGCCAGGCGCTCGGTGAGCCACTCCTCCTCCCGGCCGATCGCATCGGGGTACTGCCCCGCGTCCAATCCGGTGCGGATGAGCGTCTCGAATGTCGTACCGCCCGTAAGGGCGCTGCGACTGACGGCATAGAGCTCGCCATACTGCCGATTCCAAAGGACCAGCCGATCGTCCTTGTCGAAGATCGCAAGGGCCTCGGGAACGACGTCGAGCGCTTCGGTGAGGTGGGTGTGGGCCGCTCGCGCGCTCGCTTCCGCCTGCTCGGCCGCAGCCTTCGCTTGCGCGAGCGCCATCTCGGTGCGGTGCCGCTCGGTGATGTCCTCATGCGTCGCGACCCAGCCGTTGCCCGGCATGTGGCGATGCCGGATCCGCACCATGCGTCCGTTGGTCAGTTCGACCGTGGTATCCGAATCCTCGGCGATCACGGGAGAGCTGTTGCGCCAGACGATGTACTCGTCCTTGGACATCTTCGGCGCACTGCCGACCGAGTACCGGAGGTCGACGATGTCGTTCAGCTTCATGCCGGGACGGACGACTTCCGGATCCAGATCGTAGATCTGCAGGTACTGCCGGTTGCAGACGATCAGGCGCTGGTCTTCGTCGAAAAAGCAGAGGCCCTGGGACATGTTGTTGAGGGCCCTGTCGAAGCGTTCTGTCAGAGCGGTCGCGGTCTGCTCCGCGACGCGGGCTCGTTCGCCTTCTTCGGATAGCCGGCTGTGCGTCTCGATCAGTTGGACAAACGACCGGAAGTTGGTGCTGATCATCCGCCCGAGCAGGACAAGCAGCAGCAGCAGATTGATCCCGAGCGAGATCATCATTCCGTCGCCCGACAGGAGCAGCACGGTCGCGATCGGGGGTCCGGCGATGATCATCGTCAGCAGGGAGGCCGGCGGAAAGCTGCCCAGGCAATAAGCCGTGCCGACGCAGCCCATGAACACGAGCAAGGCCACCGGCGCGCGGAGGCCGGGATCGACAACCCCGAACAGCGCCAGGATCCAGAGCACGAAGCCGGTGTTGAGGACGATCGCGACGAGACGGGTCCGGACCAACTGATGGTAGGCCTGCTCGGGTGTGAATTCGGCCGCGCGCAGGCGCAGCCACTGAATCAGGCGGACCATGCAGATGACGAGCAGTCCGGCCGGTACCGCGAACCGCAGCCACGGCGAGACGGTCGACGGGAGCACCAGACCCACGCTGATGCTGTCGATCAGCAGGACCGCGTACAGAACCGGCACCTGCTTCCGCAGCACGCGGAATTGCTCCACGAGCAGCGAGCGACCGAGCGGATCGGTCGTGCTGCCCAGGGAGAAGGCGGCGCGGATTCGCGAGAGTAAGTCCATGGAGAAACCCCAGCCGATCAACAGCCTAGGGGCCGAGTGTCGAACGACACGTAAAGGGCGCAGTCGGATGCAGACGAACGTGAAGGCTTGGTGATTTTCGGCTTAACAGTTGGGTTGCAATTGCGTCCCTCTCGCCGGACCCCTACTCTCTTACCTCAGTAAGACTAGACCTGCCTACGCCGGCGAGGCCCCTGCAGCAGCTTCTTGGCGGCGGCCTGCTTGGCCGGCTTCCCGCCGGCGCGCCGTCGATCCGTCGGTCAGGATTCATCGGCCGGCGTCCTAGGTGTCGAAACCGTTTCGGCGGACCCATGAAGCGAGGACGAAACGGAAGTCGTTCAACATCCGCCAATCCGACCAGATGGGGATGTGGTCATGTGGACATTCATCGAAGTTCTTTATCGCGATTTCTGCCTGGCCCGCGTTCAGGAGATGCGGAAGTTCGAGATTTCGCGATAGTGCATGGTCGGGTCGATGCAAGTGTCCCATCGAAGAAGTGGAACGACCGCATGCTTCGAAGTTGGCGCCCCGCGGCTCCGAGGCGCGGCAGTGTGGACTACACGGCCAGCTACCCCTCGGGGTTCGCCCTGGTAAGAATCAGGCGGCTTCTGCAGTGCAGCGCGGTGCGGAAAGCTTGTCCGGAGGCACCCGCACGGGATTGAACTTGGTTTCCGTGCGCTCGGCCCGTTGGCAATTCGAGCAGACGAAGAGATGCGCGATCCGCGCTTCCGGCTCATCGCGGACCAACTCGGAGCGAAACCACTTCATCTCGACGTGACACGAAGGACAGATCGGCGCTTCGAGATGCTCAGCCGCGTCCTTGAGACGATCCACCATATGCTACGCTCCCCAACCTGCAGCATCATAGCGGGATACCGCCTCGCGCGCGGCATCAAAAGTTACACGGGCATGAAGGAACTGCGGCGGACGGTCGAACTTGAACGGTTCTGCCGGCTCGCCGCCAAAAAGCCTGCTGCGGGAGGCCGGCGGAAGTCGGCTTAGGAAAACGGCCCGGGCAGGGTTGGGGGGTGACGGGCGGGGCCGCTCCGCCAGCTCGGCCGCCGCGATGCGAACGCAAGGACGAGACCGATGAGTGAGGTGACCTATTACGTCGCGTTGCCCTTCGTCCCTTCGGACGACGGCATCGCCCGCCAACGCCGCAGTGATGCGAGCCGAAGCGCTTTCGCGCAAGCCGGGGCACGTCGGTGCCGTCGCGTTCTCGCGGACGGGAGACCCGTCGAGTGGCGATTTTTCCGACGCCAAGCTGATCCGGAGGTTCGGGGACGTCCCGGACGATCTCAGCGCGCTGTGACGGGCGTCGCGACTCCGAACTCAGCGGACCCTCCCACCCAAAGCTCGACTGGCTGCGCCACGAGATCGAGCGCCTGCGCGCTCAGATACGCGCGCAGGAGCGCGAGATCCGGATGCTGCAGCGCGCCGGCGTCGCGACATCGGCCGAACTCCTGCTGACGCGCATGCCACGCGAAGTTGAGATGGCTCAAAGCGAACCCCCGTGACGCGCGTAGAGTTGATTTCCTACCGAGCGGCATGCGCGCGCGCCGGTGCTGTTACGGTTGCGGAGACCCGGACTCCTAGGCACTCCGGGCTCCGCTCCACAGTTTGCGACCGCAGATACGGGGTCGGCTCCGAGAGCGACCCGCGGGCACGTTTCGACGGAACGAAGCCCAGACCTGTGGGTTAGACGGCGAAAGCATTTGTGATCAGTTTGAGAGCGCGATCGGCCCCTGCAGCAATACGGCTGCCGGGGCCGATCTGCATTCCATCCTACTCCTCGCTCGGCGCGGCTGCATCGGGCCGCGCGAGCAGACTGAGCGCCGTCTCGATCTGCGCCAGCAGCCGTTCGATTTCCTCGCGTTCGTTCGGTCCGGGATCGCTCTCCAGCCGCTCCTGGATAGCCCCCTTGCGCGCAAGCAGCTTTGCCACGCTCGACATCGCACCTCCTGCCGTTTGGAACCTACAAACGATCTGGTGCGCCCCCGACGAGCTTGCCAGTCCTCACCGCCTTCGTCGGCGCCGATCAGGCAGAGCGCTGGCCTCGGTCGGGCTGCGCCTCTCCAAGGAGCTTGCCGGTCGTGGTGTTGACGAAGTGCAGCGCCATGCAGGCCGGACACCGCACGGGTACGTGGGTGTTTCCCGGCAATCCATCCGGCCGATCTTCCTCGATCCGGTGCTGGACGTTCATGCCGGTGCGCGGGCACTTGAAAAGGATCTGGCGCTCCATGGTGCAAAGATGCACCCGGTGGCCAGCGAGAGAAATTACGGTTGATTACTTAGGCGCCCCTATTCCCTGTCCTCGCGCCAAGCTTTGATTTCGACCCGCGTCATCGCGGATTCCAAGACGGCTAGGCGCAGCTCGCTCACCGCGCTTTCGTTCTGCTTCAAGAGCTTTCGGCGCTGCTCTCGAATCCGAAAGTTTTCTTCCATCGCGAGTTGGGCGTGGGCAATGAGCGGATCAATCATTCCACATGAATGCTGTAAGCCGGTCCCCGGTTGCAATCGCATAGGTTGGTCGTTGGGGATTCCCCACCAAACTAGGCCACTCCCAAATTCAACTTAGGCCACTAGGGGAAACAGGCCAGCGCCACCGCACGCCCCTCGGGATGCAACGCGGCAGCAAGCGAGCACGGTTCCCCGTTCCATCCGCATGATCACCATGCCAAGATTCGCACAGGAGGGTGCTGCACTGTCGGAGAGATGAAACCTTGCAGCAGGCGAAAGCGTCGACTCTCGTTCGCCTTTCGCAAGAACGGCCGAGCGACCAGCGGCCTGGGGCTGGCTTAGGCCGGAGGCGCTCGACCGCCTGGTCGCGGGGCAACCCGCGACCAGGCACTAGCGTATCGATCGCGTGGGCGGGGTTCAGTATCTCAATGTGCACGCCCGAGATTAAATTTCGGACGAGGCGAACCGCGCGACCAGCTGCTTACTTGGCTGGTGGCCGTAGCGGGCTGTCGGCCCACCTGCGGGCGGTGGGATCGTGCATCGGATCGGGGTCACAGCGCGTGCATACATAATGCTGCCGCTCCACTGCGACATCATCCGGGACAGCCGACGGCGGCTGGCCGCACGTCGGGCACAGCTTCCGGCTCGAAAACAGCACAGCCATCGGATTTCCCCTGCCGCCTGCAGCGTAAGTCCGCCGGGGTCCGGGTGCAACAGTGCCGCGGAAAGTTGTCCGCGATCTCCGCGGCACTTGACCTGTTCGCGCTCCGCCGTTGAAATCGGGCTTTCAGTGATGTTGCGGGGGGTGGCGTCGTGGAGGAGTTTTATGGAGGCTTCGCGCAGCGGGCGCGGGACCTGGCGGAGAAGGCGGACCCGTTCATCAAACGGCGCCTGCTCGAACTGGCCAAA
>Ga0102590_1003051_pt1 | contig 17857 bp, 15 predicted proteins | sample AraplaMF_Col_mMF_FD_76859 | JGI IMG/M metagenome (GOLD analysis project Ga0102590, IMG submission 76859) | Arabidopsis root microbial communities from the University of North Carolina, USA - plate scrape MF_Col_mMF | ecosystem: Host-associated > Plants > Roots > Endosphere | place: USA...
CCGCCAGCGCGGCCGATCCAAGGGCGATGGCAAGGCCGTCACCGGTGAAGGGGGGAATATGAGCGAGACGGTCGCCGACCCGGTAGGCGGTGGCGTTTCGCTCGTGATGAAGATGCCCGCTGCCGGGGCAGACCACGGCCTTCGGCTTGTCCCATAGCGGCTCGGCGTCTGCCAGCCGCTCCGCCAGCACCGGAAGCACCGCCGCCATATGGTTGCGCAGCGCGGGCCAGCCGGATCCGAACCGGCTGACGGTTTCGCGCGGCAGCACCATGCAGAGATTGGCGATACCGCTTTCGACCAGCTCGAGGCCGACATAGCCCGCCTCGAGAAAGTAAAGCTCGACCCGGCCCGCGAGCGCCCGGCGAATCTCGGGGGAAGGCTGCAGGTGCATTTTCAACCCGACCTGCGAGCCGTCGCGGACGTCATCGATGCCGCGCAGACCCAGCTTGCCGGTCGCCAGCACGAGGTCCCGGCAACTGACCGTGGCGCCGCTGTCGCACACGACCAGCCAGCCGGATCCATCGGGTCTCGCGGTCTTCACCGTGACGTCGCGGTGCAGGCGTGCGCCGCTGCGATGCGCGTGCTGCAGCAGCGCGGCGTCGAGACGATAGCGCGACAGCGACAGCCCGCGAAACGGCAGGGCCGAGGTCACGCTGCGGCCGGCGGCGTACAACGCCACCTCGTCGACCGGCACGGCGCCGAGCGCCACCGGATCGATGCCCAGCCGCTGCAACAGCAGCTGCGTCTCGACGCTGAGGAACTCGCCGCACACTTTATGCTGGGAGGCCGCCGCGCGCTCGATCAGCATGACGTCGTGACCTTGACCGGCCAGACCGCAGGCCACCGCGCTGCCGGCCGGACCGCCGCCGATGACGACCGTCTCGACCCGGATCATCGCACGCGTCCGATGACGAAACGGAACAGGAACCATCGCAGGCGCACCGCGCCCGGCGCGATCCCGGCCTCGCGCAACCGCGCGGTCCATTCCGCCCGGGTGAGGGCTCTCGCAACCGAGATCCGGCCGTCGTGAATGACGATGGGATGCAGCCGCGTCAGCCGGCCCATCAGGCCGATGAAATGGAACGGCACCCGGTGACGCTGCAGGTCGTAGATCATCCAGCCGCGCCGCGCGGTCTTCTCCATCCAGCGCACGAAGGTCACGATCATCTCGTCGGACATATGATGCGTGAGCAGGCTGCTGACGACGAAATCGATCGGGCGGGACGGGATGAAATCGAAGATGTCCACCACCTGATATTCGATGTCGAGCGCGTCGGATGTCGCGGTCCGTGCGATACGGACGGTCTCGCCGCTGAGGTCGATCCCGATCAGCCTGATTGGCCGGCCGCGCGCGACGGCCCAGCCGCGGATCGCCCGCAGCAGATCGCCATAGCCGCAACCGACGTCGACGAGCGTCAACTCGGTGCCTTCCGGTATGCGCCGCACGGCGGCGTCGAGCCAGGTCATCACCGCCCGGTGCCCGAGCATCGCGCCGTTGAAGCGTGCGAGGTCGCGCAGCACGGGTTCGAGCTGTTCCGGACTTGCGTCGGCACTGTCCAGCCATTCGGCTTCAGTGCTCCGCCGCGTCAGGTCCGTTGTTTCGATCGAGGTGGTGATTGTGCTCATGGAGTCATGCTCCGGTCCGGAACAGCATGGTTTCGGCGACCAGTCCCGGGCCGAACGACATCGCGCATCCGCTGCGGCCACGCGTGCCGGCGCGCATCAGCTGCTCGATGACGAACATCACCGTCGCCGACGACATGTTGCCGTAACGGCGCAGCACGTCGCGCGACGCCGCCAGCGCCGTCGGTGCGAGAGCAAAGGCCCGCTCCACGGCGTCGAGAACGGTGCGGCCGCCGGGATGGATCGCCCACAGGTCGATCGACGCGGCGGGCGCACCGCCGAGGATCCGCTCGCCGCCTTGCCGCAGGCCGTCCTGGATGACGGCCGGAACGCGTCCCGACAACACCATGTCGAAGCCGGCGTCGCGGATGTTCCATGTGATCAGGTCACGGGTATCGGGGACCAGCACTGCGCGGAAGCTGTCGAGCGCGATGCCGGCCGGCTCGGCGCTGACAAGGCTTGCCGCGCAACCGTCGGCGAACAGCAGGAACGAGAGCATCTGTTCGAGACTGGCGGTTTCCTTCAGATGCAGCGTACAGAGCTCGAGGTTGACGACGAGCACGCGCGCCGACGGCTCGGAGCGGACGATATGATAGGCCAGCTTCAGCGCGTTGATGGCGGCGTAGCAGCCCATGAAGCCGATCAGGGTGCGTTCGACCGTGGTCGGGAGCCCGCAGCGCGCAATCAGATCGAGGTCGATCCCGGGTGCGGAGAAGCCGGTGCAACTTGTGACGATCAAGTGGGTGACGCGGCCTCGATCCGCGCCGAGGTGCAGGCGATCGACGGCGGCCTGCGCCAGTTCGGGCGCGTGCCGTTCGTATTGCCGCATCCGCATCGCCATGTCGGGAAAATTGCGACGGGCGTAGAAGCCTCCGGCATCGAAATGATCACCGTCCGGCCGGTTGCTCGGCGTCAGGCATGAGAAGCGATGCTCGATACCGGATCTGTCGGCCATGCGTTCGAACAGCCGTGCATGGCCGGGATTGGCCAGATGAAGCGTCGACTGTGCGAAGCGGCGAAAGGCGTCATGAACGTCGTAAGGCGGCACGGCCGTTGCGACACGATTGAGATAAACTGCTGGCAAGGGACTCTCTCCGTCTGCATCCGCTCGAAATGGGCGCCGGCCGATGAAGACGAAGGTAGGGATGAGAGTCCGCGATGCGATTAAATTTCGGTTCATGAACTGACCGGCGCCGCTTCGGCTGCTGCCGGGTGAGTCGATGACTGGTGTCCGGCCGGCGATCGTTGCTCATGGGACGTCGCGGCGTTGCAAATCAGGCCCGCATCCATTCGAAGAACACGGGTTCGTGTTTTTATTTCTGCGTGCGCATCATGATTTTTTACCAACCGGCATTTCGGAGCCGGCAGTCGCTGCAGCGAAAATCAGTTCCAGCGCTTCCGTGGCTCGTTCATGCCGCGCGACGGTGCGGTGAAGTCCGGCACGAACTCACAGCGGGTCGTCCTCGCGCATGCGGGGAACCATAACCCCTGGCCTCTCAGGTGAGAGGCTGTGTCAGCACCAGTGCTAAAATTGAGAGTCCGCGCCGTTGGGGAACTCACCGGGAGCGTCCGTTGAGTGCGAGCCTAAGCGTAATGTCCGCGGTTTGCCATCTCGCGACCTTGCCGCGCGACGCATGCCTTTAAACCGTCGCGCGCGTCTCGTCGGCCCGCTCGTTCAGCGCATGCATCTGATCTTTCAGGGCCGGATACAGCGCGGTGTAGATCTCGAACAACCGGTCGTAGCGTTGCACCGCCACGGGGTCGGGGCTGGCGCGCGGGATCAGCGTGGCCCAGCCCCGGCGGACATCCTCCGCCTTGACCAGACCGACACCATAGGCGGCGAGCAGCGCCGCGCCCATCGCGGCTTCGACTTCCTGCGCGATGGTCACCACCGGCCGGCCGGTGATGTCGGCGATGATCTGCATCCACAGATCGGAGTGAGCGGCGCCGCCGACCACGATCAACTGCTCGTCGATTTGCACGCCGCCCTTCAGGCCGGCTTCGATGTTGTGCCGCAGCGCGAAGCTGACACCTTCGAGCACCGCGCGGTAGAGATGGTCGCGCGTATGATAGAGGCTGAGCCCGACAAACGCGCCGCTGGCCTTGCCGTCCCAGATCGGGCTGCGTTCGCCCATCAGGTAGGGCAGGAACTGGACGCCTTCGGCGCCCGCGGCGATGGTTCGCGCGCCGGCTTCGAGCACGTCGTGCAGATCCGCACCCTCCGCCTGTGGGGCGGAGGCGGCGTCGCGGCAGAAATTGTCGCGGAACCAGGTCACCGCGGCGCCGGCCGTGATCGCGCCGCCGAAGACATATTTGTCGATCGCCTCGCCGAACACCGCCGGCATGCACACCAGGCCACGCCGCGCGTCGGTGTCGTGGGCGATGAAGCCCCAGCACATGCTCGATCCGATCATCGCCACATGCTGTCCCGGGCTGGTGACGCCCGCGGCCAGTGTCGCCATCGCCGCGTCGACGCCGCCGGCAATCACCGGCATGCCGGCCCTCAACCCCAGTTGACGCGCCGCCTGCTCGGTCAGGCCGCCGACCACGTCACGCGATTCCACCAGCCGCTCGGGCATCATGTGGCGCGGAATGCCGAGGCGATCCAGCATCTCGCCGGACCATGTCCGCGCCTTGAGATCGTAGACCCCGCCGATATTCCCCGCCGAGGAATGATCGACCGCGATCTCGCCGGTCAAGGCGTGGATCACGAAGGCGTTCGGCGGCAGCAGATAGCGCGTCCTGCTCCAGACCTCCGGCTTGTTGGTCTTGAGCCAGAGGATCTTGGTGAAGCCGTAATAGCTGTCGACGCTGTTGCCGGTGATGTCGTAGAGCGCGTCGAGATCGAGATTGGCGCGGACCCAGTCGACCTCCCGGGTGGCGCGGCGGTCCATCCAGATCAGGCAGGGATGCAGCGGCTTGATCTGGTCGTCGACCGCAATGCCGGAGCCGCCATAGAGACTGCTGATGCAGATCGCGCGGACATGCTCCGGCGCAAAGCCCGCGGCGGATGCCCGGGCCGCAGTGACGCAGGCCGCGACCGATGTCATCACCGCATCGAGCCACACCGCCGGCCACTGCTCGGCCCAGAGTGGTCGCGGCGTATCGGGATGGTAGCTCGTCGCGTGCTGCGCGATGATGTTGCCGCTGGTATCGCACAGCAGCGCCTTGGTGCTCTGGGTTCCGATGTCGACGCCGATCACGTAGTCCATGGCAGTCTCCGGTCAGCGCATCGGTTTCATCAGAACCTTGATCGAATCCAGCGAGTACGCGACCTTGATCGCCTCGTCCCATTGCGCGAAGGCGTAATCATGGGTGACGATGCCCTTGGAGGTTACGAGGCCCCGTGCCAAGAGGTCGATGGCGATCGGATAGCAATACGGCCCGAGATGCGCGCCGCGCACGTCGAGCTCCTTGCGGTCGCCGATGATCGACCAGTCGACCGAGGTCTCGCTGCCGAAGACGGAGAATTCGACGAAGCGGCCGAGCTTGCGGATCATGGCAAGCCCCTGCACTACGCCGCTCGGCGAGCCGGTCGCCTCGATGTAGACGTCGCAGCCGTAGCCGCCGGTGAGATCCTGGACGATGGTCACCGCGTCCTCGGTCTTCGGGTTGATGGTGACGTCGGCGCCGTAGCGCTTCGCCAGCGCGAGGCGTTCCGGCACCGTGTCGATCACGATCAGCTTCTTCGGCGTCTTTAGTTTCGCCACCTGCACCATCATCAGGCCGATCGGCCCGGCGCCGGCAATCACCAGCACGTCGTCGAGCTGGACGTCGCCGCGGTTGACCGCATGGATGGCGCAGGCCAGCGGTTCGATGATCGCCGCGTCCTCCAGCGCCATCTCCTTCGGAATCACATGGACCCGGGCAGTGGCCGGCAGCCGCATGAACTCCGCCATGCCGCCCTCGGCGACGGTGCGCTGGAAGCCGAAGATGTTGTGCACCTCGCACATCCAGTATTTGCCGGACCGGCAATAGCGGCAGCGGTCGCAGGGCACGATCTGCTCGGCAATCACGCGATCGCCGGGCGCGATGCCGAAATGCTCCGCCGCGCCTTCGCCGAGCTCGGCGACGGTGCCGAAGAATTCGTGACCCGGCACCACCGGCGCCTTGACCCAGGGCTTGTCGCCGCCCCAGAACATTTTTGCGCCGGACCAGCACTTGCAGTCGCTGGCGCAGATGCCGCAGGCGTCGATGCTGATCACGGCCTCACGCGGCCCAGGAACCGGGCGCGCGATCTCTTCGACCCGGTAATCCTCCGGTCCGTGGCAGACGATGGCCGTCATTCGGTCGTTGCGCGTCATGGCTGTGCCCTCATCGCGATGGTTTTCGGGGTTGATCGTGATTCGCGCCGGCGGCGTGCCCACGTGCGGCCGGTGCGCGGCTTACGGGCGTTTCGCGTTTGCGACCGTGCGGAAGCCGATATTGCCGGCGGAGCTGTCGGGCGTGTTCGACGCGCGCGCGGCGTTGCGATAGCGGTTGCAATAGGACGGATGGCAAAGATAGGAACCGCCACGCATGCACCGCTGCGAGCCCTCTCGAGGACCCGCCGGATTTTCTCGCGGTGAACGGCCGTAGTAGTTCGGATCGAACCAGTCGTCGCACCATTCCCAGACGTTACCGATGGTTTGCCAGAGGCCGAAGCCGTTCGGGGCGTAAGTCCGCACCGGGGCGGTGGTGAGCCAGCCGTCGGTGCCGTCGTTGACGGTTGGGAAAACGCCCTGCCAGATGTTGCAGCGGAACGCGCTTTGGTCGTCGAGCAGCGCGTCGCCCCACGGATAGCGCGTGCCGGCGAGGCCTCCGCGCGCGGCATATTCCCATTCCGCTTCGGTCGGCAGCCGGCGTCCGGCCCAGCGGCAATAGGCCTGCGCATCGTTCCAGCTGACGTGGACGACGGGATGGTCGCCGAGCCCGTCGATGCTGCTGTTCCTGCCGTTCGGCCGGCGCCAGTCGGCGCCGGAGACGCCGAGCCACCACGGCGTCTGCGGCGGCCGGCCCAGGATATCCTGGTCGTCGGCCTGCAAGGCCAGATGGAACACGGCGGAATAGCCGAACGCTTCCGCCTCGGTGCGGTAGCCGGTGGCATCGGCAAAGCGGGCGAAGTCGTCGTTGGTGACGCTGGTGGCATCGATCGCGAACGGTGAAATCCTGACCTCGTGAAGCGGCCGCTCACCATCGCCCGGATTGCCGTCGCCGTTGGCGTCGCCCATAACGAAGACACCGCCGGGCAGGGCAACCTGTTCGACGAGATGCACGCCCCCGCCCGATGCAGCGGCGTTCGACCGCGCGGCCGCGGTCGCGGGGCGCGACGGGGTGCAGCAGCTCTTGCCGTCAGTCTGGTGATCCATTCCGTACCCCTGGCGCAGCGATCCCGTCTGGCGGTCCCTGCGTCCCGGCTGTAATGACGCCTAGTCCAATTGCTGAGAGATCCATGGCCGTCAATCAAGCGCTTTTTCGCGAAAATCCCTGGCTGCGGGGTCTGAAGCCCGCGACCGTCGCGACGCTGACCCGCAAGGCGATCGTGCGGCGTCTCGCCAATGGCGAATTGTGGGTGTCGCGCTCTGAGCGCGCCGGCGGCATCGCCATCATCGTCGACGGCGGCCTTCGCTCCACCACCTTCACCGCCGAAGGCAAGGAACATGTCTTCTCGATCATGAAGAAGGGCGACATCTGGGGCGTGGTGTCGACCATCGACGGCATTCACAACGCCAACGACGTCTACGCCCATGGCGAGACCACGATCCTCACCATCGATCGCCGCACCACGCTCGCGACCATCGAAAGCTGTCCGGACTTCGGGCGCTGCCTGATGACCATTCTCTGCCACCGGCTGCGGATGGCCAACACGGTGCTGGAAGACCGGGCGCTGAAACCGATCGAGGTCCGGCTGGCGCGGCTTCTGCTCAGCCTGCGCGGCAATGGCGATGCCGCGGGCAGCGCCAACGAACTCCAGGTCACCCAGGACATGCTGGCGAAAATCCTCGGCTGCACCCGCCCGACGGTCAACAAGAAACTCCTGCAGCTCGAAAGCGAGAAGGTGATCGACGTGTCGTATGGCCGTATTCACCTCAGGGACCTCGGTCGCATCGTCAAACTGTCCGGGCAGGTCGACTATTTCTATTTTTAAGGGCGTGATGAATTTGGATTGGTTCGGGAGCACTCACCCCGTCATTGCGAGCGAAGCGAAGCAATCCAGTGGCCAAGAAACAAGAACTGGATTGCTTCGTCGCAAGAGCTCCTCGCAATGACGGGATGGTTATCTCGACGGGGCCTTGAGCTGTTCTTGGCTGGGAGACAGTTCCTCCTATTCCGGCGCGTGGGGAACGGCGTTGCCGTCGGCGAGCCACAAATCCCAGTCGGCGCCGTTGAGGTGCTTGTCCGCGAACATCGGCCGTCCCGGGGTGGCATCCTCCGGCCTGCCCAGCTGACCGCAGCCCGTCACACCTTTTTGCGTCGCGTCGCGCCGCGGGTCGACATGCGCGGAGAACCATTTGACGAGCTGGTCGCGCAACGCGCCGACCTGATTGCCGAGCGCGGCATCGTCGATCCGGTTCACCCGTTCGTCCGGATCGCCGGCGAGATCGAACAGTTCATGCGGCCCATCCGGAGCGCGATGGACGTATTTCCACTCTTTGGTACGGATCATCCGGACCGGACCATATTCGTCGTAGATGACGATGCCGTCGGTGGCTGGAAGCGTTCCGCCGGCAAGCACCTTCGCAAAGCTGCGGCCCGGCTTTTGCCGCTGCGGCATATCGTCGACATGCAGGTGCTCCAGCAGCGTCGGGAACACGTCGTAGCCGCTCAGCAAGTCATCGCAGACTAAACCCGTCGGAACCCGCCCCGGCTGCGCAATGATGCAGGGCACCTTGACCGAGGTGTCGTACATGTTCTGCGGGCGGGTACCGTTGCCCTTGCCCCAGATGCCGTGATGGCCGCAGTTCATGCCGTTGTCGCCCATGAACACCACCAGCGTCGACTCGGTCAGCCCCTGCCGCTCGATCTCCGCGATGACCTCGCCGATGGCGGTGTCCATCGCGGTGACCGCGGCGAAATAGCCGATCAGGCTTTCGCGGCGCTGCTCGCGGCCCTTGGCAACCGCGGCGTGGCCGCCGGCGAAATCCGGATGCGGCGGTTCGTCCGGGCAGGAGTTGAACGGACAGTCCTCATAAAGCTCGGTGAATTCCTTGGGATGCGAGTCGATCCAGGGATAATGCGGCGCGGTGAAATTCAGGCTGAGCCAGAACGGCTCCGGCCGGGCGGCCTCCTCGGCGACAAAGCCCACCGCGCGCTTGCCCAGTTCCTCGGTGATGTAGCCCGGCAGGGTGATCGGCTGGTCGTGGTCGACCATCGGCGCGTCGTAATAGGGGCCCATGCCGGCCTGATGCGCGAACCATTTGACGTAATTCGGCCGCGGCACATCGCTGGCTCCCAGATGCCATTTACCGATCAGGCCGCAGCGATAGCCGTTCTCCGCCACGATATCCGTGACCAGCCTTTGGCCCGCGAGATAGTCGATCCTGCTGTCCCCCATGCTGCCGACGCGGATCCAGTCCTGCACACCGTGCCGGGACGGAATATCGCCGGTGAGCAGCGAAGCGCGGGCCGGGGAACAGACCGGCGAGGTGCAGAAAAAATTCTGAAAGCGGATGCCGGCCGCGGCCAGCCGGTCGAGCACCGGGGTCCTGATCTCGCTGTTCCCCGCGCAGCCCAGCGCCCACGCTCCCTGGTCGTCGCTCACGATGAACAGCACGTTCGGTCGGAGTGGATCGCGACTGGCCAAAATGGTCCTCCCAAGGCAGTGCCGGCTTGGCAGCAATCTGGATGTCGGCTTCCTCGATGGTCAACATCGCAACCAGACCAAGATTGTAAAGCAGCGAACATTCTGCCGTCGCGATTGCTGCAAGGCTCATTCGGCTCGGGCGGCTGACCGGCCGCGTTTGCCGCTTTGACGCGACGGGCCTCGACTGCAACAACAAGCGGCGACATTGCCGCGCGCCACAGGGAGCAGACACCATGAAAAGCCGCAGGCTCTTTCTCGCGACAGTGACAACCGCGACCGTTCTTGCCGGCATCGGCGGCGCCTTCGCGCAGTCCGAACCGAAGACGCTCAACATCGGCTACTTCCCGGTGGTGTCGCCGGTGCCGATCATGCAGGCGCAGAAGCAGCTCGAGAACAAGGGCTACAAGATCAACTGGGTGGCGCTGACGCAGGGGTTGCCGGGCGCGGCAAGCGCGCTGGCCGCCGGCCGCCTCGATCTCAGCTGGGGCAACAGCATCTCCGCCGTGGTGATCTTCTCGCAGGCGCCGGACGCCGCGCAGTTCGTCGGCCAGTCCTTTGTCGACGCCAACATCACCGTGGTGGCCACGAAGTCTGACATCAAGTCGGCGGCCGACATCCAGAAGAAGAAGGTGGTGGTCAGCGGTCCGAAGACCGCCTCGACCCTGTTCTTCAAGATCGGCCTGAAAAAGGCCGGCGTCGATCCGGAGGCCAACGAATACTTCGTCTCGGGCACCGGTCCCGGAATGGTCGGCGTGCTCGATTCCGGCGGCGCCGAAGTGGTGGCGGGCTACGTTCCGTATGTGTCCGAGATGGTCCTGAAGAAGATCGGCCGGGTGCTGTTCACCGGTTCCGACGCCATCGGCCGCGCGGCGCCGGGCGACGGCTTCATCGCCAGCACCGCCCTCATCACCAAGGATCCGCAGGCGGTCAAGGACGTGCTGGCGGCGCAGGCGGCGGCGACCGACTACATCAAGTCGAACCCGAACGAGGCCTACAAGATGATGGCCGAGTTCGCCAAGGTCAGCGAGGAGGCGGTGCGCTACTCCTTCGAGCACAAGCTGGTCGGCGTCGCATCGTCTTACGTGCCCGATGTCGAGGGCATCGCCGCGACCGAGAAGCTGGCACAGGAACTCGGCTTTGCGCCCGAAGGCGTCGATCTTCCGACTTTCGCCAGGAAGTTCAATAATGTCACGCTCGCGACAGAGGTCGCCAAGGCGAAGTAAGCGAAACAGGAACTGAGAACGGATGACGACGGCCGGAGACCGCGCGCCGGCAGGCCGGCCTTGGGTACGCCCGTGGTTGCTGGGTCTGGCCGGAAGCCTTGGCGCCATCCTGTTCTGGACCGCCATGGCGTTCTGGCTCAAGGGCGGCGGCGGCGTGATCAGCCGCCTGCCGACCCCGCTGGCCGTCGGGGTTGAGCTCGCGACCTACGCCCGCGGTCCGCTGTGGCCCGATCTCGCGGCAAGCCTCGAGGTGTTTTTGGCGGGCTGGCTGATCGGCTGCACCGGGGCTGCGGTGATCGGCATTGCGATGGGACAATCGCCTCTGATCGGCGCGATCTTCGGCCCGGTCGTCGAAGCGTTGCGGCCGGTGTCGAGCATCGTCTGGGTCCCGCTCGCGGTGGTCTGGTTCGGCTTCGGTTTCACCAGCAAGATCTTTCTGGTCGGGCTTGCGGTGTTCCTCGTGGTCATCGTCTATGCCATTGACGGCGCCCGCCGCATCGCGCCGGACCTGCATCGCACCGCCTCGATGCTCGGCATGACGCCGCTGCAGCGGTTTCGCGCGCTGGTGCTTCCCGGCGCACTCACCGAAGTCCTGGTCGGCGCGCGCGTCGCGCTGATGTCGGGCTGGGGCACGGTGATCGTGGCCGAACTGGTGGCCGCCGATTTCGGGCTGGGCGCCCACCTCATCGCCGTCCAACAAAGCTACGATGTCGCAGCGGTGATGGCGGCGATGGCGTGTTTCGGGCTCGCCGGCTTCATCATGAACGCGATGTTCTCGCTGCTCGAACGACGGCTGCTGCCGTGGCGGTCCGGCGGAGCGACACGGTGACCGGCCGCCTCGGATTGTCGCGCATCGCGCTGGGGCTGCTCGGCGTCGCCATCGTGGTTGCGCTGTGGCAGGGCACCATCGCCTATTATGGTCTGGCGAGCATCGTGCTGCCGACGCCGCTGTCGGTCGCCGCGACGCTGCTGAAACTGTTCGGCAGCGCCGCGTTCTGGCGGGATGTCGCCGTCAGCCTGAAGGAGTTCGTGCTGGGCTACGTCATCGGCGGCGTTCTCGGCATTCTCGTCGGCGTGCTGGTCGGCGAACGTCCGGCGGTGCGGATGACCATCGGCCCGGTGATCGAGGCCTTGCGGTTCATCGTCCCGTTCGCCTGGATCCCGCTCACCGTGCTGTGGTTCGGCACCAGCCTTACCGGTAAAATAGTACTAGTCGCCTATGCGGTGTTCTTCGTCATGGTGGTAACCACGCACCGTGCGATGACGACGGTCGACCCAGTTCTGACTCGCGTCGCGATCATGCTGGGAATGCGCGAATCGGAAATCGCGCTCAAGGTGCACCTGCGCGCCGCCGCGCCGGGGATCGCCAGCGGCGCCAAGGCGGCCGCCGCGATCGGCTGGATCGCGGTGGTGGCCGCCGAATACATCGGCGCCAGCGCCGGCCTCGGCGTGATGATCACCAACGCATCGATGTCGCTGGCGACCGCCACCGTGATCGGCGGAATGATCGTCATCGGCATCATCGGGGGCATGGTCAGCTGGCTGGTCGGCCTCGCTGCCGCCGCCTGGCTCAATCACTAGGAGATCGACGTGTCCGAATTCAAAACGGCATCGGACCCGCTGTCGGGCAGCCAGCAAAAGGACGGCCTGAGCTTCGAGGGGATCTCGCATACCTACGTCGCGGCCAATGGTTCGACGCCGGTGCTGCGCGACGTCACCTTTGCCATTGCGCCCGGCCAAGTGGCCTGCGTGGTCGGTCCGTCAGGCTGCGGCAAGAGCACACTGCTCAGTCTCGCCGCCGGCCTGATGCGTCCGACGTCCGGCGTGACGCGCTGGAAAGGCAAACCGGTCGAGCCGGGCACCAATCCCGACCTCGGCATGGCGTTCCAGCAACCCGGCCTGTTTCCCTGGATGACGGTCCGGCAGAACGTGGCGATCGGGCTCACCACGCGCGGCGCATCGCGCAGTGACGCGCGGCGCCGGGCCGACGATATGCTCGCCACGGTGGGGCTGACCGGCTTCGGCGACGCCTATCCGAACCAGTTGTCAGGAGGGATGGCGCAGCGCGTCGGCATCGCCCGCGCGCTGGCGCTGCGGCCGAAGCTGCTGCTGATGGACGAGCCGTTCGCCAGCGTGGACGCCTTCACCCGCCTCAAGCTGCAGGCCGAGTTCAAGGCGCTGCTCAAGCTCGATCGCCCGACCGTGCTGTTCGTCACCCATGATGTCTCCGAAGCGATCCTGCTCGGCGACGTCATCGTGGTGATGAGCGCGCGTCCCGCCGCGGTCGACAGGATCATTCCGATCGAACGCGAGGATCGCGATCGCGCCGGCCCCGGCTATGCCCGCAAGATGACCGAGGCGCTCAAGGCGCTCGGGGTCGAGACCGACCTCAGCCACGATTGACCGTCCATTTCCACGACGGTCGGCAACCTCATTCATAAAGCGCGGCTTCAACGCCATGCTTTCCGTGCGCTGGGTCAGCCGCTACGGCGTCAACACCCTTGCTATCCGAAAGCCGATGTCGTCGTAGCGCGCATTTGCAGCGGCTTTGGCGCGAAACGCCGGGCCCAGCGATTCCGCCGTGCCGAACCAGGATCCGCCACGCACGGTCCTTGCCGGGCAAACGGCTTGCGCGTAGGCCGCGCCGTCGGCGGGCGCGCCGGCATAGCTGTCGGCAAAGCAGTCCTCGGTCCACTCCCAGACATTGCCGATCAGGTCGAACAGGCCGAATGCATTGGCCTTGAATGAACCGACCGGCGCGGTATGCGCGTAGCCGTCAGTGCAATCCATGTAAGTGTAGTCGCGCAGCAGCTGCGCCTGCTGGGCCGATTGATCGGCACCATTGGCAACTTTGCAGGCGGCGGCCGGGTCCTTTGCGTCGTGCTCGCCGAGCGCGCCTCCGGCCCGCGCCGCATATTCCCATTCGGCTTCGGACAGCAGGCGATAGGCTTTCCCGGTGGTCTGCGACAGCCAGGCAACATAGGCCTTTGCATCCGCCCAGTTGATACAGACAGCCGGATGCGTTCCGCCCTGGGCGTAGCCCGGATTGCGGAACGAACGATCGGCGCGCTCCTTCGGCGTGTTCTCTTCAAGGGTGAAGCAATGATCGCCGATGGTGTAGCCGGAGGCCTGGACGAAGCGTTCGAACTGTTCCCTGGTGACCTCGAACCGGCCGATGGCAAGCGGACGGCCGATGCCGACTCTGTGCTGCGGCCCCTCGTTTGCGGCTGCGATGCCGCTGGCGATGTCCTGCTTGGCCGACCCCATCATGAACTCGCCTGATGGTACCGCCACCAGTTCGGGACAGTCCGGACAATCCCGGAAAGCCTCGCCGAATACCGGCCCCGGCAACGGCTTTGGTATCGTCACCGGCGGCGGTGCCGGCAGCTCCGGCGACTTCGCCGCCAACTGCCATTGCGGGTCGGTCTGCGGGCGCAAGGCTTCCTGGCGTTGAGTGGCTTCCTGGCGTTGAGAGGCTTCCTGGCTATTAGAGGGTTCCAGGCGTTTCGGTTCCGCCTGCAGGCGTTGCAGCGCATCGAGCCTGTTGCGGGCGGTGATCGCGGACGGCGCGGAAGGATACTTGGCGATGTGGTCGCGCAGTGCCGCCGCGTCGTCCCGATCCTTGATGCGCTCCCAGTCGAGGCGATCGCTCTGGTTCAGGTAATATTCCGACAGCAGCGAGATGTGGGTTTCGGGGCGCTGGCGGCCGCCGGTCTGTGCGTTGACGTCGCTGGCGACGCGGCGGAACATCATCTCGATTTCCAGCCCGGGCTCTTGCAGCCGCTTCAGCAGCGCCGTGGTGAACGGGCTGTTGCGGCCGCGGCCGTCCTGCGCCACCTCGTCGGCGGCGGTGGCGTAAGCCACCACCATGCCCTGGGCCTTATCGATGCGGGCGAGGCCCCGGGTCGCGGATACCGATCGTGACGTCCCGGCGATGGTCTGCTTGAGGCGGTTGGCCAGCGGGTTGTTGCGGCAGGCGTCGATGATCATGATCTTGACGCCGCTGGTGCGGTCGAGCGCGGCGCGCACGTCTTCCAGGCTGACGGTCTGATAGCGAACGCCGACCTCGTCCTCCAGCTCGGCGTCGGTCGGCATCAGGAAATTCTGGCCCTGCAGCTGCAGGGCGTGGCCGGCATAGAAAAACAGCGCCGAGTCAGCCTTGCCGGCCAATCGCGCGAAGCGCTGCAGCGCCTGATCCATGTCGGGCTTGCCGGCATCGAGCGCCGTCACCACCTCGAAGCCGAGCGCGGTCAGCACCGCCGAAATGTCCTGTGCGTCGTTGACCGGATTGAACAGCGAAATGCCGGCCGCCTTGTAGGCGGCATTGCCGATCACCAGCGCGACGCGCCGCTCCGTCTGCAACGGCGCCGTGGCGGGCCGCGGCGTGGCAACGCGGTTTTGTTCCTCATCGGTCCGCTTCGCCTCATCTTGGATGCCTTCCGGTTCCACGGGAGGCGTGACAGGGGTGCGGTCGCTCACCTGGAGGCTGGATTTCGGCGTCCGTTCCACGGCGTGCCGCCACGGCATTGTGACGGCCGTCGCCAGCACCACAAGGCACGCCACACAAACGATCGCCGCGGCGAGGCGGCTTCGCGAAGTTCCACCAAGCCGCGTGATGAAGGCTCGCAATCCGGACATGGCAATCCAGCGGGTCTCGGTCGGGTTCCAGATCCACGATAGCAGCAGGCAAAGTCGTCGGCCATCGCGGCGAAATCAATATCGCGTTGAGGCCGTCATGACCTTCGTCGTGCCGGTCCCAATCTATGTCGTCCCCGGCCTTACCGAAGAACCCAAGCGTGGTTAAAATCCGCGCGCGACGATCCGTCAATTGCATAAATTCAAGATACTTGAGGGATATGCTGATGATCATCCTGCCGAGCGCGCGTGGTTGGCACGCACTTCTCACACTCCTGGGCGCAGCCCTGATGGCCACCGCGGCGCATGGCCAAGCCACATCGACGCCGCCCGCGGCACCAAGTGCCGCGCCGCCACCTGCCGCGGCTCCGCCGCCGACGCCGGTGCAATTCGAGAAGGCGTTGATGAAGGCGGCCGGCGACCTGTTCGAGAAGGCCAACCTCGATGGTGCGCCGCAAAAGGTGCTGCTGGTCATCGATCCGCTGATCGACGGCGCCACCGGCGTGCAGTCCAACGCCACCCAGCAGATGGAACGTCGCATCACCGAGCTGGTCAAAGCCAATTATCCGCGGTTCGAGATCGCCCGATTCTCCTCCGCCGCGATGGCCAAGGCGCCGGTCGTCCTGATCGGCACCTTCACCGCCATCAACAATGCCGGACAGGCGGCCGGGCCGCGCGACGCCTATCGCATCTGCCTCGCGCTTGCCGATCTGCAGTCCCGCAAGATCATCTCGAAGGGCGTGGCGAGAGCGTTGCCCGACGGCATCGATGCGACGCCGACGGCGTTCTTCACCCGAAGCCCGGTGGTCACGAAGGATCCGTCGGTCGATGCCTATATCAAGAGCTGCCAGGGCACACGGCCCGGCGATCCGATCGACCAGGTTTATGCCGATCGCATTCTGGTCGCTTCATTGGTCAACGATGGCATCGAGGCCTACAACGCGGGGCACTACAAGGACGCGCTCGGCCTCTATCGCAGCGCCCTGCGCACGCCGGGCGGCGAGCAGCTGCGTGTCCTCAACGGCATCTACCTCGCCAATCATGAGCTGCACCGCCGCAAGGCGGCCAGCGAAGCCTTCGGCAATGTTGTCGACTACGGGCTGAAGAGCGACAAGCTCGCGGTGAAGTTCCTGTTCAAGCCAGGCTCGACGCAATTCGTCAGGGATACAAAAGCCCGGGCCTCCTATGACAGTTGGCTGGAAAGGATTGCCGAGCGCACGGCGGCGCAGAAGGCGTGTCTCGAGATCGTCGGCCATACCAGCGCCACCGGCCTCGTGGCCATCAACAATCGGCTCTCCGCGCTACGCGCGGAATACGTCAAGGATCAGCTCGAAGCCGATGCCAGCGAACTGCGGAACCGCCTGATCGCGTCCGGAAAGGGATCGACCGAGATGATCGTCGGAACCGGCAAGGACGATGCCAGCGACGCGGTGGACCGGAGGGTGGAGTTCAAGGTCATCAAGTGCTCGTAGCCCTGCGGGAGGGCCTACTGCCGTTTGCCTGGCCAGCCGGGCGATGATAGGCCGCGTCCCAGTTGCTCCAGGCTGCGATGCGCCTGCCGGCTCAACTCATCGGCGAGATGCAGCGCGGCCTCGGGCGGCAGCAGCAACTGCAGCGAACCTTCGCGGTCGTCCGCTGCATCCGCATTCGGATCGTATTGCAGCACCAGCTTCAGGGCGCCGCGCTGCTCCGGGCTGAGCTCCCAGCGGCGCAGTTCGTGGGCGGTTTTCTTGCTGTCGGGTTCGTCCATGACTCGTCTCCCGTCGCAGTGCTCTCATCGTCTCAAAACCCCGGGGCGATTTCGTTCAATTTTCGATGGGCGGCCTCGCGTGCCGCCTGCGCCGGCGCGGCGGCGCCGACGGTTGGACCGATCAGGACGAAGCGCGGGTCGCGCAGCCCGATGAAGCGCAGCACGTCGCGCAGGTAAGGCGTCGCCATGTCGGTGCGGCCGCGATTCATGCCAGTGACGAAGTCGCTGCCGCTGGCGACGATCACCAGCGTCGGCTTGTTCCTCAGAAGCGGGCTGTAACCGCTGTTGGGGTCGAAGCTGAAGGTCAGCCCCGGCTGCACGATCAGGTCGATGTAATGCTTGAGCTTGTAGGGGATGCCGAAATTCCACATCGGCGTCGAGATCAGGATGCGATCGGCCAGCGCCAGACGCACCACCATCCGTTCGATCATCGCGAAGGCGTCGCGTTGCGGATCGTTGAACGGCTGGCCGGCGCCGCGGGCATACTTGGCTTCCAGCGCCGCGCCGTCGAACTCCGGCAACGTCTCGTGCCACAGGTCCAGCGTGTCGATGTCCCAGCCGGGATGGGTCGCCTCGAAGCGGGCGACGAACAGGTCGGCGCCGGCGCGCGAGGCCGAGTCGCGGCGCGGCGAGGCACGCAGATGAAAGAGCTTGGGCAATGCCTGCCCTCCTTGCGCCGCCGGCTGATCTAGCCAAGCGCCGCGATGACGGTATCCGCGTTGGTGACGATCGAGACGTTCTGAAGTGCGAAATTGATCGCGGCGTTGTGCCACTCGGCGTTCATGGTCGAGCAGCAGTCCTCCGGCACCACCATGAAGTAGCCCTTGTCGGCGCCGGTGCGCG
>Ga0102590_1003052_pt1 | contig 17857 bp, 12 predicted proteins | sample AraplaMF_Col_mMF_FD_76859 | JGI IMG/M metagenome (GOLD analysis project Ga0102590, IMG submission 76859) | Arabidopsis root microbial communities from the University of North Carolina, USA - plate scrape MF_Col_mMF | ecosystem: Host-associated > Plants > Roots > Endosphere | place: USA...
GGGCGTCCAGGATGCGGACGGCTTTTTTGCGGTGCCGCACCTTCGCCCGTACGGAGGGCGGCCGTTGGAGACGGGCCGGGACGTCGCCCGTCCCGGAATACCCGGACGCCTTCGACGTGGCGGGGCGGCAGGACCGCCCATGCGAACGGCACCGAGCGGATCCGCCGCTTCGGGGCGCGGCGCGGCGGGGACAGAAGGTGTCCGGCCGCGCAGCACCCCGCGCGGGTGCGGCTCTCGCCGGGTGATCACCCGGTCCGTGCCGTGACGGCGGGTGATCCGGGGATGCGGGTCGGCCGCGGCTCAGTGGCCGGTCTCGCCGCCGTTGTCCCGGCGGTCGAGTGCACGCTGGAGCGCGGCGGCGGCCTTCTTGCGGTCGGACTCGCTCGTACGGGAGACGTGACGGACTCGGCGGCGGGCAGTCGTCTCAGCCATGGGGAATCGACTCCTTCGGGAACCCGGAGGGCGGAAAGGGTGACGAGACTCCCCCACTGCCTGATGGGCGTGGGCGGTGCCCCCAGAGGAGCGGGGAGCGGTGCCGCAGGGGTTGCCTGCACGGGGCCCGGCTCACGACCGCCAGTCGCTCGATCAAGCGAGACGTTCGACTTCTACAAAACTAAGCGAGGAGCGGGCATCTGTCTCCACAATTACTCGGACTTCCTACTATCTGAGACGGCCGATCGGGTCACACACCCCTGACCTGCGTGGACATCGGACACCCGGTTGCCGGTCCCCTTGATGGCGCAGGCCGTCGCCGCGCACCGGACCGTGGACAAGGAGGGTTCCGCGATCGGCGGTGACGGGGCGTCGGTACGGCTTCCGCCGCGCACTTCCCGCCCAGCGGCCCGAGGCCCCCGGCGTCCCGGAACAGCTGCCGGCCCGTCGGAGGAGAAGCGTCCGCCCACCGGAGCCCGGGCCGCTCGGCCGTCCCGGCGCGGCACTCCCGCGACCACCGCCGGTGCGTCGCCGGCACCACCGAGTGCGCGGCGCGGACGGCCGGCGTGCCGATGCGCGGGACGCCGGATGGGCGGGACGCCCGCTGGTCGGAACCTGGCGGACGGACCGTCGGGCCCGGCGAGCGCGCCGCGCACTGTCGGCGGCGGGGACACGCTCCAGGCCCCGGTCGGGACCGACGGCGGTTCGCGGCGCCGGCCCACCGGGCACCCGGGCCGCATGACCCGCGCAGGCCGGAAATGAAGACCGCCCCCGTCCTCGGTGGTCAAAACCCAGGGCGGGGGCGGTGCTAGGTGGGGCGTCAGCCCATGTGCGGGTAGGTGTAGTCCGTCGGCGCGACCAGCGCCTCCTTGATCGCACGGGTCAGCGTCCAGCGCAGCAGGTTCTGCGGCGCGCCCGCCTTGTCGTTGGTACCGGAGGCACGACCGCCGCCGAAGGGCTGCTGGCCGACCACCGCACCGGTCGACTTGTCGTTGATGTAGAAGTTGCCCGCCGCGTAGCGCAGCTTCTCGGCCGTGTGGGCCGCCGCGGCGCGGTCGTTGGCGACGACCGAACCCGTCAGCGCGTAGTCCGAGACCGACTCCATCTGGACGAGCATCTCGTCGTACTTCTCGTCCTCGTAGACGTGCACCGCGAGGACCGGGCCGAAGTACTCCGTCCGGAAGACCTCGTTCTCCGGGTCGGTGCACACGATGACGGTCGGGCGCACGAAGTAGCCCACCGAGTCGTCGTAGGAGCCGCCCGCGACGATCGTGCAGGTCGGGTCCTCCTTGGCGCGGTCGATGGCGGCCTTGTTCTTGGCGAAGGCGCGCTCGTCGATGACGGCGCCGATGAAGTTCGACAGGTCGGTGACGTCACCCATGGCGAGGTGGTCGACCTCGGCCGCGAACTCCTCCTTGAAGCCGGAGTCCCAGATCGACGCCGGGATGTAGGCCCGGGAGGTCGCCGAGCACTTCTGGCCCTGGTACTCGAAGGAACCGCGGGTCAACGCCGTCTTCAGGACCGCGCGGTCGGCGCTCGGGTGCGCGACCAGGAAGTCCTTGCCGCCGGTCTCACCGACCAGACGCGGGTAGGAGCGGTACTTCTCGATGTTGTTGCCGACCGTCTTCCACAGGTACTGGAAGGTCTTGGTCGAACCGGTGAAGTGGATGCCGGCGAGGTCGCGGTGCTCGAGGGCGACCTTGGAGACCTCGATGCCGTCACCGGTGACGAGGTTGATGACGCCCTTGGGCAGACCCGCCTCCTCCAGCAGCTGCATCAACAGCACGGCGGCGTGCGTCTGCGTCGGGGACGGCTTCCAGACCACGACGTTGCCCATCAGCGCGGGCGCGGTGGGCAGGTTGCCCGCGATCGCCGAGAAGTTGAACGGCGTGATCGCATAGACGAAGCCCTCGAGCGGGCGGTGGTCGAGGCGGTTCCAGACGCCCGGCGAGTTGGCCGGGGGCTGCTCGGCCAGGATCTGCCGGGCGTAGTGGACGTTGAAGCGCCAGAAGTCGACGAGCTCGCACGGGCTGTCGATCTCCGCCTGCTGGGCCGTCTTCGACTGGCCGAGCATGGTGGAGGCCGCGATCGTCTCGCGCCACGGCCCGGCGAGGAGCTCGGCGGCGCGCAGGATGATCGCCGCGCGGTCGTCGAAGGACAGCGCGCGCCAGGCGGGCGCGGCGGCGAGGGCCGCGTCGATGGCGTCCTGGGCGTCCTGCTGGGTCGCGTTGTGCAGCGTGCCGATGACGGCCTTGTGGTTGTGCGGCTGGACGACCTGGAAGGCCTCCCCGCCGCCCATCCGCTTCTCGCCGCCGATGGTCATCGGCAGGTCGATCGGGTTCTCGGCCAGCTCCTTGAGCTTGGCCTCCAGGCGAGCGCGCTCGGGCGAGCCGGGGGCATAGCCGTGCACCGGCTCGTTGACGGGGGTGGGGACCTGGGTCACAGCGTCCATGAGATCCGTAACTCCTTGATGTGAGCGGGTGTTTCGGGCTCAGCCCTTGCTGACCATCGAGCGGACGAAGAAGCGCAGGTTCGCCGGCTTCTCGGCGAGACGGCGCATGAAGTAGCCGTACCAGTCGGTGCCGTAGGCGGTGTACACCCGCATCCGATGGCCCTCGGCCGCCAGCCGCAGGTGCTCGTCGCTGCGGATGCCGTACAGCATCTGGAACTCGTACTCGTCGAGCTTGCGCCCTGAGCGCCGGGCGAGCTCCTGCGCGATGGAGATCAGCCGCGGGTCGTGGGAACCGATCATCGGGTATCCCTCGCCCTCCATGAGGGTCCTCATGACACGGACGTACGCCTTGTCGATCTCGGCCTTCTGCTGGTAGGCGACCGACGCGGGCTCCTTGTACGCCCCCTTCACGATACGCACCCGGCTGCCGCTCGCGGCGAGGCGGCGGGCGTCCTCCTCGGTGCGGTAGAGGTAGGCCTGGATCACGCAGCCGGTCTGCGGGAAGTCCTTCCGCAGCTCCTCGTGGATGGCGAACATCGAGTCGAGGGTGGTGTGGTCCTCGGCGTCCAGCGTGACCGTGGTACCGATCGCGGCGGCGGCCTCGACGACCGGGCGGACGTTGGCGAGGGCCAGTTCGTGGCCGTTCTCCAGCGCCTGGCCGAACATCGAGAGCTTGATGGACATCTCTGCCCTGGTGCCGAGCTCCAGGTCCCCGAGGCGCTCGATCAGCCGCAGGTACGCGTCCCGCGCGGCCGTGGCCTGCTCCGGGGTCGTGATGTCCTCGCCGACGACGTCCATGGTGAGCTCGAGTCCCCGGCCGGTGAGGTCCTCGATGATCGGGACGACCGCGTCGACGGTCTCGCCGGGGATGAAGCGGTCGACGACCTGCTTGGTCACCGGGGCCGCCGAGATCAGACGGCGCATCCGGTCGCTGCGCGACGCGGCGAGAATCACGGGACCCAGCACGGGGCACCTCCACAAGGGCAACAGGAGGCCGAATCCCGACCATTCGGGTACGGCACGGAGAACCACCGTGAAACCTAAGGATCCCTTCGATCGTCTGCCATCGACAGCTGTCACGCATCCGTGCCCTGGATCTCAGACATCTGTATGAGGGGGATGGGAAAATGCGGGAGAATGCCCGTGTGGCGGATGTTTTCAAGTCAGGCCGCGGCGACTACCAGGAGCTCGTCGACGAGATCTCGGCGCTGCTCGGGGCCCCCGCGACCCTGGAGAACCGGGACTTCGAGCTGATCGCCTTCGCCGCGTACGACAGCGACGGCGAGTTCGACGAGGCGGACCTCGACCCGGTCCGCACCCGCTCGATCCTCACCCGACGCTCCACGGCGGCGGTGCGCAGATGGTTCGAGGGATTCGGCATCGCCCGTGCCACCGGTCCGGTGCGCATCCCTCCCACTCCGGAGGCGGGCGTCTACCGGGGAAGGATCTGTCTGCCGGTACGCCATCGGAGTGTCGTCCTCGGCTACGTGTGGCTGCTGGCCGACGAGCCGGGTCCGTCGGAGGCGCAGCTGTCCACGGCGATGGAGGTCGCGGCGCGCATCGGCGACCTGCTCGCGGACGAGGCGCAGGCGGGCGCGGACCTGACGCGTGAACTGCGCGCGGTCCTGATCGCCGAGCGCGGCTGGCAGCAGGACATGGCGGTGGCGGAACTGCGCACGGCGCTCGGCGCACGGGCCGAGGGGCTGCACACACTGGTCTGCATCGACCCCTGGCCCTCGGCGGACCCGGACGACGCCCCTTCGGTGCGTACGATCCCGGCCGCGACCGCGCTGTGCACGGTCCCGCGGCGCGGCCGTGGCTCCCGTACGCCCACCGCGGGGCAGAGCCTGGCGCTGCTGGTGCGGCTGCGCTCGGCCGATGTGCTGACCCCGGCCCTGACGGCGGCCGCCCGGCTGCTGCGCGAGGCGGGGGGACCGCGCGGCACCGGGCCGGCCGCGGCCGGCGTGGCCGACGTGCGCCACGGCCTCACCGAACTGGGCATCGCCTGGCAGGAGGCGTCCGGAGCGGCCCGCGCGGCGCTGGCCGAGCCGCGCCTCGGGCCCGTCGCCCAGTGGGCGTCCATCGGCCCCTACCGGCTGCTGACGTCGCTCCCGCCGCAGGCGGCCCACGACACGGCCGTACGCGTGCTGCTGACCCCGGCACACCGTGAACTGGCCCGCACCGCCGAGGTGTTCCTGGACTGTGCGGGCCAGGCGGGCCGTACCGCGGCGGCCCTGGGCATCCACCGCCAGACCCTCTACTACCGGCTGTCCCGCGTCGAGCAGCTCACCGGCCTGGACCTGGACGACGGCGAGGACCGCCTGCTGCTGCACATGGCGCTGAAGGGCGCACGCCTCTAGGAGGCCTCGGGCGCCTTCCTGCTCGCCTCGATCACCCGCCGCAGCCCCTCGGTGAGCTGGTCCGCGTCGGTGGCCGATTCCGGATCGAAGACCCACTGCACCATGAGCCCCTGAAGGAGCGTCTGGTAGAGGCGGCCCTCCGTTTGCACGGTCTCCTCGTCGAGCTCGGCCTCCGGGACGTCGTTGAACAGGGGTACGAGTCCCGAGAGCGCCTGCTTCTGCGCGTCCCCGAGCATCCGGCGCACCTCGGACAGCCGGTCGCCCTGGAGGACGAGCTCGAAGCTCAGCAGCCAGATGGCCCGGGACCCGGGCAGGGCGCGGATGACGTTCGCCCACACCTCCCGGAAGCGCTCCAGTGAGCCGGGCGGCGCGGTCGCCGCGGCCGCGGCCTCCTCCCTGCCGGGCTCGAAGCGGTCCCCCGTCTCCTCCACCAGGGCCACGTACGCCTGCACCAGCAGCGCGTCCTTCGAGCCGTAGTGGTAGCCGATGGACGCCAGGTTCGTCCCCGACTCCTTGACGATGTCGCGCGCCGTCGTGCGCAGGAAGCCCTTCTCCAGCAGGCAGCGCTTGGCGCCCTCGAGCAGATCCTCACGGTGTCCCATGCCGTCACTCTACCGCCGATCCATACAGTCGTCCTATACAGATGACCTATACAAGTGTTCTAGACAAGCGTTTAAGACGCTCGTACAGTTCTTGGCATGACGAACCCGACGAGCACCACCAACGACCTCGGTGCGCCCGCCGCACCGGCCCGGGCCGGCCGCCGTGAGTGGACCGCCCTGGGCGTCCTGATGCTTCCGCTGCTGCTGGTCTCGATGGATGTCTCGGTCCTCTACTTCGCGATCCCGTCCATCACCGCGGATCTGGAGCCGAGCGGCACCCAGCAGTTGTGGATCTTCGACATCTACGCCTTCGTCCTCGCCGGACTGCTGATGACGATGGGCGCGCTCGGCGACCGCATCGGCCGGCGCAGGCTGCTGCTGCTCGGGGCCGCCGCCTTCGGGACCGCCTCGCTGGTGGCTGCGTACGCGAACAGCGCCGAGACCCTGATCGCGGCCCGCGCGGTGCTCGGCATCGGCGGCGCGACGCTCATGCCGTCGACGATGGCCCTGGTCCGCACGATGTTCACCGACCCGGGACAGCGGGCGAAGGCGATCGGGCTGTGGTCCGGGGTGATGACGGCCGGGATCGCCCTCGGCTCGGTGATGAGCGGGGTCCTCGTCGAGTACTTCTGGTGGGGCTCGGTCTTCCTGGTCAACCTGCCCGCCATGGCCCTGCTGCTGCTCCTCGGCCCCTTCCTGCTCCCTGAGTCGAAGAACCCCGAGCCCGGTCGCTTCGACCTGCTCAGCGTGCCGCTGTCGATGGCGGCGGTGCTGCCGGTGATCTACGGCCTGAAGGAGATCCCGGCGCACGGGTGGCACGTCCAGTACGTGCTGTCGTTGACGGTGGGCCTGCTGTTCGCCGCGCTGTTCGTGCACCGTCAGCGCACAACGGCGCACCCGCTCATCTCACCTGCCCTGTTCCGCGCCAGGGGCTTCGCTCCCGCCCTCACCCTCAACCTGATCTCGTCCTTCGCCATGCTGGGCTCGGCGTACTTCACCACGCAGTACCTGCAGTCGGTCCTCGGCAAGAGCGCGCTGGAGGCCGCCCTTTGGGCCCTGCTCCCCTCGGTGCTGATCGGCGTCGCGGCGCCGGTGACCACCCAGCTGGTGCAGAAGGGTGTCGACCGCGCCCATGTCGTGACGGGCGGCTTCCTGGTCGCGGCGTGCGGCTACGGGACGCTCGCACTCGCCGGGACCGATTCGATGTGGCTGGTGCTGGCCGGAGCGGGTGTGCTGGCCGCCGGGATCGTCACCGTGATCGCGCAGATGATGGACCTGGCCATGGGCGCCGCTCCGGCGGAGCGGGCGGGCGCCGCGTCCTCGCTGATGGAGACGGGCGCGGAGTTCGGCGGTGCGCTCGGCATGGCGGTCCTGGGCTCGATCGGCACGGCCGTGTACCGGCACGGCATCCCCGCCTCGGCCCCCGCACCGGCCCACGAAACGCTGGGCGGCGCGGTGGCGGTGGCCCAGGGGCTCCCCGGCCGCGCGGGTGCGGAGCTGCTGGCCGTCGCACGCGAGGCGTTCACGAGCGGCATGCAGGCGGCTGCGATCGCCGGTGCCGCACTGCTGCTCGCCGCGGCCGCACTGGCCGCCGCCTGCCTGCGGGGCATCAAGGTGCGGGACGGTCAGGAGTAGCCGGAAAAGGACGCGCAGCGGGGCCCGGCCACCTCACCACGGCCGGGCCCCGCTGTGTCGTGTTCGGACGTCAGTCCAGGTTCACCGAGCGGGCGGACGTCGCACCGATCTCGTCGGTGATCTCCGCCATCACGTTCTGCGGCACCGTGTCGTCGACGGTCAGGACCGCGAGGGCCTCGCCGCCCGCGATGTCACGCGCCACCTGCATACCGGCGATGTTGATGCCGGCCTCGCCGAGGATGCGGCCCAGCGTGCCGACCACACCCGGACGGTCGGAGTAGCGCAGCACCACCATGTGGTCCGCGAGCGCCAGGTCCACGTCGTAGTCGCCCACGGCCACGATCTTCTGGTGGTGCTTCGGGCCGGCCAGCGTGCCGGACACCGAGACCTCCTCGCCGTCGGCGAGCGTGCCGCGCACGGTGACCACGTTGCGGTGGTCCGTGGCCTCGGAGCTGGTGGTCAGGCGGACCTCGACACCGCGCTCCTGGGCGAACAGCGGAGCGTTGACGTACGAGACCGTCTCGTCCACGACGTCCTCGAACACGCCCTTGAGCGCGGACAGTTCGAGCACCTTCACATCGTGCTGGGTGATCTCGCCGTACACCTCGACGTCGAGGCGGACCGCGACCTCGCCCGCGAGCGCGGTGAAGATGCGGCCGAGCCGCTCGGCGAGCGGCAGACCCGGCTTGACGTCCTCGGCGATGACACCGCCCTGGACGTTCACCGCGTCGGGCACCAGCTCGCCGGCGAGCGCGAGACGCACCGACTTGGCGACCGAGATACCGGCCTTCTCCTGCGCCTCGTCGGTCGAGGCGCCCAGGTGCGGGGTGCAGACGACCTGGTCGAGCTCGAACAGCGGCGAGTCCGTGCACGGCTCCTTGGCGTACACGTCCAGGCCCGCGCCCGCGACCCGGCCCTCCTTGAGCGCCGAGTACAGCGCCTCCTCGTCGACGATGCCGCCGCGCGCGGCGTTGACGATGCGGACGGTCGGCTTGACCTTGTGCAGCGCCTCGTCACCGATGAGACCGAGCGTCTCGGGCGTCTTGGGCAGGTGGACGGTGATGAAGTCGGAGATCTCCAGCAGCTCGTCCAGCGACACCACCTTGACGCCCATCTGCGCGGCCCGGGCGGGCTGGACGAAGGGGTCGTAGGCGACGACCTTCATGCCGAAGGCGGACATGCGCTGGGCGACCAGCGCGCCGATCCGGCCGAGGCCGACGACGCCGAGGGTCTTCTCGGCGAGCTCGACGCCCGTGTACTTGCTGCGCTTCCACTCGCCGTTCTTCAGAGCGGCGTTCGCCTGCGGGATGTTGCGGGCCGAGGAGATGATCAGACCGCAGGCCAGCTCGGCGGCGGTCACGATGTTCGAGGTGGGGGCGTTGACCACCATCACGCCGGCCTTGGTGGCGGCGGAGACGTCCACGTTGTCGAGGCCGACGCCGGCTCGTGCGACGACCTTCAGCTTTCGGGCGGCGGCGACGGCCTCGGCATCGACCTTCGTCGCGGAGCGGATCAGGATGGCGTCGACATCGGCGATCGCCGGCAGCAGCTCGGCGCGGTCCGCGCCGTTGCAGTGACGGATCTCGAAGTCGGGGCCGAGGGCGTCGACGGTCGCGGGCGACAGCTCTTCAGCGATGAGTACGACGGGTTTCGAGCTCACGTGAGTCCTCACAAGTCCAATGCGGACGGCCGTCCCGACGGCCGCAGGCGGTGGAGGGGTGCTAGCCGCGTGGAAGACGCACGACGCTGTGGGCCTGACGCGCTTGTTGTCCAGAAGTGTAGTGGCGTGGCGTGCGTCGCTCCGCGGCGCTGCGAAAGGATCACCCGTCCGTGGCTGGACGGGTGGGACGACGCCGCGCTGCGGACGTCACCCGGTTCGCCGAAGGGGCCGGAGCGGGCTGCTCCGACCCCTCGGCCGCAAGGCTTACGCCTCCTCGTCGACCCAGCTCATCAGCTTGCGCAGCTGCTTGCCCGTGGTCTCCAGCAGGTGCTCGGAGTCCTGCTTCTTGTACTCGTTGTACTTCTTCAGACCGCCGTGGTACTCGTCCATCCAGTTCTTCGCGAAGCTGCCGTCCTGGATCTCCGCGAGGACCTTCTTCATCTCGGCCTTGGTGGCGTCGGTGATGATGCGCGGACCGGTGACGTAGTCGCCCCACTCGGCGGTCTCGGAGATCGACCAGCGCATCTTCTCCAGGCCGCCCTCGTACATGAGGTCGACGATCAGCTTCAGCTCGTGCAGGCACTCGAAGTAGGCGATCTCCGGCTGGTAGCCCGCCTCGGTCAGGGTCTCGAAGCCCGCCTTGACCAGCGCGGTGGTGCCACCGCACAGCACGGCCTGCTCGCCGAAGAGGTCGGTCTCGGTCTCCTCGGTGAAGGTCGTCTTGATGACGCCGGCCCGGGTGCCACCGATGCCCTTGGCGTACGACAGCGCCAGCGCGAAGCCCTCGCCCGAGGCGTCCTGCTCGACCGCGACGATGCAGGGGACGCCGCGGCCCTCCTCGTACTGGCGGCGCACCAGGTGGCCCGGGCCCTTGGGGGCGACCATGCACACGTCCACGCCCGCCGGGGGCTTGATGAAGCCGAAGCGGATGTTGAAGCCGTGACCGAAGAACAGCGCGTCGCCGTCCTTCAGGTTCGGGGCGATGGACTCCTCGTAGACCTGCGACTGGATCGGGTCCGGCACCAGGATCATGATGACGTCGGCCTCGGCGGCGGCCTCCGCCACGGTCACCACGCGCAGCCCCTGCTCCTCGGCCTTGACCTTGGAGCTGGAGCCCTCGTGCAGACCGACGCGCACGTCGACGCCGGAGTCGCGCAGCGACAGCGCGTGGGCGTGGCCCTGGCTGCCGTAGCCGATGACCGCGACCTTGCGGCCCTGGATGATGGACAGGTCGGCGTCAGCGTCGTAGAACAGCTCGGCCACTTTCGGTTCTCTCCTTGGGATGCTGATGTTGCGTCCCACCGTATGACGGCGGGCGAGGGGAAGGTCTCGGGGTCTCGCAATGCGGGCGGCCGACGGTCGGCCGGCCTCCCGTCACCGTTCGTACGGATCCTCTCCGAGTCCTACGCGGACCTGTCGAGGGCGCGCAGGGAGCGGTCCGTGATCGACCGGGCCCCGCGGCCGATCGCGATCGTGCCGGACTGGACCAGTTCCTTGATGCCGTACGGTTCCAGCATCTTGAGCATGGCCGAGAGCTTGTCGCTGCTGCCGGTGGCCTCGATGGTGACCGCCTCGGGGGAGACGTCCACGGTCTTGGCACGGAACAGCTGGACGATCTCGACGATCTGGGAGCGCGTCTCGTTGTCGGCGCGCACCTTCACCAGAACGAGCTCTCGCTGAACGGCCTGCGCCGGCTCCAGTTCGACGATCTTCAAAACGTTGACCAGCTTGTTGAGCTGCTTGGTGACCTGCTCGAGCGGCAGGTCCTCGACGTTCACCACAATGGTGATACGGGAGATGTCGGGGTGCTCGGTGACACCGACCGCGAGCGAGTCGATGTTGAAGCCCCGGCGGGAGAACAGGGCGGCGATCCGGGCGAGGATGCCGGGCGTGTTCTCGACGAGGACCGAGAGGGTGTGCTTGGACATGGTTCTCACTCAGCTCTCTCAGTCGTCTTCGCTGTCGCCGAAGTCGGGACGGACGTCCCGGGCGGCCATGATCTCGTCGTTGGAGGTGCCGGCCGCGACCATCGGCCACACCATCGCGTCCTCGTGGACGATGAAGTCCACGACGACGGGACGGTCGTTGACGGAGTTCGCCTCTTCGATGACCTTGTCGAGGTCCTCCGGGGACTCGCAGCGGATCGCGTAGCAGCCCATGGCCTCCGCCAGCTTCACGAAGTCGGGGACGCGGGTGCCCGCGCCGGCCTGCTTGGCGGAGCCGCCCGGCCCCTCGGGGCCGGAGTGCAGCACGGTGTTGGAGTACCGCTGGTTGTAGAACAGGGTCTGCCACTGGCGGACCATCCCGAGGGCGCCGTTGTTGATGATGGCGACCTTGATCGGGATGTTGTTCAGGGCGCAGGTGGTCAGCTCCTGGTTGGTCATCTGGAAGCAGCCGTCGCCGTCGACCGCCCAGACCGTGCGGTCCGGAGCGCCGGCCTTGGCACCCATCGCCGCCGGGACCGCGTAGCCCATGGTTCCGGCGCCGCCGGAGTTCAGCCAGGTGCGGGGCTTGTCGTACTCGATGAAGTGCGCGGCCCACATCTGGTGCTGTCCGACGCCCGCGGCGAAGATCGTGCCCTCCGGCGCGAGCCGCCCGATGCGCTCGATGACCTGCTGCGGGGAGAGCGAGCCGTTCTCGGGCAGGTCGTAGCCGAGCGGGTAGGTCTCGCGCCAGCGGTTGAGGTCGTTCCACCAGGCGGTGTAGTCGCCGCGGTGGCCCTCGCTGTGCTCCCGCTGCACCGCCTGGACGAGGTCGGCGATGACCTCGCGGGCGTCACCGACGATCGGCACGTCGGCGACGCGGTTCTTGCCGATCTCGGCCGGGTCGATGTCGGCGTGGACGATCTTGGCGTGCGGCGCGAAGCTGTCCAGCTTGCCGGTCACACGGTCGTCGAAGCGGGCTCCGAGGGCGACGATCAGGTCGGCCTTCTGCAGCGCGGTGACGGCGGTGACCGCACCGTGCATGCCCGGCATCCCCACGTGCAGCGGGTGGCTGTCGGGGAATGCGCCGAGCGCCATCAGGGTGGTGGTGACGGGCGCTCCGGTCAGTTCGGCGAGGACCTTCAGCTCGGCGGTCGCCTGCGCCTTCAGGACGCCGCCGCCGACGTAGAGGACGGGCCGTCGCGCGGCCGTGATCAGCTTGGCCGCCTCGCGGATCTGCTTGGCGTGCGGCTTGGTCACCGGGCGGTAGCCGGGCAGGTCCATGACGGGCGGCCAACTGAAGACGGTCTGTGCCTGGAGGGCGTCCTTGGCGATGTCGACGAGGACCGGTCCCGGGCGGCCGGTGGAGGCGATGTGGAAGGCCTCCGCGATCGTCCGGGGGATCTCCTCGGCCTTGGTCACGAGGAAGTTGTGCTTGGTGATCGGCATCGTGATGCCCACGATGTCCGCCTCCTGGAAGGCGTCCGTGCCGATCGCCTTGGAGGCGACCTGGCCGGTGATCGCGACCATCGGCACCGAGTCCATGTGGGCGTCCGCGATCGGGGTGACCAGGTTGGTGGCGCCCGGGCCCGAGGTCGCCATGCAGACGCCGACCCTGCCGGTGGCCTGTGCATAGCCGGTGGCCGCGTGGCCCGCACCCTGCTCGTGCCGCACCAGCACGTGCCGCACCCGCTGGGAGTCCATCAGCGGGTCGTACGCCGGAAGGATCGCACCGCCGGGAATGCCGAATACCGTGTCGGCGCCGACCTCCTCGAGAGAGCGGATGAGGGACTGCGCACCCGTCACGTGCTCGGGCGCGGAGTGGTGTCCTCCGGATCGGGGCCGCGGTTGCGGATGAGGGGCCCCGGTGGCCTGCTCGGTCATCGGCATTCTCTTCTCGATGCTGAGGGTTTTTGCGAGGTTTGTACGTTGTTCGAGTGGTGCCTGTGCAACAAAAAACCCCTCGTGCCGGTAGGCAAGCGAGGGGAGCGCGCCGGGTGTGGTCGCTGGGGTCTCCGGTTCATTTCCGGTGGATCCCAGCTCAGCCGACGCGCTGTCCAAGTACGAGAATTCGGGTGCGCATGGAACTGACCCTCCCCCCGGCACGCTGCCACTGTCAAGTGGGTGGGACAGGAGTCTCATTATGTGAGCGTAGGCCCGTCCCGCCTCCGAAAACGGCAGGAACACCACTGGTGTACGCCCGCCCGCCACCCCCGGCGAAGGCCGGTTCGACGGGCCCATGGGGCACGGGGTAGTGGCCGGAGGCCAGCGCCCGGCGCAGCCGGTATTCGTCCAGCGGACCGGCGAACGCCATGCCCTGCCCATGGGTGCAGCCCATCGCACTCAGGGCCACGACCTGCTCGGGCAGATCCACGCCGGAGGCGATCGACTGAAGGCCCAGATCGCCTGCGATGCGCAGCAGCCCACTGGTGATCTTGTGCAGCCGCGCCGACTCGACGACCCCCTCCACCAGGCTGCGGTCGAGTTTCAGCACGTCGACCGGAAGCCGGCGCAGTGCCGTGATGGTCGCGTAGCCGTTGCCGAAACCGTCCAGGGCGACACGGACGCCGATTCTGCGCAGGGCACCGAGCCGGCGTTCCAGTTCCTCCAGACAGGTCCCCGGATCGGTGTCGGACAGCTCGATCATCAGGGCGCCCGAGGCCAGACCGTGCCGGGTGAGCAACGCCTCGACGGAGCCCAGCGGCAGGGAGCGGTCGAGGAGCCGGCGGGCGCTCATCCGGACGGCCACGGGCACGACGTGCCCGGTGGCGGCGCGCTCGGCGGCCTGCGCCACCGCCGCCTCGAGCACCCAGCGGTCCAGCTCGGCGGTTCTGTCGCTGTCCTCGGAGACGCGCAGGAACTCCCAGGGGGTGAAGAGCACACCCTGGGAGGAGCGCCAGCGCGGCAGGGCACTCACCGACGTGATCCGGCCGCCCTCGAGCGACACCACCGGCTGGTGCAGCAGGGTGAACTCACCGCCGTGCAGCGCGGCCCGCAGCCGGGTGGCCAGTTCGGCCTTGCGTACCACGTCCTGCTGCATCTGCGGTGCGTACAGCTCCACGCGGCCCTTGCCCGCGGCCTTGGCGCGGTACATCGCGAGGTCGGCGTTGCGCAGCAGCTCGCCCGCGCCGAGACCGGGCTCGGCGAAGGCCACACCGATGGACGCTGCCACCCGGACATCGTTGCCGTCGATGTCGTACGGCTGCGAGAGGGTGCCCCTGAGCCGGTCGGCGAGTTCCAGGATGTGCCGCTCGCGCGCGGAGCGGTCGCGGGTGCCGTCGCCCACGATGAGGGCCGCGAACTCGTCGCCGCCGAGGCGGGCGGCGGTGTCGCTCTGCCGGACCGCGTCATGGAGTCTGCGGGCCGCCTGGACGAGCAGTTCGTCCCCGGCCTGGTGCCCGATGGTGTCGTTGACGGCCTTGAACCCGTCGAGGTCGATGAAGAGGACGGCGGTGCCGCGGTCGGAGGAGCGGCGCCCGGACAGCGCCTGCTGGACGCGCCGGGTGAACAGGGCGCGGTTGGGCAGATCGGTCAGCGGGTCGTGCTCCGCGTTGTGCTGCAGCTGCGCCTGCAGGCGCACCCGCTCGGTGATGTCCCGGCTGTTGAAGATCAGCCCGCCCTCGTGGCGGTTGACCGTGGACTCCACGTTGAGCCATCCGCCGGCACCGGACCTGAAGCGGCACTCGATGCGGGTGGTGGGCTCCTCGGTGTGGCCCGCGGTGAGGAACCGGCGCACCTCGTGCACCACACGCCCCAGGTCCTCGGGGTGGATGAGCATGGCGAGTTCGGTCCCGACGAGTTCCTCGGCGGGCCGTCCGTAGACACCGGCGGCCGCCGGGGAGACGTACCTGAGGATGCCGTTGGGCGCGGCGATCATGATGACGTCGCTGGAACCCTGCACCAGGGAGCGGAAGTGGTTCTCCTTCTGGGCGAGTTCCTGGGTGAGGGTGATGTTGTCGAGCAGCATGATGCCCTGGCGCACGACGAGCGCCAGGACGACGGCCCCGGCGGTGACGAGAACCATCCGGTCGACACGGTGGCCGTTGAGGACGTTGTAGAGGATCCCCAGCGTGCAGACGGCGGCGGCGAGATAGGGCGTGAGCGCGGCCAGCGAGCCGGAGATCGGGCGGGTGGCCGGATACCGGTCGTGGTCCTGCGGGAGCACGGGCGGGCGGCCGTCGTGGCCGGGACCCGGCGGGAGTCCGTGGCCGCGGTCCTCGGGGAGCTCACGCGGGTGCTCCGCCGGCCGGTCGGCGCTTTGCCGGTCCGGTCGGCGCTGCTCCGGTACGTGTTCGTGCACACGGCGGGCGTGCCCGTCGCCGTCGGGGTGTTCGGACCGGGCGCCGACCCAGGGGGCGTAGGCGAGCAACAGCGAGCCGGCGAACCAGCCGGCGTCCAGCAACTGGCCCGAGTGATAGCTGTCGTGCAGCAGCGGCGAGGTGAACAGGGCGTCGCACATCACGGTCAGGGCGAGCCCACCGATCGCGGTGTTGACCGCGGAGCGGTTCACCGCCGAGCGCCGGAAGTGGAGCGCCACCACCATGCTGATCAGGGCGATGTCCAGCAGCGGATAGGCGAGCGACAGCGCGGTGTGCGCGACGCTCGGCCCGTCGAACTTCGCCGCCTGGGCCAGCGCGAGGCTCCACGACAGCGTCAGCAGCGAGCCGCCGATCAGCCACGCGTCGAGCGCGAGACACACCCAACCCGCCTTGGTGACCGGCCTCTTGGCGAGTACGAGCAGTCCCACGATCGCGGGCGGTGCGAAGCAGAGGAAGAACAGATCGGCACAGCTCGGCGAGGGGACGGGACGGTCCAGGACGACCTCGTACCAGCCCCAGACCCCGTTGCCCAGCGCCGCCATGGCGGAGGAGAGCGCGAACAGCAGCCAGGCGGGCCGGAAGACGCCACGGCGGCTGCGGGCGTAGACGAGACAGGAGACCGACGCGGTGCCTGCCGCGACGCTCAGCCCGAAATCCCCCATGAACAGCGCAAGGCCCCGGGAGCCCCAGCCGACCGCGGAACCGACGGCGTATCCCGCGCAGATCAGGGCCAGGACGAGTTGCGGAACCAGGCGCATACGGCCGTCCGGCATCGGACGGCGGGCCACCAGCGCTCCGGGGGAACTCACCGGGCCCTCCCGCTCCGGGGCGCCGCCGGGTCCCGCTGGTCCCGGTGCGCCGGGTGGGAGTGCCTCTTGCGGCCGCTCTGCCTGCGGTGGTGGTGATGGCCGCCGTGACCGCTGTGGCCGCGCCTGCGTGTCGCGGCTCGCCAGGGTCGCCGCCCGCGACCCCGCCGCGTCGGATCGTTCGTCCATAGGCCGTGCATCGCCCGTCGCCCCCCTCGCATGTCTGAAAGCTCCGTCCCCGGCGCCGAGCGGTGCACGGCGCTGCCCCTGTCGGGACGATACACCAGCCTCGTCACTCAGGGACATAGTTCCTCTACGCTCAGTGACGATCGGCGGGATTCGGGCACGTAACGCGCACGAAGGACTGCGGAGTGTGCCGGAAGCGGACGCGGAGCGAACGGCGAGCGATGTACGCGCCGGTCGTGCGACCGCGTACGGCATGTACGCGGTCCGCGGCTCAGGCCCGATCCCGCGCCGCCCGGGCCGCGCTCACGGCCCGGAACCCCTTCCTGCCCGCGCGCCCGGCGGCGCTAGGCCCCGGTCCGCGACACTACGTTCTGCAACGGCTCCCCTTGTGCGAAGCGGTTCAGCTGCAGGCCGAGGAGACGCTTGACGCGGGGCCAGAACGCCGAGGTGGGGCCGCCGACATGCGGACTGATGAGCACGCCGGGCGCATGCCACAGGGGGTGCCCCTTCGGCAGCGGTTCGGGATCCGTGACGTCGAGGGCGGCCATGAGGCGGCCGGTCTCCGTCTCGGCCAGGAGCGCCCCGGTGTCGACCACCGGTCCGCGCGCCATGTTCACCAGCAGCGCCCCGTCCTTCATACGGGCCAGGAAGCCGGCGTCGACCATGCCCTTCGTCTCCTCCGTGAGCGGCGTGACGATCACCACCACATCGACTTCGGGAAGAAGTTCGGACAATCGGGAGAGAGGATGCACGTGACCGCGCGCCGTCTCGCGCTCGTGGCGCGCGACGCGCGCCACCCGCGCGACCTCGAACGGCACGAGCCGGTCCTCGACGGCGGCGCCCACCGCCCCGTAACCCACGATGAGGACGGACCTGTCGGCGAGGGCGGGACGGAAGCCGGCCCGCCACTCCTCCCGGTCCTGTCCCCGGACGAAGTCGGGGATCCCGCGCAGCGACGCCAGGATCAGGGCGAGGGCGAGTTCGGCGGTACTGGCGTCGTGCACCCCACGGGCGTTGCACAGCAGTACGCCCTCGGGCAGCCGGGAGAGGCCCGGCTCGACGTGGTCGACGCCGGCGGAGAGCGTCTGCACGACGCGGACGGACGTCATCGCGGCCATCGGGCGCACCGCGACCTCGCTCCCCTTCATGTAGGGGACGGCGTAGAACGCGCAGTCGGCCGGGTCCGCGGGATAATCCGGGCCGCCGTCCCAGTACCGGTACGTGAGGCTCTCCGGCAGCCCCTCGATCTCGTCGGTGCGGAACGGAAGCCAAACCTCGACAGTCATGCCCAGGAGGCTATGCGAAGCGTCCGGGACCGTATTCGTTAGGTTGGGGTGCCAGGAAAGGGAGGGCACGGCCAGGTGGAGCGCAGGACGATCGGCGCGGCGACGCTCGAGGTGGGGGCGGTGGGACTCGGATGCATGCCGATGAGCTGGGCCTACTCCGGTTCGCGGCAGCGCGGCGACGAGTCCGCACGCACGGT
>Ga0102590_1003061_pt1 | contig 17804 bp, 9 predicted proteins | sample AraplaMF_Col_mMF_FD_76859 | JGI IMG/M metagenome (GOLD analysis project Ga0102590, IMG submission 76859) | Arabidopsis root microbial communities from the University of North Carolina, USA - plate scrape MF_Col_mMF | ecosystem: Host-associated > Plants > Roots > Endosphere | place: USA...
AACTGTGAGCGGGAGAAGGGCTTTTCCAGGAAGAGATCTGCCCCGTTCTCCAATGCAACATCTTTGGCGGCAGCGTCCATACCGGACATCATCACCACTTTTGTTCCCGGGTATTTATGTTTTATAAAGCCGATAAAATCAATGCCATAGCCATCTGGCAGGCGGTTATCCATCAGGACCAGCGATGGGGATTGTTGTTGAAAATATTCCACAGCGGCGGACAATGATTTTACATGTTCAATTTCCAGGTCCTCATCGTCCAGTAAAAGGTTGATCAGCAGGCACATTTCGCCTTCATCTTCAATGATCAGCAGTTTCTGTTTCAGTGTCGTGGAAGTAGTTGTATCTAACATAAAAAGATGGTTTTAATGATTGCTGAGGATGTATGTAAAAAAATCGTACCAAAAGAACGCCGCCCGCAATATAGGGCTGCGAAACCCGCCGTGGTGGGGTCTTTTGAAAACAATGTGGGGCATTTTTTCACGGTGAGCCCGCTACGATGTGTTAGTGCGGGCGGACAAGGGCCTTTAAATCCACCACTTCAAACTCCGGGGAGGACTCAAAGCAATGCTTCAGGATCGGCATATGCCCATTGCCGAAAAGCACGACGATCCGGTCATTTACCGCTGGTGCAGTTTTCAGGATGTTATTAAAGATCCGCAGGTTGCGGTCATACCACCACATGGCTAACAGATCCGGGCCGCTGTTATCCAGCGTATTAAAGCCTGTGGTGAGATAAGCCCCATGCATCCTGCGGAGGGTCTGATTGTCAGCCATCAGCAGGAAACTTTCCAGGATGGTATTTTCTATTTGAACAGAATCGCCGGCCGTATACAAACGGGTGTAACGTTGTTCCATCATTTTATCCCGCAGGGTATCGGCCGGTAGCGGGTGATTCCACAGGCTATCTATCACAGGGATCTTCCTGTACCGTTCATCGGCAAAATTGGATGCATCCACTGCGTATACTTTGGGCAGGTTTAATTCTTTTGACAAGCGGAAAGCCAGTTGGTCTATCTCATTGCGGCGTAGCGTATGCCGCCCTTGCAGGTAAGCGTTATACAATGAATCCATATACGCCTGGTTGTCTTCCTCCACATAAATACGCGTAGGCTTGAAAGCTGCCAGTACATTCAGCAGCTGACGGATCTCCTGCTGGCGTTGATCAGAGAGTACGTCTACCATATGAGCAGCATCTGTTTTATGCTGATCGAGATTAGGATAGCCGAAATGGAAACTACCCAGCAACAGCACTTTTACCGGAGGCGCGGCGGGGTTGATCAGGATCTTATCCGCCTGCTGCTGTTCCAGTTTTTTCCAGTTGACAGACTGCGCAAATACCTGCGCATCAAAACAGATCAATAGCAGAATAGGAAGTATTTTCATGGTGATGATTTTCAGACAAAATAAATGTCATGCTTACGGTTGTCTTCCGCTGATCTGCTAAGCCGCTGGATCCGTCTGCCAATCTGCCGGTGGGCTTCCCTACCGGTTCGAAGATAAAAAGCGGGGATTTGAAGACAAATCCAAACGGTAAGGCCTTTCCCAGCGGATATTATCGGCAACATCCATAGATTTGGGTATGGGAAAACATTTAACACGCATCACCCTGATCTATGCAGGCCTGTGGGTACTGCGGGAACTGGGCATCAGTGTGCCGCTGCTGGTCAGGGGCCTGCCTGCTTTCCCGGACTGGCAGGATCCTGTTAACGTAATGCTGATGGGGTCTGCCTTCTTCATTTTCCTGCTGTATCCCCTCAGCGCCTATATCGTCTTCAGCAGATACTTCCGGACAAATAAGAAAACGGCTTTCCTGTACTGGTTCCTGGCCTTTTCGGCCATCATCTTTATCCGCTATGGCGTGGAAGAACTGTTCTTCCCTGCTGTACTCCATTTCAGGAATTACGGGGAGACGACTACCCTGTTCTATTACTTTGTGGACAACCTGTTTTATGCAGGCCTGTATTCCGCTTTAGGGGCTGTTTACTTCTTTATACAGAGCGACCGGGAACAACAGCTCAGGGAGGCGGAATTACAATTGTCCGGCAAACAAACGGAGCTATCTTTTCTCCGTTCGCAGATCAATCCGCATTTCCTCTTTAACAATCTCAATAATATCTATTCACTGGTATATCATCATTCGGACCAGTCGCTCAACGCTATCGCCAAACTATCCGATCTGCTGCGTTACATGCTCTATGACAGTAATGAAAAAGTGCCCCTGCAAAAAGAGCTGGACTATATCCATAAATACCTGGAACTACAGCAGATGCGCTTTGGTATGCATGCTCCTGCGCATGTAGAGATAACAGGCGATGCAGGAAAAGCCGGCATCCCTCCCCTGCTGCTGATCCCCTTCGTGGAAAACGCCTTTAAGCACGGCGATATGAAAAACGGGAACACGATCCTCATCCGCCTGAAAACGGATGATGACATGATCCGCTTCACTATTATCAATACCATCAGCCAGCAGCAAAAAGACAGCGGCGGCGGTATCGGCCTCGAAAACGTACGCAGAAGGCTGGAATTATTATATCCCGGTAAACATACATTGGAGGTACAAAAAACAAGGGATATATTTGAAGTGCAACTGGAGATCCCAAGATGACAACAACCCGAGTGATCAACTGCGCAGTGGTGGATGATGAACCACCGGCCCTGCAGCTGATAGCAGATTATGTACAACGAACACCTTTCCTGCAGCTGGCCGGACAAACCACCGAGCCGATGGCGGCCATTGACCTGGTACAGCAAGGCGCTGCAGAGCTGTTGTTCCTGGATATCCAGATGCCTGAACTCACCGGGCTGCAATTAATGAAAGTGATCGGGCATAAATGCAAGGCTATTCTCACCACCGCCTACCCGGATTATGCACTAGACGGCTATGAGCTGGATGTGATCGATTACCTGCTAAAACCCATCACCTTTGACCGCTTCCTGGTAGCAGCGCATAAAGCCAGGGAGAGATTGCTGCCTGCTGTTACTGTAGTGCAGGCAGCGCCTGCAATTGTCTCCACTCCTACTTACATCTTTGTAAAAACGGAATATAAAATACAGAAGGTGGATCTTGCTGATATTCTCTACCTGGAAGGCCTGCGGGATTATGTAGCCATTCATACCCGTAACGGCAAGATATTGACCCAGCAAAGCATGAAGAGCTTCCAGGAACAGCTGCCAGAAGAAAATTTCATCAGGGTGCATAAATCTTATCTCATCGCTATTGATAAGATCCGGTTCATTGAACGGAACCGGATTGTGATCGCTGATACGTATATACCGGTGGGAGAAACCTACCAGGAGGCGTTTCAGCAGAAGCTGCAGATCAGGAACGGGTGATCTTTGGGAGTTGTCAGTTGACAGTTGTCAGGGATCTAAGCGAATGAAACCAGGCTAATCACTAACAACTGATAACTGACAACTGTCAACTTAAATAAAAATCATTCCACTATGAAAACAGGCACAGACACCATCATCATCGGCGCAGGACTTTCCGGACTGGTAGCAGCCACCGAGCTGGCAGACCAGGGCATCAAAGTAATACTGATAGACCAGGAAGGGGAACAGAACCTCGGCGGACAGGCTTTCTGGTCGTTCGGAGGGCTGTTCATGGTAGATACCCCGGAACAAAGAAGGCTGGGCATCAAAGACAGCCTGGAACTGGCGCTGCAGGATTGGATGGGGACGGCAGCTTTTGACCGTCCGGAAGATCATTGGCCCCGTCAATGGGCAGAAGCCTATGTACGCTTTGCTGCTACAGAAAAATATAGCTGGCTGCGGGGAATGGGACTACGCTTTTTCCCGGTAGTAGGCTGGGCGGAAAGAGGCGGTTATGGCGCTATCGGGCATGGGAATTCTGTGCCTCGCTTTCATGTTACCTGGGGCACTGGCCCCGGCGTGCTGGAGCCTTTTGTGGTACGTGCAAAGGAAGCAGTTGATAAAGGATTGATTCAATTCAAATTCAGACATCGTGTAAATGAGCTGGTAGTGGAGAACGGCGCGGTAAAAGGTGTTCGTGGTGTTATACTGGAGCCCAGTAATGTACAACGGGGAGAGAAAAGCTCCGACACCGTTACGGGTGATTTTAATTTTGAGGCATCAACGGTGATCATTACTTCCGGCGGCATCGGCGCCAATCATGACCTGGTGAGAGAGAACTGGCCTGCGAGGCTGGGTATCCCGCCTGCGCATATGTTGTCGGGTGTACCGCAGCATGTGGATGGACGTATGCTCGGCATCGCGAAAAATGCAGGCGCCCGGCTGATTAATCCGGACAGGATGTGGCATTATACCGAGGGGATTAAAAACTGGTCGCCTATATGGGAGCAACATGGGATCCGGATATTGCCAGGTCCTTCTTCCCTGTGGTTTGATGCAGAAGGTAAACGCTTGCCTCCTCCCCTGTATCCGGGCTTTGATACTTTAGGAACATTGCAGCATTTGATGCATACCGGTTATGACTACTCGTGGTTTATTCTCAACCAGAAGATCATTAAGAAAGAATTTGCTTTATCAGGTTCAGAACAAAACCCTGACCTGACGGATAAAAAATGGAGCCAGGTGATAAAGCGGGCGGTGGGAAAGAAAGCAACAGGGCCGGTGGAGGCTTTTAAAGAAAATGGAGAAGATTTTGTAGTGGCGGATAATTTGCGGGACCTGGTAGATGGGATGAATCGCTTAACACCTGCGCCGCTATTGAACCTTGAGACCATTGAAAGAGAGATCAAAGCCAGGGATGCGCAGTTGAATAATAAGTTTGGTAAAGATCTGCAGATAGCTGCTATACGAAATGCGCGGAATTATGTGGGTGATAAACTGATCAGGACAGCGCCGCTGCATAAATTATTGGATCCAAGTGCAGGGCCGCTGATAGCGGTGAAGTTGCATATACTTACCCGGAAAACATTGGGTGGCTTGGAGACGAATCTGAATGCACAGGTATTGAACGAGCAGGGCGAGCCTATAGCGGGGTTATATGCGGCAGGGGAAGCAGCAGGATTTGGTGGTGGTGGGATGCATGGGTATCGGGCGTTGGAGGGTACTTTTTTGGGGGGATGTATTTTCTCGGGGAGGACAGCGGCGAGGGCTATTCTCAGAGGAAATAAATAATCCGATTCGTACTATAAGGCGGCTTACTTGTTTACCGGATTGCGTTTATGTAATTTTTAGATAGCAAAAACCAGCCAATAAAGCCTGGTTTGATGCTATCCAAATGGTGATATGTTAAATTACAAATAAAATGAAGTGCTTAATATATTTAGTAGGAGTCATATTATTAGGGCTATCCTGTAAACTCCCCATAAATGACAGTAAGGGTGATTTAATGAAATTGGTGTATCAGAACCAGAAGTCTTACTATAAGAAGCGTCTTAATGATAAACCTGACTATAGTAGCATTATAAACTTTGGAGGTAAAGGGAGAACGAAGTTGTATAAAAAATATGGAATACCCACCAACCAAACAAAGGACCTTATTATTTTGGAGGGATTTAGTTCTGGGTGGGGACATTATCGAGGATTGCTTATAAGTGATGGTACGAGTTATTTTTATAGTAATAGTACTATTGGGGAATGGGATTGGCGGCCAATTAAGCTTGATAGCAATATTGAGAAAGAGACAGGGATTAAAAAAAACATCATTGATAAAGTCAGGTCTTGGGATACCATATACATAAATGATCAGAAGAAGCGGTTAGGAGCATCTGTATCTGATGGTTTTGTTTTTATGGCAACGAAAGTCAAGTTTTATGGCAATCGTAATACTCAAATAGAAACAATAACGTTTGATGAATTTGTACCTTAGGTCGGTACAATTTCATTGCATTACGTGTGTCGCCATCCGTTGCCCTAAGATACCTGATAAGCCGCTCAGCAGACATTATTGCTTCAAAATCCTTGTACCTCACCCTGTTGATTCAATTAAATTTGCTAATTATCAAAACAAGGACTACCTTTGATCTATAGTTCCCGGTTGTCCCTGGCTTGCCAAACTTCCGGGTTTTTTTATGCTTATACTTTTCCGTAAATAAATCTGCAATAACAAATATTTAAAAGGATATTATTCATTTCTTTTCACTTGCACATTTTGGTCAACCATGCTCACCCTTAGAAAAACTAAATAAGAGATAAATGGTAGAGCTTACTAATATAGAGCTATTCGAAAGTTTATCCAGTATTGAATCTGGCAGCACCATTATTGATCTACATAACAGTTATTACTGCACTAATATACGATATGACTCCGAGGAGAAATTGTTTGAATTAACTTTTCAGGCAACAAATAGTAGTGTAGTTCTAAAATTTGAAGGAGCAATAATCAGCAAGTTGAACTTAGTACCTAGGAGGACGGAAGACTCATCTACTTTAAATAATTTTTACAGGGGACGGTTTGTAGTAAATGAGGAAATATTTGAATACACTTCATTAGGAGAAAGTTTTTACTACATAGAGTTTGAGGAAGGAGATGTATTTGAAGTGTTTGCCAGGAAAGTATTTCTTTTAGAGCTGAGTTGAATGAAATTTTAATAGAAGAGGGTGCCTCAAGCTCCTGCTAGCTGCTGACAATAAAACTGAGGAACCAGTAAAGAAGGACGATTATTCATATATTGAAGGGACTAATGAAAGCATTTAAAGAAAGCTTGAATACAGCAGTATTTACAACCAGGTTTGTCTTTAAGGAAGGAGAACCCATTCAAAACGTTTTCCATCATGATGAAGATGGAGCATGGGGATTTACAGGAGCAACACAAGCTGTTGAAGATAAAGACTATTTAGTAGTCTCTTTACAAGAGATTATAGATTTTGACCCTTCGGTTTTGGAACTAGCGGATTTAGCCTTAGGGGCATCAGCCTATAGGCCGGCTATTGATAAGCCTTGGGAGAGGTCCTAATGGGCTCTATATCTGCCATGTACTTATTTGTTCCATATTAAAAGTACATTAATGCGCTCGGATCCTGAAATAATAAAGGGGCCGCAAGACTACGGCCCCGTTGAGAATGTTCACACTATCTCCATTATGAGCATCCTCCGCCTCTTTCAATAGAATGGGCGCCGGCTTCCAATGGATTACCATATCCTTTATTCGGATTAGCAGAATAGAAGCAACTGCCCCAATCATTGCTACCACCAATAGCACCGCTGATCATACCATACAGGCCACCTACAACCCATCCAGGTATGAACCAGTCGCCCAGGATCGTATACTGACGGGAGTGATAGAGTTCGTGTTCAAAAGAAGGACTACTGGTATTGCCTTCCCAGATATTCACCGTAGCGCCTAAAGTAACAGCAGAGAAGCCGCTGGAAGACTTGTCATATTCAAAAGCGATCACACCGCCTTTGAACCATTCCACATCATTCCAGGCGCCAAATCCGGTACCAAAACCACCGATGAGCAAGCCTACAGTAGACGTAATGGGCGAGCGCGCAAATTTTATAGCAAAGCTGATGAAGCCCAGCAAACGCTCTCCAAATGAATCGCCCATAGAAGCCTTGTCTAATCCACCGCAAATGGCGGGTCCGGCAATCATGGCGATGCCGCTGAAAACAGCAAAGCCCAGGCCGAAAGTATTGTAGCCAAACCATAAGGATACCGCGCCGACCACGCCGGACCAGAGCATTTCGGACACCGAGAAATCTCCGCCGCTTACCGCCCAGTTAACAATGTAGCCTACTACACCAGCTACAAAACCGACAGCCGCAGCAATGGCATCGTCAATACCGAACCATAACCCAAAGGGATCGATCATATTGACGGGGTTATTGAGCACATATACATACAGCTGTAAACTGCGGGGCGCTTTAAAGAATTTCTCCGGCTGCTGTTCCAGGAAATACGGATCGGGCGTAAGGAAAGTCCCTAGTGAAGGCATGTAGTAACGCCCGCCAAAGAATACGAGGTCTGGCAGCGTATCGTATTTCTTGCCGGAGAAGTTTTGCGGTGCAGACAGTGCTGCGCCGAATGCCATCTTACCAAATGCGTAATACTGCTGCTCACTCATCAGCGCGCCGGTTTGCAGATGGCTCTCCGCCACATGGCTGCCCAGGTGATCTTTATGGAATACCACACCGCCGTTATTGGCGCGTATCATGGCTACCGTACCTGTTTCATCGAAGATATACCGGTTCTTTTCATTGCCTTTGACGGTGTAGATGTCGTCAAAATTGTACATTCTTTCCGTGTTGCCGCCAACAGTAGTGGTAGTCAACACCCGGGAACCCAGGTGATCGTAAAAATAACTGATGACCGTGCCGTTTTTATGGGTCACTTTTGCCAGCTGGTTCCTGGCGTCGTATTCCATCGTTGTATCGGGGGTCTGGGTAACGTTACCGGCTGCATCATATTTGTAACCTTGTGCTGGTTGGCCACTAACACCTGTAACCCGAAAGGGATGCTGTGCATCGCCATGCTGTACCTGTTCTGTGCCGAATGTTTCAGGGTAGTGTGTCAGGTTGCCCTGCTCATCATAAGTGTAATTATGATCGTAGTTTCCGTTGGAAGTAATGCCGGTAGCGCGTATCAACTGATCCAGCTCATCGTAGAAATAAGACCGGGTATGCTGTATATGGCCCGGTGCATTGGCAGTGTCCGTGATCTTTGTGATCAGACCTGTTTCGTTGTAGTCATACGTCAGGTGCTGGTATTTCACATTACCGTCTGGTGAAGTTGTCTTTATACTCACTAAGCGAAAACTGCCCGGATCGTAATTATACTCGGTAAGCACGCCGCTGGCATAGACGATCTTGGTACGCTTGCCAGTAGGCCCGTATTCCATCCTGTTGATAATACCCGGAATGGAATCGATCAGCCCTCCCCGGCTATATAGGATTGAGGCCTCAAAACCATCCGGGTATTTTATTTTTGTATACCTTTTCAGGTTATCTGTTTCGTATGCTACTTTCATAGGTTGCGCCAAGCCCGGATAAGTGCGGGTTTTGACCTTCAGGCAACCGCATTTGGAATAGCTGTACTTTACTTCGCCGAAGCCGCCGCTCACTTTCGTGAGCTTGCCCAGGGTATTTTGTTCTCCCGGATCGCCGCTGTCGTATGTATAGGTTTCCATGAGCGTACCAGCGCTGCCGCCGAAATGAACCGTGAGCAAACGGCCCATCACATCATAGGTGTTGTATACGGAAGCGTTCTTACCATCTTTTCTTTCCACCAGGTTATCTACGGCGTCATAGAAATAAATGTAGTTACCGGCGTCGCGGTAGCCGGAGCGGATCCGCCTGTTCAGGCAGTCGAAAGTATTCTCTACAAAAGTGTTGTTGTTGATCGTTACTTTCGTGCGGTTACCCAATGCGTCGTATGCATAGCGGGTGATGTACTCGCTGCTCTTCTTTCTTTCCACGATAGTGGTAAGCCGGTCTTCAGCATCCATCCATTCTGTTTTCGGTGTATTGAAATTATTGTTAGCCGGTACATCTTCCAGATCCAGCGGGTCATAGAAATTGCGGGAGAATGGATTGAAGGCAGTCACATAGGTCTGCTTATTCCAGTCCGTACGGCGGGTGCTTCTGCCCAAGGCGTCGTATTCATAGAGCGTGAAGACATCTTCGTTATTCTGGTCTGCAAGAGAGAAGGCCATGTTATTGGAAAAATAAGGCTGGTATTCTTTCTTCGTAAGCCCTTTGGGATTATATTCTTTTTTACCGGTTACGCTCACCTTATTGTCTTCTGCTTCGGCGCGTACCTGCAGCTTTTCTCCCAGGCCGTCAAAGTATTCTATACGGCGGGTTTGCGCTCCGCCTTTTTCTGTACGGGTAAGGGTGGTTTGTGAGCGGAGCCCGGGCGTATGATTGTATTGATACTGCACATAAGGCTGTCCCGGCAGATCGTCATGACGGTAAACGCCTGTGAGCTGTCCGGCTTTATCGAATTCATATTTCTGTTCTACATCGTTGGGGTCTTTGTAAGCAGTGATGCCACCGTACTTGTATTCATACGCCATCTTTATGACAAGTCCATTCGATTGTTCCACCTGTATGGGATAGAGATGGAAATTATCGAAGAGCATCTTCGTTACGAGGCCCACGGGATTTTTTCGTTCGATGGTATTGCCGACTGTATCCGTTTTCTGGCGGAGCCTGTCAATAAAGTATGCATCTCCCAGGTCTGGATCGGTTGCTTGTATGTATCCCAATGCGGCCATGTTAGGCGGAGCGGCTCCGTATACCTGGTTAAAGGCTGCAGTACTCATTACCAGCTGACGTTCGCGGGTAAGATTGCCTTTGGTGGCCTGTTGTTCAGGCAGGCCTTCAAACTCGGTACCGTCGTAATACCAGATGGTAGCTTTCAGCACCTTGTTGTTGCCATCTTTGACGGTTTCACGGCTTTTGAAAGCGGTGATCCGGCCGGCTGCCAGTGCGTAGGTGCTCGTTGTTCTGAGCAGCTGTTGTTCCTGCTGGCCCTGATCATTCTTCCATTTGGCCGTCTTTACTTCTTCGGTAACATTACCCGCGGCATCGTAGCTGCGGGTTTTCTTTACTTCACTCCATTCGGCCGTGCGTTCATGATTCCGGCTGATGGAAGTTTGTTTGGCAATGAACTGGATGTCCCTGCCATCAGGGGCTGTGCCTACCTTCGTTACGCTGTATAGATTCTCTTCAGCTTTATAAGGCAGCTTACTTTGCGGGCTGCCATCTTCCCCGAAGATCTGCGTTAAGATGGGCAATCCTTTCAGGAAGGGGTCCGTATTATTGAAATAAGATACGGAGCGGTTAGGTGCGATCGTTTCATCGCCGCTTTCAATCCTTTCCGCTTTGGCGAAGCCGCAGAACTGCCGGGAACGGCTATCGAAGTGACCATTGTAATAGTTGAAAGTACTGACGCTGACCACCCCGGTGGCAGGATCGGAATTGGTGATCTGCTTTACCACTGGTACGGGGAAAGGAAGGAAGTAGGCCCCGGTAAGCAGCGGATCAGTGTGGTCCTGCTGAAAGGAGGTGGAACTGCCGTGCTCAATCTTTGTGGCGATGCCGGTATTACCTACGATCGTATTCAGGAGGTAAGGCTTTTTGCCACCGCAGATGTCCATATAACGATAGGCCGCTTTATTACGCAGGGCTTCATCATAACTCCACAATATGCCGTTGGTACCCGTGCCTTTCATGTCGGCTATTACGATGCCTGCATTGGCAACTGGCGGCGTACCGGCAATGGTAATGGTATCGCTGAACCTGCGACCGCCCTGGTTGATCCAGCAATAGATACGGTCGTGGTCCACATAGACGATATCCATGGCGCCGCTGCCGTCTATATCTACAAAGAACAGACGTGCAGGATCATAGTTACGGGGTAGTTGCGGGGCGTTGGCCATCCGTTTCACTTTTCCCCATTTACCATATCCCAGGTTGGGCCAGTACAATACGCGGCCACTATGGATCTGTACCAGGTGCGTACGGCCATCGCCAACAATGTCGGCCATGCGGATGTGCGGATCGTCCAGGTTCACTTCGGGCTGCTCTTCAGCGCCGAAGCTCCTTGTCACCACCATGGGCTGATCGGCCCATCCTTTTTCTGCTTTATTGAAATAATAGTAGAAGGCTTTACCGTCGCTGTACATCATGTCTACCCGGTTGTCGCCATCCAGGTCTACCAGTTTTGTTTTAGGACTGCCAACAGGAACGTTGGGGCTCTGCCGGTAGTTTATTTTTTGTCCCCAGCCACCGCCGGGCAGATTGGGAAAATAACCGCCGGACTGCTGGCTGCCTACCATGAGGTCTGCCGTGCCATTACCTTCCATATCACCGAAGAGCAGGTTATCATCACTCAGGTCGGTATGCAGGGGGATGTCTTTTAAGGTGTAAGGCGTTCCCCATTGCAGTCCGCCTTTGTTGGGCCAGAAACGGGCTACCCCATTGGCGATTTCCATGACGCCCTGCAGGCCGGTTCCTTCAAAGTCCAGCAGGCTTACATCCGGACGCAAAAGCGAAGGCGGCGCGCTGCCATTGCGGCTGGTAAAGAGTTCCAGCTTTTTCTGTGCCGGATCAAAATGGTTATAATTAAACGTGATAGGCGGAAAAGGGATCTCCTCCGTAGTAGTGTTTTCTTTATGCAAGGCTACCAGTTCGGCTTTCTGCAATAAGGAGATCTCACTATAAGGCGCATGCGTGTAAGAGAAGCGATATTGCTTGATGGGTGTAAGAGCAGGCTGCAGCAGATCTACCTCGATGGAGGCACAGCGCATGGCGGTTTTCACTTCGAAGCCATTACGATAGCTACAATACTCATCCTGTCTGAATTCGTAGTTGAACACTACCTGGTAGATGGCATAAGTGATCTTTTTGATGTAAGTATTGCCACCGTTAGACACGTACTCATAACGGATGGTATTACCATTGCTGTCCGTCATCTGGTTCAGGAACCAGGCATGGGTCTTTTTAACGCCGTTATCGATAAACACCATCCTGGAATCTGCCGTGGTACCCAGTTGCAGCAGGCTGCCGGATTTTGTCTGGACTTCCCATCCGGCGGGTGTTTTTTTAATGACAGAGAATTCATTCTCAACCAAAGGCTGATAAACGTTATTGCCCATGGGCACCAGTTCCCGGCCTTCAAACAGGAAGCTATCAGTATCATCGTTGAAGGTGGGCAGCCGTTTGTCTGTGCTGCGCGTGATGGCAACCATATCTACGCCCCAGCCCATGCCAAAGGGGCCATTGCCTCTACCGGTACTATATTTCAAGGCAAGACCGGGCGTGAAATTATTGATGCCTTTAGGCAGCTTGATCGGTATCTGGTAAGAGCCCGTACCGGTACCAAGGTCTGTTTTAAAGGCTTCGTCAATTGGCTGCATGCTACCGCCACCGGATGGTAGCGGCAGCACATCCGTTCCTATTCCTGATGTCTTTGCCATATTATAGTCCTTTATAAGTGAAGGAATATTCAAGGAACAGGAACAGGTCCCTGATCTTTGATCTGTCTAATCCCGGATTATCGGCGTCCAAAAGCTGGAAGGTCCATTCCTTGTTTACTTCCTTATCGATAAATGCATTCAGCGGGTTGGCGGCATCGGCCTTGTTTGATTTGATCACGCCACCGGCGTCTGTAACAGCCTTTGCGCTGATGGCTTCCTGCTGTACGGTGAATTTCAGGTTATTGGCAGGCATGCCTGCTGTGACCACTTTCAGGGAGATGTTCTTCACCATCTGCTTCGTCTCATTGTAGGCAAAATCTGTAGCCTGCAGCAGGCATTTCAGTTCGCCGGTATCAATGAAGCGATAGTATTCATCCGGGAAAACAATACGGAAAGGCAGGGCCATATTCTTTGCGCCTGTTTTAGGCAGGGTGGCCCTGATATTGTTTTCCAGCAGCTGATCATACTGTGCCGTATAGTAGACGATCATCTTTACATCAGAGATGGTCTGGTAGTTGAGATCATTGGCTGCCATGGGAATGTCCAGCGTCCAGCTGGTGGCTACGCCGCAGTTCTCAAATACGTCCAGTACACGCTGATCGGGCTGGAACACCACGATATCTGCACGCGGGCTGTAATTAGACAGGTACAATGTTTCATGTGGCTGGATGCGGAAGAAGAGATCGCCATTCTTTTTTCTGTCGCGTGAGATACCGGAATTCTTCAGGGTGCCATGTACGCCACCCGGCGGGATGAGACCTTCTACTACCATTTCTATTTTCCTGATCTTCCTGAGATAAGCGCCCGGATAACACAGGTCGAAATCAGACAGGGAAGTTTCAAATTGCAGCCGGCCGGTGTTCTTGAAGGTAGTCTGGAAACCAGTTGGGTTCAGCTCTGCCAGGGAGAACATCTGTTTGATGGGAATGTCTTTTGACTTGGAATTATTGATGCGGTCAACCGTGAAGTAGTTGATGTCATTCAAAAGATAATCTGCGCTCAGCAGGCCGGAAATGATGTTGGTATTATAATCGCTCTTGATAGCGTTCAGTGCGCGGCCGGTTTCCAGTTCATAGGCCTTCTGCATTTTCTTCGCAATACCGATAGCGCGTTGCAGATAGGTTTTGGAGATGAACAGCATACGGGCGCCTAACTGGAACCATACTTCCGGGGTGAAGGTCTGTGATTCGAAGCTATCCAGCAATTCACGTGAATGCTTTTCATTCATTTCCGCGATCTTTTGCTGTTGTACGGCTACATCCACATTTACCTGTGCGGCCTGTACCTGGGCATTGGCCAGCTGCATACCGGCGTCCAGCTCGGCGATGTTGCGATCCATATTGGAGAGCTCCATTTCTCTTGACAGCATGCCTTTTCTCCAGGCAGCATCTTCCATTACCTTGTAGGCATCGCTGCCGGAAAGGGTCACGTCCTTTCCCTGTGATGGGCTGTAGTAGGTGTAGGAAACGCTGTAGCCTTCCGGACCGGAAGCAAACACGGTAGCGGCTTCCAGGGCGGTGATCTCATAGCTCACATCCGCATACTGCTGTTTCTGGTCTTTGGCATTCTGCAGGCGGGTGGCTGCCAGCTGTGCGTTCTCATTATTGATGTCCAGCTCTGCCTGGGCATATTCCACCTGTTTTTGCGCGAGGTCTACCTGGGCTTTGCTGAGCTCTACGGATTGTTGCAGCTGTTCGCGGGTCATTTCTTCATCTTCGCCACGGGCGGTGAAATTGATGTATTCTCTTTCTGCCTGTATGGCCTGTTCAGCGAAGTAGGTGGCCACACTTTGCAGGAAATCGAATTTGAAGATGGGGAAGTAATTAGCCGGGAAGCCGAAGTAATCCAGTCCGGCGTTGATCATTCTCAACCTGTTCCTCGCATCCAGTACAATGTTGATCGTATCGGGGTTCAGGGTGGAAGCATCCGGATCGGCAATAGCAGCGATCAGGGCGCTTACCTGGTCGCCATATACTTTCAGCTTGTCTTTATAGAGAGGAGATGCCGGTGTTTTATCATCAACGGTGATGATATTAACATAAGTATCGAATGCTTTCTGCACTTCTTCGTTCTTGTAATTGGAATTACCCCATTCCAGGTAATTGCGGGCTACTCTGATCCAGAGGGCCGGCACTTCGATGGAGGTATTGATATATTGATAAGCGGATGCGGTCTGGTACTGGGCCAGTGCTTTAGGATATTCGCCCAGGTGGTGATGACAATCGCCTATACATACCGGCAGCTGGTACAGGTACATATGCGGCAGGTTCACAGCCAGGTCAGTGATGGCGTTGTAGCCGATGTTCACTACGGCGAGGTCTTTCAGGTCTACGCGCTGCGCATAGTAGGTATTTTTTACCCCTTGCAGATCCAGTCCTGCGTCTGCTGTCCAGTTGAACTTCATGGTTTGTGCGCCCCGTATAAGGCCCAATTCCTTGGCAGCTATCTTTTGTTCTTTTTCGATATTGCCTTCCAGTGGCTGTGTGATCCAGCCATCCCCTTTGTTAGGCATACGGAATACTACTCCTCCCCCATTCTTACCGGCCAGGTCATAAATAGTATCCGGTTTGGTGGTAGTGCCCAGCTGTACGGCATGCACCAATGCGCTTTTCACGGGCTTGGATCCCATGGCGGTACCACCAGGGCCGTCTCCATTTGGCAATACGATGGGAGCAGCAGTAGTGGTGGCCGCTCCGCCAGCGGTGGCGGCAGCAGCAGCGGCAGGTTGGGCTACCGTGCTGAAACCGGCTGCAGGTGCGGTGGCTGCAGCGGCGGTAGAAATGGCAGCTGCCGTGAGTGCTGCCGGGGAGCTCCTGAGCAGTGCTGCGGAAAGATCGGCCGTATGCAATACCGCGTTAGCGTCTTTACTCATTGTAGCAGCTTCATTGGCTTTGCCTTCTTTGTTCAGGATAGCCGCCATATTGAGCTTTGCCTGTCCTTCTCCCACCGCGTCGTTAGCGCCTTTAAACCCTTCTGCGGCTGCGCTCAGCAGATTCTGGGCGGCTCCCAGGTCTCCTTTCTGGATCTGAACAGCGCCGAGGTTCATCTGCAGGGATGCCTTTGCGATCTTTGCATCAGGCGTATCTGCATTGCCCAGGGTATCCAGTCCTTCTTTAAAGAATGCTTCCGCCTGTTTCCAGTCGCCGCTCTTGGCGAATTCCAGTCCGATCATGGTCGCATCCCGCGCATCCTTCAGCATTTTATCACCAGCGTAATTAACGCCTGCTCCATCGTATAGCTGTGCATATTTCTGTGCATCGGCAGGTAATGACTTCATGCTTACATAGCTCACCGCGGTTTGTATATTTTCCGGCGGCAATGATATCGCCATTTCACCGCCGATCTTCAGAATAGGATCAAACAGATCGGCGTTCACAGGTATTGCCTGCAGTGTTTCATAGATGTACCAGGGCTTGTAAGAGGGATATAATAGCTGGAACACGAGGCCTTGTACATACTGGTAGGTTTTTAAGGCTTCCTGAAATTTCTTTTTGTAGAACAGGTTGTTAGCTTTGGCAAAATTCAGTTTAATTTCACTCAGCTTCACCTGGTTCTTGGTTTCGGTTTTCTGATAGGCGCCTTCTTTTGCTGCCACATCCAGCCATTCATTGTGTTCCGCCAGGATCATGTCGTAGCTGGCGCCCACATAGTGCAGGGTATTTACATTTTCCAGGTACTTGGTTGCCATAGAGAGCATTTTTTGGGAGTTAGGAAATAAATGCACGATTGAAAAGGAATACTGCTACAGATCAACCGTAATGAGGAGATGGCGGTTGCTGACAGCTGTTCGCACGACAATCCGTTCTTGATAAACTGTATTTGTTGTCAGTAATTAAAACACAAATTCCCCTTGCATGGGTCGGGAAATAGCTATGGGGTTATGCTTGACCAATTATGAATAAACACCTTTCGCACAACTAAGCTAAAGAATAATTTCAAACCCTGCAAAATAAATGCAGGTGAATTAATAAATTTCTGCGAAGAACAAACGCTGAAAGCTTTGCCTGCAATGGATTGGCAAGGACTACAGCAGACGCTGCTTTGATAACAAGCCGTATTGTAATAAGCTGTTATGAATTAACGGAAATGATGAATGTTCTTTTTTCCTGTTATTTGAAAATGCGTATTTATACGCGCCGCACAAATCATTGAAGCGCTTACCTTTGTTGCACGCGCCGGATCTGCAAGCCGGCGGGCTTTTTATTTTTCAACCCCAAAAATTAAAGAGATCATGAACTTTTCCAATCTTAAGGAACAGGTGATCCAGCAACCTGTTATACAGGAGCTGAGCATTTTCAACAAATTTTACCAGAGCGTTGTGCTGAACTTCAACATGGAAGCACAAACCCAGTCTAACTGGTGTTGGGCAGCCACTTCCAAAAGCGTATCGTTCTTCTATGCGAGCTTTCTGAATCCCTGGTCGCAATGCAAGATCGCTTCTGCGGAGCTGGGACAAACCTGCTGCACCTCACCCGTACCAGGCCCTTGTAATGTACCCTGGTATTTAGACAAAGCGCTTACCCGCACCAATAACTTTGTTTCTTTCCAGGGCCCGATGACCTGGGAGAGCGTAAAAGAGCAGATAGAACAGGGCCTGGTGGTAGGTACACGCATCGGCTGGTTTGGTGGCGGTGGCCACTTCATGGCGATCTATGGTGTATCGAGAATATTCACGACCAAATATTTTCACATCGATGATCCCATCTACGGTAAGAGCATATTGACTGTAGACCAGTTCAGCAATAATTACCAGAGCGCCGGCTCATGGACGCATAGCTACATCACGAAAAAACATTTCTACTTTATGTGGTTAAAAGATATCGCCTTCAAAGCAGAACTGCTGAAGCCCATCCCGGAAGTACGGCCGCTGGTTCGCCTGCAGCGTCCTAACCTGAACCTGGAGAAAAGCGCTGCCGAGCTGCAGCTGTCCTTACCGCATCATGCTTATG
>Ga0102590_1003062_pt1 | contig 17803 bp, 18 predicted proteins | sample AraplaMF_Col_mMF_FD_76859 | JGI IMG/M metagenome (GOLD analysis project Ga0102590, IMG submission 76859) | Arabidopsis root microbial communities from the University of North Carolina, USA - plate scrape MF_Col_mMF | ecosystem: Host-associated > Plants > Roots > Endosphere | place: USA...
CTTGCCGGCGGAGACCAGGGTGCTGAGCAGCGTCGAGAGGTTGGCTTCGCCGAGGGCGAGTTCGCTCAGCAGCTCCTTGCGCTCCACCCATTCGCCGTTGCGCCGCCGGATCGCCTCCAGGAGCGGCCGCATATGCCGCCGCTTCAGCAGCGCCTCCTGCGGATTGGCCTCTGCGAAACGGATCGAATCCTCGACGAGTTCCGACAGCACGCCGAGCTTCTGGGACGTCTGGACGTCCCGCTCCGCGGTGTAGGATTCGAGCCCGCGCAGGATCTCGAACCAGACCTCGAGCTCCTTGTCGGTGCGGCGCGCCATCAGCGTCCGCCAGGTCCACCGTCGCAGGGCGGAGTAGATCTGCCGGAGGGTCGCCGGGGTCGCGTGCTCCAGGCAGTCCCCGATGATGACTCGGGCGGCGCTGGCGCCCGTGTCGCCGCGAGCGATGGGTTCGAGGGTGGCGTCGAGGCTCATGGAATCCTTCTGGACGAAAACCCTTTAGGACGTTTTAAGAGTCTTTACCATTGTCCGTCTAGCGCGCCGGATCGGCGTAGGTTTCGAAGCCGGACGATTTTACGATGTCAGTCGCCTTGTAGTCCTCGGGCTTGTCCAACAGGCCTGCGACCCATCCCTGACCTTTTGGCGGCTTCTTGGCGGCTTGCTGCGCGATGAACGCGTAGGCGCCATACTGCACGCGTATCTGTGCGGCCGTGATGAGATGATGATTCATGGTCGTCGCCGAGCCGAAGGAGGGCACGAGGACAAGATCCAGGTCGAGGTCCTGATAAGGAAAATCGCGGTTCCGGTCGCAAAAATCCTTACAAATTCCAAAGCCGAGAAGAAGATCGTCGACGATGACGATCGGCAGATCTCGCCCGATCTCGATGGCTTCTTCCCGCCCTTCGTAGGCGAACTTCCGCATCTTGGCGTAGCTTGCGAGCTCGTCGCCGTAGCCGGAGAAGATGCGCGCGACGTTCCTGGCCGCCGTTCCGTCGTGCTCGTGCCAGGTCCCGAAGACGGCGACGCCGGGCCGCTTCGCCGACGCGTCGCGCGCGAGACCCCGCAGGAACGCCGCGCCGGTGTCCCGCAGCCGGGGTGGAATGGTGAGCTCCGGCCAGAGCGCGGCGACACAGGGTTCGCCACGCACGCAGGCGTCCAGATGTTGCTGGAACTGAAGGTCCAGGTCGTCGCAGCGGACGCTGTCGATCAGGAAGCCGTTCTCGCCCACCGGACTGGGGTGCAGGGCCAGGTTCTCGAACAGGGCGCCGCCCATCCGAATGCCGTCTCCCCAATGGTGGGTGCGCGGGGCCTCCACCAGCTTGACGATGGCGCCGCCGATCTCGCGGGGGAACACGCGGTGATGCAGCAGGCCGCGCCGCGTGAAGGGCTGGCGGGTCTTCGGGCCGCTGCGGCCGGGGTATCGCTTGCGGGGGACCAGGTAGATCTCCCGTGCGTGCGGCACGCGGAAGGCCAGGTCCGGATCGTCGGGCGCGCCCTTGTCGCGGAATGTCCAGAGCGCGTCGTCCAGCGCGCGCGCCTCGACGGCGATCGAGAGCATCAGCTCGGCCGGCGCGCCGAGCGGGGGCGGGGTCCACGGCGGCGGCGCGTGCTCCTCGAGCGCCCAGGCCCGCTCCTCGGCGAGCGCCTGCAGCGAGGGTTCGGGGATGGCCTCGAACGCCGCCGCCTCGTCGGGCGCCGCCTCCATCAGCCAATAGATGTCCGCAAGCGCGAGCTGATACCACTGCAGCGGTTCAGCCGGTTTTGGCGGACGACGCGCCGCCGTCGCCACGACGCGTTCGCGCCATTCCCCGAATAGCATCCCGTCCGGCCCCCCCAGGCGCGGCGATCCTATGGGGTTGAACGCGGGTTTCAAGCGCAATGCGCGCCGGGCTTGCATATTCCGGGGGCTGCCCGCTGCGGTCGAGGCCGGGGTCGACGCCCGGCCCAGGACCCCGGGCCTCGGCCGAAGGGGCGTCGCGCCGCGATCGGCGCGCCGGGGCGCCGGCGGCGCTTCCGGGGTCAGGCGGGGGGCGGAAAGCCCGGCGCGAACATCCGAACCTCGGCTCCCGCGTCGGCGAGCCACTTCGCCCAGGCCTGTCGCACCGCGGGGGTCTGCCGGGCGCTGCTGCGCGGATTGGCGAGCTCGATGTAGTCGACCGTGACGCCCGTCAGCAGGCCCGCGGGGGCGGGCGGGAGCGCGAAGCGGTCGCCCCCGTACGGCGACATCCCCGGCGTGTTCTGCAGGCCGTCGGTCAGGAGCGTGAGGACCCGGCGCTCGCCGCGCCACGGGACGGCGGGGTCGTTGGCGGCCCGGGTGATCTGTTCGGCGATGGGCGAGGCGTCGGCGGAGGTCTTGTCGGCAAGCGCACGGCTGACGCCGTCCAGCGCCTTCTGGAATCCCTCCCGGTATCTCCGCTCCGCGGCCCGCGGCCCTTCGACGAGGGCGTTGGCGTCGCGGCCGCGGCCGGGCGAGCAGGCGTCGAACCGCACCTGCAGCGGATGGCCGAGGTCGCCGTCGAACGTCGCGACCGTGAGGCGTCCGTTCTTCGGCGTCGCCTCGCGGACCTTCGACATCAACGCGCGGAACCGCGGCCCGCTGTTGCGGGCGAGCGGGTCCGTCGCATCGACAAGCACCAGGTTGGCGACCGGCGGCGCCGTGCCGGCGAGGCACATGCTGCCGGCCTCGCGCCGGGTCGCGCCCTCGAGCCGGACCTTCGTCGCGCTCCAGGCCAAGGCGCCCGAGACCATGATCGCCAGGGCGGCGATGGCGAGCAGGCTGTTGCGCCGATCGGCGTCGAAACGGCGGGGCCGGGCGACCGGACGGGCGTCGGCGAACCGCGATGCGCGGCGGATGTCCGACATCATCTCACCTATCGTTTGAACTGCAGGATGTTGGCGACGTCGCTCGCGCCCGACCGCAGGCGCGCCTCGATATCGAGCGCCATCTGCTGGATCTTGCCCTTGGCGTCGATCACCTGGCGATCGATGCCTTCCGTCACCTTGGGAAGCGCGCCGCGCAGGGCCACGGACCGCGCCTGAAGACCGCCGGCCACGCTGGCGAGTCCCCGATCGACGAGCAGGTCCGCCGGGCGGATGGCCTGGGGTTCGACCCGGAAGCGCGCCTGGTGCCGGCCGGCGGGATGGCAGCCTTCGACCACTTCCCGGTACAGGCGCTCGCAGCCGATCTTGCTGTCCGACAAGCGCGCGACCTGCTGGCGATAGACCCGCTCGACCAGCCCGGCCGCCTTCACCAGCTGGCTTCCGCGCGCGGCGTTGCGGCAAGCCTTGTCGATGATCTCGTCCGCGTCGCGAAGGCAAACGCCGCCTGCCGCGTCGCAGGCGCCGTAGGCGCTGTCGAGGCAGCTCCTGTGCCCCTGGGCCGCCGCCTCGGCGGCCGCCTTCAGGCGCTTCAGGTCGCCGAACCCGAACATCGGGATCGACTTCCAGGCGACGAGCAGCAGGCAGGCGATGTTGACCAGCATGTAGGGCAGCACCGTGAAGTCGGCGAGGGGCCGGAGCGGCGAGGCCTTGAGCTGGGACGCGATCTGCGCCGGGACATTGGCCGCCTCCGCATGCAGCGCCACGCGATAGTGGGTGGCGCCCAGCAGGTAGAGGGCGGCGACCATGATCATGGCGGACAGGCCCAGGGCGCCGGCGACCTTCCGCCAGGCGTCCGGGCGTTTCATCTGCGCCGCCGCGATCCCGGACAGGATTCCGAGGATCGTGACCCCGGCGCCGATGGCGCCGGCGGTGCTCGCGCCGCCCATCCAGCCCAGGTCCGGAGCGAACATCGGGGAGTTGACGAAAGCCTCGCCGATCACCGTGCCGACGGCGGTGGCGGACCACACCGCCAGCGAACGGGTGGTGGGCTCGTTCGCCGTACCGTTGCGGATGTTGAAGGCGTTCAGTTCGGCGGTCGTGTCGATCATCCTCTGCGTCGCCGCCGGCAGGTCCGCCGCCACGCCGTTGACGATATTCCCGAGCCTTCCGGAAAGCGTGGACTCGATGCTCGGGAACTCGCTGTCCGTGACATCGACGCCCAGGGTCTCGAGTTCCGCGCCGAGCTGGTCGATCTTCGCCTGCGCGGCGCGCTCGACCTGATCCACCCAGAGCTGGTGGGCCGTGCGGATGCCGACCTCCAAGCCGCTCGGCTCCAGGGAGTCCGCGGCCGGCACGCCCTTTGGGGCCAGGAGCGTCGCCTGCCGGACGATGCCGAGGTCGGCCGCGACGGTCCGGATGAACCGCGACAGCCCGTCCTGCGTCGCGTCCTTCCGCAGCAGGCTGAATTTCAGCCGCGGGCCCTCGGCTCCGAATTCCAGATCCACGTCAGCCATGTGCGTCGCTCGTGCCGGGCGGAGGGCTCGGCAATCCCTTCATGACACTTCAGGAAACCCTTTATCACGCTTTCGGGCTGACCATTTAGGAAATTTTAGGACACTTTTGGATCGTTCACTGATTCGTGTTCAGTGATCGCTGTCCAGTTGAACGGCGGCGGGTCTGTGCGGCGCGCGGGGTTCGGCGCGCCCCTCGGGCGACGGGAACGGCCGCGCGGGCGGGCGGAAGAGATTGTGGAGCGCGGCGCGCCGACCGAGGCTGCCCAGGGCCGCGGCCGGTTGCTAGGCTGACGGCATGAAGGACGTCGTCCAGCTCGACACGCGCCACGGTCCCATGTTCGCCCTGCGGGGCGACCAGTACGTCACGCGCTCCCTCGCGCTGTACGGCGAGTTCAGCGGGCTCGAATGGGCGCTGCTGGAGCAGCTCGCGTCGAGCGGCTCGGCGGTGGTGGAGGTCGGCGCCAACATCGGCGCCCACACCATCCCCCTGGCGCGTCGCTGCGCGCCGGGGCCGCTCATCGCCTTCGAGCCGCAGCAGCGGGTCTACCAGCTGCTCTGCGCCAACGTCGCGCTGAACGGGCTCGACAACGTGTTCGCCCATGCCGAGGCGCTGGGCGAGGCCGAGGGACACGCTGTCCTGCCGCGCGTCGACTACGGGGCGGACCTGAACTTCGGGGGCGTGGCGGTCGGCGCGGACGGCGAGGCGGGCGTGCGGGTGCGGATGACGACCCTGGACAGCCTGGCGCTGCCGGCCTGCGACCTGCTCAAGATCGACGTGGAGGGCCACGAGGCCGCGGTGCTGCGCGGCGCCGCGCGGACCATCGCCCGTCACCGGCCGGTGCTCTACCTGGAGAACGACCGCGACGACCGGAAGGGCGAGGTGATCGCGACGGTCCACGGCCTGGGGTACCGGATGTACTGGCATGCGCCGCCGCTGTTCAATCCGCGCAACCCCCGGGGCGTGCAGGACAATGTGTTCGGGACGGTCGGATCGCTGAACATGCTCTGCCTTCCCGCCGAACAGGACGTGGACATGGGCGGCATGGCCGCGGTCGACCCGCACGCCTGGACCTGACCCCGGCCGCGGACGGCCTCAGGATGCGGCGGCAGATCGGTCCGCGACCGCCGCCCCGACGCGCGCGAGCAGCTCGTCCCAGTCGCCGGGCGTGGTCTGGCGGAAGAGGGTGAGGCTCGGGTACCAGGGGCTGTCGCTGCGGTCGCTCATCCAGCGCCAGTCGCAGGCCACGGCGGGCAGCAGGACGAAGGCCGGCTTGCCGAGGGCGCCGGCGAGGTGGGCGACCGAGGTGTCGACGGTGACCACGAGGTCCAGCCCGGCGATCAGGTCGGCGGTGTCCTGCATGTCGCGCGCGCCGGTGTCCTCGGGCGCCAGGCTCGCGGCCGCGAACGGCAGCCGCAGTCGTCCGGCATCGAGCGGTTCGCGTCGTTGCCGTGCGCCGGGTTGCCGCGCCGCACGATCCCGATCCGGGCGCCGCCGAGCGACCTCGGGGTCCCGCGGAGGTAGGGGGCGTTGGGGAGGGTGTCCGGCTCGACCCCGAGGCGGCCGGGAACGTCGAGGCCGAAGGCCCAGACGTCGGGCTCGGGGAATTCGGCGGCCCCGCTCGCCGCCACCACCCGGACGCCCAGCGCCGCGAAGCAGCGGGTCAGGGCCGGGGCGCAGAACAGGGTCACCTCCGCGCCGGACGCCGCCAGCTGCGGCGCGAAGCGCGCGAACTGAATCTGGTCGCCCAGGCCCTGCTCGGGGAACAGCAGGATATGCCGGCCCGACAGGCTCTCGCCGCGCCATTCGGGCCAGGGCAGCTGGGGCGGCGCCGGGAACTGCGGCAGCTCGCGGCGCAGGGCGTAGAGCTCGAAGCCTTCGCAGTAGCGCCCGAGCGCCAGGAGGGCGGTGGCCAGCGAATGGCGCGCCACCTTGTCGCCGAGGTCCTGCCGCCAGGCCGCCCGGAAACAGGCTTCGGCGTCCGGCCAGCGGCCTTGCCGGGCATGCTCGGCGCCGGCGGCGGTCAGGGCGGCGGCGGAGGGCGTGGCGGCGGTCATCGCGGCCTTCTAGAGCATCGGCGCGCCGAATCCATGGGGCTTGGTGAGCGGGCCGGGCGCGCGCGCATCCCTCAGCCCGGCCGGAAGTCGAGCCGGTAGAAGCCGCCGGCCAGGCGCAGGTCGCCCTGGGGCAGGCATTGGGCGAGCGCGTTCAGCGCCAGGGCCTCGGCGCGCAGGCGGGTCTCGTCGAGGGTCGCCCCGTCCGGGCGGACGATGGTCGGCGGCGCGGCCAGGCGCGATCCCGCGTCCAGGCGCACCTCCAGGGTGACGGCCACCCGGCTGCCCGGAGCGACCGCCCGCCAGCACGGCTCGACGGCGCCCCAGAGGCCGCCGGTCGAGCCGGCCTTCGCCGCGCCGGTCGCCGGCCCGGGGCGCCCCTTTGCGGCGCTCGCGACCGGGTCCGGGCCGGCGTCGGCGGCGGGCGGCGACACCGCCGCGCGCGGCGCGGGCGGCGCCGGCGGGGCGGCCTGGGCGAGCCGGCGCATGAGCGCCGCGAGCGGCCCCGGCGCGGCGCGGTCGTCGCGCGTCACCGGCGGCGCGCCGGTGTCGACGGGTGCGACAAGGGCGCGCAGGCCGCCGGCCGCGGCGGGGGGCGGCGGGGCGCCGGCGGCGCGGACCAGGGTCACGTCCATGACCCCGAGGTCGGCCCCGCCGGCCGGCGCGGCGCGCAGCTCGCCGCCGGCCCGCGCGAAGAGGGCGACGAGCAGGACGGCGTGCGCCGCCAGGGAGACGGCGACCGCCAGCCCGCGCCGGCGCGCGGTCGGCGGCGGCCCCGCGGACCGTGGATCGACAAAGCTCATGCGGGAAGCCCGCCCCCGGCAAACTGAAAGTTGCGCCTGCCGGTTTATATGATAGCCGTGGAACGGCAACGCTGGGGGCGGGCGGTCTTGGTTGGGGTGGGCGATCTCGGATCGCCAGGTGTCGTTTTTCGGGCGCGGCGGGACGGCGGGACCGGCGGCTATGCCGTGGTCGACGCCATGACCGCGATGCTCGTGCTCGCCCTCACCACGACCCTCAGCCTGCAGGCGCTGCGCGTCGCCCGCGACGCCGCCGACCGCACCCGCGAGCTCCGCGGCGCGGAGGCGCTGCTCGGGGCGCTGCTGGCCGACGGCCCGCGCCGCTTCGGCGTCGTCGAGGGCCGCGACGCGGGCTTCGGCTGGCGCCTCGAGACCCAGGCCACCGGCGCCGAACGGCCGATCGAGCTCTGCCGGCGCGCAGCCGAGCTGCGCAGCGAACGCTCCGGCCGCGTCTACGCGGCGGTGACCCTCGAGACCTGCCCGCCGGCGGAGGCCGCGTGAACGACGCCGGCTACACCCTCGTGGAGACGATGGCGGCCCTGGCGATCGTCAGCCTGGCGGTGGGCGGGCTCACCGCCGCCGTCCAGACCCTCGGCCGCCAGCAGCGGGCCGTGACCGAGACCCTGCTGGCCGCCGAGGCCCCAGCCGCGGCGCGCGCGGCGCTGCAGCGGATGCTCGACGGCCAGGGGCCGTTCCGCGCCCACGAGCCGGGGCGGTTCACGGGCGACGCGACGCGGCTCGCCTTCGACTGCGGCGAGCCGCAGCCGTGCCGGGCCGAGCTCGTGGACGCCATCGGCGGCCAGGTGCTGCGGGCGACCGCGGGGGGCCGCATCCGCGACCTGCCGCTGCGGCGCGCGGGCCTGCGGTTCCGCTACCGGGGGACCTCGGGACCCTTCGAGGCCTGGCCGCCGGTGTCGCCCGCGCGCCAGGCGCTGCGGTCGCTCGCCCTGGGCGCGCCGGGCGCCCCGGCGCTGGTGGAGGCGCGCGTGTGGGCGGAGCAGCCCGCGGCGTGCGCCTTCGACCCGATCCTGCAGGACTGCCGCTGATGGGCAGGGTCGACCCGATCGCGCCGGCCGAGCCGCGCGAACCGCCGCAGGTGTTCCACCGCACCTTCGTGGTGCCCCAGGGCCTGCCCTGGGACCAGGCGCGCGCCGCGGCGCTGGAGGCGCGGCACGGCTCGCCGCTGCCGATCGTCGACCTGCTGCACCGCGTCCGGCGGCTGGAGGGCTGGTCGCCGGGCCAGCCGGGCCGGTACGCGGCCTTCTATGTCCGCCGCCGCGACTACGCGCGGCCGTTCGAGACCACGCTCACCGTCGACGGCGCGGCCGTCCGCATCGCGTTCGGCGCCCGCGGCGGCCAGCTGCAGGCGCTGCGCCCTTGGCTGCTGCGGGCCGCCGCCGCCGCGGGCCTCGCGCTGCTGGCGGCGCTCCCGCTGACCCTGGCCTGGGGCGCCCGCACCGAGGCGGACGCGCGGCTCACCGCCCTGGAGACGCGGCTGGCGGCCCGCGACCGGCAGGCCCGGCGCGTGGAGGCCGACCGCGGCCGGGCGATCGCGCTCGCCCAGGCGCGGGTCGGCCTGATGACCCCGGCCGACCTGCTCGGCGACATCGGCTGGGTCGCCCGGGCGAAGGCCCCCGAGGCCCGGATCGTCGCCGTCCACTGGGAACGCGGCGTGATGGCGCTGGAGTCGCGGGGCGAGGCCGCGCCGGTGGCCGGGTTCGACCGGCGGGTGGTCGCCGCGGACCGGCCGCTGCGGCCGGGGATCCGGCTGTGGGGGGTGACGGCGCTCGACCCCGGCGGCGCGCCCACCGTGGCCGAACTGCGGGAGCCCTGAGGCGGATGGCGGCCAAGACCCCTCCGATGACGGCGGCGATGGTCGCCGGGGCGACCGTGCTCACGGCGACCGTCACGGTGATGGCGCTGGTCGCCGTCGCCAAGCCGCGGGATTTCGCGGCGCGGACGGCCGCCGTGGCGGCGGGCCTGGACGCAGCCGCCCGCCGGGTCGGGCCGCGGGGCGCGGCGCTCGACCTGCCGCCGGGCGCGCTCTGCACGCTCGCCCCGCCGGAGGCCGCCGCCAGGATCCGCGCCGTCGTGTCGGGCGCCGCCGCGGCGGCCCGGCTGGACGTCGAGAGCCTCGAGGTCACGCCGCGGCCCGACGAACGCGGCCTTTCGCCCTACGAGGTGCGGCTGGCCGCCGGCGGTTCGTACGAGGGCGCGGTGGCCACGCTCGCCGGCCTGGAGGCCGCGCGGCCCATGCTGTTCATCGAGACCGCGGACCTCGTCTCGCGCACCTCGTCCGTCAACCTCCAGGTCAAGGGTCGGGTGTTTTGCGCCGCTTCGCAGTGATCATCGGCGTCGCCGCGGGCGTCGCGACCGGCGGCCTGGGGTGGTGGCTGGCGGGCGGCCCGGCGCGCCCGGGCGAAGCCCTGGAGCCCGCGGAGGCGCGCCTGGCGCGGCTGCGGATCCCCCGGGCGGGGACGGACGCCGCGCTCGCGCCGGACGTGGCCGGGCTGGCGGCCACGCCGCTGTTCATCCTGACGACGGGGCCCGGCGCGACGCCGGCGCCGGTGCTGCGGCTCGACGGGATCTCGAAGTCGAAGGGCCGCGCCGCGGCGCTGCTGTCGATCGACGACCAGCCGGCCGACTGGCTGGCGGTGGGCGACCGCCGCGGCGCGGTCGCCCTGCAGGCGGTGGGCGCCAGCAAGGCGGTGGTCGATACGGTCTACGGGCCGGTGGAGGTGGCGCTCGGCGAGCGGGTCGGGGGCGCGGCGACGGCCGCGGGCGTCCCGGCCGGCCCGGTCCCGGGCGCGGTCGCGCCACAAGGGCCGGTCCAGCCGACCATCGTGGATTCGCCGCCACCGGGCTTCCGCTCGCCCCCGCCGCCCGCCAGCGCCCCGGACGTGCGCCGATGAGGCTCGCACCCCGCGTGCGCGCCCTGGGGCGCGCCCTTGCGGCCGCCGGCGTCGCCGGCGTCCTCGCGCTCGCCGCCGCCCCGGCGCCGGCGTCCGCCCAGGCGCAGACCTACACCTTCGCCTTCCGGGAGGCCGAGGTCACCCAGGTGATCCAGGAGGTCCTCGGCCAGGCGGGGGTGGCCTACGCGATCGACCCGGGCGTGAGCGGCAAGCTCAGCTTCCGCATCGAGCAGCGGCTGACGCGCGAGCAGCTCCTCGCGGCCTTCGAGGCCACGCTGCAGGCGAACGGCTTCGCCCTGGTGCGCAACGGCGGGCAGCTGCTGATCACCCCACAGGCCAAGGCCCAGTCGTCGGCGGCGGTGCGCCGGCGTTCGGACGGCGAGTTCGGGGCGGGCTTCGAGGTGGTGGCGGTGCCGCTGCTCTACGCCGAGCCCAGCGAGGTGGCCAAGGCCCTGGACGCCATCTCGAAGGAGAAGGTGGTCATCTACACGAGCGACAAGCTGGGCCTCCTGGTGCTCGGGGGCGGCGGCCAGCAGCTGAAGACCGTCACCGAGACGCTCAAGATCTTCGACCAGAACGCCTTCCAGGAGAGCCGCATCCGCTGGTTCGAGCTCTCGCAGGCGCAGGCTGCGACGGTGAGCGGCGAGCTCGAGCGCATCGCCCAGGGCGCCGGGCTCACCGGCGTGACCGTCGTGCCGCTGCGCCGGCTGAACGGCGTGATCGTGTTCGGCCGCTCCGCCGAGGCCCTCAACGACCTGGCCAAGTGGGTGGCCCGGCTGGACACGCCGGGGAAGGAGGCGGCCTCGTCGCTCTACGTCTACCGGCCCAAGGCCGCCTCGGCCGAGGCCCTCGCGCGGACCTTGAACAGCCTGCTGGGCGTCCAGGGCGGCTTCGATCCGGGCTCGGGGACGGCGACCGGCGGCGACGGCGGCCCGCGCCCGACGGCGGGCGCCGCCCCCGTCGCCACGCCCGCGGCCGGCGCGCCGCTCGGCCTGGCGTCCGGCGGGGCCGGGGACGAGCAGGTCCGCATCGGGGTCGACAAGGAGACCAACACCCTCATCGTGTTCGCGCCACCCGGACGCTGGAGCCAGATCCAGCGGATCCTGGCGGAGATCGACCGCACGCCGCGCCAGATCCTCATCGAGGCCTCGATCCTCGAGGTCACCCTGGGCCGCGACTTCCAGTTTGGGGTCGACTGGCGCGTGCTGTCCGGCGACGTCCGTGTGAGCTCGATCAACAACGACGCCGGCGCGGTGGGGCCGAGCGCGCCGGGGCTGTCGGTGACCTTCCTCGACAACAGCATCCAGGCCGCGGTCCGGGCGCTGGGCTCGCGCACGGCGGTGGAGGTGGTCTCGGCGCCCAAGATCATCGCCATCGACAACCGCACCGCCCACCTGCAGGTGGGCGACCAGGTGCCCGTGGTGACCCAATCGTCCCGTTCGACCCAGAACGGGGATTCGCCCATCGTCAGCAGCGTCGACTACCGCAGCACCGGGGTGATCCTGACGGTGACGCCGCGGGTGACCGGCGAGGACCAGCTCCTGCTCGAGGTCAACCAGGAGGTCAGCAACGTGGCCCGCACGGTGACCTCGGGCATCGATTCCCCCACCATCCAGCAGCGGCGGTTCGAGAGCGCGCTGGTGCTGCACGACGGCGGCACGGTGGCGCTGGGCGGCCTGATCAGCACCACCCGCACCAAGGGCGACGGGGGCGTTCCCGTGCTGAAGGACGTCCCCGGCGTGGGGGCGCTCTTCAAGTCGCAGTCCAACAACGTGGGCCGCAGCGAGCTCATCGTCCTGCTCACCGCCCGGATCATCCGCGACCGGCCGGCCACCGAGGCGGCGATGGCCGACCTCGAGGCCGACATGCGCGAGCTGCAGGCGCGGGGCCTCCTCGATGCGCGCCCATGACCGCGGCTACGCCACCCCCGCGGCCCTCGTGCTCAGCCTGGGGTTCGCGATGATCGGCGCGGCGATGGCCGCCCGCGGCCTGCACGGCCTGGCGCTCGCCAGGGCCGAGCTTGAGCGCGCGCGCCTGACGGCGGCGCTGGACGGCGCCCAACTGCTGGCGGCCGCGACGGTGGTCCGCAGCGGCGCGGCCGGGCCCTTCGCCTGGCGCTTCAGTTCCGAGGACGGCTGGCTGCGCGCCGAGGCCGAGCGGGAGGCGGACAAGGCGGGCCTCGCGGCCGCCGCCGGGGCCGCGGACCTGATGACCGCCCTGGGGGTCGCCGACGCCGCGGCCCTGCAGGCGCGCCTCGCCCAGGCGGCCAGCGGGCCGGCGCCTGTCGACGTCGCGGCGCTGGACGCCGCGCCGCTCTGGCGCAGCTGCGCGGCCAGCGTGGTCTCCGCGCAGGGGGAGGCCGAGGCGCCCGCCTACGCCGACCACGCCGCGCCGACCCCCGCGCCGGAGCGTCCGGCGGACTGGCGCATCGGCGAGGTGTGGCGGATCCAGGTGGCGACCCCGGCCGGTTGGCGGGACGAACGGATCGTGAGATTTACCGGAGATGCGCGGCGGCCCGTGGCCATCGTCGCGCGGAGGCTGTCGAGGGCCCGGGGGGATGGGGCGGAATGCGAACCCGTGTTGAAGGCCGCGCTCGGCGGCCAGGCCGCGACGACGGCTACACCCTGACCGAGATCCTGGTCGTGATGGCCATCATCGGCCTGCTCGTGGCGGTGCTGACGCCGGGGCTGGTGGGCCAGCTCGGCCGCGCGCGCGCCAAGAGCGCCCAGATGCAGCTCGAGACGGTGGCGGCGGCGGTGGAGATGTTCCGCTCGGACGTCAACCGCTACCCGACCGACGCCGAGGGGCTCTCGTCCCTGCTCACCGAGCCGGGGACCGTCGAGGGCTGGACCGGGCCCTACCTGAAGAGCGGCAAGTCGCTGCAGGACCCGTGGGGCCGCAACCTCGAGTACCAGATGAACTCCGACGGCCGCTCCTTCACGGTGAAGAGCCTGGGCCGCGACGGGGCGCCCGGCGGCTCCGGCCTCGACAAGGACCTGACCGCGCCGGCCGCATGACGCCGCCGCTCGCCGTCTGGGGCCTTGCCGGCGTCGCCGGCCTCGCGGCCGGCAGCTATGCCGCGACGGCGGCGATGCGCGTCGCCCGCGGCGAGGGGCATGTGCGCGGCCGGTCCCACTGCGACGGCTGCGGCCGGACGCTGGGGTTCGCGCGCACCCTGCCGGTGGTCTCCTTTGTGGCGCTGCGCGGCGCCTGCGCCGACTGCGGCGGGCGCATCGCGCGCCTGCATCCGGCCGGCGAGGCGGCCGGGGCGGCGATCGCGCTAGGGGCGGTCTGGGTCGCGAGCCAGGGCGACGCCTGGCGCGCCGGCCCGCTCCTCGTCCTCGGCTTCGCGCTGCTGGCCGCCGCGGTCGTCGACCTGCGCATCCGCCGCTTGCCGGATCCCCTGACCCTGGCGGTCGCCCTCGCTGGCGCGGGCCTGGCGGCGGGGCGGGGGCCGGGCGCCTTGGCGGGCGGCGCGGTGGCCGCGACCCTGGCGGCGCTCGTCCTGCTCGCGATCCGGGCGCTGTCGGCGCGGCGGTCCGGCGAGCCCGGCCTGGGCCTGGGCGACGTCAAGCTGATCGCGGCCCTGGCGCTCTGGCTCGGGCCCGCCACCCCGCTGATGGTGGTGTTCGCGGCCGGGCTGGGCCTCCTGGCCGCCGGGCTCGACCGCGGCGGCGAACCGCGCCGGCCGTTCGGGCCGGCGCTGGCGCTGGCCGGCTGGGGCGTGGGCCTGGCGCTCGAACTCGGAGGCTCGCCATGGGCGCTCTAGGCGAGGTGTTCGAGGACGCCGCCCGGTCCCGCCGCCAGGCGGTGCTGGAGCGGCTGCTCGACGAACGGACCGTCGACGCCGCGGCGGTGGCGCGGGCCGAGCTGGTGGCGGCGCGGACCAAGCAGCCGATCGAGCAGGTGCTCAACCAGCTGGGCAGCCTGTCGGACGACGACCTGGTGATCGCCTATGCCGAGGTCACGCGCTGCGGCGTCTGGGAGCCGGCGCAGCGGGCGATCGCCTGCGACCTCGCCGCGGTGGGGGTCTCGCAGGAGTTCCTGCGCCGGGCGCGGATCCTGCCCCTCGAGCGCCACGACAGGCAGCTGGTCTGCGCGGCCTGCGACCCGCTCGACGACGAGGCCTTCTCCGGCCTGGTGTTCGCCACCGGCTGCGAGCTCACCATCCTGGCGGCGCGCCCGGCGGAATGGCGGCGCGAGTTCGACAAGGCGTTCGGCGGGGCGCCGGAGGTCAAGGCCGCGCCGGACGCGCGGCGGCTGGAGCGCGAACTCGACCTCGTGGCCGACAGCGCCGCCGACGGCAGCGGCGCGCGGCTGGTGGCTTCCGCCTTCGAGGCGGCCATCGCGCTGGGCGCCTCGGACATCCACTTCGAGCCGACCCGCAACAGCCTGCGGGTGCGGCTGCGGGTGGACGGGCGGCTCCTGGAGCACCAGGTGGTCTCCATCGACCTGGCCGCCCCCACCGTCTCGCGCGTCAAGGTGATCGCCAACCTCAACCTCGGGGAGCGGCGCCTGCCGCAGGACGGGCGGACCACCTTCATCGTCCAGGGCAAGCAGGTGGACGTCCGCGTCGCGACCTCGCCTACGGTGTTCGGGGAATCGGCGGTGCTGCGGATCCTCGACCGCAGCGCCGTGCCGCTGGACCTGGCGGCGCTCGGCATCAGCGAGCAGGTGCTGGGCGTGCTGCGCCGCGCCGCCAAGGCCGCGCACGGGCTCTTCCTGATCACCGGCCCTACCGGCAGCGGCAAGACCACCACCCTCTACGCCCTGCTGGAGACCTTCCGCGACAGCGGCAAGAAGGTCCTGAGCGTCGAGGATCCGGTGGAATACCACTTCGAGCACGTCTCCCAGACCCAGGTCGCCGCCGGCCTGGGGCTGACCTTCGCCGCGGCCCTGCGCTCCTTCCTGCGGCAGGACCCGGACGTGATCCTGGTCGGCGAGATCCGCGACCCGGAAACCGCGGCCGTCGCCGTCCAGGCGGCCATGACCGGCCACTTCGTGCTGGCCTCGGTCCACGCCAACGACGCGGTGGCCGTGCTGGCGCGGCTGCGCGACATGGGGGTCGAGCCCTACCAGCTGGTGGCCGGTTTCAAGGGCGCGGTCGCCCAGCGCCTCGTGCGCCGGCTCTGCCGGCGCTGCGCCGCCGAGGCCCCGGCCTCCGAGGCCGAGCGCCTGTTCGCCGAGAGCCTCGGGGAGACGGCGCCCGCACGGCTGATGCAGCCCAAGGGCTGCCCGGCCTGCAAAGGGACCGGCTTCAAGGGCCGGGTGCCGATCGCCGAGGCGTTCCAGGCGGACGACGCGCTGCTGCGGGCGGTCGGCGACCGCGAGAGCCCGCTCGGGATCGAGGAGATCGCGCGCCGCGCCGGCCTGGTCAGCATGGCCCGCGACGGCTTCGACAAGGCGGTGGCCGGGCTCACCACCCTCGAGGAGGTGGCGACCGCCCTGCATGGCTGAGCTCGCCCACTACCGCTACCTGGCCATCGACGCGGGCGGCCGGCGCGTCCGCGGCGCCCTGCCGGCCGCCGACGCGGAGGTCGCCTTCGAGACGCTGCGCGGGCGGGGGCTGGCGCCGATCCGCCTGTGGGCGGCCCGGCGGCCGCCGCCGGAACGGTCCGCCGCGCGGCTGCCGCCCGACCGGGAGTGCGCGGACTTCCTGTCCAGCCTCGCCGACCTGCTGCGCGCCGGCGCCGACATCCGCACGGCGCTGGGCATCCTGGGCGCCCGCGCCGACCGCTCGCCGGTCAAGCCGTTGGCCCGCACCCTGGCGGCGGACATCTCGGCCGGCGAGGCGCTCGACCGCGCCTTCGGCCGCGCCTTCCAGAAGCGCCACGCCTTCGTGGCGTCGATGGTGGCGGCCGGCGAGGCGGCGGGCGACCTGCCGGGCGGCCTGCAGCGGGCGGCCGAGGTCTACGAGTCGCGCCTGAAGCTGCGCGACCAGCTGATCTCGGTGCTGGCCTATCCGGGCTTCGTCCTGGTCAGCGCGGTGGCGGCGGTGTTCGTCATCCTGCTGTTCATCGTGCCGTCGATGGCGCCCCTGGCGGCGGAGGCGGGCACGGCGCCGCCGGTGTCGCTGGCGATTCTGATGACCGCGAGCGATTTCCTGCGCGCCCACCTCGGGCAGCTGGCGGTCGGATCGCTCGCGCTCCTGTTCGCGGTGCTCCTGGCCGCCCGGCTGGGGCTGCTGGCCGGGACGATCGAGGCGCTGGTTCTGGACGGCCCGCTCCGCCGCACCGTGCGCGGCCTGGTGTTCGGCGGCTTCGCGATCTCGCTGGGCGCCATGCTCGCCGCCGGGGCGCCGGTGACCGACGCCCTGCGCCTGGCGCAGCGCGCGGTGATGGGCGAGGCGGCGCGGCGGCGCGTGCTGCCCCTGGTGCAGCTCGTGCGCGAAGGCCAGGGCCTGTCGTCGGCGCTCGAGACGGTGAAGGGCTTCCCGCCGGCGGTGATCCGGCTGGCCGCGGTGGGCGAGGCCACCAACGCGCTCGGCCAGATGCTGGTGCGCGGCGGCCGGCTCGAGGAGGACGCCGCCATGCGGCGGATCGAGACCCTCGGACGGATCGCCGGCCCGGCGCTGATCGTGTTCCTGGGCCTCATCCTCGGCGTGCTGATGGGCGGCCTACTGTCGGGCGTGAACCAGATGGGCCAGGCCGCCCTCGGCTGAGCGGATTCCTCGCCGACTCGCGAGCCAGGACACTTGCGTTTCGCCCGCACCTGCTGATTGTAAGCTAGGCCGTAGTCGCCCTGGGGGGCGGTGATTGTAGCGTCGCGGGGTCGGGGGGAGTGGCATGCGGTCGGGTGTATGGGGCTGGGTCCGGACCGGGCTCAACCGAGGTGTGTCCTCTCTCTCAAGCCTCGCTTTCGGCGCCGGGATGCTCACATCTTTAGCGTTTGCTGGGCCGGCCGACGCACAGGCGCCGCCGCCAGTCCTGCAGCCCGGCCCCGTGCCCTCCGTGCGCATCCTGAAGGGCGCGCTCGTGTCCCCCGATCAGGCGATGACGGTCTTCGGCGCGGCGACGACCCATACGCCGCCGATCGCCGAGCGGGCGCCCGAACTGAAGGACCTCGCGCGCGCACTCAGCCGTCCTAACTCGGCCGCCGGCCCGGCGCGTGTCGGCGACCTCGACCTGATCTACGGCTACGTCCGCAACCGGATCGACACAGAGTTCCTGTTCGGATCGCACAAGGGCGCGTTGGGCGCCGTCATCGACCAGAGCGGCACGGCGTTCGACCAGGCGGCGCTCATGGTCGAGCTCGCCAAGGAGTCGGGTTTCGACGCGAAGTACGCGCTCGGCAAGGTGACCCTCAACCAGTCGGACTTCGCGGCCTGGACGGGAGTCCGCAAGGCACAGGCCGCCTGCGACTTCTTCGCGACGGCGGGCATACCGGCCGAGTTCAGCACCTGCAGCAACACGGAGAGCTTCACGGTCACCTTCCTGCATGCCTGGGTGATCGTGAAGGTCGGCAACGTCGACTACTTCTTCGACCCGTCCCTGAAGCCCTACGAGCATCGGACGGGGATCGACGTCCGGTCGGCAATGGGGCTGACGGCGGGGGCGGTGACCACCACAGGCCAACCCGCCGCGAGCGGCTACCAGGACGTGGCGGTCGACGCGGGTGGAACCCGGCGGTTCGACCATTGGTCGAACTTCAATCAGGAGGGCGTGCAGACCCAGCTGCAAGGGTACACGAGCGCCCTGCTCGGCGTCCTCCA
>Ga0102590_1003063_pt1 | contig 17802 bp, 13 predicted proteins | sample AraplaMF_Col_mMF_FD_76859 | JGI IMG/M metagenome (GOLD analysis project Ga0102590, IMG submission 76859) | Arabidopsis root microbial communities from the University of North Carolina, USA - plate scrape MF_Col_mMF | ecosystem: Host-associated > Plants > Roots > Endosphere | place: USA...
CTTTGTGCTTAAAAAGGTCGGCTACTGCATACTGCTTCCCAATAATCGCCATATCTCCCCGGTCAAAATATTTAAACGGTTTCAGTTCCTGCCCCTTTGCCATGCGCATCAGGTTCTTTGCCAGGGCCTTTCCGTGCTGGATGGCAGGTTGCGCCAGCTGCGGATGCCCCTTAGGATATACCTCGTCCGTAAATTGTATACTGATATCGCCTATCGCGTAAATGTTATCATAACCCTGTACCCGGTTAAAGGCATCAGTGATCATCCGGTTGCCTTTACCGATACTTTCGGGCGCGATGCCCTCAAATGTATTTGCAATGACACCTGCAGCCCATATCAGGGTCTTAGCTTCTATGATAGAACCGTCAGACAGCAGCACCTGATCATTTTCAAAGCCATTTACATGCGTATTCAGCTTGATCTTTACCCTGAGCTTGTGCAGCTCTTTATAGGCGGCCTCATGGGTTTTATCGCTCATGGGCGCTAGCAGATAAGGAGCGCCGTCAATAACATAGATGTCGCCGGAGGCATTTTTAAATTCCGGATAATCATGCAGCAGAATGTATTTCCTCATTTCTGCCAGCATACCGGCCACCTCTACGCCGGTAGGTCCGCCACCAGCTATTACGATAGTGAGTAAGCGCCTGCGTTCTGCAGGGTCTGTCTCCTGGGCAGCCTTTTCCATGGTCTTGATCAGCTCATTGCGCATATAGAGCGCATCGTCGATCCCTTTCAGGGAGAAGGTATTATGCCGCAGCTTTTCATTCCCGAAGAAATTGGTGCGGGAGCCCGCGGCAAAAACCAGTATATCATAGTCCAGCGTTCCGCCATCGCTCAGGTATAGCCGCTGCGCGCCGGTGTCCACTTTTAACAATTCCGCCATGCGGAAGGCAATATCCTTTTTCCTGAACAGCTTCCGGAAGGGATAGCTGATGCTGGAAGGTTCCAGGAAGCTGGTCGCTACCTGGTACAAGAGAGGGGTAAAGTAGTTATAGTTGTTCTTGTCAACCACCGTCACCGAATAGTGCCCGTTACGATACAGATGCTTAACGAAGCTAAGCCCGGCGAAACCACCTCCGATCACAACAATATGTTTCCTGTTTTCCATCTTAAAAGCGTTTCATACCCTAATAACAACCGGATGGCTGTTTTTGGACAAGGTTCCCAAAACTTTTTTCCCATTATACAAGGATATCATACTGAGGCCTTAAGGGCGCCGGTAATACCTCATCTCCGATCATCTGCCGCATTTCGATCTCGATGGCCCGGGAGATCTGTGAAATGGGCACGTCATTGGGGCTCCCTTCAAAAGGGTTCTCGGTGCTTTCCCCTACCTGCTCCAGCGAGGTGTACAACCAGGAGATCAGCACACTGAAAGGGATGACGAGCCATACCATATACCCTTTCATCACGCCGGTCACAGTATCGTTCAGCTTGTCGAACTCATGCAGCAGGCCAAAAGGCAGCAGGAAACAGAACATCCGCACAAGGATGGTGTTCATGATGGAATACTGCCTGGGATAAGGCGTGTCTTTGAATGCCTCGCATTGTCCCTGTTGGGCATACAGGTTATTGATCGCTTTTTGCATCTCCATGAACTGCGGCAGCAATATCGTCTGGCTGTCAAAGAGGGCTTTGACGTGCAGGCCCTGTAAGGACAGGATCTGCGCTGCTTTGTTATGGGCACCGGCAACATTGGCCATGTCCTCTTCCGTCAGATATCTCATTAACTCAGCGTCCACGTTTGTTTCCCGCTCAGGAATAGAATAATACCGCTGATATTCAGTATTTGCCATGTTATCGATCACTTCCCAGACACGGTCTTCCCGTAATTGGAAACGCAGGGCCGTCAGCCAGGCAAAATGGCGGTTATATAATACCCTCGTGGTATCAGGGTCATGCAGAAAGTCCCGGCTGAGGATAGCCCAGGCCTTACTGCCATTCACAATGTTGGTCCAGATGCTTCCAGCGTTCCACGTTCGGCTGTAGGTCTGTGAATTCTTGAAACCAACGATAAAGGCAGTGGCCGTACCCAGCATGGCTACTACGGTCCATGGTACCGCCAGCCACTCTAATCCGGCCAGATGGTACAATAGCACCGGTACTGCGCCCATTACAAGCAGTACATATATATTTCTTCTTGTCCAGTAAAGGAAGTTGGTTAACTTATAAGATTTGCCTACGTGCATATAGTTGTTGGTTTAATAAACTGCCATTCGTATTTCTACCGTGCCGCCCAGCTCCAGTATAGGCGCTCTTTGTGCAATTGCCACAGCATGTTCATAGCTGGCAGCCCTGATAACGATCATACCACGCATCGATTCATCTCCGTCTGCATAGCAGCCTACCGTTACCGTCATATTCTTCCTGATCACCCGCCCTTCGGCGTCCCAGCCCTGCACGGGCCTGGCCAGCTTGCCCTCTGCAGCAAGCGCAAAGAACCAGTCGCGCCAGTGTTGCAGGTTGCGGTTCATTTGTTCCGCTGTGGGCTGTAATCCCTCGGTGTGGCTATCCCTGCGGAATACCAGCAGAAATTCTTTCATGGTGCGTAAGATTAACAAAGTGTCAGCCTATTTGGTTTCATTGTCCGGCTGCTCATCCATCCTTTCAAAATCATCGATAAATTCAACTCCTTCAGTAGCGTTTTGTTCATGTACCGGCTCCAGGGCGGTTTGTACATCTGTTGATACGGGTTGAATTTTCCTGTCTGCAAAGAGACCGTGGAGGATCTGGGAAAGTGCGAACATATACCTGGTATTTTTGGATGATGAAATAGATGATTGCGCAGAAGGATTTGCAACCCTTATGCCATGGAATTAAGCTGTTGATTTGTAAGTGATTGAATAAGTAAGCGCTGAATGAGGTTTAACGATATATCGTAAATATTCCGGGCTTCCGCTAAATATAGTGGATAGTGTAGGATACCTGGTAGACGTTAAACGGTTAAATTAGACGCCTGACTAAATTCCACGCGTCAAATGACTAAAATTTTCTCTGTACTACTGGCAGTGTGCTCTTGGCTGCCAACTCAAATCAACTACGCGCAAAGCAGGCCATGGAATGCAAATTGGATTGCCGCGCCCAATGACCCGGGCAATGCATATGGCGTGTATTATTTCCGGAAGCATATTGACCTCTCAGTAAAGCCCGCCAGCTTTATCATCCATGTATCCGCTGATAACCGTTACAAGCTGTATGTTAACGGCACGCTGGTATCTCTGGGCCCTGCACGGGGAGATACCTATTACTGGAATTACGAAACGGTAGACCTGGCGCCTTATCTTGTTGCAGGTAAAAATGTAGTAGCGGCGCTGGTGTATAATGAAGGCGAGTATCGCCCGGAGGCGCAGATCTCCGTAAGGACTGCCTTCATCGTACAGGGAAATACGCCCAATGAAGAGATCCTGAATACCGGTCCTTCCTGGAAATGTATCCGTGATGAGGGACGCCGGGCAATTGCAGGCTTTTTTGCCGCCAGCACCGGGGAGTTCGTGGATATGCACCAATCCCCTAAAGCCTGGACGACGATCGATTTTGATGACAGCAGCTGGCCATTGGCGGCTAACTTATTCCAGGGTCATTTAAAGGGTAATTCCGATGGATTGGGCTGGATGCTGGTGCCCTCCCCGTTACCGCAGATGGAGCTGACTTATCAACGCATTCCTCTTTTGCGCAAAGCAAATGGCATCTCACTTCCTTCCACATTTCCGGCAACTAAAACCGCCATTACGATCCCTGCGGATACCACGGTTGCTTTCCTCTTAGACCAAAGCTATCTCACAAACGCTTACATCAACTTAAGTTTCAGCAAGGGCAAAGATGCGGGCATTTCCATGCGCTATGCCGAATCGCTTTTTGATGATCTGAAAAAGTATGGCGACCGTAAAGGCAACCGGAATGATGTGGAGCATAAAGACTTTAACGGGCGGAAGGACAGCCTGGTATCCGATGGCAGCAAGGGCCAGTTATATACCACGCTTTACTGGAGAACTTTCCGTTATATCCTGGTAACGGTGCACACTCGAAGCGAGCCACTGGTGATAGAGGATATTTCCGGTGTATTTACCGGCTATCCCTTTAAGTTTAATGCAGCCTTTAATACCGGCAATACTGAAATAAAACAGATCCTGGATATTGGATGGAGAACCGCCCGCCTCTGCGCCATGGAAACTTATTTTGATTGCCCCTATTATGAGCAGTTACAATACATCGGCGATACACGCATACAGGCGCTGATCAGCTATTACAACAGTGGCGACGAGCGGCTGGCGCGCAATGCGCTTAACCTCATGGACCACTCACGTATAACCGAAGGCGTTACACAAAGCCGCTGGCCTACCCGTAGTACGCAGATCATATCCACCTTTTCTTTGTGGTACATTGGTATGCTGCATGATTACTGGATGTACAGGGCTGACAGTAGCCTTATAAAAGATAAATTGCCTGGCGAACGCGCTGTCCTGGATTTTTTCAGCAGGTACCAGGCAGCAGACGGTTCGCTGATCAACCTACCTTACTGGAATTTTATTGACTGGGTAGGCGGTAAAGGATGGAACTTCGCCATGCCGCCAAAAGGTACTGACGGTGCATCGGCCATCCTCGATCTGCAATTACTGATGGCTTACCAATGGGCGGCTGAATTGGAATCCAGCATGGGTATGCCCGGATATGCAGCATTATACCAGAAAGAGGCAGCACAGTTAAAGCAAACTATCCGGGTCAAATATTGGAATGCTGCCAGGAAATTGTATGCAGACACGAATGAAAAGAATGTCTATTCACAGCATGCCAACGCGTTGGCAATATTAGCCGGTATGGTAAATAAACAGGATCTGCCGGAGGTTTGCAAACAGCTTTTAAACGATCCCTCCCTGACCCAGTGTACCATCTATTTCAAGTATTACCTGCACCTGGCATTGGTAAAAGGTGGTCTTGGAAATGATTACCTGAAATGGCTGGATGTATGGCGCGACAATATCAAAATGGGATTAACTACCTGGGCTGAAATATCGGACCTTCCCCACAGCCGTTCCGATTGCCACGCTTGGGGCGCCAGTCCGAATATTGAGTTCTTCAGGATCATACTGGGTATCGATAGCGATGCGCCCGGTTTCCGTAAAATAAAGATAGCGCCGCACCTGGGCGAGCTGACCAATGTAAGTGGCGAGATGCCACACCCGGATGGGAAAATTGCCGTGGCGTATGCTTTTGACAGGAATAAGTGGAAAATAAAAATTGTGTTGCCTGGAAAAACCACCGGCACATTTATATGGAAGGATAAAAAGTATCCGCTGAAGGCGGGAGAAAATGAAATTCGTTAACTTACAACAATCGGCCGGCAGGATATATCAGTCGGATGGGTAAATCTGACAAAATGCAGCATTTTGAAGGCGTTATTTTAACACTGGCTATCCTGGTTGCTTTATCGGCTATTGCAGATAGAGGCAAATTCCCATTTCCCATTCTCCTGGTCATTACCGGGGCAATTGTTGGAGTGATCCCAGGCTTCCCCCTTCTGATCCTGGACCCGGATGTGGTCTTTTTGCTGTTTTTACCACCTTTGCTATTTGATGCAGCTTCTCAAACCTCGTGGCACGACTTCAGGGCCGAGATCCTGCCTATATCAACTTTAGGCATTATATTGGTTTTCTTTACTACCCTGGCCGTTGCGGTGGCAGCCCATCATTTTATCCCGGAATTCAGCTGGCCCTTGTCTTTTGCCTTAGGCGCCATCGTATCGCCCCCGGATGCAGTAGCAGCTACCAGTATAACGAAAGGACTGAAACTCAACAAACGGGTACTTACTATTCTGGAGGGAGAAAGCCTTGTTAATGACGCCAGTGCCCTGATAGCCTACCGGTTCGCAATTGTTGCCATCAGTACCGGATCCTTTGTGTTATGGCACGCCGGACTACAATTTTTGTTACTGATCTGCGGCGGTATATTGGCAGGTGTAATAACGGGATATGTCTTTGTAATAACGCATAAAAAAATTACGCATAGTTCCATTGTCAGTACCAGTCTTACTTTGCTGACTCCTTTTATATCCTATATATTCGCGGAACAGCTTCACGCCTCAGGTGTACTGGCAGTTGTTAGTGCCGGCCTGTTCATTTCCTGGCGTGCTCCACAAATATTTTCCTACCAGACAAGAATACGGTCAAAGTCTGTCTGGGACACATTAGTATATTTATTAAATGGATTCATTTTTTTACTCATTGGGCAACAGCTGCCAGGTGTTTTAAAGGATCTGGAGAAATATTCTATCGCCATCCTGCTGCTTTATGGGTTAATAATCAGCATCGTTGTTATTATAGTCAGAATAACGTGGGTTTTTGCAACCGCATTCTCTCAGAATATCATCTGGGACAAAAAGGCCCCCGCCGATTTAAAAGACATACAGGATGAAAGGGTAAATACGTGGCGAAACGTGTTGATCGTGGCCTGGACCGGAACCAGGGGAATTGTATCATTGGCAACCGCACTTGCTTTGCCGCTAACCCTGGTTGGTAGCAACCCTTTCCCCCAGCGCTCGCTGATTTTATTCCTGACTTTTGTAGTTATTTTCGTAACACTGGTAGTTCAGGGCATGTCAATTCCTTTGCTCATACGTATTTTAGGCGTAAGGCCAGTCAACCAGCCTTTTAAAGAGGAACAGGAACTGCAATTGTTCCTTGCGCAAAGTATCATCTATTTTATCGAAAATGAATTGCCGGTAAACCTGGACGAAAAGGTTAAAGAACAGCTAAAAGTACGGTATGAGGTCACCATTACCCAACTAATAAAGAAAATCGGGAAGGATAGCGAACATAGGATAGATCAGGAGGAAGAACCCTTACCAATCCACCTCCCTCCCATTTTGGTTGCACAGGCCGAGATCAGTAAGTTTCAACGCGAATTGCTCTTCAGGCTCCATAAAAAAGGCGCCTACGACAATCAAACCATCAGAAAGCTGGAACAAGAGCTGGATGAAGAAGATGTAAGGTTGAACAGACTACTTAAGAAGGAGGAAGAATAACAGGCTCATCCTGCTTTATTTACCCGGCAGGCATGGAGTTGGGATATCACGACAATTATCGGGAATATAATGTTAACTTGAGTTTGGCTTGGGGCTTTCCTCTAACCTCCTTCATCCGATTACACGTTAAAACATTCTGTCATGATCACTACGGAACCCCATCATATCATTGCAATAGGCGCTTCAGCCGGAGGAATGGATGAAATTAATACCTTTTTTGACAACACCTCGTTGGATGGTGTTTCTTACATAATTGTGCAGCATCTGTCCCCGGATTTTAAGAGCAGGATGGTAGAACTACTTACCAGGCATAGCAAACTACTTGTTGAAGAAGCGGTAAACGGGATGGATATTGAGTCTGATCACGTATACCTGATTCCCAACGATAAGTTTATGACCATTCGTAATGGCCGGCTATTTTTAACCGGTAAGGAGAATGCTAAGGCGCCGCACCTGACGATCAATATATTCTTTAATTCTCTTGCTGCCTTTTATGGCAGGAAGGCAATAGCTGTAGTACTTTCAGGATTGGGCTTCGATGGCACAGAAGGAGTTATAGCAATAAAAAAAGCCGGCGGCTTGGTCATTGCACGTAATCCCGAAACAACAGAATTCGACAGCATGCCCTCAAGCGCCATTGCCACCGGTATGGTAGATTTTGTTTTAGAGCCCGCACTGATGCCTGCAGTAATTGATGATTATATAACGAACGAAACGGAATTGGTGGTTGGGTCCCAGGAAGATGAAAGAACAATTGCTACCATTATCGGCTTTATCAGGGAAAAGCTGCCACTTGATTTTTCAGACTACAAATTAACAACCCTGCTTAGAAGAACGAAACGCAGAGCCGCTTATGCTAATTTTACCACGCTGGAGGAATATTATGACTTTCTGAAAATCACTCCGGAAGAAGTGGTGGCCCTGGCAAAAGACTTCCTGATCAGCGTTACATCCTTCTTCAGAGACCCGGAAGCTTTTGAATTTATAGAAAAAAATGTGTTACCTGATCTATTGGCAAAGCTTGCTCCCGGTGAAGAATTGAAAATGTGGATTGCCGGTTGCGCCACCGGCGAGGAGGTTTACTCAATTGCAATACTGATTGCAGAGCAGTTGACCGGTAGCTATCAAAACGTTCGGGTGAAGCTTTTTGCTACAGATCTTGACAGCGCAGCCTTATTGCACGCCGGTAAGGGTATTTACCATTGGAGCAGTGTGAAAGACGTTTCTCCCGAAAGGCTCCAAAAATATTTCCTGAAAGAAAACGATAGCTACAGGGTAACCCCGGCCATACGCCAGATGGTAATATTTGCACAGCATGACCTGGTAAAAAATCCTCCCTACTGCAATATGCATTTCATTTGCTGCAGGAACCTGCTGATCTATATGACGCCCTTTTTGCAAAAAAAGGTATTTTCCATGCTGCTCTTTGGACTTAAAATGGACGGTTATTTATTTTTGGGATCCAGCGAGACTCCCTCGTCGATCATCAATAACCTGGTGACAGTTAATAAAAAGTGGCGGATATACAAGAATGTAAATGCGAAGCGAACGATCAGCTTTGATGTATTTTCATTACCGGAGTCGCTAAATGTCAGGACAGAATTACCTTTACCCGAGACTGTCAGCAGGAGTTCCAGCCTTAATGTAACAGAGGCGATCAGCAATGCAATGGCGGACCAGCTGAATTGCCTGGCTGTTTGTATAGATGAAAATAACAGGGTCATCAAATCCTATGGAGATACCTCCAAATATCTGTTACAGCAAAATTTTAATGCTAACCTTGTCGAATTGCTGCCGGAACAGCTGTCGCTGGCATTCAACAGTGCAGGCAGCCAGGCTGCAAGAACGCATGAAAGGGTTGACGTTAAAGGTATCCCTGTTAATATTGGCGGTGCCGTGACCTCAGTAAGCCTCTCTGTTTACCCCTTGGAGCTCCGGCCTGGCACGCCGGAATTGTTTCTGATAATCTTTAGGGAAGATAGAGAGATGTCTTCACAGAAAGAATATCCTCTGTTTGATAAAAAAACATATCATGACACCTACGTTTCGAATCTCGAATATGAATTGAAAGAGCTGAAGGGCAAGCTCTACACCGCTTACGAAAGGATTGATGCGTACAATGAGAACATGCAGTCTTTCAACGAAGAGCTGATCTCGTCCAACGAAGAAATGCAAAGCACTAACGAGGAAATGCAATCTGTAAATGAGGAGTTGCATACCATTAATGCCGACTATCAGCTGAAAAACAAGCAGCTGTCGGAGATGAATGATGATTTAAACAATTATTTCAGAAGTAACATTAACGGACAGCTAATTGTAAATGATCATCTGTTTTTAGTAAAATTTTCTCCGGGAGCCGTAAAGCTGATTAACCTGCGGGACGCCGATATAGGAAGGCCGCTGAGCCATATTTCTACCAATATCAAGATGGAGAGCATTATAGAAGATATTAAGGAAGTGCTTGACAAAGGCAGTGTGGTTACAAAAGAAATTGAGACAAATAATGGCCAATGGTATCAGATCATGACCATGCCTTACGTGCAACAGGCTGACAATAAACGTACGGGTGCTATTGTCACATTTAGTGATATTACGGCGCTAAAGAAAGCAAAGCTGGAGCTTGATGAGCGGAATGAAGGCCTGCTGCGGATAAATGCAGACCTTGACCATTTTGTATATATTGTTTCTCATGATTTACTGGAACCGTTGAGTAATATCGAGTCAAGTATTTCGATAATGAACGAAATGGATGACACCAATCCTGAGCTGACCCAACTCCTGGATATTATTAATTCGTCGATCAAAAAATTCCGGTCGTTAATAGGTAGTATCGGCACTATCGCTAAATTGGAGAACAATATGACGACATTGGAGCTTGTAAACATAAACGAGATCATCAGCAATATAGAATGGAGCCTGGAAAGTAAAATACAATCATCCGGGGCTGTAATTACCCGGCATCTCGAAGTTAAAGAGATCTTTTTTTCCCAAAGGAACCTGAGAAGCATATTGTACAACATAATTGCTAATGCCATTAAGTTCAAGGGCCATGTTGACCCTCAGATCCATATTTATACCCGAAAGGAAGGAAACAAAATTGTTTTGAGTGTGGAAGATAATGGTATTGGTATACCTAAGGAGGCTATTGACAAGATATTTGCTATCTATGGCAGGCTTAACCGGGATATTGAAGGCAGTGGCGTGGGCTTATACCTGGCAAGAAAAATGGTCCATGCCGCAGGTGGTGATATGACCGTTGAGAGTGAGCCGGGTAAGGGCAGTAAATTTATAATTTATCTTAACGCAAGGGATTAGAAAAAGAGAGCCGGATTATCAGCGCCGGACAGCAGGAAAGCGCAAGGGAGCTTTGGCAGGCTTTTTTTCATCACCTAATAGCACGCCCCATTTTTTAAATCGCTCTGAGCGGTCGAATATAATTTTTAAAATCGCCATGATGGGTAACGCGAGGAACATACCGGATATGCCTGTCATGGCTCCGGCAATGAAAATGCCGATGATGGAAATGAGGGGATTGAGCTGCACCTGGGAACCTACTATACGCGGCATTAAAATATTATTATCAAGGAATTGTACCACAGCTATAGCCCCCACTACAAACAGGATGTCAACAATACTTTCAGATGAAGCCAGTGTGATCAATACGCCCAGAATATTACCTATCAATGCGCCGAGGTACGGGATAAGATTTAAGAAAGCGAAGATAATTCCTATCAGCAGTGCGTGTTTAATACCGAAGATCGCCAGTATTCCCCATAACAGGATAGTGATATAACAAAGCTGGATCAGCAGGCCTAAAAGGTATTTCTTACCCATCCTTTCAATTTGTTGCATAACGACTTCTATATTTGTATGTTCTTCCGGCTCAAAACACATTAATATGAATTTCATAAAAATGCGTCTGTACATTATCAACAGGAAGGTGTAGATCGGCAACAATCCAAAGAATATCAATACACCTGTTGCTGACCCGGCTGCGCCCCCTAAAATATTGGCTGCGTAATTCAAAAATTTGTTGCTTTGCTGGTTGATAAAATTCAATTGCTCCGTTGGTGAGAACCCGAAAACCCGGCTGATCCATAATCTCAGCGTGTTGAGATGTATGTTTAAATTCTGTTCTATTTTCCGGTAATCGTGCGCGAGAAAAATCATCTGGTTATAGAATAGCCATACTATTAGCGCAGCTACGATGATCACTAATAATATCGGTAAAAAAATAGCAATCGTTTCAGGAAATTTTCGTCTCTTGAAAAAGCGGTATACAGGCAGCAGCATAATACTAATGAAAAATGACATCAGGAGGGGCATTATGATAATTTTCCCAATCACAATTATGCAGCCAATCAGAAAAAGCCCGAGAAGTTCGATTGAACGCTTTAGGGTAACAGGTATTTCTTTCATATAAACTTATTCAAGTTTGATTATTGAAGTACTTACTACTTTCAGGGCTCCAAGTAATACAGTTGTTATTACAAATGTACAGAATCCGCATAGATTGATCATCCAGTAATGCGCTGCAGTACGGGACCGCTTCTACTTCGGAACAGTTGTTTGTTGTTTTCTCTCTAGAATGGGCCAAAATTAAGAAGCCCGCCAAGTGTACACTTGGCAGGCTTCTGTGGCGGACATTGTCCTAAAGCCTTTCTGTATAGTCCAATATGGTATCAACTGCCAGAACAGAGGAAGCAGGATTTTGTCCCGTGATCAGCAATCCGTCGCGGGTCACAAAAGGCTTCCAGTCTTCTCCTTTTTCAAAAATGGAGCCCCGCTCTTTCAGCATGTCTTCCAGTAGAAAAGGTACTACATGTGTCAGCTGCGCAGTTTCTTCTTCCGTATTGGCAAAAGCAGTGACCCTTTTTCCCTTGATGAGCCATTCGCCATCGGGCGTTTTTACATTTTTTAAAGCCACGGGAGCATGGCAAACCAGCGCCACGGGCTTTCCATGGTTATAAAATGATTCAATCAGCTTTATGGAATCCTGGTCATCAGGAAGGTCCCACATCGGACCATGGCCGCCCGGATAGAAGATCATATCGAAATCGCTTTCCGAAACAGTGCTCAGGGGCACCGTATTGCTTAGCTTCTCCTGGGTCTCCTTATCGCTGTAATATCGCTTCGTGGCCGGGGTCTTATTCTCCGGGAGATCGCTCTTGGGGTCGATGGGCGCCTGGCCTCCTTTAGGCGATGCTATAACAATTTCCTTTCCAAGATCATGGAACTTGTAATAAGGAGCCGCGAATTCCTCAATCCAAAGGCCTGTCTTTTTACCGGTATCCCCCAACGCATCATGAGAGGTGACAACGAACAGAATTTTGTCTATTTTCATAACTCTTCAATTTTAGGTAAATGGCTGTTTTATTTAAATTTTGTCGGTGATCATTTTGTTAACAATTACCCAGCGGTTATTGATCTTATGAAACGCAAGGAATTCATCATAATTAAACTCGTACATTTTGACATGTACTTTAGCAACGGCGATAGAATTGATGACATCGATCGAGATGATTGTTCCTTTAAAGGGTGTTCCCGCATCTTTTGGGCTTTTACGGTTCTTTACTCCTTCCAGGTATTGATCAAGCGTTTTTGCATAAGGCTGTCCCTTGACATCGCCAAACAATAAGGTGCCGGGATTATAAACGAGTGCCAGTGTATTGATATCACCTTCATAGATCCCTTTGAAGTAATCGTTTTCAAGCACCCGGCTGATGGCTAATGAATCTTGATTAGTTTCCATTTTTTGAATGTTTTGCGCTTTTAATACCAGTAAACTGCAGGATAAAAAAGCGGTGAATAGCAGCGTTCTCATGTTATGCAGGATTATGCCTGTACGATGTAAGTTAAATGCAATAGGACCTGCCGGCAATGAGGAAGTGGCCCACGCAGGCAAATTAGAAGCTCAAGCGGACAGCCGGCGTCTTTGAAGTTGCATACGCCATATCCCGTTTTATTTCGCGGCAGCACGGTAATACCCGCGACATTTCGTGGCAGGCATATTGCGGAAAGCTATTTACAGCTGGTTTTCAATCAATTTTTCTCACCGGCATTCCATTAGCTGTACGTTCAACAAAGGGTAGTATGAAAGTTATCTCAGTGAATGTTGGCCAGCCACGGGAGATCCCATGGCGAGGTCAGATGGTTAGGACATCTGTCTTTAAAACGCCGGTCGCCGGCCGTGTTCGGGTAAGAAAGCTCAATTTTGATGGGGACGCTCAGGCAGACCTTCAGGCACATGGTGGTGAGCATCGCGCTGTTATGGTTTACCAGGCTGAATCCTATCAGTACTGGAGCGAGACGCTGCAACGCAATGATTTCGTTTATGGCCAGTTTGGTGAGAACCTTACGGTAGAGGGAATGGCCGATAATGAGGTTTGCATTGGGGATCGCTTCCGGATTGGCTCAGCAATTTTTGAGGTCACTCAACCCCGCGTAACCTGTTGGAGGGTGGGCATCAGCACCGGAGTACCGGAAATGCCGGCCTTGCTTGTTACACACAAACGGCCGGGGTTTTATTTCCGTGTGATCAGGGAAGGAGATGTTGGCGCGGGGGACCTGATAGAAAAGATTGCAGACGGAGATGAGAAAATGAGCGTTGCTGAAATTGACGGCTTACTTTATCTGAAGGATCATCCGGAAGATAAACTGGAAAGGGCTTTAAATATCCCGGCGCTGAGCCAGGGCTGGCACGGATCTTTTCAGCATATGCTGGACGCTGCCTTGCAGGGCGTAGCTAAAGGAAATGCCGGTTTGAGTGGACCTGCAGAGCGGCTTGCCTGGACAGGATTCCGGCCCTTTGTTGTACAACGTACTCATATGGAATGTGAAGGAGTACGCTCCTTTGAATTGAGCGCACAGGACGGAATGCCCGTGCCTGCGTACTTACCAGGACAGCACATTGCCGTCCGGATACGTCCTGCAAAAGACGGCGTCCCTTTGATACGCATGTATTCTCTTTGCGGACCGCAGGATGCATCCAGTTTACGCATTGCAGTAAAGCGGGAAGCCAAAGGCGCGGGCAGCATCTATATGCATGAACAGGTGCACGATGGCGATATCCTGGAGATCAGCGCTCCACGTGGTACTTTTACTTTGTCTGAAGGCAGGGAGCCCTTAGTGCTCCTGAGCGCCGGTGTAGGTGTTACGCCTTTATTAAGTATCCTGCAACATGTTGCCCGCAGAGAAGCAGACCGTGAGCTCTGGTGGATACATTCCTGCCGGAACGGGGCTTATGAAGCCTTCAGGGAGGAAGTAAGGTCCCTTGGAACGCAGCTGTCGGCATTTCATCGTGTGCTGATATATAGTGCGCCTGGCGACGGTGAAAGATCCGGAATTGACTACAATATCAAAGGGCATCTTGACCTGGAGGAATTAAAAGCGATGCAGCTGCCTGCAGAAAGTGAGTACTATCTCTGCGGTCCGCCCGGTTACCTCAAAAATATCACCGCTGCATTGAATAGCATCGGAATAGCCAGCAGTAAAATTAAAATCGAGCTATTCGACAACTTTTCAACCTCCTCTACCGGAGGTGAAAAGCCCCCTCATGTACCCTTAGACAATACCGGCCAGGGACCGCTCGTTACCTTTAGTAAGAGTAAGATCTCTTTCCGGTGGAGTCCCCGCTTTGGCAGTTTGCTGGAAGCTGCAGAAGCCTGTGACATTCCGGTTAAATGGTCCTGTCGGATGGGAGTTTGTCATCGCTGCGAAACGGGTATAATCGATGGGCAGGTTACTTATTCTCCTGATCCGCTTGACCCTCCGGCAGACACGAACGTGCTGATTTGTTGTGCTACTCCTGTGAGCCCTCTTGATCTTGATTTATAAATAAGCACGCAGCAAGAGAGTTGCTTAAACTTGTGTTAAAACAAACCGTATATAAACAAAAAAGGCCTCAGTATTACTGAGACCTTTTTCTGTTTTGTGACTCCGTCAGGATTCAAACCTGAAACCTTCTGATCCGTAGTCAGATGCTCTATTCAGTTGAGCTACGGAGCCATTCCTTTTTTCATCCGTCCGGTGTGTTACCGTTTGTTTGAATTGGGATTGCAAAAGTATGCGTTTTTTTGAAACTAACAAATACTTTCAGCAAAATTTCTGCAATTTTCTGATTTACATTTACTTTTACATCCGTAATTAAATATGTAAACTCAGTACCAGCAACGATTTTAATTATCGCAGCATGAAAATTCAGGTTTGGAGCATAGGAAAAGATAACGACCCTTACATCAGGGATGGCATTGCCGTTTTTCAGAAACGCTTACAACATTATGTGGACTTTGAGCTCCGTCTCATCCCTACCGTTAAGCAGGCAGCCAGCCTTTCCGTTCCCGAGCTCAAAAAACAGGAAGCCCGCATTATTACCGACATGCTGCAGCCGCAGGACTATCTGGTTGCACTGGATGAGCATGGTAAGATGATGACTACCCTACAGCTGGCAGATTTCCTGCAGCAGCGTACCAATGCAGGCACCCGTCAACTGGTGCTGCTGATAGGCGGCGCTTTTGGATTAGACCCTGTTATTCTGCAAAGGGCCCAGCTTAAATTGTCCCTTTCCTCGCTTACATTTCCGCACCAGCTGGTAAGATTGATCCTTGCCGAGCAATTGTACCGGGCCTATTCTGTGCTGCATAATGAGAAATATCACCACCAATAGTTACATTTACATTTTTAACAGCATAGTGTTTTTATGTTATCACTGAGTTTGATCATTATCATCATTACCTGCGTTATTTCTATCATGTCCTTTAACCGGCCCGGGGAAATAGACAAGCTGAGTATGTGGCCCTATATGGTGAAAGAACATAAGCAGTTCTACCGCTTTATTACAGCCGGATTGGTGCATGCCGATTATATGCACCTGGGTTTCAATATGCTGACGATGTGGTTTTTCGGCAAGTATATTGAGATGATCTTCCAGGACCTTTTCGGTAGTAAGATCTACTTCCTGGTGTTTTATGTGCTGGCGCTGATCGTATCTGATATTCCTTCCTATTTCAGGCATCGCAATAACTATAGTTACCGTTCTATCGGCGCTTCAGGCGCGGTATCAGCGGTGGTGTTTGCCTTTATACTTTTCCAGCCCTGGGCCAAGATCGTCGTATTTGTGATCCCCATGCCGGCTATTTTATACGGCGTACTTTTCCTGGGTTATTCGGTATATATGTCACGCCGCGGCGGCGATGGCATCAACCACGACGCGCATTTCTGGGGCGCTGTTTTTGGTATCGTTTTCCCATTGGTGATCCGGCCTGAACTGGCAGGATATTTTATTCAGCAGATCAGTACTCTGGGCAGATAAGCGGCTTATTGCGGTTGAATATATTCAAAACGGGTTTGGCTCACAAACTCAGGAATATAATTGCTCCAATAGGTGGCAGAAAGCAAGCCGTTTCCATTAAAGGTGAGGCTACGGTAATGATTGGGATTACCATCATTCAGCAGCTGCCAGTTTCCGCGGGAGATACGGGGACCGTCCGCATAAGCATTGTAAGCGCTGGGAACGTTCAGTCCTGTCATATGGCTGAGGTTCAGCGACAGGAACACATTAGGCCCCGTATATTCCCCATATACCGCTCCGCATTGACTGACGCCTTTCCCGGCGCAATAAACAGTATAATTGCCCTGATGATAGATGTACAGTGAAGTATCTCCTTTTGAAGCCGGCGTGGATACCAGCACTGCAGTATCGCCGAAGTATATGTATTGACTGCTGTAACGCATACCAGGAGTGCCGCTGCTGTCATAATAGTAGCTTTCGTATGAATTAGGCAGGGTGTCATTGCCACTATAATTGAACCGCTTAAGTGCAGCAGCACGGTTATTGCGGTCAAGTGTTCTTATCTCCGCTACGCGCTGGTTCCCGTCATAATAGAACGTGTCTTTTGTAAGCAATATGAGGTGGATAGTGTCATCCTGGCTGGGAGAAGAATAGGTCAGTTGCAGTGATGGCTTACAGAATTCGTTGTACCGGAATTCAGCCACCTGCTTGTCATAATATGGCTGCCCCAGGATAGGATCGCCATAGGTGGTAAGCTCTGTGATCTTTGACAATAGCCAGGCAGGCCTGTTCACCGGTCCCGGAATATCCGGACGAGGTTCTTTAACGCAACCGGTAATGTATAACAATAACAAATTTGCAAACAGCAGGCGCTTTGGGAGGTTTAAAACGGCTTTCATAACAAGATGGAATTTGAATATAGGTGAACGCCAAATTTATAGCTCCCGCTGCTACACCGCCAATACTGGTTTTAGTATTTTTATTCCTTGTCCGGGATCATTTCCAGGCACAACACTTCCTTTGTGCTGTCAGTGATCTTAAAACGGTCATCTATCCGCATACCCACGATCCATACGATCCGCTTTGCCGATTCCAGTACCCACACCTGCTCCTTTTGTGGCAGGGATAGTTTCTGATCGATGAAGAAACGGCTTAGCTTTTTCTTCTTATCCATTCCCAGCGGGTAGAAATAATCGCCCTGTTTCCAGCGCCGCAATACCAGCGGATAACGGATATGTTTACTATCCAGGCATGCGATGTGTGCAGCAGATGGAATAGCGCCCAATGCGTCCTTTTCCTGTACGCGCAGCTTTAAGTGTCCGCCGGCGGTGTGTACATGCGCCTGTCCGCTTTCTATTACAATATGATCGGCCTCCTGCTGCGCCTGTGGCGTGATCAGCAGCCATTGCCGGTTGCGGATGATACGATGGGTAGGCGTGGCTACATAGCGTCCGGATTCGCTCTGCAGCAGCTCCAGCACCTGGCTTACCTGCGC
>Ga0102590_1003064_pt1 | contig 17786 bp, 16 predicted proteins | sample AraplaMF_Col_mMF_FD_76859 | JGI IMG/M metagenome (GOLD analysis project Ga0102590, IMG submission 76859) | Arabidopsis root microbial communities from the University of North Carolina, USA - plate scrape MF_Col_mMF | ecosystem: Host-associated > Plants > Roots > Endosphere | place: USA...
TGGCGGCGGCCAGCGCCGCGGCCGCCTCCTCCGGCGAGGAAAACGACTGCTGGGCCTGCAGCGAAGTGCTCATCAGCGCCAGCGCCGCGAGGCCGGGCACGACCGCACGGAAAATCCACTTGACCCCGATCATGGCGTCACCTCCGCAGGAATCCTTGCGCCGCCGGCGAGCCAATCGCCGTAAGTGCGGAATTTCAGACCGAGCTTCTCGTAGTGGACACGCAAGTATCCGTCGGTGCCGCGGGTGACGGCTTCCGGCATCACCCGTTCCACCTCCTGCGCCATGACGCCGACATAGGCCCTTTCGCTGCCGAGATAGCTGAAGCGGTAGTAGCCGAGCCCATTCGCGAGACGGCCAAGCAGAACGATATCGTGCTTCAGCGCGATGTCGGAACGCCGGCCACCACCGCCGCCGCCGCGACCGCCACCGAATCCGCCGCCGCCCCCGCGCATCGCCATGCCGCCGCCACCTCCACGGCCCGCGAAGCTTGCGCCGCCGCCGCCGCGCGGCATGCTGGCCATGCTCGCACGGCCGCGCGCGGATGCCGCGGATGCAGAGCGGGCGGAGGAGACATTCATGGCGCCGCCTCGATTGCCGCCGCCAGCACGATTGCCCGCACCACCGCCGGCACGGTTGGCAGCCTTGGCGCGGTCGCCGCCACCCTTGCTGCCCTTGGCGCCTGCCCGATCGCCGCCCTTGGCACGATCCGCCGCGCCGGCCCGACCGCCGCCACCGGACCTGTCGCGTGTGCCCGCCCGGTCGCCAGCACGATCACCGGCGCGATCTGCCGCGCGGTCGCCGGCGCGGTCACCCGCCCGATTACCCTGATCGGGACGCAGCACCTGCTGTCCGTCACGGCCGCGAAAGTCCATCCGGTCGGATACGCCGGCCTTCAGATTGTTGTTGCCGAAGCGCTGCTGGACGTTGGTGTTGTTGTAGCGCACGCCTTGACGATGTGCCGGATTGTGCTGCCAGCCGGTGTTGATGTTGGTGGTACGGTGGTTCACATAGACGTTGCGATTACCCCAGTTGCAGCCGCCGCCCCAGAAATTTCCCCAGCGCGCGACCGCCCACGCCGTACCGAAGGCGATGCCTGCGGCAACGACACCGGCACCGATATAGGACGGGTAACCGAAATAATACGGCGGATACGCCGCATAGGGCCACGCGCCATAAACCGTCGCGGGATCATAGTATGGCACGTAGATCGCTTGCGGATCGGCCTGCTCGATCACGATCACCTGCTTGCTTTCCTGAGTCTGGACGCTGACTTTTTGCTGCTTGGTCGTGGTGAGCTTCTTGTTGTCATAGGCCTTGGTGCGCAAGCGCTGGATCGCGTCCATCACGTCGGCTTGTTGTGCGAGAAAGGCGTCTCCCAGATTCTTGGTCCAGTCGAGCTTGTCGCTCATCATGGTCAGGACGTCCGCAGTGCTCACGAGCGCCTTGACGCTGTCGTCCCAGGCCTGCTTCTCGACCTCGCTTCGGAGCGCATCACCCTTCAGGTTCTTGCGCTCCTTCAGCCACCGATCGGCCTGGACCACCTCCAGAGGATAGGTCGAGGCCGCCAGCACGTTGGCCAGGAGCGCATCAGGATAGAGCGCGATGGGCGCGACCAGCGCCTCGAGCTGCTCGGGCTTCAACAGATCGGCAGCGGGCGCGGAGGGGCTGGTCGCTGCGGCCTGGCCAGACGGCGGCGCGGCCGGCTGCGTCGTTTGAGCCGACACGCCTGCCGGCACGGTCAACAACAGCGCAAGCACGATCAACGTCTTGCCGCAGCGGATCATCCCATCCTCCATCGTGCGAAACGTGATCAGCATGGGAGTGCAAGCGGCCCGATTGTTGACAAATGTCAAGGAAACGGGCGATGCCGCACAGGCCCACTCAATGTCCGCTCAGCACCAATGTCTTGATTGGCAGCAGCAAAGCCTGGATGCGCAGCAGCAAAGCGTGCACGAGGCCGACGCCGTCGACGACATGCAGCGCGATCGCTCGGCCTGTCGAAGTGTCGTTGGCGTTGATTTCTTCGTGATTGCTGGTGTAGGCGTTGACGATGCAGGCGCTGCCCGGCGTTACCCCGTCGAGGCCGTTCTTGTAAAGCGGCTCCAGGAAAGTGAGAATCGTGCCGGGCTTGACGGCATTCTGCGCTTCCAGCAACTGCTGGCCTGCCTGGAATTGCCCGGCGGCGATGTAATCCTGAACCGTGGTGACCACCATCGGGATGATGACCCAGGGCTTGGAGACGCAGGTCGCTTCAGCAACCATGCCTTCCTTCATCACCTGCGCCTCGATCTGTCCGAAGCCGGCCTGGAGAACCTTCCGCCCGGCACCTTCCGGAACGAGTACGCCGGCCGGCCGCATCAATTGATTGACGACGTCACCTGGACGAATCAGGAACTGCTCGACGCGCCCATCGACGCCGGCGCGGACCACGGTCTTGTCGAGATCGACCTGGGCCTGCGCGAGGGCAGCCTCGGCACTCGCCTTTTGCGCCGGGAGCAGCGTCGACAGCTGCAAGGCCGCTGCTTCCTTGGCTGCGGCCGCAGCATCGATCCCCGACTGCCGTTGATTGACCAGGACCTGGAGCTTTTCGATGTCGCGTTGCGGAACGATGCCGGGATTGCGGCGCTGCAGCTCGGACTTGGTGTCGAGCTCGTCCTTGGCTTGCTGATAGTTCGCCTTTGCTTCCTCGGATTGCGCTTCGGCCTTGGCAATGTCGGCTTTGGCGGACTGCATCGCGGCATCGACCTCCGCGACCTTGCTCTTGGCGGTCTCGAACGCGGCCTGCTGCTTCGAGGCGTCAAGCGTGAACAGCACGTCGCCTTTCTTCACGGCCTGGCTGAAGCCGACCTTCACCTCGGCGACGCGGCCAGAACCCTCGGGAAGGATTGGCACCGTGCGGAAATAGAGCGTCGCCGAGTCCGTCGCCGGATGGAAATAGAAGATCATCGTGATCAGCGAGACTGTGAGCATCAAACATCCGGTGATGCCCCAGCGCAGCTCGTACCAGACCGAGAAGAAGGTGATCTCCTTGCCGAAGCGCTTGCCCTGGACGTAACGGCGGTAGAGGTAATCGGGCAGGATCGTGACGAGGGAGCAGATCAGCAGCTCAAGCATGGCTGTGCTCCTTCTCGTTGGCAGACCCCGGCATTTCCGCTGGAGGCGGCGCTATTGCTGCCTCTGTCCGCATGGCCTCGGCGTCAGTGGCCGGCGTCGCGTCCGCAATCTTCTCGACCGACCCGGCAATGCTGCGCAGGGGCGTCCCGAAATCGGGAAGATCGATCAGCGCGAGGAGCAGGCCGGCGATCCAGAAGATGTGCATGTGGGTGAACAGCGAAATCAGGCCGAGCACCGCAACAAACTCGAACTGCAACTTTTGCGATTTGTGCGCCATCCGCTCGGGCAGGCTGTGCAGTTTCCAATAGAGCGTGCCCACCCAGAGCACGGTCCCGATCAGAAATATGCCCATCCCCACCATCAGCGTATCGGTCCCGCTGCCCGGCGCGAGATAGAACGGCAGATGGTGTGGGGCCATCGGATGAAGCTGATCGCTCAAGCGTCTCTCCCCGGTCCGCGGATGTGTACTTGCGAGAGTGTGTTCAGAAGTCCTGCCGTTTGCTTGATTTGAATCAAGGGAACGCCGCCGGCCCGACCTAGCGTTCCCGACGTGCTGATCGCACGGCCATCAGGAGCGCTAGCCATGCCCGCCCTCGACGATCTCATCCCCAATGCCGCCCAGATTCGAAAGGAAGCCGCCCTCAAGGAGGCGGAGAAAGCGGAGGAATATGTCCGCGTCGCGGCCGCGGCCGAGGCCGAGAAGCGCGCGCTGATCGAGCGCCTGAGCAAGCCGTCCGGCAAGACCGAGGAGGAGAAGATCAAGCTCGCCTCGACCATCATCCAGCGTGCGGTGCGAAACGGGCTGACGGAAGTTCTGGTGTATCGTTTTCCGAACTCGCTCTGCACCGATAAGGGCCGCGCGATCAATCAGATGGAAAAGGGCTGGGAGAATACGCTAACCGGCATTCCCAAGGAGATCTTCCAGCTCTGGACCGATTATCTGAAACCGCGAGGCTATCGAATTGCCTACCAGGTCATCGAGTTCCCTGGCGGTGTGCCTGGCGATATCGGCGTCACCATTTCCTGGGACGATTGACGCGCAACAGGAAGGATCGGCATGGCCAAGGACTCACCTGCGGAGCGGATGAAGCGGAAGAACTACGAGAAGGAGCTTGAGAAGCTTCAGGTCGAGCTCTGTCACCTCCAGGACTATGTGCGGGAAAACAAGCTGCGCGTGATCATTCTGTTCGAGGGCAGGGACGCCGCAGGCAAGGGCGGAACGATCAAGGCCATCACCGAGAAGGTCAGCCCGCGCGTGTTCCGTGTCGTTGCCTTGCCCGCGCCGTCGGATCGCGAGAAGACGCAACTTTTCTTTCAGCGCTACATGGAGAGATTCCCGGCCGGCGGTGAGATCGTGATCTTCGACCGAAGCTGGTACAATCGCGCCGGCGTCGAATATGTCATGGGCTTCTGTACCCCCGCCGAGCACGAGCGCTTCCTCATGCTGTGCCCGCAGATGGAGAAGTACGTCATCGATGGCGGCATCTTCCTGATCAAGATCTGGCTCGAAGTGGGCATGGAGGAGCAGGAGCGTCGTTTCAACGCCCGCATCGACGACCCTGTCAGGCAATGGAAGCTCAGCCCGATGGATCTGGAATCCTATTCGAGGTGGTACGACTATTCGCGGGCGCGCGATCTGATGCTGAAGAAAACCAGCACCAAAGAAGCGCCCTGGTTCATCGTCCGCTCGGATGACAAGCGAAAGGCACGGCTCAACTGCATCGCCCATCTGCTCGGCGCCATCCCTTACAAGCGTATCAAAAAGGACAAGATCAAGCTGCCGAAACGCTCCGACAAGGGACGCTACAACGACCAGGCCAGCCTGAAGGGGATGAATTTCGTCGCGCAGCGCTATTGAGGAGATCAGGCCGCTTAGCGGCCTGATCTGCCATTCACTCAATAGCCATACGGGTTTTGCTGCCCGCAAACCCAATTGCCGTAGCTGTCATAACAATAGTTGTTGTAGTAGCCGTAGGCGCCGTAAGCGCCCGCTGCTGCGGCGCCGACCGCGGCGGCACCATAGGCCGCGCGGCCGTAGCGGTAGCCGTAGCCGGGACGGTATCCGGGATAGCCGGCGACGGGACGACCCGGCCGACCTGCGACCGGATAGCGGCCGGGACGACCGGCTATCGGATGAGCAGGACGCGCACGTCCGGCGACGCGATGCCCGCGATGGACGCGGCCAGCATGAACCGCACCACCGCGGAAACCTCCGCCGTGAAAGCCGCCTGCCCGCGCCCCGCCACCATGAAAGCCGCCGCCACCGCGACGGGCGAAAGCGTTGTCGGGAATGAGGCTGACAGTGAGCAGGACAAGGACCGCAAGGGCAGCCAGAAGATAACGAAGCATGGCATCTCCTCCGTTGATTGGGGTGCCGTCACTCGCTCTTCGGTGATGCCGCCGCAGGACCGCGATTGGCACCCGACGATAAAGTCGGATGCCGATCTGCTTTCCAGTTTGACCTAAATCAACAAAACGGAGGCTTTATGAGGTGAGCTCCTGCAGCGCGCTCGAACGAGCCCGCGGCACGGCCGGTTCAACTCTATTTCAGGCGGATCGTGACGCCACCAACCGCGGCCGAGACTTCAGCGCCGATCTTTGGCCCGCTGAGTTGTAGGATCACTCCATTGCTGTTCTGTAGCTGAACGGCGCCCGCGCCTGCGGCGACCGCCCCACCCGCTCCGCCAACCGCATAAGAACCTTCGATTGAGGCCGGTCCCTTCAGATTGAGGGCGCGGCCGACGAACTTCGTGGTGGATGCTCCGACCGTCAGGCCCACGCTCATGCCCGAGACAGTGAAGGGATATTTGTGGCCGCGGTAGAGCAGCACGCCTTCCCCACCGCCGACACCAACGATGAAGCCGCCCTTGGTAAAGACGACAGCGACCTGGCCGGTGTCGGCACGCGAGGACGTGCTGAAACCGGCAACGCCAACAAGCGACGCGACCAGGGCAGCTCCGATAGCAAACTTTCTCATGACGTTACATTCCCCTTTTGTTATTGCGCCAGCAACATTGCGAAGTAGCCGAAGATGGTGAGCAGGATGCCCGAGACGGCATAGCCGACCGGGAACCCAATCCAAGGCACCGAGCTCTGGATCTCGACCGCGGCTTCGCGGCACGGGCCCGAATGCGATCGCGCTCCAGCAACGCCACCCATCAGAACCGCCGGATTGATCCTGAAGACGTGGAAGCCGATTGCCCAGACGATGAACGGCGGAATCGTGCAGGCGATGAAGCCGACGATGAAGATCTTCAGCGCGACCGCACCGGTGAGCTGGGCCAGGAGGCCCGCGCCGGCATTGACGCCAACGATGGCGACGAAGACGACGAGACCGAGATCCTCGAGGACATTTCGCGCCGCGTTCGGCGTGTTGCCGAAGAAACGCAGGCGTGACACGACCGAGGACACGATCACACCCGAGAGAAGCAGACCGCCGGCATTGCCGAGGCCAACCTTAGCGCCGAACGCAGGAAATTCGACCATTCCGATCAGGAAGCCGAGGATCATGCCGATCGAGAGGGTCAGCAGATCGGTCGAGGTGTTGGCACGCGCGATGCGGCCCCACATTTCGCCGAGCTCGTTGACCGCTGACTTCAGGCCGACCACTGAGACGATGTCCATCCGCTCCAGCTTGGTCTTGAGACCTGCCGGGATCTGCACGCCGCCACGCTCGACCTTGGTTACCTGCAACTGCCCAGCGATGGCCGTCTCACGGAAGGATTCGAAGGTGCGTCCCACCACGTCCTTGTTGGTAACGAGGATGTCCGCCTGGTCCATGGGTATGCCGAGCGTCTTGGCATCGGCGACCTCGGGACCAATCAAGCCCATCTTCTCCGTGAGATGCTCGGTCGAGCCGCCTAGCGCGACGACGTCGCTCTTTTGCAGCACGAGATCGGGATCAGCACCCTGCGGCTCGCCGTTTCGCCCGACATTGACGATCCGGTATTCCGGATTCATCGCGCGAAACTTGGCGATGCTCATCCCCACCGTCGCGGGATTTTCGAGGCGGTAGGCCCGCAGACCGAACTGCCGATAGCCGGTCAGACCGCCACCTTCGAGATCCTTGACGCCGAATTCCCGCTCATACTGCTTCGCTGCGGCCCTTGCATCGACGCCCCACCAGCGCGGCAGATATTTGCAGATCAGGATGATGCCGACGGTGCCCCAGATGTAGGTGATGCCATACGACAAGGCGATCATGCCGGTCGCTTCCTCGGGCTTCATCCCCGCAGGCAGCTTGACGACGCCCGACGTAACGGCCTGCTCGGCCGAACCGATCGCGGCCGACATCGTTTGCGATCCCGCCAGCATGCCGCCAGCGGCCCCCGGCGGCAATTCAAAGAGCTTCGCCCCCAGCACGACCAATGTCAGGCCAAGAATGCTCGACACTACGGCGAGGAACAGGAACTTGATGCCGTCGCCTTTCAGGCTGTTGATGAAGGACGGACCGACGCGCAGGCCGACGCCGTACATGAAGAGATAGTAGAACAAGCTCTTAGCAAAGTTGTTGAGCTCGAGCTTCACACCATAGCTGGAAGCCCAAACCGAGATGCCCGCGCCGACCACGATGGCACCGGCGACCATGCCGAGACCATAGCCCTTGATGCTGGCCCGGCCGATATAGACGGCGAGACCGACGACGAAGAACAGCAGCAGATATGGATATTGCTGCAAGAACTGGAAAAATGACTGCATGGTACCCTCCTGGCCTTAAGATGCGGCCTTGAGCTTCGGCCTCGCATCGGGCTTTGGTCGGCCGAGCTTCGCCAAAGCTTCCGTGCGCACGAGCTTCAGTCCTTCCTTGGCGTCGTAGCCATGGATCTCCTTCACATCGAGCTTACGCATGAAGTCGATGGTCTCCTGGGTGATGACCTGGCCAGGCACCATGATCGGGAAGCCCGGCGGATACGGGATCACGAAATTCGCCGAGACGAGATCGGGACCGGCCTTCAGCCGCCGGTCGATCTCGGGATCGTTGAGGCGAATGTGCTCGCAACCCGCGACGTCATAGGCCGCGTAGAAGCCGGAGCGGATGTCGCCTTCGTTGGTCTTAGCGCCGGCATCGCCGCGGAAGCTCGGATGGAAATGCGAGAAGTTCGGCAGATCGGGCACGTCCTTCATCAGGCTCGTCACCCGTGCCTCGAAGGTCTTCCGGGCATTGGCGCCGCCGTGGGCAAGGCCACGGTCGATCTCACCCGCGATCTCGGCGAGGACGCGAATAAGATGCGCGACGTCGCTGCGGGTGTTGTTGATGTTGGATTGGACCAGCACCGAGTTGCGCGAAGTCTTGTTGACCTGGATGTTGTACTCGTTGGCGAGAATGCCCTTGAACTGCGTGCCATCGTAGCCGGCCATGCCGCAGACCAGCGTCATGCGGGTCGGATCGAGGCAGAACTCGTCCTCGTCCAGGCTCCTCAGCGTATTGGCCCAGTTGACGCCCGGCGCCAAAAAGTCGGTGAAGCCGCTCTGGCGGTATTGCGCCGGCACCATGGCGTCAGCGCCGAGGATGCGGAAATATTTCGAGATCAGCGGATTGTTGTTGACTGCCTGGCGGATCGCGAACGCGATCTCGATTGCATTGGCAACGAGGCCGTAACCCTCCAGCTCCATCTGGCGCCGCGAGATGTCGAGGCTGGCAATCAGCTGCTGGTTCGGGCTGGTCGAGGCGTGGGTAAAAACCGCCTCCTTGAACTGCTGCTCGACGGTGTGGAATTCGACGTCCTTGACCGAGAGCATCGAGCCTTGACGGATCGCCGACATCGACTTGTGGGTCGAGTTGGTCTGGTAGACGCGCAGGCGGATCTGCCTCGGGTCGGGAATGAGCCGGGTCTTGAGCAGCACCTCGTCGGACGGGTTCTTGCCGAGCTCGGCCTGCTGCTTGTCATAAGCCGCGACCGATTTCGGATCGCGCATCCACGCCTCGATCTCGTTGGCGGCGCCAAGTCCGGTGCGGCGGCGCAGGAACGGCGAGAAACGTGCGAAGCCGAACCAGGCTTCGTCCCAGAGGAAGATCAGATCGGGCTTGATGGCGAGGCATTCCTCCATCACCCGCCGTGTGTTGTAGATGTGGCCGTCGAAGGTGCAGTTGGTCAGGTCGACCATCTTGACGCGGTCGAGCCGGCCATCGGCCTTGGCGTTCAAGAGCGCCTGCTTGATGGTCTTCAGCGGCACCGCACCGTACATCGAATATTCCGTCATCGGGAAGGCTTCGACATAGAGCGGCTGGGCGCCCGCCAGCACCATGCCGTAATGGTGCGACTTGTGGCAATTGCGGTCGACGATCGCGATGTCGCCGGGCGCGAGCAGTGCCTGCACCGCCATCTTGTTCGAGGTCGAGGTGCCGTTGGTGACGAAGAACACGCGATCGGCGCCGAGCGCCCTCGCCGCCTTTTCCTGCGCCTTCTTGATGTTGCCGGTCGGCTCCAGCATGCTGTCGAGACCGCCGGTGGTGGCGCTGCTCTCGGCCAGGAAAAGGTTCGGGCCGTAGAACTCGCCCATGTCGCGGATCCAGTCGGATTTGAAGATCGACTTGCCGCGAGCGATCGGGAGCGCATGGAAGGTGCCGATTGGACGTTGGGCATATTTCTTGAGATTGTCGAAGAACGGCGTGTCGTAGCGATCCTGGATGCCTTCGAGGATCGACAGATGCAGCTCCAGGAGTTCTTCCACGGAGTAGAAGATGCGGCGAACCGCGTCGGCCTCGGGATTGCCGGCGAGCTCCTCCACATCGCGGTTGGAGATCATGTAGAGATCGAGCTCGGGCCTGACGCGCTTGATGATCCGGGCAAGCCGCAGTGCCGACGCATCGGTTTCGTCGTTGAGACCGGCAGTAGCCATGATCGAGCGCAACACCGGAGCGTCGTGCCGCGAGCGCAGGCCAAAGCCCTCGTTGATGATGACGGCACCGAGATTGGGATTGAGCATCGTCGCGCAGAAGGCGTCCTCCAGGCTGCCGACGATGACCGGCTCGTAGATGAAGGCATCGACCGGACGCCGCAGCTTGCGCCATTCGGCGGCGAGCGCCGGCCACTGGCCCGGTGACACGCCAGTGACGATCAACGTTTCGAAATAAGGCCGGCGCGCCGCATGCGCGCCGAAACTGGGTGGCATTAGTTCGGGCGCATCGCCGTTGCCGTCGTCCCTTGCGCTCCAGTCGCCGGCGTGCTGACGAAAGGATCGCGTCGCGAGCGCCTGAGCTATCCTTGTCGCAAGAGCGAACGAGGTCGCCCCATCGCCGGCGGCGGCAGCTTCCCGCAGTGCGGCCATCAGCTGCAGGCCCGGATAGCCGTGAAACTCTTCCGTGATGGAGAGATCGGCCAGCGCCGCATCGTAGGCTGCGCGATTGCCGACCCTGGCCCAGCTCTTGGCGGCCTCGACCAGATCGCGCCAGTCGTCTGCCCGCGCTCCGGGGCCGGAAAAGAACTGGTCGATGCGCTTTTGCGCGGCCTTGGGCTCTTTGGACATGTGTCTCTCCCGATCCGTGAGGGCAAAGGTGATGCGGATCGTGAGTGCGGCGCCGGTCGCTCTATTGATCCAAGTCAACGGTTGCGTGCGTTCTTGAGAGGAGCCGCCGTGCCATTCGCATTGCAATACGAAGGGCATCAGGCCGTTCGTTGTTCGGCGCTCGCCTTATCATTGCCGAGCAGGCTGTCGACCGAGCCCAACCACAGACCGCTGTCGGTCTTGTCCGCGAGCCCTTCGGCTCGCAGCAGGTCGCGGAGCTGCGCATGCGCACCGACGATGCAGAAGGTCACCTTGCGTGATGCAAGTTCGTGGTGGAGATCGTGCAGCATGCGCGCGCCGGCCAGATCGATATAGGGCGAGGCCGAGAGGTCGCAGGCCACCAGCCGGACGTCCGGCGACCTCCGCAGGGCCGCCATAACGGTATCCAGGATCGTCTCGGCATTGATGTAGAGCAGCGATGCTTCGGGCCGGAAGGCGATGATTCCAACCAGCGGCTCGACGCCCTCGTGCCTCGCATTGTCCGAATAGCGGCCGCTGCCGGGCAATCGACCGAGGAACGCGACATTCGGTCGCGAGGCCCGCGCCAGCAGCAGGAAGATCGACGCGATCGAGGCGAGCAGCACGCCCTGGAGGATTCCGAGCAGCAGCACGGAGATCAGGGCGATCGCCGCCGCATAGAAATCAATACGACTGACCCGCCACATTCGAAACAGCGCCCGAACATCGACCAGTCGGTAGACGGCGACGAAGACGATCGCGGCGAGCACCGCCTTGGGCAGGTTGGTCAGCAGCCCCGTGAAGAACAGCAGGCACAGCCCGAGCGTCACCGAGCAGATCACCAGCGCCAGCGGTGTCCGCGCACCGGCGTTGTCATTCACGGCCGATTGCGACAGGCCGCCGGCAACGGGATAGCCGTGGCCAAGGGCGGCGGCGAGGTTCGCAGCGCCTAGTCCCAAAAACTCCTGACGAACATCGAGCGGGTAGCCGTGTTTGGCGGCAAAGGCGCGGGCCGCCGACACGCCTTCGATATAGGCCAGCAGCACGCAACCTGCCGCGAGCGGAAACAGATCGTCGAACTCCAGCAAACCGAATGTCGGGATTCCCAACGCCGGCAGCCCTTCCGGTATCTTCCCGGTGACGGGCACACCGAGAGCCGGGAAGCCCAGGAGCGTTGCCAGAACGATTGCGAGCGCAACGACGGTGATGCCGACAGGCTTGCCTGGCAAGAGCCGCTCGCCGAGCAGGAGCAGCCCGAGCCCGACTGCACCAATCGCGAGCACGAGCGAATCGATGCCGTCGAGCTGCCCAACCAACTTGATGACACGATCGAAGAAATTGTGGCCGCCGCCAGCGACGCCGAGCAGGCTCGGCAACTGGCTCATGATGATGGTGAGCCCCGCCCCGGCCTTGAAGCCGACCAGAATGCTGTCGCTGACCAGCCGGACGAGCACGCTGAGCTTGAACAGCCAGGCGAGGAAGCACAGAACAGCCACCGCGAAGGCAGCCAGGCTCGCGATCTCGGCATAGCGCACCGCATCGCCGCCGGCGAGCGCGCCGACCGTGCCGGCGATCATCAGCGAAATCGCGGAGGTCGGCCCCACCGCGAGCTGTCGCGAGGATCCGAGCAGTGCATAGCCGATACCGCCAAGCATGTAGCCGTAGATGCCGACCTGCGGCGGCAATCCGGCCAGCGCGGCATAGGCCAGCGAAACGGGAATCGCGTAGGCCGCCAGCGTGATACCGGCCACTGCGTCGGATGGCAGCCATTCCCGACGATAGGCGGCAAGCCACGCCGATGGCGGGACATATCGTGTCCAGCTCGCACGCGGTCTGGACGGTCCATTCATGCGCGCACCTCGAAGTCCCCGGCCTCGCAGCACAGCAGCACGACCAAAAGGCAGATCACGGGAATGCCGAGTGCCAGATCTGGGATGGCCTTGGTCGCGAATGCGCCGATCGCGGCGCCGAAACCGAATGTCAGGCAGACTGCCGTAAAGATGCCCGAGCGGCGCAATACGCCGGAGGGAGCCGGTCCGCTTGCCACCACAAAAATGTTCTCGATGGCCTGGCGCATGTTGCCGGTGATCATCACGGTGCTGTAGGTCGCGCCCTCGACCTTGGTGAAGATCGCTGCCTGCATCGCTGCGACGCAGGAAATGCCGAGCGTGCCGGCGACCTCCGGCGTCCGGTTATGAAGAATCCCGATGGCGATCAGCAGGAGAATTTCGATCAGCGTGCTGATGGCGCTCGCGCGATCGCCGGAAGCGCGGCGCAGCCACGCGGCAATCACGATGCCGACGGCAAAGGCCAGGATCGGCGGCGCGAAGTGCACAGCCCTCGCCCAGTCGCCCGTCATCCCATAGACCCAGAGGAAGACGAGGTTCGCCGTCTGGGCGTTGGCCATGACACCATGGATGATCCAGGTATAGGCATCGATATAGCCGCCCGCGAATGCGAGCAGCAGCGCGACCAGGACCGTCTCGTCGCGAGGCAGCGACGGGCTGGCGGCGATATCCAGTGGGCTCATGTCCGACACGCTTGTTCTCTGGCACCCCGGCGTCGCCATTGACGGCATGCACGAGCGGCAAAGGGTTGATCTGAATCAACCCTTCGCGGCGGCCCGCAGCATCAACTCGCCCGGCGCACGCGGCTGGAGGACTAGCGACCATGGGCACGGTCAGGTGGATCATCGCCACTGCTCCGGAGATCTTTCTGCTCCTGACCGTTGCCGCCGGCACCATGCTCGGCCGGGTGAAGATCGGCGGCTTTGCGATCGGTACGACGGCCTGCATCCTGATCGTGGCCGTGCTCGTCGGTCAGCTCGGAGGATTCACGTTCCCGCCGATCCTCCGGGCGATCCTCTTCAGCCTGTTCGTGTTCACCATCGGCTATCGGTCCGGGCCGGAGTTCTTTGCGTCCCTCAGCGTTCGCACCCTGGCCCAGGTCGCGATGGCACTCGCAATCGGCGGCACGGGGCTGCTGATTGTCCTGGCGTTTGCCTTCACGTTAAAGCTCGACCCCGGCACCGCGTCCGGCATTGCGGCTGGAGCCCTGACGCAATCCTCCGTGATTGGCACCGCATCCGGTGCGCTGGCGCAACTCGGTCTGCCGCCCGACGTGCTGAAGCAGCAGGAGGCCAATATTGCGGCCGGTTACGCCGTCACCTACGTGCTCGGCTATATCCTGACCTTGCTGTTCGTTCCGTTCGTCGCTCCGAAATTGATGCGGGTTGACCTGAAGGCCGAGGCGAAGAAGCTGGAGGCGGAGCTTTCCGGGGGCGAGGCCCCGCAGACGGAGAACCTTGCCTACCGCAAGTTCCAGGCACGCGCCTATCTCGTCTCGACTGCTGCCGGCCGCACCGTCAAATCGATCGAGGAGGAGATCGGCAGCCGCACCGTCGTCGAGCGCATCGTCCGCCAGGGCATCGACGTCGAGCCGCATCTCGACACCGTGCTCGAGGCCGGCGACAACATCGTTATCGCCGGACGCACGGCCGCCATCGTCGCGGCCAAGCCGGTCGTTGGCGCCGAGATCGACGCCGACGAGATCCTCAAGGCGATCCCCGGCAATGTCATGGAGGTGCTGGTCGACAATCGCCAGCTTCATGGTCGCTCGATCAGGGACGTCGCCGACCGCGTTGGCCGCAACGCCCGCGGCGTTTTTCTCCGGGCGCTGACACGAAACGGGCGTGAGGTGCCGCTGAGCCCCGATACGCGGGTCTATATCGGTGACACCATGACGCTGGTCGGCAGCACCCGGAACATCGAGCGGGCTGCCGCCAATGTCGGTCAGATCCTGCGCGCGGGAGACCGCGCCGACATCGCCTTTCTCGCCGCCGGCATCGGCGTGGGCTTGCTCGCGGGCCTCGCCAGTTTCAAGATCGGTGGGATCGCGCTGACGCTCGGCGGTGGCGGCGGCGCATTGATCGCTGGCCTTGTCTGCGGCTGGCTGCGTTCGCGTCGGCCGACAATGGGCGCACTGCCGCCCGCCGCGCAGCAGACGCTGAGCGACATCGGGCTTGGCGGATTCATTGCCGCCATCGGGCTCGGCAATGGCGCCGCCGCATGGGCCGCGATCCAGGCACATGGCCTGTTGCTGGTCGGCATGGGTCTCGTCATCACCATCGTGCCGTTGACCGTGGGGACGCTGCTGGCCTTTTACGTTCTGCGCATGAACCCGGTCGTCACCTGCGGCGCGCTGGCTGGTGCCATGACGGTCGACGCCGCCGTGACCGGTGCATGCGAGGTCGCTGAGAGCCAGACCCCGGTGCTCGGCGTCGCGGTGCCTTACGCCGTGGGGAATGTGATCTTGACCGTTCTCGGCCCGATCATCGTGGCCGCGACTTCTTCCGGATGAGGAGAGTGCGATGCGATCGCAATCCTCGTTCCGACAGGTGCTATGCGTGCTGGTTTTCCTGGCGCTGATCACGCCAACGCGCGCCGACGAACCGTCTACACCCCGGCGCATCCAGGAGGAGATCTGGGCATTGCCCTTGCCGCTGCCGATGTTCGCCTATGTGGTGCGGCCGGTCGGTGACGGCCCCTTCCCGCTCGTCATCATGAACCACGGGGTCTCACTCAATCCGACCGATCGCAGCTTCTTTCCGCTCGTCGAATTCCGCGACGCCGCAAAATGGTTCGCTGGCCGCGGCTATCTCGTAGTGGCGCCGGTCGGGAGCGGGTATGGCGCGTCCGCCATCGATATTCCCGAGCGCGGCATCTACGGCCCGTTCTTCTCGAACGTGGGCAAGCGCACCAATCCCAACTTCCGCTCGCCCGGTCTCGCGGTCGCGCAGGCCGATCTCTGGATCATCGACTACATGACGGCTGAAAAGCGCATCATCCCCAAGGATGTGATCGTCGTCGGACAGTCCGCCGGCGGCTGGGCATCTATCGCGCTATCGAGCGTGAACCCACCCGCAGTCAAGGCGATCATCATCTTCGCTGCGGGTCGAGGAGGTCGCGTCGGCGGCAAGCCCAACAACAATTACGCGCCGGACAAGCTGGTCGAGACCACCGCCGAGTTCGGGCGGACGTCACGCGTGCCGATGCTGTGGATCTACATCGAGAACGATACCTTTTTCGGCCCCGCCCTGTCGAAGCGCATGCATGAGGCCTTCACCGCCGCAGGCGGCAAGGCCGAGTACCATCTGATGCCGCCGTTCGGCAGTGAAGGCCATTTCTTCATCGGCTCGCCGGATGCCATTCCGTTGTGGTCACCACTGGTCGAGAAATTCCTGGAAGCCCAGAAATAGGCGCGGAAACGCCCGCGAAATGGTGGAGGTCATGCCATGCCCACGTCCACTCACTGCGTCTGGGGAGTCCTGGCGGCGGCCTTCATCAACGCGTCCTTTTCTGAGGCAAGTGCGAGGGACGAGCGGCTCAGCGGCACCAACGCCGCAGTAGCCAAGCGCGGCGAGCGCGAGACCAAGGATATCGTCTATGGCGACTGGCAGAAGCTCTGCTTCAGGGCAGGCGGGGCTCCCATGCTCTGCCGAACCTCGATCACTGGCAAATTCCCCACGGGGCAAACCGCCGTTCGGATCGACTTGATCGAAAGGGAGGACAGCCGAACGGCCCGGCTGCAAATGTTTCTACCCGTCGGCATGTATCTGCAACACCCCGTCAAGGTGACGGTCGATGGTGCGAGCCCCCGCCAGTTTCCCTATAGCTGGTGCCTCACCAACGCCTGCATTGCAGCTGACGTGGCCGACCCGACATTTGTCAAGACGATGGAAACCGGAAAGTCCCTGACCCTGGAGGTTGTCGATTCCAATCTCCTGGCCCTGACGACAACCCTGCCCCTCGCCCAATTCGCCGCCGCCCACAAGGGGGCACCAGCCAAGACCATGGAGCAGGATATCGACGAGTGAGTTGGATCCGCTGCGCGCTTCGTCCGAAACGCCGCGAGGCGCGTCGCGCTCAGCGACGAACCTCACGTCGGCCTCAATAGCAGGGCGGATAAGGAGAATATCCGCAGCGCCGATAGCCGTATGCACCATAAGCCGCCGCGCCCGCGGCGGCCGCGCCATAATAGGCCCTTCTATGCACGCGGCGGTGCACGCCCGCGACGCTCATCGGCGTCAGCGGCCGGCCTACTCGCGCCTCCGCACGATCGTCCGAAATGGAAGGTGCCTCCGATGACGAAAAGCGGACCGACAACGGCGCTGCTGTGAAGAGAGCCGCGGCCACCACCAGTCCAAGTCGCATGACGGTTCGTGTCATGTTGTCTCTCCTTGGGGACCATGATCGAACATGGCGTGAGCCGAAAGGCCGTGCCCGCCCTTGATCAAGATCAACGAATGCGATTTCAAGCGCAGGGCGGGAAGCGAGAGCATCGAGCCTATACCCGCGAGCGGGCCATCATGGTGCACCCGCAACAATTCCGGCGCGGGCCTTTTGGATGGACTCGATCAGCGCGTGCGCCGCAAATGGTTTGGTCAGATAGGCTGCACATCCCGACTCGATGGCAGCGGAGCGATTGGCGGGGCTATCACTCCCCGTGATGAAGATGACCGGCAGTAAACCCCCATGCGCAATCAGGCGGCGGCGCAGATCGATGCCCGAATGATCACCGAGATTCACATCCAGGATTGCACAGACAGCGTCGTCCAGGTCGCCACGCTCGAGCAGCTCTTTCCCCGATTCAAACAGCAGCACGCTGAATCCGTAAGCGCGAAGCAGCCGATTCATGCTGACCCGCACCGACGAATCGTCATCGACGACGAGGATGCACTTGTTTCTGGGCAACGAGATTGACCTTGGCTGGCGCATTGCCGGAGACCGTCAGCCCGGCTCCAAGCGCTGGCATGGGCCGACAGCTGCGGCATTTAGCCCACCCCCTGCCGTCGCCTGTCAATAAAGTATGATGTTGTCCCTTGGTACAGGTTAAGCCGTCGCCGCCACGGGCCGACGACCGGCCTTCCTAGGCCTTGCCCGCATCAAGCATGCCGAGCCGTTCCGCAACAGAGACCAGTTCCGCAAGCGAGCGCACCTTCATCTTCTCCATCACCTGATGGCGATGGGCCTTCACGGTACGCTCGGTGGTTCCGAGATCGTAGGCGATCTGCTTGTTGATCCTGCCGCGCACGATCAGATCGAACACCTGGTGCTCCCGTGGGGTCAGCGTCGCCGCAAGTGCGCGAAGCGATTCCAGCTTGCGGTGATAATCCCGGCCGGCCTCGTGGCGGGCCAGGGCGCGCCCG
>Ga0102590_1003066_pt1 | contig 17769 bp, 19 predicted proteins | sample AraplaMF_Col_mMF_FD_76859 | JGI IMG/M metagenome (GOLD analysis project Ga0102590, IMG submission 76859) | Arabidopsis root microbial communities from the University of North Carolina, USA - plate scrape MF_Col_mMF | ecosystem: Host-associated > Plants > Roots > Endosphere | place: USA...
TTCGCCTTCGGCGTTCCTCAGCGTCACCGTTCCATCCGGGCGCTGGGTCATGACGTTGCGGCCGATCAGCGAGCCTTCGGTGCCATGCACCTCAAAGCCGGTTTCGGCATACTTGGTGGTGAAGGCATCATGAAACTGCGCGAGGACACCGTCCTCGAAACGCATCACGCCCATGACGCCATCTTCGACGCCCGGCTTGCCCATCCCCGCCGCCTGCGAGAACGCTACCACTTCGACCGGATCACGCCCGAGAACGAACCGCAGCGTGTCGGTGTCGTGAACGGTGATATCAAGAATGACGCCGGCACCAGCTTCCGGCTTATCCAGTCGCCAGCCTTGCAAGTGGGCCGGCAGATAGACGGCATGAAAGACCCGCGCGGCAAGCGGCTTGCCGATTTTGCCGGCCGCGATCGCGTCTCTCATGGCAATGTGGGTGGAGGCGTTGCGGAGATGGTGGTTCGTGGCGAGCACAACACCAGCGTCCTTTGCCGCCTTCGCCATGGCGTGCGCATCCCGCAGCGACATCGCCAACGGCTTTTCGCAAAGAACATGCTTGCCGGCACTCGCCGCAGCGATCGCCTGATCGCGGTGAAGTTCGTTGGTTGTCGAGATGTAAACCGCCTCGACATCAGGATCATTCACGAGGGCATCGACGTCAGTGACGTGCCTTGGTATCCCGTTCTCCGTCGCATAGGACCGGCCGCGCTCGGCGCTGGAGCTCATGACGGAGACTATATCGCCATCGGTTGCGCGGATAGCCCCGATCACCCACTCGCGCGCAATGGTGCTCGCGCCAATCAGCCCCCAACGAACCGTCATGCCATCTTCCTTCCTGCATTCTTCTGCGCGGCTCCACAGCTCTCGCGAACGACAAGCCGAACAGCGGTCGTCACGCTTTCGGGCTCCGCCTTGCCTGCATTGATCTGTTTGAGCAGAAGCTGGGCTGCCCGCCGGCCCATGCTTTGCGGATCAACGGAAATGGTCGTAAGCGCCGGGACTGCCGTCTGCGCCTCGATCACGTCGTCGAAACCGACGACAGCAAAATCACGACCAGGCTCCAGACGACGCGCGCGCAGGCCGTCACACACACCGAAGGCGACCGCATCATTGAAGCAGACCGCTGCTGTTGGCCGATCGCCAATCGCTATCGCTCGCCCGATCGCATCGACGCCGCCCGCCCTCGACGGCGCTGACGAGACAACGAGTTCCTCATGAAAGCCGAGGCCGGCCGCGTTCATGCCGTCGGCATAGCCCGCAAGACGCTCCTCGAAGACCGCCGTATCAGGAAATCCACCGAGAAACGCAATTCGGGTGTGACCCAAAGATGCCAGGTGCTCGACCGCCGCGGACGTCCCGCCCTGATTGTCGGAAACAATCGACGAGACTTTCGCACCAGGCAGGCTGCGAACAACGACGACGACCGGAATACCTGCGGCAACGAGCGGCTTGAAATCCGCCGCCTCGGTCGCGCGTGCCGGAGAGACGATGAGACCCGAGATTCCGTGTTCTCTCATGGAGGCAACAACTTCCCGCTGCCGGTCGATGCTCTCGCTCGTATTCGAGAGGAACTGCACGAACCCAGCTGACTGCACAACCATGTCGACGCCAACCGCAAGTTCGGCAAAGAAGCTGTTGGTCAGGTCATTGACGACGACACCGATGATCTTCGATTTCGCGCTCGTTTGGCGCAGGTTCGCGGCCCCGCGGTTATAGACATAACCAAGCTCGCGCATCGCGGCATTGACCTTGGCTCGTGTCCCCTCGTTCACGAGCGGCGACCCTTGCAACACCAGTGACACCGTCGACTTCGAGACGCCGGCAGCCTTGGCGATGTCAATGACGGTCACCCGCCCCTTGGTCATGAATTCCTCCCGGCGTTCGCGCCAACTTGAATGCCACATAATTGGAACGTTCCAAATATGTCAAGAGCGATTTCCGATGAGCCGCAACGCTCAAACTCGAGGGCGAATACCATCTATCTTACTGTATGCGCAGTATTTATCCTCTATAAAGAAATCAGGATATCCTCGCTCTTAGTGGAAAAATATGGATCAAAAGAATCTAATTGAAATTTGGAACGATCCAAATTATTGCGTTGTCACCTGTCGAGGAGGATCGCAATGAGCCTGTTTTTAAATCTGCCGAACACCGACGACCGCCCCAGCGAGTACCGTCTTGTCGGGACGCCGATCGAGCGCCCGTCCACACCGCCGAAGTTCAACCGGATTGCGTACGCGGCCGCCCATGTCGTATCCGATCCTCGAAGGGAGCTCGACCCCTGGGGCCGCCCCGCGATCGACTGGGACACAACGATCGCCTTCCGCCGACACCTGTGGAGCCTCGGCTTCAAGATCGCCGAAGCAATGGATACCTCTCAGCGCGGCATGGGCCTTGATTGGGCTGGCGCGCAGGAATTGATCCGGCGTTCATTGGAGGAAGCTCGCACCATTCAGGGGGCGGATCTTGCATGTGGTGCCGGCACTGATCATCTGGCAGCATCCGATGCGCGATCGATCGACGACGCCATCAAGGCATACGAGACACAGATCGAGTTCGTGGAAAAGAACGGCGGCCGGGCCATCATGATGGCCAGCCGCGCCCTTGCCCGGGTGGCCTCCTCAGCGGACGACTACGTCAAGGTCTATGGCCGAATTCTCTCCCAGGCCAAGGACAAGGTCGTCTTACACTGGCTCGGAGACATGTTCGATCCGAACTTGGCCGGCTACTGGGGCAGCGCGCAGTTTGAACCGGCGCTCGAGTGTGTTCTCAGAATCATCAATGAGAACAGGGAGAAGGTCGAGGGGATCAAGATTTCGCTGCTCGACAACGCCAAGGAAGTGCTGTTGCGCGACCGGCTTCCGGAAGGCGTTCTGTGCTTCACCGGAGACGACTTCAACTATGCGGAGCTGATCGAAGGCGATGGCCGCCGCTATAGCCACGCCCTCCTCGGCATTTTCGATGCCGTTGCCCCTTCAGCGTCGAAAGCGTTGGCGTCGCTTGCCGCGGGTGATGCCGCCACCTTCCGCTCCGTGATAGAGCCCACCGTTCCGCTCTCCCGCAAGATCTTCGAGGCGCCGACGCAATACTACAAGGCCGGCGTCGTGTTCCTGGCCTGGCTGAACGGTCACCAGAGCCATTTCAGCCTTCCTGCTGGCCTGCAATCGGCGCGTGGCATCAATCACTATGCCGACATTTTCCGCCTTGCCGACAAGGCAAACGTCCTCGACAAACCAGAGCTTGCCGTCGCACGCATGCGGCATTTCATGGGCGTGTTCGGCATCGAGTGAACTGCCGAGAAGTGGCTTGCGCGTGGGCGTGGACAAGGGGAGCCAGGGACAGTTTCTGCGCTTAAGGCGCACGTCGGCTCGGGTCGGGATTGTACTGTTCCCAGGCACGAACTTTCCGCAAGCCCTGGCTCATCTGGGCTCTTGTTCGGCTATCTTACTAATAGCTGCAGGGGCGGTCGTTGTTGAATCCGAGTGCACAGGCTGAGTTTAGCGAGGAGTTTTGGTTCCGCTGGCTGGTTGTCGAAGTGCAAGCCGATGCCATCGTCGCAAGACTCAGCAGCGCCCCGGCCACCAAAAAATTGCGAAGTCGGTTCATCTGTTTCTCCTTGGCAGGACCAAACATCATGATGTTGCTCCGAGAAAATTCGGAGGAATCTCGTCCTCCTCGGTCAACAGGAATCTGCCCCGCACTTGAGACAAATGGAGTTGTCGGGCGAAATGAGAAACTGGGGGGGGTCAATTCTTCGCTTCGCTTGACAGGAGTTCGGCTCGACGCTTTCTACCCAAGCGGCTTATTGAATTTCAGACCTCCGGTCGAAGTCGACAACAGTCCCCTGTCGCGATGCCTCCTCTTGAGCCGCTTGGATGGCCTGCTGGATATAGTACACGACGAGGTCGTAGTCCGGGCTCTCCCGCGAGGCGATTTCCCACGCGAGGTTTAGAGTAAAGACTAGTTGTTGGACAATCGCTTCAGTCACGACTGCGTACCCCCGAGGCACGAAAATCCTAGGAGCCGTCCAAGTTCATAGCAACCTCAACAGTCCGACCTACCGCGCGAGAATCTCACCAACGGTGTAGTGGGATTTGCCATAGGGCTCACCAAGACCCCCAACGACTTCGAGAGGCGGCTCCTGCCCCTTGGGATGCGCTGATTCCCGAGGGATGGATTGTTACGCTGCCGTACCGCAAAGGCATCGGCCAACTGCAATATCCGGAGGAAATCGCCGGCTACATCGGCCCGGAGAAATTTGAAAAGAGTGGCGACCCCTGCAGGAATCGAACCTGCGACAACCTGCTTAGAAGGCAGGTGCTCTATCCAGCTGAGCTAAGGGGCCGAGTGACCTAGGCCTCAGGCCTTGGTCAAATCAGCGTGCATGAAAGCGGATCAATGCGTCCAAGGCTGTGTCCGCGTATAGCGGAAATTATCAGGGTAAGCCACAGTCTGGCGCTGCGGATCCTTCGGAGCGATAACCCGATAGTCGATGCCGTTGCGCTTCGCATAAGCTTCAGCGAGTTCCTGCGTTTCGAATGTCAGCTTCAACTGCTGGCGCATATCCGAGGAAGACGTGTAACCCATGATCGGATCGATGGTACGCGGCGTCTCCTGATCGAACTCGAGCACCCAGGTATTTGTCTTTGCCTTACCGGACTGCATCGCGGTCTTGGCTGGACGGTAGATCTTGGCAGACATTGCTGCAACGCCTCCGAATTAGCGGGCTTTCGCACTCGAAACTTCACTCTGCCCCAATCCGAGGCTTCTCTTCATACAAACCGTCGCACAAAGAGATGAATTTTGCTTACCGACGAATCCCTTCCTTTTCAAGAAAAAAGCCAAGGCGGCCGACGCCGGAATTTCCAACCATTTCCGATAGCCTTCCTATCCAGCCGCCGCGTCACGGCATGCTGCAAAGAGGTCGAGCTTTGCATCGTATAGACTAGTTGCCACATCCATCAGCCCGAGGACGCTGTGGAAGAAATTGTCGTGGGATGTCGGTTCCGCCGCCCGGCGCGCGAGGCAGTCCGTGTCGATCTTCGCGGCCGCGCTGAAGTCCGGCGCAAGCCATGCGATGATCGGCACATGCGTTTGTTGCGGCGGCGCAAGAAGATCGGGCGCCCCGTGCAGATATAGACCATTCTCGCCCAGCGATTCGCCGTGGTCCGACACATAAAGCATAGCGGTCGATTCGGAATTTCCATGCCGTTTTAGGATGTCGATCACCCTCGCCAAGACATGGTCGGTGAATAGAACCGTGTTGTCATAGGCATTGATGATTTCCTCCCGCGTGCAGGCGCCGAATTCGGCAGTCCGGCAATCGGGGATGAAGCGGCGGAAATCGTCCGGATAGCGCTGATAGTAGCCGGGGCCATGACTGCCGTTCTGGTGAAGGACGAGGACGCTATCGCCCTTTACGCCGGAGAGCCATTCATCCAGCCTATCGAGCAGCGCCGTGTCCAGGCATTCACCGTCACGGCAAAAACGTGGATCGGCGGCATCTGGCAGGAAGCGGTAGGGAATTCGATTGGCAACGGTATAGCTGCCCGTATTGTTGTCCCACCACTCCACTTTCACTTTCGCATGACCCAGAATGTCGGTCAGATTGTCGGTCTCGAGTCCCTTGCGCAGCGTATATTGCCGTTTCGGATAGGCCGAGAACATGCAAGGGAGAGATACACCGGTCGTCGTACCGCAACTCGTCGAGTTGGCATAATAAACGACATCCCTCGCCTTCAGTTCCGGATTGGTCTCGCGGGAATATTCGCCGAGCGAGAAGTTTTGCGCACGCGCGCTCTCCCCAACCACGAGAACGATCACCCGCGGCTTATGATTCGGGTTGGATGAGCGCTGATGGGCATCCAAGCCCAGGGGGCGACGCGCGATGCTGCTGTCACGCTCCGACGCAAATAGGTAGCGGGCGGCGTTACCGATCGGAATGAAGGGGTTGAAGGACAGGATAATATCGCGATGCAGGCGTCCGACCGCTGCATAGGTCTGCGAAAAGCCGAGGCCCGCCGCCACAAACACGGCCAGGCACGGTAGAATGACCGCCATGTTCCAAGCAAATTTCTGCGGAAACGGTCGATGCACGACGCGAACCCAGAGAATAAACAGTGACGGCAGCATTCCGGTAAAAAACAAATGCAAGAGAAAGGCCGGCGTAATGAGGTGCGCGGCTGCCTCTTGCGTCATGATCGCCGCATTTCGGATCATCTCCTTGTCGATGACGATGCCGTATTGATCAGTAAACCAAGCGGCCATCACCGAGACCAGCACGAAAAAAATCAGAGCCGGCTTAATGAGATATTTCACCGAAAAAGCTGTCATCGCAGCAATCGTAACCGCAACAATACCGATGACGAAGGCGATGAAGGCCACCGGATAGACTGCGAGATGCGTATAAGCCCGTATCCAGAAAGTCTCGTTGGCCACAGCGAGAATATAGACGGCGACGAGGACTGACAGCGTGACGCTGCCAAGGCACGGCCTTAGCCTCCGATGCTGCGGCGTCTCATCGAAATCATCCAATCCGCTCTCCGCAACCTAAATGGTGGCGGCATGATCCTGGCCGCTCGATCATTGGCGCTGATGTCAACCTTTCCTGACACCAACCTGAACGAAGAAAGCGCTTGCATCAAGCATTGGGGAATACGCGATTTAGATATTGCGGCCACGATGCGAACCGTGTATTGCCCTCCCTCGTCGGCACGGAGTGTAGCGCAGTCTGGTAGCGCATCTGGTTTGGGACCAGAGGGTCGGGAGTTCGAATCTCTCCACTCCGACCACTTTCCCTTCAATTCACAGCGTCACCAACGATCGCGGACTGATCCTTCAGCGCGAATTGCTGCGCCGTTTCCCCCTTCGTTACAGCATCTGTTCTTGGCTCGCTCCAGAGGAGGCAATGGCACCAACACGCGAAAATTGCAAAGAAACCGATTGTTAAGGCTGCATAAGGTATCATTCACCATATTCATCTGCACTTTGTTAACGCTACGGGAACCTCATGATGTCGTCTTTGCGGATTTCGCTCACTCTCGTCGTGACCGCGCTTGCTCTGCCAGTCCGCGCTGCCGACCTTGCACCTGATCTCCCAGTGATGCCCGTTGCACCTGCCCCAGTTTTCAGCTGGACCGGACCCTATGCCGGTCTGCGCGGCGGCATAGGTTTCCTGAATAGCGATTTCAGCGTACCCGGCGCCAGTGCCTCCAATGATTTTAACGGCGGCCTCGTTGGCGGCTTCCTCGGCGCGAACTACCAGATGGACAGCATCGTGATCGGTATTGAGGGCGACCTTTCCTACACCTGGAACAAGAAGGATCTGACTGTCCTTGGCACGCCCACGGAAGTTGGGACAGACGTTTCCGGCTCTGTCGTCGGTCGCGTCGGCTACGCCGTTGATCGTGCCCTGATCTTCGCGACAGCGGGCTGGGCCGCGACACGTGCCACGGTCGATACGCCGGCTGGCGACGAAGACAAGACCTTCAACGGTTGGACGGTCGGCGCGGGCCTCGACTACGCCTTTACCGACAACCTCTTCGGTCGGGCGGAATATCGCTACAACGATTACGGCAGCGAAGATATCCAGGGAGCAAACGTCGATCTTGATGAACAAGTCGTCTCCGCGGGCATTGGCGTCAAGTTCTAGCCGCCGCTGACAGAGATCTCATGGCGGAGAACAGGCGCTCCGATGGGCGCCCTCCTACTTCTTCTTTGTGGTCGTCGCGCTCATCACCTTGTCGCCCGGCTTGATGCCGAGTTTGGCGGTCACGCCGGCATTGAGTTCGATCACGTACTTCACTTCCGTCATCGAATCGATGATGTCCCGGGAGTACGGCACCGCGTTCTGTTTGATGTTACGGATCGTGCCCGTCGAATCGATGAACAGCATATCGAGCGGCAGGATGGTGTTTTCCATCCACATCTGGACCCGCCGCGAAACACCGAAATCGAAAATCATGCCGGCGTCGTCGGCCATCTCCTTGCGATACATCAGCCCACGCTGGCGCTGCTCGTTGGTATCGGCGATCTCGACCACGAAATTCAGCCGTTTGCCGGAGGCTGTCTGAATGATCAGCGGCTCCTTGTCGAAGGTCATCGGCTGTTGGGAGAAAGCCGGAAAGGCGAGGATGAAAAAAAGCGCCGCAAGGGCGCTTCTGATCCAATGGACGGCCGACATACGCATCAGTGCGCGCGGCTCACCGGGCTCGGCACGTCCGGATGAATCTCGGCGGCCATCAGTCCCTTGTCGCCATCACCGTAACGGACGAGCACGACCTGACCCGGACGCAACTCCGTGAGACCAAACCGGCGCAACGTTTCCATATGGACGAAAATGTCTTCCGTTCCCTCGCCGCGCGTCAGGAAGCCGAAGCCCTTGGTGCGGTTGAACCACTTGACCAGCGCGCGTTCCAGCCCGCTCGTCGCCGTGACTTGCACGTGGGTGCGAACCGGCGGCAGCATCGAGGGATGTACCGCCGTCGACTGATCCATGGACAGGATCTTGAATGCCTGATAGCCGCGTTCACGGCGCTGGATCAGCGCAACGATCCGCGTGCCTTCGAGAATTGTCTGGTAGCCGTCTCGGCGCAGACAGGTCACATGGAGAAGGACATCCTGCATGCCGTTGTCCGGGACGATGAAACCGAAGCCCTTGGCCACGTCGAACCACTTGACGACGCCGGTGATTTCAATGAGGTCGACCGCTTCCCCCGCGAGTTGATCGAGGTCGGTGAATTCCTTTGATGAAATTCTGTCAGCCATGTCGCCAGCCCCTCAATACGCGTCACACTGTTACGGTTAACTGATTCTTGAGATCAAGATTAACATGTTGGTAACGGATTAGCGCAAGTCCTACTTTTCGATTATTCCCAGTTGCCAATCATACTCCGCTGTCTTGCCCGAAACTGGTGGTCCGCCACATAAGAACCCGACGCCCCGCTTAGAGAGGAAATAGAATGCGTTATCTCCACACCATGGTCCGCGTGAAAGATCTGGACGCCTCCCTGCATTTTTACACCACGCTCTTCGGTCTTGAGGAGGTCAGGCGCACGGAGAACGAGAAGGGCCGCTTCACGCTCGTCTTTCTTGCAGCTCCTGGCGACAAGGCCGACGCCAGTGCCAAGGGCGCGCCCTGCCTGGAGCTGACTTATAACTGGGACACCGAGGACTATACCGGCGGGCGCAATTTCGGTCACCTCGCCTATGAGGTCGATGACATCTATGCCACCTGCCGGAAGCTGATGGACAGCGGCATCACGATCAATCGTCCGCCGCGCGACGGCCACATGGCCTTCGTTCGCTCGCCGGACGGTATCTCGATCGAGATTCTGCAAAAGGGCGGAAGCCTTCCGACCGCCGAGCCCTGGGCTTCGATGGGCAATACCGGCGCCTGGTAAGCCGAGGCTTTTGCGAGGCTTGCGGCTTTTGCGATTTCGGACTTGCGTGTCCGCGTCACGCTTGCCGCAGCCGGGTGGCGCAGGCACTCTCCAGTCGACTCGAGGCGAAGCATGCGGTTTTCACGCAGCCTTCGCCGTCCCCTGGAGAATGCTCGCGTGCTCGCTGTTGAAAAACGGATAGCTTTAGGACCCGCCCTTCTGATCGCCACATCGGCGCTGGTGCTCAGCGGCTGCGTGTCGGACAAAAAGGCCGCCGATGCCGCCTCCGTCCTCGCGCCGGTCGAACCGGCGGCAGCTGCGCAGCAGGCCGCGGCAGCCACACCGGTCCAACCAGGCTATCGCGATCCCATGGTCGCGAATGTATCGGGCGCTCAGCCAGCGCAGGCTCCGAACGCGCAGCCGATGGCAGCAGGATCAGCCGCTTCGGCTCCCGCAAACATCGGCGGACTGGCAATGCAATCAACCGGCATCAACGCGCAGGCGATGAGCATCTTCTCGGCGCGCGCAGTGTCGCAGAACAATCCGACCTCGACCCAATTGCAGCCCGCCGGCGGCAATGCCTATGCGCCGGTTGGTGTCAGCCCCGTACGCTCGAGCGTTTACAGTAGCCAGGTGCCGGTCGATCGGTCCCAACAGACGCAGCAGGGTCAACCCTTGTTGCCACAGCAATCCTCACAGAACACGAGCACGCAGAGCGCGCCGGTGCAGAGCGCGTCACTTTCGACGGGCGCCCTGGCAGGGCAAACGGTGAATGCGCTCTACAGCGCGCCGAGGCAAAACCTGCTCGGCAGTCTTTCTGGCCTGCTGCAAAAAGCCTCCCTGCCCGGCATGACGCGGATTGCGCCCAACGGCCTGCATCTTCAAAACGACAAGGTGGAAGTCGGCTGCTTCAAGCCGAACCTGATGAACGTGATCAAGGCGATCGAGACGCATTTCGGCAAGCCGGTCATCGTCACATCGGGCTACCGCGACCCGAATCACAACCGCATGGTCGGCGGCGCCGAAGAATCCATGCACAAGACTTGTGACGCGGCCGACATTCAGATCGACGGCGTGTCAAAATGGGATATCGCAAGCTATGTCCGATCACTGCCGGATCGCGGCGGCGTCGGCACCTACTGCCATACCGACTCGGTTCATCTCGATACCGGAAAGAACCGCGACTGGAACTGGGGTTGCGGCGGCAGGGCCGCTCCGGCGACCATCGCTCGCGCCCTGTGAGGCAGGCGCTTCGCCGTTCATAACGCAGCGTAAGCTCGCCTCGCGAATTCCTAACATGGGCGAATAGCGTCTTGATTCGGCTACAATAAACCCCATTTCGCTCTCGCAAAAAAATCCGGTCATTTTTTTGAAAAAAATCGAATTTCCCGCTTGCGGGATTCAGGGTGCCTGACTATAAGGGCGCCACCACGAAGGAAGCGCCCTTCGTCTATCGGTTAGGACACCAGATTTTCATTCTGGGAAGAGGGGTTCGACTCCCCTAGGGCGTGCCACTTCTCTTGATCTTCATGATCTTTCCCAGTCTAAATACAACGCCTAGGGATGATCCATATGCGGCCCTTGCCGCATGAAGATCAGGCGTCTGTCATCGACAACGGGGCGCTCATTCGGCTTCACCTCAAGTCCAAATCCGGCTACGAACCGGTTTCGATACCATCGCAGTCGAGAAGACAGAGAAGATGGAAAAACAGAAAACAAAATCACGAGATTGGTTCGAGGTCATTGTCGGCAATGGCAACGTGAACGTCGGCATTGCCCGACTCTTGTTACTCGTGTTGGTATTCATTATCGTCTTCGGGACGATTATGTGGGCTATCCTGCCGCAGTAGCGACGATCGCCACACTCCCCGTCTAGGGCGTGCAGCTTCTCTTTACCGCGAAGCTCGAGCGTCTTGTCGAACCGCCGGTTCGTTCCTATTTCTTTGCCTAATGCGCCCTTCGTCTATCGGTTAGGACAACAGATTCTCATTCTGTAAAGAGGGGTTCGATTCCCCTAGGGCGTACCAGACCTCTCGATGACAAGCTGGGCCCAGACGGCGCGCAATAGCACTATTAAACTCGTCACGGTTGCGGATCCACAAGGGTCGACGCGCTGGCTCCGGGCACTTGGAGCTCTAGCATCGGGAGATCTCGCAGGCGCGGCAAGAGCCACTGGTGCGGAGTCGACAAAGGCAAAGGAAGGCGTGCCGGATCCAGGTGCCGTAGCCGTGGCAAGCGCATTCGAAGCGGCGGCAGCGCAGCACCGAGTAGGCAGCGCGGGCGAAGCGCTCCCCTCGCCCAATCAAAAGCCACTGATCAGTTCGACCTTCGAGCCGTCGCTGAAGCGCTCGAACCGGAACGCTTTCGGATCAACGACGGGCGTCCTGCTCATAACGATATCGGCCATCAGTCGTCCTACCGCCGGCCCAATGCCGAAGCCGTGCCCGGAAAACCCGGTCGCGATGTGGAAGCCTGGAATGGAATCGACCGCCGAGATGACAGGTACGGCATCGGGCGTGACATCGATGTAGCCTCCCCAACGCTGGGCGATTTCCGCCTTCTCGAAGACCGGAAACGCCCTCTTCAGGCCTCCGAGTGCATCCTGCGTCAATTTTTTCGAGGGCACCGGATCGAGAACCCGGTGATATTCGAACGGACTCGCGTCATCCATCGACCAGCGCCGCGGAATGCGCAGTTCGTCAAAGAAGCGGCCAGCAAGGCGGAAGGACAGTGACTTCCACTCCGACTTCAATGCCGGCAGAAACGCTGCAGCGTAGCGGAATGAGGTTGGCACGATATCGACGATGTTGTCGTGCCCGCAGGCGACTGTATAACCGCCGTCCTGCCGTTTTCGGATGGCGAAATCCTTGGCCCAGATCGCCTGTTCCGGTCCACCGTTCAGCGGCTTTGTGCGCATCACGCTGTTCAACACCTTCAGTTGCGGCAGGTCGATGCCCAAGCGCCCGGCAAACAGGCTGGACCAGGCCCCGCCGGCCAGAACCACAGCCTTGCAGGCGATCGCGCCACGCTCCGTCCCGACGCCGCTGACGGCTCCCGCCGAGGTCTCGATGCCGCGGACAGCGCATTCCGTCAGAATGGTCGCTCCCTTATCACGCGCCGCTTCGGCGATCGCCGGTGCCGCCTTTTGCGGCTCCGCCCGGCCGTCAGCCGGCGTGTAGAGCCCTCCGGCCATGTCCAGTCTCGAGCCGGGGATGGTTTCGGCGAACTCCCGCGCCGTCAGCATCCGGGATTCGATCTGATGGCCGTCGAGGTTGGTACGCCAGCGCTCGTGGTCCGCGAGATCCTTCTCATTGGTGCAGGTGAAGATGATCCCCGCCCGTTTGAATCCCGTATCGCGCCCCGTGCGTTTGTCCAGGCCATCCCAGATCCTCAGCGCCTCCGCCATCAGCGGCACTTCACGCGGATCGCGCATCGCAATCCGCACCCAGCCCCAGTTCCGGCTGGACTGTTCCTTGCCGATCCCGCCCTTCTCGCAGAGCGTCACGCGCAAGCCGCGCTCAGCAAATTCCAGCGCCGAGGAGCAGCCGATGATGCCGCCACCGATCACAACGACATCGCATTCTTTCGGCAGCTCCTCGTCACCATGGACGGGAACAACATAAGGACCGGGCATCTGGGATTGTCTCCTGGCAGGGACTCAAGATCGTTCGGCTATCGTAGCCCTACAACCCCGCCATGCATTTAGGAACCCTATGCGCCCTTCGTCCCGGATACTGCAGCTTTCAGGATTGCTTGAAGGCAAAGACATCGACAGGTTCGCCTAGTCCCCGGAGGGGGAATGAGCCGAGGCTCTCCATGCCTTCCTGGCATGTGGCCATCTCGACGAATGCTCTGGAGAACAATACTGGCCGCTTGATCTCCTTCGTCAGGCTTTCCAGGCGCGAGGCGACGTTGACCGCAGGTCCGATGACCGTGAAGTCGAGCCGCCGTCGCGAGCCGATGTTGCCATACATCACGTCACCGACATGCACGCCGATGCCATAGCGCAGCACCTGGCGGCCTTCCCGCGCGTTCTGCTCGTTCAGCGCGGCAACAGCGCCCTCCGCCTCCTTGATCGCCAACAACAGATTCTGGCAGGCCATCGGATTGGTCAGCGGGAAGATCGCCAGCATGCCGTCTCCCATGAACTTAAGGATCTCGCCGCCGTGATTCTCGATCGGCTCCGACATCGCGTCGAAGTAGCCGTTCAGCAACTCGATAACGTCGTCGCGCGGCCAGTGATCCGAGATCGTGGTGAAGTCGCGCAGATCACAGATCAGTATCGCCGCCCCAACTGTCGCCCCGCTGCCGCGCGTCGTCGCGCCCGCAAGGATCTCTCCGCTGGCATGCGGCCCGACATAGGTCTCCAACAGCGTGCGTGCCAGAATGTTCTTTAGCCGGATCTCGGTCACCAGGGTCAAAGCTGGCAAAAGATCTTTGAGAAAAGCGATATGTTCGTCGGCGAAGCCACCGGGCCGATCACTGGAAAAGGTCGCGATATGGCGCTTGCCGAGCGTGTGTTCCATCGGCCAGGCGATATATTCCGTGAGCCCGTCATGGATCAACTCGTCATAGAACTGATGGTGGCCGTCACCGTCGTGCATCGCCTCGAGGTCCTTGCGGACTTCGATCGCGCCGCTGAAAATTTCGTTCACCGGGCTGTTGCGAAACTGCGGAGTCTTCTCAACGCCGTAGCCGAACGTATCGATCTTCGCTTCGGCCAATCCGACTTTCCAGAGAATACGTGCTCCGAGCCATTGGGGATGAAGCGTTCTGAAATGTAGCGACGCTCGCGCCACCGGGACGCCTTCATCCCGCAGCCGCTGGCACATCTGCACGAATATGTTGTCGATGAAGCGCTCATCGCGCGTTTCGGTGACTAGCCAATCGATGATCTTTCGTCGACGCGAGGGCCACACGCCTTCGCTCTGGTCCATGAAATACGAAGGCACGTCCGACAGGGATTGCATGGCTACGCTCCACAAATACAGTCGCCTCCCGATTGCGGGAAGACATTACTCATCCTTAGATGGTGCACGGCCCTGCAGATTGAAATGGCTGAGGACCATCCGAGTATGAATTACCCCGCTTTCAGCCGAGCATGCGTCGGGTCGCTGCAATTGTCGCGGCGCTCTCTGCCAACGGTCTGTATTCCAGCCCGATTGCACCACAATAACCTTGTTCGACGAGCCAACCGACCCGTCGCTTAAGGTCGACATTGCCGCTACCGGGCTCGTTCCGTCCCGGATGATCAGCGATATGGACGTGGAAGACGCGGGCGATATTGCCGCCGATCACCTCGGCCGTATCCTCGCCCATAACGGCGGAATGATAGACATCGTAGACAATGCCGATCTCGGGGCGCCCGGTTGCTTTTGCGATATCGAGGCCCTCAACCGTTGAGTGGAGGAAATAGCCGACGTGGTCGATCAACGTGTTGAGAGGCTCAAGACCAAGGCGAACCCCGCTGCCTTCAAGAATCTCGCCGGCGGCAGTCAGGGTTTCAATCAGCGCCGCCTTCTGCTCTTCGCGAGACTTGCCGGGAAGATCGTCACCCGCCTGCGCAATCAATGTGTGGGCACCGAGGCGCCTGGCCGTCTCCATCGAACTCTTCAGGCCTTTCAGGAATGCTTCCTTGTTGGCACGATCGGTCAGCGCAATCATCGGTTCAGCGACAAAGCTGGTGAGCTCTATTTCAGTTTCCGTCAGCGCCCATTCGATGCTGCCGATATCTTTGTTCGTCCATTTCCAGAATTCGACCGCCTCCACGCCATCCCTGTGCGCAAGTCGGATCCTGTCTGCAAAGTTGTCGGCCTCGGCAGCGAACAGCCATTCGATGCAAGCGGAAAGTCTCATTGGCGGCTCGCTGAATCGGGAACTATTCTTCCCGACAATAGTCGAGCGGCGGCAACAGGCATACGGCAAAAACCTTCCACGCGTCGTTTCTGTCTTGACGTCATATTCAGCATTGCTAACGTGTAAGGGCGTATTAATCTCCCAACTCCGCCCGTCATTCATTGACGGGCGTATCTTTTCCGGCTTGGACCTGGAATCGTAGAGAGACGATGGCGGCAGTGGGCGTATCGTTCGGCAAAGGCTTAATGATTCTCATTGCCGGCTTTCTGCTGGCGCTTCCCGAGATTGCCTTTTCCCAACCGCCAGCCGCAACATCGCATCGCGTGTGCATCTACTCACTAGCGATACCTCAGTCCGGCGAGCGCCTTTGCATAACCCGCGAAACGTATGGCCGCGATCTCTGTGTCGCGATCGATCACTTCGCCCGGGAAAACCATCTGCCGCCGGAATATTTCGCCCGACTGATCTGGCGTGAAAGCAGCTTTCGAGCAGGCGCCGTCAGCCCCAAAGGCGCGCAGGGCATTGCCCAGTTCATGCCCGGCACTGCAAGGCTGCGCGGGTTGAGGGACAGTTTCGATGTTCTCGAATCCCTCAAGGAATCAGCACGCTATCTCGACGAATTGCGAACACGCTTCGGCAATCTCGGCCTTGCCGCCGCAGCCTATAATGCCGGCGAGCGGGGACTCGCGGATTATCTTGATACAGGCTTGTTGCCTTTCGAAACGCGCAGCTACGTCCTGGCCATAACCGCGAATACGATCGAGCAATGGAAAAGCGATCCTCCGGTCGACGCCGCGCAATTTCTTAGTCCGGACAAACCCTTCATTGATGGCTGCATAGAGCTTGCCAGCAACCGCCGCCTGACCGAGAGCGCCTCGGTTCAACAGGGTCCATGGGCACCATGGGGCGCCCAGCTTGCGGCGAACAGCAGCGATGCCGCAGCACTTCGCCTGTTCACCGCGGTCGCACGTCAACTGCCGTCGCCGCTCGCGGGTGAAGAGCCGGTCATCGTGCGCATGCGTGACCACAGCTTCGGCTTCAGGCCGCGCTACGCAGCCCGTATCGGCAGGCAGACTCGCGCTGAAGCCGACAAGGTTTGTGTGACTGTCCGTGCGGCTGGAGCCGCCTGTACCGTTTTTCGAAATTGAGATAGTTTCGAGTACGGACAGCGATGACTTTTTGTGTCGCACCGATGAACATTGGCGCGGGTTGTGCGTTTTCGCCGTGGGAGGAAAAGGCCATGCATAGTACGCAAAACAGACAGATTAGAAATCCAGGCCCCCGGGGTCAGAGTATCGCCAAGCAAGGCAGGCACGGTGCCGATGCCGCAGAAGAGCGCAAGCTGCACAAACTTCTCGGACGCCACGTTCCCGAGCATGAAAATCAGGCGAACATCACCAGTAAGCCACCAAAACTTCGATAACGGCGGCCGAACCCGAAGTGATTACCAGACCAGGAAATCCGGGGCGGTCTGCTGAAAGGTCAACTTAAGCGTACCATCGGGCTGGACCACGTATTGCTCGAACCTGCGGTAACCCCATTTTCCCAGGAACGTGTTGTTGATCACCGTTCCCGGCGGGTACGGTGAGCGCGCGACGCGTCCATAGGTCAGGCTACCCGGAATAGGCTCAGGCGGCGGCCCAGTCGTGCTGCAGCCGGCGAGCGCCATCGCAATGAATATAGCGGCATACTTCATGGCTACTTCCTTTGCCGCCCCCAAAATCCTGGCCGCATACCTCCGCGGCCAGAATTACATATCACCGCCGGTGGCCGATTTACCTCAACCCTGCGGCGTTAGCGTCATGGACGTTCCGGTAGCAGCAACATTGATACCGAGCTGACCGGTCACGCTCAACGTCTGCAATTGGACCGAACCGCTGGTGCCGCCAACGAGGATATTGGCGCCCACACCGGCGACGAGCGTCGCTTCGGCAGACGCCCCCTGGTACAGACCGCCGAGGGAACCGCGATGGTATCCTGTCGTCGGTGCAAACACTGCCCACACAATCCGTCCGCGCGTGGTAAAGCCGACATCGACCCCCAGCTTGCGGATCGCGCCCGTATAGCGATCCGGCGCCCCACTGTTCGAAACCGGGCTAAAAACGCAGTCAACCGATTTGGCCGAACCAAGGAGGTAACCGATACCGCCACCGACATCGCAAGTCAGGATCCCGATCTTGACCCCATCACTCAAATCGGGCTGGGGCTCATTGTAGGTGCTCACCAAATCGGCGGCGATAACGCTCGAGGCCAGGGCTTGCATCAGGGATGCGGCAGCAACAACGGTTGCGATCTTCTTCATCATTTTCTCCTTGTATTGCACGGAGATAAATAGCGCATCGCACCGATTTACCAAGCTCGCTAACGCATGGCTGCCTTTCGGATCTTGCAGCCTAAAGAAACTGTCTGGACAGTAGTCCGCGCCGCTGCGACGGGCACAAAACACCGATCCGGGCCGCTGAAATAGCAGATCACGGCGAGGCAGTCGGCCTCGCCGTGATCTGTGTGCTCAGACCGTGAGGCGATCCGAGCTAGT
>Ga0102590_1003068_pt1 | contig 17751 bp, 8 predicted proteins | sample AraplaMF_Col_mMF_FD_76859 | JGI IMG/M metagenome (GOLD analysis project Ga0102590, IMG submission 76859) | Arabidopsis root microbial communities from the University of North Carolina, USA - plate scrape MF_Col_mMF | ecosystem: Host-associated > Plants > Roots > Endosphere | place: USA...
TGAAGCTGAATGGCGTTAATGTTACAGCTGGTCAGGAGATGGTTGCGGCTGATTTAGTGAATATTACTTATACCCCAGACGCTGATTTTAATGGTACTGATGGTTTTAATTGGAATGGGTCTGATGGCGCTGCCTACGCTGCCACACCGGCTGCTGTGAATATTACTGTTACACCTGCCAATGATGCCCCGGTAGTAGCTGATGTGCCTAAGACAGTTGTAGAAGATAATGTACTGGCTTTTGTTGGTACAGATTTTACGAGCAAGTTTACGGATACCGATAGCGATCCGTTAGTGAAGATTCAGGTGATAACCTTGCCTACGCACGGTACGTTAAAACTAAATGGTACCAATATTACCGCAGGTCAGGAGATTTTTGCGGCTGATCTGGCCAACATTACTTATACCCCAGATGCAGACTTTAATGGTGCTGATGGTTTTAATTGGAATGGTTATGATGGTACGGCGTATGCTGTTACCCCGGCTGCAGTGAATATTGCCGTTACACCGGCGAATGACGCCCCGGTGGTAACAGATGTTCCGAAAACAGTAGTAGAAGATAATGTGCTGGCTTTTGCCGGTACGGACTTCACCAGCAAGTTTGCCGATACAGATAGTGATCCGTTAGTAAAAATCCAGGTTGTAACCTTGCCTACGCATGGTACGTTGAAACTGAATGGTATTAATGTTACTGCAGGTCAGGAGATTGTCGCGGGAGATTTAGCGAATATTACTTATACACCAGCTGCCGACTTTAATGGTGCTGATGGTTTTAACTGGAATGGTTTTGATGGTACGGCTTACGCTGGCACACCAGCCGCCGTAAGTATCACTGTTACACCTGCCAATGACGCACCAGTTGTAGCTGATGTTCCGAAAACGGTGGTAGAAGATAATGTGCTGGCTTTTGTCGGTACGGACTTCACCAGCAAGTTTACGGATACTGATAGTGATCCGTTAGTAAAAATCCAGATTGTAACCTTGCCTACGCATGGTACGTTGAAACTGAATGGTGTTAATATTACTGTTGGACAGGAGATCGTTGCTGCTGATTTAGGGAATATTACTTATACACCAGCTGCAGACTTTAATGGTGCTGATGGTTTTAGTTGGAATGGCTCTGATGGTACGGCCTATGCCGCCACACCAGCTGCTGTGAATATCACTGTAACACCGGCCAACGATGCACCGGTGGTGGCGGATGTGCCGAAAACAGTAGTAGAAGATAATGTGCTGACGTTTGTAGGGACTGACTTCACCAGCAAGTTCACTGATACTGATAGTGATCCGTTAGTGAAAATCCAGGTGGTAACATTGCCTACACATGGTACGTTAAAACTGAATGGCACTAATATTACTGCGGGTCAGGAAATTCTGGCTGCTGATCTGGCCAACATCACGTACACGCCAGATGCTGATTTTAATGGTGCTGATAACTTTAGCTGGAATGGGTCTGATGGTACGGCTTATGCTCCTACACCAGCCGCTGTAAATATTACCGTTACGCCAGCCAATGACGCACCAGTTGTAGCTGATGTTCCGAAAACGGTAGTGGAAGATAATGTGTTGGCTTTTGTCGGTACAGACTTCACCAGCAAGTTTACTGATACTGATAGTGATCCGTTAGTGAAAATCCAGATCGTTACCCTGCCTACGCATGGGACGCTGAAACTGAATGGTACCAATATCACCGCTGGCCAGGAAATAGTAGCAGCCGACCTGGCCAATATTACTTATACGCCAGTTGCTGACTTTAACGGCTCCGACAGCTTTAATTGGAATGGTTCTGATGGTACGGCTTACGCTGCTACACCGGCCGCTGTAAATATTACTGTTACACCTGCCAATGACGCGCCGGTGGTAGCAAATGTTCCGAAAACAGTAGTAGAAGATAATGTGCTGGCGTTTGCTGGTACAGACTTTACGAGCAAGTTTACAGATACTGATAGCGATCCGTTAGTGAAAATTCAGGTGGTAACCTTGCCTGCACATGGTACGCTGAAGCTGAATGGCGTTAATGTTACAGCTGGTCAGGAGATGGTTGCGGCTGATTTAGTGAATATTACTTATACCCCAGACGCTGATTTTAATGGTACTGATGGTTTTAATTGGAATGGGTCTGATGGTACTGCCTACGCTGCCACACCGGCTGCTGTGAATATTACTGTTACACCTGCTAATGATGCCCCGGTAGTAGCTGATGTGCCTAAGACAGTTGTAGAAGATAATGTACTGGCTTTTGTTGGTACAGATTTTACGAGCAAGTTTACTGATATTGATAGCGATCCGTTAGTGAAGATTCAGATTGTAACGCTACCTACGCATGGTACGTTGAAGCTAAATGGTACCAATATCACCGCTGGTCAGGAAATCCTGGCTGCGGACCTGGTTAATATCACTTACACGCCTGATGCTGACTTTAACGGTTCCGATAGCTTTAACTGGAATGGCTCTGATGGTACGGCCTATGCTGCTACACCAGCTGCTGTAAATATTACCGTTACACCGGCCAATGATGCACCCGTAGTAGCAGATGTACCAAAAATAGTGGTAGAAGATAACGTATTAGCCTTCACTGGTGCAGACTTTACCAGCAAGTTTACCGATACCGACAGTGATCCGTTAGTGAAAATCCAGATCGTTACTCTGCCTACGCATGGTACATTAAAACTTAACGGTACTAATATCAACGCTGGTCAGGAAATTCTGGCAACAGACCTGGCCAATATCACTTATACACCAGATGCTGACTTTAACGGTGCCGATAGCTTTAACTGGAATGGCTCTGATGGTACGGCCTATGCTGCTACACCGGCCGCTGTTAATATTACTGTTACACCGGCCAATGATGCCCCAGTAGTAGCCGATGTACCGAAAACAGTAGTAGAAGATAACATACTGGCATTCACTGGTGCCGATTTCACCAGCAAGTTCACCGACGCCGATAGTGATCCATTAATAAAAATCCAGATTGTTACCCTGCCTACGCATGGTACACTGAAGCTGAATGGTACTAACATTACTGTAGGGCAAGAGATTCTGGCGGTTGATCTGGCTAATATAACTTACACACCCGATGCCGACTTCAATGGTTCAGATGCCTTTAACTGGAATGGTTCCGATGGCACCGCCTACGCTGCTACACCAGCCGCTGTAAATATCACCGTTACACCAGGCAATGATGCACCAGTAATAGCCGATGTTCCGAAAACAGTGGTAGAAGATAATGTGCTGTCATTCACCGGTACCGACTTTACCAGCAAGTTTACGGATACTGATAGTGATCCGTTAGTGAAAATTCAGATTGTGACGTTGCCTACGCACGGTACGCTGAAGCTGAATGGTACCAATATCACCGCAGGACAACAAATCCTAGCCGTCGATCTGGCAAATATCACTTACACGCCAGACGCTGATTTTAATGGGTCCGATAACTTTACCTGGAATGGCTCTGATGGTACGGCTTATGCTGCCACACCAGCTGCTGTGAACATTGCCGTTACTCCAGCCAATGACGCACCGGTAATCTCCGATGTGCCGAAAACAGTAGTAGAAGATAACGTACTGGCCTTTACAGGTACGGACTTTATCAGCAAGTTTACGGATACTGATAGTGACCCGTTAGTGAAAATACAGGTGGTAACCCTGCCCATGCATGGTACTTTAAAACTGAACGGTACTAACATAACTGCTGGCCAGGAAATTCTGGCAACAGACCTGGTAAACATCACTTACACACCAGATGCTGACTTTAACGGCTCCGATAGCTTTACCTGGAATGGTTCTGATGGAACGGCTTATTCTGCCACACCGGCTGCAGTAAATATTACAGTTACACCAGCCAATGATGCACCAGTAGTAGCTGATGTACCGAAAACGGTAGTAGAAGATAATGTGCTGGCGTTTGCCGGTACGGACTTCACTAACAAGTTTACCGATACTGATAGTGATCCACTAGTGAAAATACAGGTGGTGAAGCTGTCTACGCATGGTACGCTGAAGCTAAATGGTACCAATATCACCGCTGGTCAGGAAATCCTGGCCGCGGACCTGGTTAATATCACTTATACACCAGATGCTGACTTTAACGGTGCCGATAGCTTTAACTGGAATGGCTCTGATGGTACGGCCTATGCTGCTACACCAGCTGCTGTTAATATCACCGTTACACCGGCCAATGATGCACCGGTAGTAGCTGATGTGCCGAAAATGGTAGTGGAAGATAATGTGTTGACGTTTACCGGTATGGACTTTACGAGCAAGTTCACCGATACGGATAGTGATCCGTTAGCGAAGATTCAGATAGTGACCTTGCCTACGCATGGTACTCTGAAGCTGAACGGTATTAATATTACCGCTGGTCAGGAAATCCTGGCCGCGGACCTGGTTAATATCACTTACACACCAGTCGCTGACTTTAACGGTGCCGATAATTTTAATTGGAACGGCTCCGATGGCACAGCTTACGCCGCCACACCAGCCGCTGTAAATATCACTGTTACACCAGCCAATGATGCACCGGTAGTGGCCGATGTTCCGAAAACCGTAGTAGAAGATAACGTGCTGACCTTCATTGGTACCGACTTTACCAGCAAGTTCACCGATACCGATAGCGATCCATTAGTAAAAATCCAGATTGTTACCCTGCCTACGCACGGTACGCTGAAGCTAAATGGTACCAATATTACCGCTGGTCAGGAAATCCTGGCAACAGATCTAGTCAACATCACTTATACACCAGATGCTGACTTTAACGGTTCCGATAACTTTACCTGGAACGGTTCCGATGGCGCTGCCTACGCCGCCACACCAGCCGCCGTAAACATCACCGTTACACCAGCCAATGATGCACCAGTAATAGCCGATGTTCCGAAAACAGTGGTAGAAGATTATGTGCTGTCATTCACCAGTACTGACTTTACCAGCAAGTTTACCGATACCGATAACGATCCATTAACAAAAATCCAGATCGTCACACTGCCCACGCACGGTACGCTGAAATTGAACGGTACCAACATCACCGCTGGCCAGGAAATCCTGGCAACCGATCTGCCCAACATCACCTACACACCAGATGCTAACTTCACCGGTTCCGATAGCTTCACCTGGAACGGCTCCGATGGCACTGCTTACGCTGCTACACCGGCTGTAGTGAATATTACTGTTACGCCGGCTAATGATGCACCGGTAATCACTAACATACCGAAAACAGTGGTAGAAGATAATGTGCTGTCATTCACCAGTATAGACTTTACCAGTAAATTCACCGATACCGACAGCGATCCGTTAGTAAAAATCCAGATCGTCACCCTGCCCACGCATGGCACACTGAAACTACACGGCGCCAACATCACCGCAGGCCAGGAAATCCTGGCAGCTGATCTTGCCAACATCACTTACACACCAGCCGCTAACTTCACCGGCTCCGATAGCTTTACCTGGAATGGTTCTGATGGTACTGCTTACGCTGCTACACCAGCCGTAGTAAACATCACTGTTACACCAGCCAACGATGCGCCTACCGGTAATAATGACAGCAAAACCACTAATGAAGATGCCCCTGTAAGCGGCGCCATTACCGGCACCGATACAGACGGCGATCCGCTTACCTATACCAAAGGCAATAATCCCTTACATGGTACAGTAGTGGTAAATGCTGACGGTACTTATACCTATACACCGGCTGCTAACTATAACGGTCCGGATAGCTTTACCATCATCATCAGCGATGGTAAGGGCGGCAACACAACGGTAACGGTAAGCATTACCGTAACAGCAGTAAATGATGCGCCCACCAGCGCAGGCGACAGCAAAACTACCCAGGAAGGAATGCCGGTAAGCGGCGCAGTAACCGGTACCGATGTAGACGGCGATCCGCTGACGTTCACGAAGGGCAGCGATCCTGCGCATGGTACGGTAGTAGTAAATCCTGATGGTACCTACACCTATACTCCGGCGCCCGGTTACACCGGTCCGGATAGCTTTACCATCATCATCAGCGATGGCAAAGGCGGCACCACTACGGTTCCGGTAAACATCACGGTAGGCATGGCTAACAATCCGGCCATTACCCTGGTAAAAACAGGCGTGGTACGTGCAGACAGTATCAGCATTACCTATACATTCACCATCACCAATACCGGCAATGTAACCTTACATAATGTAACGGTGTCAGATCCCATGCTGGGATTAAATAAAACCATTACCGGCAACTTCCTGCCCGGCGCAGTGATCACAGAAACAATGGTGTACATGCTTACACAGGCAGACCGTGATCATGGCAGCGTAAGCAACACCGCTTCCGTAAGCGCACAAACACCGGCTAACACAACTATTACAGATATCTCCGGTACAGGAGGCAATAACGATGCGCCTACCGTAACTGAAGTGTCTAAATCGCCGGTAGCCGTGGATGATGAAATGTCCACGAAGGTGAATGCGCCGGTAAATATCCCGGTACTGGATAATGATGATGCTGGTAACAGTACATTCAATACCGGTACCGTAGCGGTTATTACACAGCCGCTGCATGGCCGTGCGAATGTTAATGAGGATGGCAGCATTACCTACACGCCGGATCTGAGCTATAAGGGCGATGACAGCTTTACCTACCAGGTGCGGGATGCAGACGGATACATTACCAACGTCGCTACCGTGAAGCTGGGCATCTCTTTCTCAGATCTTAAAGTGCCCACGCTGTTCACACCTAATGGCGATGGTAAGAACGATGCCTTTGAAATACGCGGCCTGAACCAGTATGCAGAGAATGAGCTGGTGATCATTAACCGCTGGGGTAATGAAGTGTTCCGCCAAAAAGGCTACCAGAACAACTGGTATGGAGAGGGGCTGAATGAAGGCACCTACTATTACCTGTTACGCTTAAAGAAAACAGATGGTTCAGGATGGGAAATACTGAAAGGATATACAACGCTGATCCGCGCATTCAAACATTAATGTTCTTATAAATTGTCGTTATGAGAAAAGGCATCATATTCACAGGTTTACTGTTACTGATCGGCAGGTTCGCGCTTGCCCAGCAGGATGCGCAGTACAGCCAGTATATGTTTAACGGGATCTACATCAACCCCGCCTACGCCGGTTATAAAGAGGTGCTGAATGTGCACAGCTTTTACCGGGCGCAGTGGACGGGTATTGAAGGCGCGCCCCGCAGCTTTTCCGTAGCGGTGGATGCCATTGCCAATGAGGGCAATGTAGGCCTGGCCTTACAGCTTTTCAGCGATAAGCTGGGCGCACAAAGCACACAGGGCGTGTATGCTAACTATGCCTACCGCATACGGCTAAATGAAGATGGCAGCTCACGCCTGGCCTTTGGCCTCAGCGGTGGACTGCTGCAGCTGGGTATTAACGGCTCGCTGCTTAGCACCAATGATCCTGAGCTGGATATGCCGGGCGGCACGCAAAGCACGCTGGTGCCGGATGCGCGGGCAGGGGTGTTCTTTTCAAACGACCGCTTGTTTGCAGGCTTTTCAGTAGATAATCTCATTGCGCCGCACATGAATAAATCGCGCTACATCTATATTCCGCAGCCCAGGCCGCACTATTACCTTACCGCGGGAATGTTGCTGCCGTTAAGTGAAAGCATCCAGCTAAAGCCTTCCTTTTTACTGAAGGATGATAGGGGCGGCCCTTCCAGTCTGGACTTGAACGCCTTCCTGCTCTTTAAGGAAAAGATCTGGCTGGGCGGCTCTTACCGTACCGGCTTAAAGCTGTATGATAAGAATTATTTGCAAAAGGTGCTGATGAAACGTAATGCGGCAGTAGCGGCCATAGAATTTTTTCCGGTCAGCAACCTTCGTGTAGGCTACGCATACGATTTCTCAGTAGGCCCGCTGCAAAGCTACAGCAACGGTTCGCATGAGATCTCCATCGGGTTCTCATTTATCAAACCCGATATGCGGATGGCCACCCCGCGGGTGTTTTAAACGATTCAATGAAACAGCTTAAATATATAACCGGTTTATTACTGTTGATGAGTCTCAATACGGAGGCACAGTATATAATAAAGGAAGCAGATCATGAGTATGCGCTTTACAACTTCAGTAAGGCAATAACATTATATGAAAAAGCCTTTGAGAAAAAGGGCACGCTGCACGCTGCGGAAAGGCTGGCTGACATTTACCGCCAAACAAATAACTACCGTCAGGTAGAAAAATGGTGCGCCATTGCAGCAGGTATGAAAGGCAGTAAGCCGGAGAACCTGCTGTATTACGCAAAGGCCTTACAAAGCAATGCCCGTTATGCAGCAGCAAAAGAGCAATACCAGAAATATATAGCAACGGATACCGCCGGTAAGCTGTCGGACCGGCAAAAGCATAACTGGCTGGCCTCCTGTGATTCCGCCATCAGCTGGATGAATAATCCCTCCAGCATTATTACGGTAGAGAATATAGAAGCGCTGAACTCCGCACAGTCCGACTGGGCAGCAGTACCTTACCAGGGTGGGGTGGTGTTCACATCCGACAGGATCATTCCACAGCCTTCAAAAGCAGATAAGCCATTCCTGCGCTTTGATACAGAGAAGCTTCCGGATGAAGCCATCTATGGCTGGACAGGCAACCAATACCTGCACCTGTATTATAGAAAGGGGCAGGATAGCGTGACCTATTTCCCGTTTAATGCCGGCACAAAATACCATGTGGGCGCTGCTACCTTTACGGAAGATGAAAGACAGATGTTTTTTTCGCTCACCGAAATACCACGCAAAACAGCCAAGGGGAAAGGAGCGATGAAAACTATTAACGTAGAAATATACAGCAGCCAGAAAGATGGCCAGGGCCGCTGGCAGGCGCCGGTACCTTTTATGTATAATAACGTGGACGCATACTCAGTAGGCGATCCTTTTATTACACCCACGGGCGATACCTTATATTTTTCATCTAACATGCCGGGAGGTAATGGCGGTACAGACCTGTACCGCTGTTTTCGTACAGATAAAGGCTGGACCAAACCGCAAAACCTGGCCTGGTTAAATACAGAAGGAAATGAACGCTGCCCCATTATTGACCGGCAGGGCCACCTGTTCTTTTCCAGCGATGGCGGTATTGGTATGGGCGGCCTGGATGTTTTCCGCGGCCCCATTACCGGTGTAGGCGCTATTGTAAATATGCGGTCACCCATCAACTCACCTCAGGACGATCTTTCGTTTACGCTGGACCAGTATGGGAATATGTTATACATGTCATCCGACCGCAGCGGCGGAAAGGGGACAGATGATATTTACCGCGTATACCCGCATGTGAAGCCTGTAATGCCGGTAGGCACGCCGGAAGATGAGCCGCTGGTGGATACCGTGAAGAAGCCGGCAGATACCACACAGGAAATTGTACCCATCGCCAAAGAGCCGGTAGAGCCGCCTAAAAAGCCTGTGTTGCAGCAATCAGCCACCCTGCTGCAATTCTCTATAGATGGCACCGTGTACGACAGTGAAACAAAAGAGCCCCTGGAAAATGCAGTAGTAACGCTGTTCATTTCCAAAAGTTCAATAGCTACTGTTCAAACAAATGATGCCGGTTACTATCGCTTTGACCTGGATACCGGTACCGTTTACATGCTGCACGGGCAAAAGGAAAATTATATGTGGGATGAGAAAACCGTGAGCACCCATGGTCTGAAAAAAACAACCGTGCTGCATCAAAGCCTTTACCTGCCTATATTGCCGGTAAGGCCCAGGCTGCAGGTGCTGAACGTATACTTTGATTTTGATAAAGCGGATATACGCCCGGAAGCAGCCGAAGAGCTGAATGCGCTGGTTAAATTATTGCATCAGCATCCACACATGAAAATTGAGCTGCGTACACATACAGATAGCCGCGGTAATGATGCCTATAACCTGAGGCTGTCGCAGAAACGCTCCGAGGCAGTGGTGAAGTACCTTATCAGCAAGGGTATTGAAAAGAAAAGACTGGTAGCAAAAGGCTATGGCGAAACCAAATTGCTGAACCGTTGTAAGAATGGCGTGGAATGCAGTGAAGAAGAACACCAGGTGAACAGGCGGACAGAGTTTATGATCCTGAAAGACTAAAAAAGCTCCCCCCAGGGAACTCATTTAATTTTTAGTGCGCAAAGCCGTTACGGCCGCCGCCACTGGTAAAGGTAGCCAGCATACGGGCTTTCTGGCCGGCGCTGAACATGTACATACAGGCATCATCAGTATAGTCCATGAAGTTCATCGTCATTTCAACCGGCGATCCGGAGCAGGTGCTCAGGTGGGGGTAAGAGGGGCATCCGAAATTAGCGTCGTTATGCTGCGGGGTATCGCTTACCAGGTCACTGCCACAAAGCGCATCGCCCCAGATATGATACAGGTTCAGGAAATGGCCTACTTCATGCGTAGCGGTTCTGCCAAGGTTAAACGGCGATACAGCAGTACCGGTATTGCCAAAATAACGGTAGCCGATCACCACACCATCTGTAGCGGCGCTGCCACCGGGGAACTGTGCGTAACCCAGCACTTCCTGCCCTCCATAATTAATGTAATTCACCACCCAGATGTTCAGCACAGAATCCGGTGTAGTAGGATTAATACCACCTAAAGAACTTTTCTTCATGTTCTCAGTACTAGCAGACCAGCTGGTTTTGGTAGAGGATTTACGTACCACACTTTTTAATATAAAGTGAATACCCACATTAGCCTTTACACCGGCAAACAGTGCGGGTACGCTGCCATACTCACTGTTAGCGGCATTGTAATCTCTTTCCAGCACATCGATCTGCGACTGGATCTGCGCCAGGGAAATATTTTCCGTTGTGGTGCGGTACAGCACATTTACCACCACCGGTATCTGTACGCTGCCATCGGGCAGCAGGCGGCCTAAAGATCTGTCTTTAGCAATACGCTGTGTAAGGTTTTCAATAGACTGCAGGCGTTGGCCACGGGCCGGGTCTTTTGAGATCTGGTCTTTCAGTATGTCCATACTGGCGCAGGCACGCGCGGTTGCTGCTGCGGGCACAGGGTCTTTTTCCGGGTTGCCGGCAGGGCGGTCCTGCTTGGTACAGGCGGCCAGCATAAGGGTTATACCAAATAGGATACTTAGTTGCTTGTTCATACAGATTGCGGTTTTGTTGTTTGCTCATACAGCTATCAGGTAAGCAATACCTTGGGGGGAGCCGATAGCAGGAGAGTTAAAACGGGTTCTCCGCGCTAAAGTAACTAAAATACCTTTTCGCATACCGGGGTGAACAACGGGACCTGCACCTGTAATTATGAGGGGGTAGTTGCGTGATGACGCAGTGAGCTATTATCCGGCTGCAGTGCGGCGCGATACTCGCCCGGTGTAACCTGCTCCTGTTTCCTGAACTGCCGTATAAAATAAGGGATGTTGTTAAAGCCGCTCTGGTAAGCTATTTCAGCTATGCTTATGTCGGCCTCCTGCAGCAATTGCCTGGCAAGGGCAATACGTTCCCGTACAATATAATCTGCAGGTGAAAGTCCCAGGTAGCTTTTAAATGCTTTAAAGAAATTAGTGCGGCTCATGCACGCTATTCGGCTAAGCTGCTCTATGCTGATCTTTTCTGTGATATGCTGTTTTATGAAATGCAGCACATGTGCAAAGTGATTGCTGTTATGGGCATATTCGCTGGCCTGCTCCGTTTGTGAAAGATGTTGCTGCTGCGCTATCAATACCAGCAGCTCTTTCAGGGAAAGCTCCACCCGCAGCTCATTCATCGGTTTATGGTCCAGGCTTAAATGTACGATCTTATTTATAGTAGCGGTGATCTCCGGGTTATGCAGAAAAAAACAGCTGTCCATAGGTAAGGCCCAGTGGTGGCTGTTGTCCATTGTATTATATTCTTCATCCAGCTGATCCAGGTTTTGTTGAATAAAATTTTCTTCCATCATTAATGCGGTGCATTGAGTGGGAGAGGAGATACCGGCTTCCGGGTAATCGATCAGCATGGCACGCTGTGCGGGTATGATCAGCGATTCGCCGGGCAGGTAATCAAAAGGTGCTGAACGGTCCATGCGGATCACTTTTTTGCCCCGCATCATAGACATAATGGTAAGATGATTGAACTGTAATGGCACCGCCTGTGCCTGCTGGGTAGTTTCAAAAAGGTTCAGCTCACAATGGGTGTAGCTGTACACGCGGCGTTGCTCTACGGCTGGCTGTATAATGGGGGTTGGTTGTGCCATAGTTCAATTTAGTGCATTTCAGGCACTCATAGCGCACATTTGTACGATAGTGTTACCGGAAATGTATTATAGTGTTATGTAAAGGAGCAGGAATGCAGGAAGTTTGAATGCAATTATTCCGCGTTTTCTTCACTTTTAAATTATCTGAGCTTATGAGTAACAACAGGGGTGTAGTATACATCAAACCAGGGGTAGTGGAAGTGCAGTCTATTGATTTTCCCAAGCTGGCGCTGGGCAACCGCAAATGCGAGCACGGTGTTATACTGCAGATCGTTTCAACCAACATCTGCGGCAGCGATCAACATATGGTAAGAGGCCGCACCACTGCGCCTGCAGGGCTGGTGCTGGGGCACGAGATCACCGGGCTGGTGCTGGAAACCGGCCGGGATGTGGAGTTCATAAAAAAAGGCGACCTGGTATCCGTACCCTTTAATATTGCCTGCGGCCGCTGCCGCAACTGCAAGGCCGGGCAAACCGGTATTTGTTTAAATGTAAATCCTGCCCGCCCGGGCGCCGCATATGGATATGTGGATATGGGCGGCTGGGTAGGCGGCCAGGCCGAATATGTAATGGTGCCTTATGCTGATTTTAACCTGCTGAAATTCCCGGATAAGGATCAGGGCATGGAAAAGATCCGCGACCTTACCTTATTATCTGATATTTTTCCCACCGGCTATCACGGCGCTGTTACCGCAGGCGTAGGCCCGGGCTCCATTGTGTATGTAGCTGGTGCAGGGCCTGTAGGACTGGCCTGCGCAGCATCCTGCCATTTGTTAGGCGCAGCAGTAGTGATAGTGGGTGATATGATCCCCGAAAGATTGCAGCAGGCTAAAAGCTTTGGCTGTGAAACAGTGGACCTGCGCAGCGATACACCTTTGCCGGACCAGATCGCAGCCATCATTGGCACACCGGAAGTTGATGCAGCAATAGATTGTGTAGGTTTTGAAGCAAGGGGCCATGGCAGCCACTCGCATTCAGAGCAACCGGCCACGGTGTTAAATGCCGCTATGCAAATTACCCGCGCCGGTGGCGCCATCGGTATTCCTGGTTTATATGTAACAGAAGATCCGGGTGCTAAGGAAGATGCTGCCAAACATGGCAACCTGAGCCTGCGCCTGGGATTAGGCTGGGCCAAATCATTATCATTTGCTACCGGCCAGTGCCCGGTAATGAAATACCACCGGCAGCTGATGAACGCCATTTTGTATGATAAGATAAAGATCGCCAAAGCCGTAAATGTAGAAGTGATAAGGCTGGATGATGCGCCACGTGGTTATAGTGATTTTGACAAGGGCGCCGCTAAAAAGTTTGTGCTGGACCCCAGTGGCCTCATCAAAAATTAAACCGTTAACGAACCGTGAACATAACCATAACCTGCCGGGGCTGGCCGGAAAGAATGTAAAATCATAAATGTAAAATTTAAAACCGACGAAGGAGGTTCATAGAGACCATTGAAAAGACTTTATGAGTTGAAATTTTACATTTTACATTCTTTTTGACCAGTGCCGGTAGTACCTTATTTATTTGTAATCTAATATCGTAATCATGAACCTCACCTTAGCACAAGCCGAAGCGGCTGTAAAAGCGGCTAAAGAAAAAGCTGCTGCCTTAAACACTTTAATGAACATTGCGGTAGTAGATGCCGGCGCCAACCTCATTGCATTTGTACATATGGATGGCGCCTGGCTGGGCTCCATTGACATATCCATGCGCAAAGCCCGCACGGCCCGTTTCTTTAATATGAACACGGGCGATATTGGCCAGCTGTCACAACCCGGTGGCTCCCTGTATAACATCGAGCATTCCAATGGCGGGTTGATCACTTTTCCCGGCGGCATTCCGGTTAAAGACAGCAATGGTACGGTGATAGGCGCTATCGGCGTTTCCGGCAGCACGGTAGAGAATGATCATGCCGTTGCAGAAGCAGGCTTAAAGGCAATAAGCTGATCTGTACGGACGTTAGTTAATGCAGCAGAACAGCTTATTGTTTTGCTGCATTAATATTTTTATATGAGACCCCTTATTGCCTGTTGCTTACTATTGCTTACCCTCAGTGCCGATCATGCGCCTGCCGGTAATGCTTACTACGATTTTCCGGAAACGATCATCGCACATAACCAGCACAATATAGAAGACGGTACCTTAAGCCAGCTGTTAGCCATTTGCGGTTATTACCGGGAGAGCATGCAGTATGAGGATAGTGCAGGCGCAGTAAAGCTTTCATTAGCCGGCTACAAAATAACCGCTGCAAAACCCGAGATCATTAAAGAAGCGGAGAAATACCGTTTTTTACTGATCAACGAAGCGCATAACAGGCCCCAGCACCGCTTGTTCACTAAATCTTTATTAAAGGAGCTGTATGCAAAAGGGTACCGCGTATTTATGGCAGAAGGGATCTGGCAGGGCAATACCCTGGCCGCAAAAGGTTACCCGGTGTCAACAGACGGCCGCCTGATCAATGAACCTAATTATGCATCCCTGCTGAGATATGCGCGGAAACTGGGTTATAAGATCTATGCCTATGAGTATGAACCTCCAAAACAAACCTGGGATGATAGTATTAAGCTGGATCAATACGGCTCCATGAAATACCTCAGCTATGATCCAAAGGATTCCATGAGTGTGATACGTAATGAAAAAGGAGAAATAACCTGGCTGCATTATACATCGGTAAGGGAGAAGCAGCAGGCTGCCAATATTGTAAAGGTCGTGAAGCAGAACCCCGGTGCCCGCTTTGTTATTCATGTAGGATACGCCCATTTGCTGGAATGCTGCTCCATGATGACCAGCCAGCTGAGAACATTACTGAACCAGGAAGAGGTGCTTACCATTAACCAGACTAATCTCAATGAACGGCGAACCATCCTGGATACCACTACTGGCAATATTATTAGCCGCCCGTTCTTTTACCTGCTGAAATATAATGATCAGCATAAGTTTTACCGGAATGCGGAAAGCGGCGCAGTAGATCTGAATGTTTTTAATGCACAGCTGAAGGATTCACTGAACCGGCCGGGTTATTTATGGCTGGATGTGGAAAAGCGTTTCCCTTATTACATTCCGGCTAACCAGTTAAAAGAAGGCCCTTGCATTTACAGCGCATATGATGCTGCAGAATATGCAGCAGAAGGCCATAATACCATTGCTAAAGATGTTATTTATGTGAAGGATGTAAATGCTGCGCCGCCTTTATTGTTATACAAAGGCAATTATACCATTGTAAAGAAAACGCAGGATGGCCGTTATAGCGGCTTTACTGCCAATATCCCATAATGGCTACCGGGGCCTGTTTCCTGTTCTTAGTACAAACGGTGTTGCGCCTGCAGGAAGGCCTGCATTCAGTAGTCCCAGCAACCTTGTGAGGTGCCGCGTATGTACGTTGGTAGAGTGGTGAGAATTACCCATAATAGTATCTGTACGGTTGGCTGTTACTGCAGCTGCGCTATTCAGCGCCGGTGCGGCCTGCGGAGTGCCGGTCATGCCTTCCATGCTGGAAAGGGATTGGTCCTGTGCGCTCATGGTTGGAAAAGCGGCCGCTATTTCTGCATTGCTGCCCGGCAGCTGGTATTCATCCGATGCGCCGATGATGTGCCCGAATTCGTGTGCTACCGTGCCATCGGGCACATTCAGGAACCAGCACGTTTGTTCGGAACGGCCGGGGCTTAGGCTGGGATCGCACCGCAGGGTATTGTTCGTCATTACACGGATGGAAACTGCATCCGGATCAGGTTCGGAGAGGAACAGCGGTACAAATACTACATTAAACGTTTGCGCACCGTTACTGATATGGAAATGGCCATTCCATACGCTGGTGATCGCATTCATCCAGCGTGTGTATACACCGGCATTAGCGCCCAGGAAATAAAAACCACTGCAGCCGGCAGCGCCTGCGGTGGGGCAATGTGCCGTATCATTCCCGTCCACAAACCGCATACGTACTATTACCCGCAGCTCTGTGCCGGAAATGTAGCTGTTGGCGGAGATACTTCCCGTAAACCTTTGCATGGCATAATTACCACCACCGGTTGGCTGCTCATAATGCGCTTCCTGGTAGGTAGTGTTATGCCGCTGGCTGATGTTGGCATCATCCCGGTGATCTATCATACGAAGCAGCTCGTTCTGTAAGGGATCGCCGCTGAATTCTACGGTCACTACCTCGCGCAGCATGGTGAAATAAATATCGCGGTCATAATCAGGCGCGCTCTGTAATACTACAATGCTCAGCATATCTGCCAGCAGGCGTGCATCATGGTTAGATACGGCCAGGGATAAACGCAGATGCGGCTCCGGGGTATGATTATGGAACTGGAGAATGGTATACACCGTCCATAAAGTACGGCCACGGAAGTACCGGCGTATGGTGCCAAAGAATACCGTATCACGGATCAGCAGGTCGGCTTCATCCGGTGTAACGTTGCGTAAGCGGTTCAGGAAGGTAATACCATCTGCCCGTGCACCGGTTAAAGGTTCCAGCACACGCTCGCGAACAATGCGCGTTCTTTCCAGCCTGGCCTGGTTATCTGCGCTGATAACGCTTTCGATCATCCGCATAAATTCATCATGCGGGGTGGCGGGCGTGGGTGGCGGTGGAATTTCCTGTTTTTGAATAAAGGGTGTTACCGGTTTGCGCTGCACTTTTTCCTCCTCCTCACAATGCGCGCATTTACGTTGAATGAAGGAGGGTTCCGGCATACGCATAACGGTATCGGCTATATTATCTGCTTCCTTTTCCAAAGGATCATCTACTGCGCCTACATTTAGCCGGCATTGTATGGGCAGCCGTTGCAGCGGCTCCAAAGCACTATCGGCAGTAAACGGCTGTGTAAGCATTGCCGGTGCTTCTGCGGCCGGCGCCTGTTGTGGCTGAGGTGTTAGGGAACTGTGTGTTGCCATTGTAAATGAGCTGTTAAAGCATTATCAGAAAACAGGCGTGCTGTTCACATTAAACATAAACTCCCGCCAGTGCCCGCGGATAAAGCTGAACTGCGGCTGCATGGCCCATAATGAACACAGGCTGCTTTCTATTTCCGTTTGATGGCCGCTGGCAAATTCCAGCAGCGCCTGTGATATGGGATAGTAAGACCAGTGCCAGCGTTCTTCTATATAACCGTTGCGTAAGAAGGCAGAGCCCATGGTAAATGATTGCAGAAAACCGTAGGTTGATGCGTTGCGTTGCAGCCAGCTGTATTCATCCGTAAAGCTGCCGGTGCCTTCCCATTCTGCGGGGTTCATACCGGGATCAATAATATCAAAATCGGTACCCCAGTGGTGGCGCGAGATACCGGGTGCAGAAGAGGCCTGTAATATTTCCTGCTGCCGCTCATCTGCCGTTAAAGCCCGTGCGCCCGCAGGCATGGGCGTTGTGGTGCCGGGTGCATCTTTACCCCAGGCTACACGGTGCCTTGGATTCCGCGTATCCCAGCGTGTTTCTGCAGGTAATATCAGTGTGCCGCAAACTGTGCGCGCATGATCGGTAATGCGGTCGAAAGGTGTTCTGCGGGTAAAGTTGAACTTACTGTTCCAGATGTCCTGCTGCTGATTGAAATCTCTGCGGGGCGATTCTATTGTGGCGCCGCCGCGTGGTAATGTAATGCCGGA
>Ga0102590_1003069_pt1 | contig 17736 bp, 18 predicted proteins | sample AraplaMF_Col_mMF_FD_76859 | JGI IMG/M metagenome (GOLD analysis project Ga0102590, IMG submission 76859) | Arabidopsis root microbial communities from the University of North Carolina, USA - plate scrape MF_Col_mMF | ecosystem: Host-associated > Plants > Roots > Endosphere | place: USA...
GGTCTACAGGGAACAACACGAGGTTATGCAATGAGTGACATTGGCGAGCGGGTTAAGAAGATCGTGGTCGAACACCTTGGTGTTGAGCCCGAGAAGGTTGTCGACGCTGCGAGCTTCATCGACGACCTCGGCGCCGACAGTCTGGACACCGTCGAACTGGTGATGGCGTTCGAAGAAGAATTCGGTTGCGAGATTCCGGACGACGCCGCGGAAACGATTCTCACCGTCGGCGACGCCACGAAGTTTCTCGAGAAGAACGCGAAGAGCTAAGGCTCTTCATTTTTCGCGGGGACAACATTGAACCGGACGGGCCGCTGACTGGCGGTCAGCCGGTTTCTTGTTATTGGCCGTGAATCTTTCGATGCGGAGTTTTCGGATATGAGGCGGGTCGTCGTCACTGGTCTCGGCATGGTGTCGCCACTCGGCTGCGGTGTCGAGCCGACCTGGAAGCGCATCCTCAACGGTGAGAGCGGTGCGCGCCCGATCGAGAGCTTCGATGTCTCCGATCTGCAGACCAAATACGCCTGCACCGTCGTCCGCGGCGACGGCAGCAACGACACGTTCAATCCCGACAAGTGGATGGAGCCGAAGGACCAGCGCAAGGTCGACGACTTCATCATCTTCGGCATGGCCGCGGCCGGCCAGGCGCTCGACGATGCCAACTGGCATCCCGAGACCGAAGAGGACAAATGCGCGACCGGCACCATGATCGGGTCCGGCATCGGCGGCCTCAACGGCATCGCCGACACCGCGATCCTGCTCAAGGAGCGCGGACCGCGCCGGGTTTCGCCGTTCTTCATTCCGGGCCGCCTGATCAATCTCGCCTCCGGTTACGTCTCGATCGCTCACGGGCTGAAGGGGCCGAACCATTCGGTCGTCACGGCCTGCTCGACCGGCGCGCATGCGGTCGGCGACGCCGCCCGCCTGATCGCGCTCGGCGATGCCGACGTCATGGTCGCGGGCGGTGCTGAATCGCCGATCAGCCGCATCGGCATTGCCGGCTTCAACGCCGCGCGTGCACTTTCGACCGGCTTCAACGACACGCCCGAGAAGGCCTCGCGTCCCTACGACAAGGACCGCGACGGTTTTGTCATGGGCGAGGGCGCCGGCGTCCTGGTGCTCGAGGAGCTCGAGCACGCGCAGCGCCGCGGCGCGAAGATCTACGCCGAGGTGATCGGCTACGGCCTGTCGGGTGACGCCTATCACATTACGTCGCCGTCGCCCGATGGCGATGGCGGTTTCCGCAGCATGTCGGCGGCGCTGAAGCGCGCCGGCCTGACGCCGTCCGATCTCGACTACATCAACGCGCACGGCACCTCGACGCCGCTCGGCGACGAGATCGAGCTCGGCGCCGTGGAACGCCTGCTCGGCAACGCCGCCTCCAAGGTCGCGATGTCCTCGACCAAATCGTCGACCGGCCATCTCCTTGGTGCGGCCGGTGCGATCGAGGCGATCTTCGCCATCCTCGCGATTCGCGATAATGTCGTGCCGCCGACCATCAACCTGGATAACCCGTCGGTCGAGACTGCGATCGATCTCGTGCCGCACAAGGCGAAGAAGCGTGAGGTCAACGTCGCCTTGTCGAACTCTTTTGGTTTTGGCGGCACCAATGCGTCGGTGATCGTCCGGCGTTTGGCCAGTTAGTTTGCGTTTGAGACGAATCCACCGTTTTGCCGTATTCGGCGATAGTCATAGAAGTGGGCGCGTGCATTTGGCGTGGCAAGCGATTGTCAGGCCGCGATTGAACCGGCAGGATTCAGGTTGCTTCGATGAGTGAAAGGCCGCCCATTTCGCCCCGGAGCCCGCGGGCAGCGCTCGAGCCCGAGCAGGTTCCGCCGCCGCCGAAGCGATCGGAACGCGCGCGCAATCCCTTCGTGGTCGTCGGCAATGCCATCATCACCCTGCTGCTGATCGCCATGCTCGGCGCGGGCGGCGTGTATTATTACGGCCGGCAGGTGCTGGAAGCGCCGGGACCGCTCAAGGAAGACAAGATCGTCAACATCCCGCAGCGCGCCGGCAAACGCGACATCGCCGAGACGCTGAACAAGGAGGGCGTCACCGACGTCAATCCGTGGGTGTTCATCGCCAGCGTCGCGGCGCTGAAGGCGAGCTCGGACCTGAAGCCGGGTGAATACGCCTTCCAGAAGAATGCCTCCTTGCGCGACGTCATCGCCACCATCGTCGAGGGCAAGGTGGTGCAGCACGCCGTGACGATTCCGGAAGGCCTGACCTCCGAGCAGATCGTGGCGCGGCTGTCCGACAACGACATCTTCACCGGCAGCGTACGCGAGCTGCCCCGCGAGGGCACGCTGCTGCCCGAGACCTACAAATTCCCGCGCGGCACCACGCGCGAGCAGGTGATCCAGCGCATGCAGCAGGCGCACAAGCGCGTGCTGGCGGAGATCTGGGAACGCCGCAACCAGGACATTCCCGTCAAGTCTCCGGAGCAGCTGGTGACGCTGGCGTCGATCGTCGAAAAGGAGACGGGCAAGCCGGACGAGCGCAGCCGCGTCGCCGCCGTGTTCGTCAACCGCCTCAAGCAGCGGATCAAGCTGCAGTCCGATCCGACGATCATCTACGGCCTCGTCGGCGGCAAGGGCACGCTCGGCCGTCCGATCAAGCGCAGCGAGATCACGCAGCCTTCGCCCTACAACACCTATGTGATCGAGGGCCTGCCGCCGGGCCCGATCTCCAACCCCGGCCGCGCCTCGCTGGAGGCCGCCGCCAACCCCGCCCGCACCCGCGACCTCTATTTCGTCGCCGACGGCACCGGTGGGCACGCCTTCACCGAAACCTACGACGCGCACCAGAAGAACGTCGCCAAGCTGCGCGCGATGGAAAAGCAGATCCAGAACGACACGGTCGAGCCGGCCGAGGACGCGCCGCCGCCGGCCGCCGCAGCGCCCGGCGCCGCCGATACGCCGACCGCGACCACGCCGGCCCGCCCGAACCAGCAGAAAAAGCCGCCGGCGACGCGCCCGGTCAATCCCGCAGGTCCGCCGCCGGCCCGGCAGGGCGCGGTGCAGTCGTCGCCGCCGGTGGTCCAGCGCTAGCGCAGCGCAGACCTGCCTACGGGACTTTGCGGATTCCACTTTCCGGCAAAATAGTCTTAAGATTCGCGTGGCTTGATGCCTCGCGAATCCTTTCGTTCCTGGAGAATCTGACCTGATGGCGCTGTCGTCCATGACCGGCTTTGCTCGAAGCCACGGCGCGAGCGGGCCGTATACGTTCGAATGGGAATTGAAGTCGGTCAACGCCAAGGGCTTCGATCTCAGGGTGCGGCTGCCGCAGGGCTTCGACGAGCTCGAGGCCCACGCCAAGAAACGCGCCGGCGAGCTGCTGTCGCGCGGCACCGTCTACGCCAATCTCAACGTCAAGCGCGCCAATGCGGCCGCCACCGTCCGCGTCAACGAGGACGTGCTCAACGCGGTGCTCAAGGCCGCCGCCGTGATTGCGGGCAAGGTCGATGCGGTTGCGCCGAGCATCGACGGCCTGCTCGCCATCAAGGGTGTCGTCGAGGTTGCCGAGCCCGAGGGCGACGAGGAGGAGGACAAGGCCGCCCGTGCCGCTGCAGCCGAGGCCTTCGACAAGGCGCTCGACGAGCTGGTCGCGATGCGCAAGCGCGAGGGGACCTCGCTCGGGCAGATCCTGACCCAGCGGGTCGACGAGATCGAGCAGCTTGCGAAAAAGGCGGAAAGCTCGCCCGGCCGCAAGCCGGAGGCGATCAAGGCGAGGCTCGCCGAGCAGATTGCCGCGCTGCTCGACACCTCCGACCGTTTCGATTCCGACCGCCTGATGCAGGAGGCGATCCTGATTGCCACCAAGGCCGACATCCGCGAGGAGCTCGACCGCATCGCCTCGCACGTCGCGCACGCGCGCGAGCTGATCGGCAAGGGCGGCCCGATCGGGCGCAAGCTCGATTTCCTGGCGCAGGAGTTTCACCGCGAGGTCAACACCTGCTGCTCCAAGTCGAACGACATCGAGCTGACCAATACGGGACTCGCCATGAAAAACGTGGTCGAGCAGTTCCGCGAACAGGTCCAGAATCTGGAGTGATCGATGACGACGGGCGGTCACGCAACTGACGGTGTCGAGCGGCGCGGCTTGATGTTCGTGCTGTCCTCGCCCTCGGGCGCAGGAAAGACGACGCTGTCGCGGATGCTGCTCGAGCGAGAGCCCGGCCTGAAGATGTCGGTGTCGGCGACCACGCGCCAGATGCGGCCGGGAGAGGTCGAGGGGCGCGACTATTTCTTCGTCGAGAAACGCAAATTCGAGTCGATGGTGGAGCAGGGCGAACTGCTCGAATGGGCCACCGTGTTTGACAATCTCTACGGGACGCCGCGTGCTCCGGTCGAGGCGGCGCTATCGGCCGGCCAGGACGTGCTTTTCGACATCGACTGGCAGGGCACGCAGCAACTGCACCAGAAAGCGAGCGTCGACGTGGTTCGCGTCTTCATCCTGCCGCCGTCAGCCGGCGATCTCGAGAAGCGGCTGCATTCGCGCGCGCAGGATTCCGACGAGGTGATCCGCAAGCGCATGAGCCGGGCGAGCCACGAGATGAGCCACTGGGCCGAGTACGACTACATCGTCATCAACCACAATGTCGATGACGCCTACGCCGAGGTGCAGTCGATCCTGAAGGCCGAGCGCCTCAAGCGCGAGCGGCGGACTGGCCTCGTCGGCTTCGTGCGAGGTCTGCAAGCTCAGCTTCAGGGCTAGGCTGCGCCAGTCGCGGGCCTTCCTGCGCCAGCCGTTCCAGCATCGCCGTGATGACGTCGATGTCGACGGCGTCCTCGACGCGCGCAGCCAGCTCTTCATGCTTTTCAGCGTTGTCGTTGCCGGCATCGTTGGCCGCGAGCCGCGGAGCGGATGCCTCGATCTCGAACTCGCCGTTGAAGATGTCGGCCTCGTCGAGGTCTGCGATCTCGTTGAGGTCTGCGATCTCGTCGCGCGTCGGACGGGACTGTGCCGCGATCCGGCCGATCTCGCTGGTGAAGGCGGCGAGCTGCGGGGCTTGCGGACGCGGCGGCTGCGGACGGATGGCGTCGAAGTCGATCGGCTGCGGCTGCTGCCTGCGCGGCGTGTCCGGCGTCGCAGCGTGCCACGGCGCGCGGTCCTGGTTATGGGGCTCACGGTCGTCCCAGTTCACGTGACGATGGTCGTTCGCTCTAACGCGACCGCGCGCGCCGGCGAGGCGGTAGATGATGCTGGCGAGGAGGCCGGCGAGCGTCAGCGCGCCGCCGACGACGAGCAGGAGCGTCTGGAGCGAGCCGGTCGGCTTGTCGGCGGGAACTTCAGCCGCGGCGAGTGCGACCGGCGCCTGCGACTTCGCCGGCTTGGCGCCCGGCTGCGGCGCCGCTGCGGCGGGCGCGGGCGCTGCTTGCGGCGCGGGCGAAGCGGTCGCCGTCGAGGCATCGGGCCAGGACGTAGCGGCAGCAGGCTGCGGGCTGGCATCGGCAACGGTGATCGTCGGCCGTTGCGCGGCCGGGGCGGGCGCGGTCATGGCAGCTGCGGTGCCGGACTGCGGCGCGAGGTATTCGGCGTGCGCATTCTGCACGGAGGGCGGCGCGGATGCGTCGGCATTCTGCGCATCGGTGGGTGCCTGCGCGGTCTGCGTGACCTTGCCGCCTTCGGCACGCAGATACCAGCATTGCCGCTTGCTGGCGCGATCGAGCCGATAATACCAGTGCTGCCCTTGCGGGGCGGCGCCCTTCGGCGAGGCCAGGCAATCGCTCGCCGCGGCGCTGGCGCTCGCTGCGGCGCTGGCGCTCGCTGCGGCGCTGGCGCTCGCTGCGGCGCTGGGTGCGCTCGGCGCGTTCTGCGATATGGCGGCGAGTGGTGCGCCGGCAATGATGCTGCCAACAAGCGCAGATACGAATTTCGCGGTTCGGTTGCCCATCCTGGTCTCCCGGTTACGCACAACGCAACTCTCAACCAGCCCTTTCTCGTCAAAGACTTGGGTGGCAATGAGCCGCAAATCCGGAGAGGATGTGGCTTGAATTGGGCCTGCGGCGCGTTCGTTCCGCCGCGCTATCGGGCTTTTTCGCCTCCTATTGCTTGACCGAGGTCCAGGTTCCACCACAGCCATCGGAGCGGCGGAACGTTCCGGAACCGCTGCGGGTTCCGAGGCGGCCGGCACCGGTATAGGTGATGCCGCCCTCGCCACGGCCGAACGTGCGCACCGATCCGTTCGCGCTGACGGTCCCCGTCACGCCTTCGGCGATCACGCGGCCCGAGGTGACCACAGTGGCGCCGGTGGTCGTGCCGCCGCAGCCGATGCTGGTGACCACCCAGGCACCGTCGAAACCACCGCCGCCGCCACCACCGCCGCCGCTTCGCCGCGGCGCCGAGCGCTCCTCCGCGGCCGGCTTGCTCCGGCGCGCCGATGGCGCCGGCTCCGCCGAACGGCCCGACGAAGAATCCTGGCGCGAGCCGGACAGCGACTTCTCGTCGTTGCCGATCGAGCCGCCGGCGCTGCCGGACTGCGCGACGGCTGGCGATGCGGTGAGGGCGATGTTCAGGAGAAACGCGAGGGCAATCGCGCGAGCGGGATTGGACATGGGCAAAAATCCGAAAATGAAAATGGGTATCAGCGGCCGGAGCCGTCGGCACAGACGGCTCCGATAATGCGGCAAGCTTTGCCAGCCTTGCCGCATTCGTCAAGCGCGGCGTCCCTGGCGCGCTGCACGCCCTCACGCTGGACCAGCGACCAGGATTTGTCCGAGATTGCGAAGGCGCCGCAACTCTTGCCGTAGAAGGACAGCTCGATCGGGCACTTGGCGCCGCCGCAATTGCCGCGCGCATCGGCCACCGCCGCGCGCCGCGAGGCGTGGTTCCACGACATGCCCCATTTGCTGCCGTCCGGCCCGTAGACGATCGAGCCCCATGGCTTCAGATCCTCCATCTTGCGCATCCGCAGCAGCAGACCCTCGGTCGCTTCTCCCGTCGGCGCCATGGCGATGCGCTGCTGCAGCTTGGTGATCGCGCGGGTGAGGCCGTCGGGCGTGTCAGGATCGAAATTGAGCTCGTACAGTCGCTCGCTCAGCTCGCTGAGCAGCGCGGCATCGCGCAGCGGCACGCGGTCGGGATCGGCGCGCAGGCGATCCGCGGGCAGGGGATCGGGCTGCATCGCCGCGACCTGCGGCGGCGCCGTTTGCGTCGGCGGCACGAAATAGAACGTGCCGTCGATCGGCGAGGACGACACCCAGGGCTGCTGCGCGCCTGCGGTGGCGCGCTTCACGGCGAGGCCGACCTGGTTGAAGGTCTGGAACACGTCGAGGCCGGCGACCCGGATCGTCGTCGCCAGTGCCTTGGTGTAGGGGCTGTGGCCGTCGCTGCCGTCCTGGGCAACGTTGCCGGGCTGCGTCGCGTAGGAGATCAGCGTGCCCTCGGGCGCGCGCATCTGCGCGAGGCCGCCATCGGAGGATCGCAGGCCCCGCGAGCCGAAGGGGTTGTTGCGGCAGGCATCGAGGATCACGAGGTTGAGCCGCGTGCCGGATCCCTGCATCTGGCGCAGCACGAGGTTGACGTCGGTCATCTGGAAGTCAACGTCGGCCTCGCGCGTCGGATTGGCGCCGACAGGCACCAGATAGTTGGAGCCCGCGACCTGCACGCCGTGGCCGGCATAGTAGAACAGCGCGACGTCGGCGCCCTGCACCTGCCGCCCAAAACTCTGCACCGCGACGTCCATCGCGGCCTTGTCGAGATCGAGCTGCGCCTTGCCGCCAACCAGCGTAAAGCCGAGCAGCCCAAGCGTCTCCGCCATCAGGCTGGCGTCCCTGGACGGGTTGTCCAGCGGCGTGATGTTCTTGTAGGCGGAGTTGCCGACCACCAGCGCGATGCGCTTCTCGGCCGATGCAGGTCCTGCGACGACGAGCGTGGCGGCAACCAGTGCTGCCAGCCTCACGACGCGATTGAAAATTCTCGCGCGCATCAAAATTCCTCAAAGCAATGGCGTCAGTCTAACAGTCCGGCGCCCGGGCGAAAAGCGGTGCGACAGAAGGCGCCAGCGCAAGGGGCTGGAGCGCATGCTGGAAATCCCGTCATCCTGAGGTGCGAGCCATGGGTCGCAACGCGACGCGTGGGGAGCCTCGAAGGATGAAGGGCCGAGCACCCAGCCGGGCCGTCGCCCTTCGAGACCTCCGCTGCGCTCTGGCACCTCAGGGTGACGGTGAGGCAGAGGGCGTTCAATCCAAATTGCGACCATGAGCTCGCGTTCCCGCGGCGCGTTTCGCCCGAGGCTTGCTGTCGCTCGCCGCCCAATGGATGCCAAAGGGCGCAGGGAAGGCCGGGCGCCGGCGGCACCCGCAGATCCGTGCGCTTGCGAAGAATGCACACGGGGTGGATCACAGGTGTTGCCGATCGCTTGGCCTTCCCTGCGCGGATGGTTTTAACGGTGTCCTTCGTGCTCTCCCCGGGGAGCGATGCACTATTGCCCCCGTCGCCTTGCAGATCACTGATGCGCGCACCCGGTCGGGCCGCCGCATCACCGCTAAGACTTGACGCACAGACCCCGGGCGTCAGGACCACACGACTTCTCCGTCCGCGGACGGTTTTGCCGGATCATCAGGGGCTTGCGTGTGCTCGCCCATGACGACCAACCCAACCGCTGTGACCGCGCCGTGTCGTACCGCGTCGCGTGAGGACTCACGGTTTCCCGCCCTGTCTCACGCCAATCGCGCCGGCGCTGCCGCGTCCACCGCAAGCCCGGCCCGCATCTCGTGACGGTCGCGAACGCCCCTTTGGCAGGGCCGGGTTGGGCGGTGTATGCCACAAATCCGAAATTCGGGAAAGTGGAATATTTTTGAGTGAGGGGATTGACGAGTGTTTTGCCCGACGGGGCGCCCGGCATGGACCGCTCGCAATGACGAGGCGAGAGCCGCAGATACATATCTTTCACCGTCATCCCGAGGTGGCCGCTCCTTCAGCGGCCCTCGAAGGGCGACGGCCCGTTGCATCGTTGCGAAAGCCTACTTCCTCACGCGCGCCAGCATCAGCGCCAAGAGCCCCACCACGGCACTGGTAGATCCCACGATGACATAGGATTGCGCGAACACGCCGGTCTGCACAAAGACCTGGGCCGCGATGGCGAAGCAGAAGGCGGCAAGAGCCAAGCAGGCGCAGCCGACGATGATCGCGAGATAGCGCAGCGCGGTTGCGATCGGCCTTGCGGGGAGTGCGGGATCGCTCATGCGAATGAGAACAGAGCTGCCGGCCGCTCGTTCCGGTTTCTGCGCAGGCGGAGAAACATCAATCGCGGGCGCAGCAATCGAGCAACGCTCGCCAGATGCGCTGGATTTCGACTGTCCTTTCGAACTCCAGCACGTGGTTCGCGCTCATTTCCGACGCTGTTACCTCCCGGCGCGGTTCGCGCGGCGCGATCCAGCGCTCGGAAATGGGATCGTACCACTTGCCTGGACTGATCAACTCGTTTCTCCTCGTTTCAATCCCCCTTGTGTGATCGATTCTTCCGTCCGCTGTTGTCGTGGGCCAACGCGCAGGAGGCGCGCGACGTTCCAACGTCGCGCACAAGACTGAATCTGCGAGGAAAATCCGGGCGCTAGCGCTTCGGCGCGTCGCTCTCATCGGACGCGGGGGCGCCGTCGGGCTGACGTTTCTCGCGCGTGCCGATGTCCTGGGAAGGCTGCTGCGCTCGTTCGTCGCTGCCGGCTTCAGGCGGCTGACCGGATTTGCGGTACTTCGCGATCAGACGCTTGATGTCGTCGAACGCTTCGAGCAGCGGCGGCGTCAGCGAGAACAGCGCGCCCATTGCAATGGCGATGATGGTGTGGCGAAGCGAGATCTTGTCGTCTTCGGCGAATGGGCGGCCGGTGCGCTCAATGGCCGCCGGCGCAAGGCCGGCCGAAGCGCGCGGATGGTCCGGCTTCCGCGGCTTGCGCGGCGGCATCATGACGACAACGAAGAGCACGTTGATCAGCAGCCAGATGCCGAGAACAATGAAAAAAGTTCGCATTCCAAAACCACGAAATAAATCGCCGCCGGTTCAAACCGGCATTGAACGGCCATTCGCAGGTCGATGCAAGATTTTCCCGGTGGTGAGCGCCCGCCGGGAGACGCGCGACGAAATCGCTATCGGAATTCGGCAGAGCCAGGGACGCCGGATCGCTCGCGTCGTCCGGCGGCAAAGCCGGCCGGCGAAAGCCTCAGCGAAACCGCCGCGTCACCATGGCCAGCACGAACACGGGCTCGCTGTCCTCGTAGACGCCCAGCGTCCAGCTGTCGCCGGGGCGGAGCGCGTGCTCGACGTCGCGGGAGAGCCGCACCGCTTCGCGCCAGGCGGCCTCGTCACCGGCAAGGATCTCGCCGGTCGTGTCGGTGTGTGGCTTGTGGCCTTCGAAATGGAAAAAGTACCGCGGCATGTCGGGCAATGCGGCGTGCGCAAGAATGTTCCGCCGGCGCAGCGCACGCGGCTCGAGCTTATCCGTCGGCCGGCCCGCCCAGCGCTTCGCCAAAATGCTTCCTGATGGAGTCGTTGCAGGAGCAGGATCTGGCCTCGAGCGCCGGTGTGTCCAGGATCAGGATCGCGCCGCGGCGGGTGGCAAGGATGCGCCTTGCCTTGAACATCTGGATGACGCGGCTGGCGTAGCTGCGCGAGACACCGAGCATGCTGGCGAGCTGCTCGTGGGTGAGGGGAATCTCGACCTCGCCGATATGCTCGTGCGCGGAGAGAATCCATTTGGCCGCGCGCTGCTCGATGGAATGCGCGGCGTTGCAGGCCGCGGTCTGCAGCAGCTGTGCGAACTGGCAGTCGGCGTAGCGCGACACGACCTCCTGCAGCGTCGGCGACCTCTGCTGCGCCTGCTCGAGCGCGCGCAGCGGCAGACGGATAAGCGTGCCGCCGAGCTTGACGACGATGCGCGAATAGGCCGGCGACGGCCTGCGGCCGGCGGCAATGCCCACGGCACCTTCGCGGCCCACCAGCAGGCTCTCGACCTCGCGGTCGTCCTCGACCGGCACGGCGAACGACACCAGTGCCGGGCCGGAGGGGAAATGAACGGCCGTCACCTCGTCGCCGGCATGATGCAGGATGTGCCCCGCCGCGAGGTCGACCGGCTGGAGATGCGGTGCGAGCAATTCGAAATCGGTGGCGTTGAGCTGCTGGAGAAGATCGTTCAGGGGCCGACCGGTCACATCGTTTTCTCTTGTCGCTTGGTCTTTGCCGGGAATCGGCGCCAGGCGAGACCCTACGTTTCCGCAGCGGAACCGACGGTTCCAAAGTGCACACAAGGAATTGCGGGGCGTCGAAAAGTCGGCAGGGCGGGCGCGCCGGGCTCTGTTCAGGAGTGAACACAAGAGGCGGGGGATCGGCGTAACGTCCGCCTTGCGGAAGCGCGGACCCCGTGCGCTCCGCCCGACGACCGCCGGCCCATATTATCGAGAACGCCGCAGGGCCGGCGGGTCCGAGGGCTTCGCCGGCTTATCCGAAGCGGGCATCCCGCGATGGGCGGCTCGTCGCGGCATGCGCGCGCCAGGCGTCGATCGCCCGGTTCGCGAGCATCAACTGGCGACGTTCGCCGTTCCTGAGCTGAGCTTCGATGGCGTCGAGAAGGAAGTTCGCAGTCTTGTCGGGATCGCCGAGCTCGCCGCCCTGCTCAAGGCAGCTCCAGGCGATGAAGAAGGCGCTCTCGACGGTGCAACGTATCGACATGCGCTGCCAACGCAGTGGCAGCCTCCGGCGTTCCGTGCCGGTTTGCGCGATCAAACGAACGCCGGCGGGACCTTGCGGTCCCGCCGCGTGCCGAGCGACTTCTCGCCTATCAGTTCTTGAGGACGATGCGGCCGACGACCTTGCCGGCGCGCAGCTCGTCGATCCATTTCTGCACGTCGCCCATCGGCTCTTCGCGCATCGGCGTCGGCTTGATCTTGCCGGCGCGGGCGAGCGCCATCAGCTCGTGAGCCTCCGCGAGCGTGCCGACCATGAAGCCCTCGACGGTCAGACGCTTGTAGACCCACTGCACCATCGGCAGCGTGAACTGGCCGCCCATCAGGCCGGAGACCACGACCTTGCCGCCGCGCGCGGCAACGGCGACCGCAAAGGCCATCGACTTCTCGTTGCCGGCGAAGTCGACGACCTCGTCGAAGCCGCCGTCGGTTTCCTTCAGGATGCGGCGGATCACTTCCGGCTCGGACGGATCGTAGGCGGCGGACGCGCCGTTCTTCAGCGCGGTCTCGCGCGCGGCCGGCGAAAGATCCGCGACCGTGATCGGCTGCTTGAACATCGCTTGCGCGAACGACAGGCCCATCATGCCGACGCCGCCGAGACCGACCAGCAGCAGATTGCGCTGGCGCGGACGGTCGACCAGGCGCTTGAGCGCGCCATAGGCGGTGACGCCGGAGCACATCAGCGTCGCGGCCTGATTGACGGGCAGGGGATCGTAGTCGAGCAAATATTTGGCGTCGGGCACCAGCACGTGGGTGGCGAAGCCGCCGTCGATGGAGACGCCGAGGAAGCGCTGCTTGGCGCAGAGGTTCTCGTCGCCGTTCTTGCAATCGCGGCACTGGCCGCAGCCGATCCAGGGAAACACCGCCTTCTTCGTGCCGACGAGGCTCGCCGGCACGTCGGAGCCGACCTCGTCGACGACGCCGGCGATCTCGTGGCCGAGCGTGAAGGGCAGCGTCATGCCGCGCGTGGTGTCGAGCTTCTTGCCGCCGCCGAGATCGGCATAGCCGTCCTGGATGTGCAGGTCGGAATGGCAGAGGCCGCAGCGCTCGATGCGGACGAGGACTTCGCGGCCCTGCGGCTTGGGCGTGTCGACGATGGTCTCGCACAGCGGCGCATCGAACTTGACCAGGGACTGCCGACGCATCAACGCCATATTCCTTCCTCCGAAATTCTTGTTACTCAGCTTGCTTGCGTATATCCGCCAATTCACGCGCCATGGCAACAAAGCCGGAAATGGGGATCGTCTCCGCGCGCCGCGTCGCATCGACGCCGGCGGCCGCGGCAAGTCGCGCGGGATCGACGCCCAGCGATTTCAGGCTCTGCCGCAGCATCTTGCGGCGCTGGCCGAAGGCGCTGGCTGCGACCTGCTCGAGCAGCCTGCGATCGCAACGAAGCGGCTCTGCGCGCGGCTTGAGGCGCACCACGGAGGAGGTGACCTTCGGCGGCGGCACGAAGGCGGACGGCGAGATGTCGAACAGGATTTTCGTCTCGCAGCGCCAGTTGGCGAGCACGCCGAGACGGCCATAGGCCTCTTCGTCCTCGTGCGCGACGATGCGCTCGCCGACCTCGCGCTGGAACATCAGGACCATCATGTCGTACCAGGGCGGCCAGGGCTCGATCGTGAGCCAGTTGATCAGCAATTGGGTCGCGATGTTGTAGGGCAGGTTGGCGACGATCTTGGCACGCTCGCCGGCGAGCAGCGGCCCTGGATCGAAGGTCATGGCATCGCCATGCACGATCTCGAGCCGGCCGGGATAGCGCGCGGAAATATCCTGCAGGGCCGGGATCGCGCGCTCGTCATGCTCGATGGCAATGACGCGCCTGGCGCCGAGCGCGAGCAGGGCCCGCGTCAGTCCGCCCGGGCCGGGGCCGATCTCGACGATGGTGGAATCTTCCAGCGGAGCTGCCGCGCGCGCGATGCGTGCGGTGAGGTTGAGGTCGAGCAGGAAATTCTGGCCGAGCGATTTGCGGGCCGACAACGCGTGCTGGCGAATGACCTCGCGCAGCGGCGGGAGGTCGTCGATCGCGCTCATCAGCTTTGGATCGCGGCCATGCGGCCCGCGAGCTGGAGCGCGGCAATCAGGCTCGAAGGGTTCGCCTTGCCGGTGCCGGCGATGTCGAAGGCGGTGCCGTGGTCGGGCGAGGTGCGGATGAAGGGCAGGCCGAGCGTGACGTTGACCGCGTCGTCGAAGGCGACCGTCTTGATCGGGATCAGCGCCTGATCGTGATACATGCAGACCGCGCAATCATAGCCGGCGCGCGCGGCCTCGTGGAACATGGTGTCGGCGGGCAGCGGGCCTTTCGCCTCGATGCCGTCATTGCGCAGAATCTTGAGCGCCGGCGCGATCACCGTCTGCTCCTCATGGCCGAGCGAACCGTCCTCGCCGGCATGCGGGTTGAGGCCGGAGATCGCGATGCGCGGCCGCGCGATGCCGAAGCGCGCCTTCAGCTCGGCCGCGACGATGCGCACGGTCGAGACGATCAAGTCGCTGGTGAGCTGGCTCAAGGCCTCGCGCAAGGACACGTGGATGGTCACCGGCACCACGGCGAGCCGCGGCGACCACAACATCATCACCGGCTGGGGCACGCGGCCGTTTTGTGCTGCCAGCTCGGCGAGGAATTCGGTGTGGCCGGGATGGCGGAAGCCGGCGCGGTAGAGCACACTCTTGGCGATCGGGTTGGTGACGACGGCGCCGGCGCGGCCCGCGCGCACGTCATCGACCGCCTGACGGATCGAGGCGAGCGCGGCCGGCGCGCTGGATGCGTCGGGCTTGCCGGGCCCGGCCGTCGCGCGCTCGCCGGTTGCGACCACCGGCAGGGCCTCGGCGAAGGTGGAGACGGCTTCGCTTGCGCTCACCGCGGCGATACTGAGATCGGCGCCGAGCGCTTTGGCGCGCTGCGCGACGAAGGCCTCGTCACCGAGCAGATAGAAGGCGGGCAGGTTCAGCTCGCGGCGGCGGAGCCAGGCTGCGATGGTGATGTCGGGGCCGATGCCGGCGGGCTCTCCCAGGGTCAGGGCGAGGGGCTTTATCGGGACGTTGGCCATCAGCGGTTGCGATATTCGATCATCGCCGCCTTGCGGAGCTCGTCGAGATAGGCCTTCTGGGTCTTCTCGTACTTCTCCTGGTACATCTTCTCGCGGACCTCGCGCTTCTTCGGCGTGTCGATCATGGTCGGCTTGCGCGAGCACAGCACGACCATCTCGATGCCGGCCTTGGTCACTTCAGGCGCGGTCAGATGGCCGATCGGCGTGTCGTCGAGCACCTTGCGCAGCGCCTCGGGCAGGTCCGAGGTGGTCTTGGTGACGGTCTCGCGGATGGTGGCGTTCGGCGTCGAGCGGAACAGCGAATTGGCTTCCTCGCAGCTTCCGACACGGGAGCGGTATTGCTCGGCTTCCTTCATCCGCGTCTCCTGGAAGGCAGCAGACGAGCCGCGCGGCACGATCAGCACGATCGGCTGCATCTTGTATTCGGTGCCCTCGATCTGGAGCTTGTCGCCGGTCTGGGCCTGCACGGCCTGCGCGACGTCGCGCTCGCCGACCAGCAGCTTCTCCTTGAAGCGGCCGCGCACGAGGCTGGTCCAGACCATCTCGGACTTCATGCGTCCCTTCAGGGTCTCGGGACGGACGCCCTTGGACTCCAGCGACTTGGCGAGCTGATCCGACGAGAGGCGCATGCGCTGCGCCATGCCTTCGAAGGACTGGTTGATGTCGGAGACGCCGGGGTCGACGCCGTACTTCTTGCCTTCCTTGATCTTCACCTTGTCGTCGATCAGCTCGTTGATGACCTCCTGACGGCTCGGGGTCTTCTGCGTGGTCAGCTGGTCGAGCTTGGAGCGCTGCTCGATGTCGAAATCGGTGATGGGATCGCCGTTGACCATGACGACAATGTTCTGCGCGCGCGCCGGTGTGCCGGCGAGGGCCAGGGCGGCGAGGACGAGGAGGAGGCGGAACGAGGGCAAGGCAATCGTCATGGATGTATCGCTCGTATGTCAGCCGCGGTGAACCTGCGATCGGGAACGAGCGGCCGGCACTGCAAACCGTTTACTGGAGGCCGGCGGAACTGCTGGTCGTCGACGACGTCGCCAGCGTGCGCAGGCCGATCTGGAACATGAACGCGTGGCTCAGCACGGGCGGGGTCGAGCCCGCCGAGTAGCTATACGAGGTTACATAGTTCGCGGCCAGCACGAAGCAATCGTCGACATAGCCGGCGCCAAGCACATATTGGTTGAGCTTGTTGGCCTCGAGGTCCCAGCGCGCCGAGCCGGTGACCACCCAGTTGGTCGCGACCTTCAGCGAGCCGGAGGTCAGGATGCCCTCACGGCGCGTCAGATAGCCGAGTTCCGGCTGCGGCGCGTAATTGCCGTACATCATGCTGATCGACCAGCGATCGAAATTGGCGCGGCCTTCCGCCTCGAAGCGCTGCACGTTCCAGGTCTGCTCGTCCATGCGGGAGCGGACGCTGAAGGTGTAGGTGCGGTTGGGCGAGTAGCTGGCGCCCGCCACGTAGTCGGAGCGCGGCTTGTCCAGACCGGAATCGAGGCCGGTGTTGATGGAGTCCTGGACCGCGAAGGAGTTCATGCCGAACAGCTGGTAGGACTGGCCGAACAGCACCTTGACGGCGCCGCCCTTGTCGAACTGCGTGGTGGATTGCACGCCGACATTGGCGCGGCCGCCGCCCTCGACGCGATCGTAGCCGGAGAACTTGTCGACGTTGAACAGGTTGGAGGCGTCGAACACCAGGCTCTGCGCGTCCTCGTTCGGCAGCTTGCCGGCGTAGGTCTCGTTCGGACGGATGATGATCTGCGCGATCGGCTCGACCGTGGTCGAGCCCCACGGCTGAACGTTGATGAAGGGGTAGCGGTATTCGAGGCCGACGGTCGGCATCAGGCGGAATGCCTGGGTGTCGCCGACCGGCAGATAGTTCGACACGCCCGGCTGGTTGGAGACCGAGGAGTTGATCGCGTCGGCGCGCAGGCTCGCGAACGGCGTCCAGATCTGGCCGAGCGGATCGGTGAAGGACCTGCGCCACTGCCCCTCGGCGGTGAGGCGGGTATAGGTGCCGGGGAAGCCGCGCAGCAGGCACTGCGAGGGCGTGCGCGCGAGCGGATCGGCCGAGGCGGTGGCGCACAGGCTGTTGGTGTTGGCGAGCGTCGTGATCGGATCGAACACCGCGTTTTCACGCGACAGGTTCACGAAATTGGTTTTGTAGCTGACCTCGCCGCCGAACACCGGATAGTTCAGCACGTTCGAGTAGTCGATCACGGGGTAGACGACCGGCACCTTGTCCTGGTTGCCGGAGAAGCTCAGCCAGTACATCGTCCGCGCGTCGAAGAAGCTGCGGTTGCCGACGCCGGTCAGATAGAGCTGCGACAGCGCGTCGGTCGGCAGGTTCAGGAACGAGCCGAGCGGGTCGCGGTACTGCGCGAGGCGGTAATCCGACATGAAGTAATAGTCGGAGAGCAGGACGCCGTCCCAGCCCCAGACCCATTTGTCGTTGAGCGCGAACTGGCCCTTGGTTTCGACGCCGCCGCGGAACTGGCGGTCGCCGGGCAGGCCCGCGAACTGCTTCTGGTCGAGCTGGTCGATGCCGTAGAGGCGGATCTGGTAGGCGCCGTCCATCAGGCGCTGGCGGAACTCGGTCTGGAACAGCACGCCCTGCTGGGAGGTGATGCGCGGGCTGAACGTCATGTCCATGTCGGGCGCGATCGCCCAGTAGAACGGGACCTCCACGCCGTAGCCGAACGTCGTGTAGGACGTGAAGCCCGGCATCAGGAAGCCGGTCTTGCGCTTCACGGTCGGGTCGGGCGTCGAGAAATAGGGCATGTAGGCGAGCGGCACGCCGAAGAATTCGAGCTGCGCCGTCTCGAAGTACAGCATCTTCTCCTGCTGGTCGTGGATGATGCGGGCACCCTTGACCTGCCACAGCGGCGGCTTCTTCGGATCGTCCTTACACGGCGCGCAGGCCGTGTAGACGCCGTTCTCGAACACCGTGTAGTTGCCGCTGGAGCGGTCGGCGCGGCTCGCGGCCATGCGGGTCTGGTCGGCGGTGTCC
>Ga0102590_1003075_pt1 | contig 17713 bp, 20 predicted proteins | sample AraplaMF_Col_mMF_FD_76859 | JGI IMG/M metagenome (GOLD analysis project Ga0102590, IMG submission 76859) | Arabidopsis root microbial communities from the University of North Carolina, USA - plate scrape MF_Col_mMF | ecosystem: Host-associated > Plants > Roots > Endosphere | place: USA...
AACATCCAGCGCGCGGTCGAGGAACTGCACATGCCGGAAGGCATCCGTGGCAGCTTTGACGGCAATGCCGGCGATTTCAACAAGACCAGCGGACGGCAGCCGCTCCTAATTCTAGGGGCGCTGGTCGCGATGTATATCGTGCTCGGCGTGCTCTATGAGAGCCTGGCCCATCCGATCACGATCATCTCGACCTTGCCCTCGGCAGGGCTCGGCGCGCTGCTGGCGCTGCAGGTGACCAATACGCCGCTGACCGTGATCGCCTTTGTCGGCATCATTCTTCTGATCGGCATCGTCAAGAAGAACGGCATCATGATGGTCGATTTCGCGCTCGACGCCGAGCGCAACCGCGGCCTGTCGTCGGCGGATGCGATCTTCGAGGCGTGCCGCGCCCGTTTCCGTCCCATCCTGATGACGACGATGGCGGCCTTGTTTGCCGGCATTCCGCTGGTCATCGCCACCGGCCCCGGCACCGAGCTGCGCCGGCCGCTCGGCATCACCATCATCGGCGGCCTGCTCGTGTCGCAGATCCTCACCCTCTACACGACGCCGGTGATTTATCTCCTGATCGACCGGCTGCGCCGAAGAGCGGCGCCCGGCGGCGCGCTGCGGACAATATCAATGTCGCCGCCACCGGCATTGCGATAACCAACAGCCAATGTGGGCGGCTTGCCCGGGATTTAACGCAGGCGGCACGAAGGCCGGCTTTAAGGTTTATCCCAATGCATTAAACAACGCGCCCAAAGATGCCTTTCCTTTTCCGGCTGGCAAGATTAATGATCGCCAATTGCCTGCACCGACTGGTCACACGCCGTGAAATTGCTCGTTGTCATTGTTAACTATCGCGTCACCCAGCTTGCGGTTGATTGCCTGCATTCGGTCGCCAGGGAGATCGGCAGCGTTCCCGGCATCCATGTCGCCGTTTGCGAGAACGGATCGGGCGATGGTTCCACCGAGCTCCTCCGACGAACGATCGACGACAATGGCTGGTCGTCCTGGTGCACGCTCAAAGCCCTCGAGGTAAATCTCGGATTTACCGGCGGCAACAATGCGATCCTGCGCCCCGCGCTCGAGGCAGCCGACAAGCCGCAATATTTGCTGTTGCTCAACTCTGATACGATTGTCCGGCCGAACGCATTCAAGGCGCTCGTCGATTTCATGGACGACAATCCAAAAGTCGGCATCGCCGGCAGCCGGCTCGAAGAGCCCGACGGCACGCCGCAGCGGTCCGCGTTCCGCTTTCAATCGCCGCTGGGCGAGTTCGAGGGCAGCCTCAAGCTCGGGCTTGTCAGCAAGCTGCTCAGCCGCTGGGTGGTGGCGCCGCCCGTGGTCGACCATGCCTTCGAGACCGATTGGGTGTCCGGCGCCAGCATGATCATCCGCCGCGAGACGATGGAAGCGACGGGACTGCTCGACGAAGGCTTCTTCACCTATTTCGATGACATCGATTATTGCTTCAACGCCAAGAAGCACGGCTGGCCGAGCTGGTACGTTCCAGCAAGCCGGGTCGTCCATCTCGTCGGTCAGTCGACCGGCGTGAACAGCAAGCCCAAGCGTTTGCCACCCTATCTCCTGGAAGCGCGCAGGCGTCATTTTCTGAAGAATTACGGCGCGCTCTACGCGGCCATGGTCGATATTTGCAGGATTGCAGGCCTGTCGCTGTGGCGGCTGCGGGTCATTCTCACTGGAAAGGAAGACACCACTCCTCCGCAGCACCTTTCCGATTCAATTCGCCACAGTGTTTTTTTCAAAGGCTTCAAGGTGACCGACGTCAAGAATCCGGCCTTGACCTCATGATTTTCAAAACCTTTTGGATTGCCTTATGTCCGTCAGTGATGAGATTGATCGAAGCCTGGTAGAATTTGCCCAAAAGATTGCAGCCATACCGAAGGGAATTGCAGACGAGGACCGATCCGAAGAGCTTCGCCCGAAGGCTTCCGATGCATCCATCCCTGCGGCAGCCGAAGCCGGTGGCCGGAGTTCGCCTCCCCCGCTTCCCGGCGGCGAGCCGTCCGCCCCGGACATTCCGCCGACCCCGCCTGTTGCCACCAACAGCAAACAGCTCCGCAGCGCGGATGAAATCGCAGGCATCATCATGAAATCGCTGCGCACCATCGAAGGTTGCCCTGTCAGCGGATTTTCCGTTACGGTCTATGGGTCGAACCCGTGGAACGCCATGCTGACCATCCGTCCCGAAGCCGGCCCGCGCGTGAACCGCGAACTCTGGTGTGCGCGGGTGCACGATATCGGCGTGCAGCTTAGAAACGAATTCGACGTGGCAGGCGCATCGACCAACGGTTCTGCATAGCCGTACCCGTCCACAACAGGCGGCACCGAGAGCACGTCCGGTATTCCCGACATGGCCATCCATCCAGCCGACGCTCCCGTGTCTTCCGGATCCAATCCGTTACCTCAGCCATTCCGTCTCCTGGGAATCGATCCTGGCGCGACCGGCGCGGAAGTCGAGGCTGCGCTTACGCGTGCGCGGGAAATGCATGTCATACCCGAGAAGAGCCTGGTGGATGCCCATGCCGATATCAAGGATCCGGCCCGGCGCCTGCCGAACGAGCTCTCCTATCCCATCGGCAACACGCCCGATCGCGTCGAACTCTTTTTCGCCGACTTGCCAGCCAACGCTTCCGACCAAGACATCCTGCAAATGTCGGCGCCGCTGGCTCCGCTCTCGAGGGCCAATTTCATCGCTCGCCACGCAGCTCGTGGGGATGCGTCCGCTCAGCTGCTGGTGGGCTTGATTGACGCGCACGATGCCATCGATGTCATGGAAATCTACGAGGTCCTGCAGGCGCTCCGACATCGAGCCGGCTGGCCTCCACCCTCGCTGGCAAGCGTAAGGGATGGCTTGAACGACCTTCTCACCGCTCACTGCGTGACCGTTATCGAGGCCTACGATCCGATCGAAGGCGCTGCAGAACCGTTGCTGCAGTCCACGCGCCAGCTTCTCGCAACGCGCGAGCCCTCGCTGATCCAGGCGCACTCCTTCCTACTGGCAGGCTATCGGCATGCCATTGCCGCCCCGCGCGCCAAAGCCGACCGGCAAGTCGATCAGGCCTGCGAAGCGATCAAACAACAGGCAGACGATACGTCCTCGACCGAGAAATTGGCCGATGCGTTGCTGTCATGGAGGTCGCTTTGCGAGCCCCTGCTCCTGCTGGACGCCTATGAAGGATTCAGCGACCCCGCGATGAATGTCACCCCCGATCGGATATTCGGCTTGCTGGGCGATCTCGGCAAGCAACACCGTTATCTGGAAGCACAGCAAGTGCTCCATCGCGCACTCGACGCCTTCAGCTCGATTCCCGACGCCGCAGCGCGACTTGCCGACGTCGAGGAAATATTGCGCGAAATGCTGCGCCTCGATGCCAACAAGACGGATTCGGCCGCGGATCTTCCGGCGCCAGCACCAGCCGCAGCCGCACGCCGTGGCTTCAGTTACACCAAAAAAGCCGCGCTCGCGGCCGCCGCGCTGCTGGCCGTGATTGGATGCCTGGTTGTGTACCTCTCGCTCGACAAGGGAGCGGCGGTTTCCGTCGTCTCGGCGCCCGAGCCGGTTCAGCCGAAGACGGAGCCGGAGTTGCTTCCACCCACCGGGAGGGGCCAGCGCCTTGCACGAGAATATGTTCGCTACTGCCGTTTTCAGGAAGAGCGGCTGCGTGTGATCAAGCAGCAGGTCCGCGGCTCCGAGGACATCAGAGCCTTTAACACACTTGCCAATGACTATAATTCACGCTGCTCCGATTTCTTCTATCAGGACGAAGACCTCAGGGTCGTCAGGGAAGAAGTGATAGCCAACCAAAAAATTCTCGAAGCCGACGCCGAACGAATACTTTCGACGTGGCCGTGGCGCACGAATGCCGGCCGGGCGGCCGGGGCATCCGTCAAATGAGCCTGCCTGGACTTTGTTGGAATTAACCGGGCCGGGTTTCCGATTTAACCTTTTGCGCGGCTATCAAGCTTAACGCGCGAGTTGTGTTGCGGAGGCCCCGCGGAAAACTATGGTTGTTTTCGAGTTACCGGATTCGGCCAAATTGATTGTAGAAGTGCGGAGCATTGTGTGAAGCGCCAGCGTTTGAACAAATCCAAGATCGTCCGCGAATTGCCCAAGAAGTCGCTGAGCGACCGTTACGCTGAAGTGCTGAAGCTACGCCAGGCCGTCTTCCGCACCCAGGATGCGTTGCGCGCGCCGGCCGATGTCAGCCGGATTGTCTCGAAGTAACCCTCATGCGTTCGAACATTGCCAGGTTGACCTATCTGTTTGCCATCGCCGCAGCCATGATCGGCTGGTCTTGGCTGCTTCTGCACAGCCTCGCCTGGGCGTTTGATTTCTAGAGCGTGATCCGGAAAAGTGGATACCGGTTTTCCGAAAAGATCATGCTCAAAACAAAGAGATGACCGACGAGCATGATTCAACGCCGTTGAAACATGCTCCAGGCGCCTAATAGCAGACGCGAACCGCGCGTTGCCGCCAGGCCCTGCCGGTCCAGACCCGGCGAACTACATAGCAGGCGCTGCGATAAGCCCATGGACCGTATTCGGCATACTCGCCATAGCCGAACGGATAGTCATAGCCGTCGTCAAACGGATGGCCGTAGAGGCGCGCATAACCAAAGCCGCCCGGATAGCCGATACCGCGAACACCGGGAACGACGACAAAGCTGCCTGCCGCCGCGACGTCCGGAACGGTGAGAAGCGCCAGGCCAAGTGCAAACAGGGCTGATGCTGCCTTACGCATATTCCGGCGTCCTTTTGCCGCTCTGTGGAGCGGAACGTTGCGACGGAGCCGTGGCCAGATGGTCGATGAACTGAGCCCCGAATTCGCAGCCGATGCGCCACGCCAGCCGGCACAGCCGCGGGCGACCGCTCGAAAGGATCAGCGTGAACTCCGCGGGCACATCGAGATTTTCGGCGATCACCCGCACGCCGCCATCCGAGATGTCCGTAATCGTACAATCGCGCGGCAGAGAGCCGACGCCGAATTGAATCTTTGCCGCCCCGTGACAGGAGCGACGCTCGCTTTTTCGCCGATCCGCAAACACCCGACCCACCCCGTATTTCTTGATTGTCTTTCGGCAATCTTATCGAAAATCCGTTGGACTTCGGCTAAGCAAGCGGCCTGCAATCGAAGATTCCCCTTATCGGAAAGTTTACCGCCCCCGGCCGGAACGTCCCGGCAAATCCCCCGACGTGTCCAGCCAGGGTAAGGTTAAGGATCCTATTATCTCGAAAGAAGCCATGGCCCGGTGCAGAACGCCACGATGAAGAGACGCACAACCCAGTTCGTCATTGCTGCAGCATGGATCGCCATCATCGCGATAGCCTATGCCACGCTGACGCATGTCGGCTTCGTCTATGCCATCTACTTCAAGCTCGCGCCGTACCTGATGCGGCCGGCAATGCGGACCTACGCGCATTTCGAACACATCATCGCGTTCGCTTTCGTGGGCGCCCTGTTCGGCTTCGCCTACCTTAGGCGCCCGATCCTGGCTTTCGGCATTGTCATCGGGGCCGCGGCGCTGTTGGAGATCCTGCAGACCATGACGCCGGACCGGCACGGCACACTGATCGATGCGCTGGAGAAAATGGCAGGCGGTTCGGCCGGCATCCTGGTCGCGAGGGCGGCCAGACGGTTTTGGTCGGCCAAGGACAGCCCATCCTGAATTAACGGCTCGCCGGATTTAAAGCCGGTGGCGCGGATCAGCGCGGTTCCGCGAGTGGAACCGGCCCTCAACTCGATTCGACGTGTAGCGAATAGTTATCCCCACCCTAGATTGCTCGAATTAAAAGAATATGGTTATGGTAAATACAACCACTAATAATGGGGAGGGGAAGATGCGGTTTTCGTCGCTGGGTTTAATCGCTCTGGGAACGGCGCTTGCGCTGACGTCATTTATCGGCCCCGCCTCGGCGGTCGTCACATTCAATCAGAATCTGGCCTCAGGCTGGTTCCAAGGGACCGGTACCAGCAACGGTCATTTCACGGTTGATACCGAGAATGGCATCGAACTTGGATTGCGTGCCTCCATTCGGTTTGTCGGGCCGATCACGCCAACAGGAAACCTCTACATTGCGCCGGTGGGCAGCACGCCGCCCGGCAGGGCACTGTGGAATTTCGAGTTCTCGGTCGATCCGGGTTCGCTGGTGGGCACCCATTCATTGCTGACGATTACCGGTCCTGGCGGAGTATTCGCACTCAATCCGCAAACATACTTTCCGGACAACGAGCCTGGCGGCGGCCCGCTCTATCAAAACAGCGAAAATTTGGGCTTCGCCATTTTCCCGGGCCTGAATTTTAACCCGAATGCCTCCGGCACCTACAACATCGACCTCAAGCTCTTCAGCGCAAACAACGATCTGTTGGGTGACGTCGCGATCCAGGTCAACGCCGTTCCCGAGCCGTCGACCTGGGCGATGCTGATCCTTGGGTTCGCCGGCATCGGGTTCATGGCGTATCGCCGGAAATCGCGGCCAGCGGCGCTGGCTGCCTGACTTAACCTTCGTCAACGAAGCGAAAGGCCGCCATCAGGCGGCTTTTTTCTTGCCTGCGAGGCTTGAGATTCGCGAGGCGGCAATTGCGCCGGGGTCAAACCGCCTGCTGGCCCAAGACCCAGATCCACCAGAGCCCGATGGCGAGGTGGGGCCCGAACGAAATCGCCTGCTTGCCGTCGAGCTCATGCCCTTCGGATTTCAGGATCAGCAGGCTGATCAGCGCGGAGGCCACCGCGATCAACAACAGGCCGGGAACGCCTTCCATGCCGATCCAAAGGGTGCCGGCCGCGACAAACTTGACGTCGCCGAAACCGAGGCCGTCAAAGCCCCGCAGCCAGCGATAGGCGGCGCGGAACAGCGCCGCGGCCGCGAAGACCAAAACAGCCTCCAACCCGCGCCACCAGAAATCCGCCGGGACCCACAGATAGGCCTGCAACGCTCCACCGGCGGCCAGCGCCAGGACGATGCTGTCCGGAATGATGCCGTAGCGGCCGTCGATGGCGCATACGAAAGCCAGGAGAACGACGAGATAGCAGCCTGCGAAGGCGAGCGGCGTCCAGCCGGGATCGCCTGCAAGGCCGACGGCGAACCAGACCGCCCCGGCGACCAGGCCCCACGCCACCGCAACGTATGGCCGCCCGGGCACGCGCCAGCCCAGCGCCTCGCCGAAAAAGCGGCCGGTGCGGTCACCGGTCTTGCGCAGCGCGCGTATCATCTGCCGCCCGCATGGAGCGGAACGGTCAGCTTCTCGCCCTGCCCCTCCAGAACGACATGCTCCGGCGTCACCGCAGCAACGCGCCAACCGTCGATCTGCCCATTGACCTCAACCCACACGCCCAGCGGGCTTTGCGCCGAGATCAGGAATGCCTTGGCGATCCCGTCGCTCATGAACACCCCCTTCAGGGTGAGTCCCGAATCCAGCGTCGCCATCGGCGGCGGCGGTGCGGCAACCGGCTCGGCGGCAACAAAACCCTGGCGATTTCGCGAGAACAGCGGACGCTGGACGATATTCTCAAAACCCCCGGCGCGTGCATTGGAGGCCTTGGCGGCCGGCCCCGTTCTGCCAAACCAAGCCGGGGCCGTGACCGTCGACAGCTCCAGTGAAATCAGCGCGCTTATCGTGACCACACCGACCAAACCGATCCAGGCCGCGAAACCCAGGATGAGGACGCGTGTCGCCGGCCGGAGCGCCATCAATTCGGTACGGCTTGGCAAATCTGTCCGCCCGAGCATCGCGGCGAGCCTGGCCGTCGCGAATTGCCGCGGTGAACCGGTCATGCCCGCGAGCCGAAGCTGAACCATTTGCGTCAGCGATGTCATGGCGCACGCTCCGCGGTCACCGGCCGGTGACCGGCTTGCTGGCCATCCATGGCCTGCTCGCCTGCCGAGGGCTGCGCACCATCCCGGATCGCGCCCTGGACCCGAAGCTCCGCCCTGACCGGGCCGTCTTCGCCGTCCGCCAGGCTTCGGAACGAGGCGGTTGCGACAAACAGCAAGGGCGTCTGGCTCTCGATCGTGGAGATCATGTCCCTGACGGCCCTCAGCGGCCCCTCGAGCTCGACGCTGACGGCAATCATGTGCAACGGCTGCGACCGGCCCCCCTGCAATCCGCGGATGGCGAGCAGATTGAGCCCGGCATTCGCCGCCATCGATTTCAGGCTGGCCTGCAGATCGGCGCTGGCGACCCGCTCTTCATTGCCGGCGAGGAAGGGATCGCCGGCGCGGGCGGTGCTGCCGGCCGACTTCTTTGCCGCGCGCGCGACGTTCTGGAAATGCGCAAGCTGCGCCGCATTGTCAGAGATTTCTTCGCCCCTGCCGGCAAAATGTCCCAGGATCGGCGCGACGAGGAAGACGAGCACGAACAGTATCGCGGCCGCGTTAAAGGCCAGGAAGGGCGTCCCGCGCGCCAATTTCAGGTTCTGGATCATGGCGCGGTCCGGGATCGTGCGGCCGGCCGCGCGGAGCGGGCGCCGCGCAGCTTGAATGCGAGACTGAAGCGATCCTTGCGCTCGTTCGCATCGGGCGTAATCGCCGATGTCAGGGTCGCGCCGGAAAACAGCGGAGACTGGTCGATGATGCGGACCAGGCCTGCGGCATCAGCCGAAAACCCTGATAGCGTCACGGTGCCGTCGGCGATGCGGCTCTCGGTCAGGAACGTATGATCGGGCAGAATACGCGACAGCTCGTCCCAGACGGCGAGCACGCCGGTCTCCGCCTTCATCGCGAACAGGCGCGCCGCGGGATCCATCCCGTCGCGGCCGCTCTGAGCGGATTGCCGGGCTTCCACCAGCGCCGTCTCCAGCGCCTCGGCGACGCTGGCCTGGCGCCATTCAAAAGCGATGAGGCCGAACAGCACGGCCGCGAGCGCGCCGGCCGCCAGCAGCCGAACCGCCTGCAGCGCCCACGCGGGATCTTCATCGCTGACGGTACGGAACGTGATGACGGGTGAGGCCTCGCCATCGGCGCCAACCACCGCCAGGCAGTCGACGTCCCGCGACGCCAGGCCGAGTTCCGCCAACGCCGCCTCAGCGCGATCGCGCCGGATGATCCAGTGACACATCGGCACGATGCCGCCGGTTTCCCCGCCGATAGCGGTTGCGGCATGCCAGATGTCCGAAAGCTGGAACGGCGTTCGCCGCACGATGTCCTGCTCCAGAATTTTCGGCAGGGCGGCCAAAGCCGCCTTCGGCACGCTCTGCTCGCGCAGAAAGAACAGCTCGTGCGAAATCACCGGCGCGACGTTGGTCGCTTCCCGCGTCACACCCTGCCCGGCGAGCCACTGTTCCAGTGCGCCGGCATTGAAGTGAGAAAATGGAATCCGGATTTCGGCCGGCCCCGAGGCAGACTTCAGGCGACACGTGACGCCGTCGCCATCCCGCCAAAGCGTCACCTGCGGCCTTGTCTCGCCCTCGGCCCATCCGCGCCAGCGCGCCGGAATTGCATCGCGCAAGCCCGACAGCCACCACTGCGCAAAGCCTTGGCCCCACGCGCTGAGGACGTGGAGGCCACCGGCGCGGGCAGGCAGGTTGGCAACAGGCATGATCGTCACTTCCCGGATCGGGACATTCGATTCGAATGGGCAAAAGCCTATTTACTAATTCTTTACGAAGGGTAACGAGCGGCCTTGGAGCACGAGGTCAGGTCCGGCCCGATGCCGCGTCGACCGCCCAAACGAAATATCGAAAACAACCCCATGCAAAGTAGCCGTCAAGGGCTGCCTGGCAGGCGTCGACTGGCCTAATCTCATTGGGCTCCACAGTCGCGTGAGGTTTCGGCCGCGCCTCACAGCCTGCTTTAGCTGCGTTCAATTATCCGCTCATCTTGTTGTTCGGGCACGATGTTCCGAAAAAATCGGTAAGGCATTAGCCCTGCCGTAGCGCCACGATGGTGGCGGGTTCGTTGCGCCGTTCATCCTCAAATTCAATCCGGATCGAAACCAGATCCGGCAGCCGTTCGGCGCGCATCCAGTCCGCCCGCCAGGCCGGCTTTACCTTCAGATCCGTGGTACCGAAATACCCTAGGCGGATATCGCGCACGCCGCTCAGCACCACAACACGGGTGGGCGATGCTTCGGCAGCCTCCTTCGGCCCCGCGCCCGTGAGCGCCACGATGTCGACGACGATATCCCCGCCGCTCCGCCGCAGGACCATCTTGTGCGGTCCGCCGCGCAGGGAACGCCCCTCGCTCAGCCCGACGAACGACAGTCCCTCCTGGCCTCCAACGAATCCGATGGCGTCCTTCGGACCGGCCCCGTCAAACCGGAGCGGGAGCGCCGACCCCACCAGCGCGGCGACGGTCTGGATCGCGGCGCTGGTCTCGCTTCCGATCTCGCTGGCGTGGCCGGCGGCGAAAGCGCGCCGCCCCATCGTCAATCCGCCGGCGAGGAAGCCCGTCAGCATCGCCAGGATGGCGAGCGACAGCAGCAGCTCGATCAGCGTCAGCCCCTGCTCGCCCCTTCTGCGGGCAGCGACGCGAGAGATCCGCCGGTTGTACAACGGGCGTCTCATTGGCGCGTCTCCGGCGCAAGCTTCAATGCCGCAAGCTTGGTGGCGGTGCCGTCCGGCGCCTCGACCGCAATTTCAACCCAATAGGATTTCAGCGCGCCGTTTGCCTGCGGCGGCCGGGCGCCCTGTTGCGGACGCGTGTCACCGCCGCGAACCTCCGTCACGGTCTGCCGCCAGCGGAATTTGTTCGCCACCAGGCCCTCGCGAGTGCCCGGCGCCAGCGCCTCGGAAATGCCCGCGGCTTCGAGGCGCGATTGCGCCACCCGCAGCGCGGCACGGCTCGCTTGCGTGCGCGCATCGGAGCGCATCGCCACCACCACGCCCGTCGAAATCGCGCCCAGCCCCAGCGCCAGGATGACGAAGGCGACGAGGATTTCGAGCAGCGCAAAGCCGCGCTCGCCCTTGCGCCTGACCATCATCCGCCTGGACCGGGTGCGCATCATTGCATCAACCGCGGCTCGCCGGTCAGCCAGTTGACGGCAATGCGCGCCGACCGCCCGTCCAGCGCCAGCGCGATTTCGCCGCCGGACGACTGGCCGTCCGGATAGAATCTGATGCCGCCGAGATCGCCGGCGCGTTCCGTCTCGGCCACCACGACCGCGGCCGTCATGCCGCGCGGCAGGCTGTGCATCGAACTCGGCAGGCCGAAACGGCCTTTTTCGACGTCGATCCGGAACAGCGTTTCGGCATTGCTCGACATCGCCTGCGCGCGCGCCAGCTGGAGCGTTGCCGCGACGGAGCGGGCCGTGACGGCAACGCGCGTCGCCGTGGCCTTCGGCTTGGCGGACAGCGTGCCGGCCAGGACAAGGGCGATGATCCCGATGACCACCAGCAGTTCGGCCAGCGTGAACCCGGCGGACGATGGTGCGCGGCGTTTCATTGGAAGGCGAGATTGTTGATCGACAACACGGCGCTCATCACATGCATGATGAGCCCGCCGATGCTTCCGCCGATGAGCAGCGTCAAGGCCGGCGTCAGCAGGCCGACCATGCGCTCGATGCGCCGCTGCAGATCGGCCTCGATCACGCTCGCCACCTGAATGAGCATCGGGCCGAGCTGCCCGGACTCCTCGCCCACGGCGACGAGACGAAGCGATGCAGGCGGCAGCAGGCCGTCGCCGTCGAAGGCGCGGTGCAGCGGCGTGCCTTCCGGAACACGCTTGATCGCACCCTCATAGAGCGCATTGAGGTGCCGGTTGGTGACGAGCCCCCGCGCGGTCTGCATCGCCGACATCAGCGGCACCCGCGCGACCAGGAGCGTGCCGAGCGCCCGCGCAAAACCACCCGCCTCGCGGCTTCGAACCAGATAGCCGATGACCGGCAGCGAACATTTCAGGCGATCGGCGCCGAGCATGATTTCAGGATTCTGCTTCGCCTTGCCCCACAGCACGAAAGCGGCAGCGCCGAGCAGAGCCGCCGCCAGCAGGACGATCAGCCAGTTGTCCTGAAGCTCCTCGAAGAAGTGCAGGATGCCCGGAAGCGGAAGGCCGGCGTCGACGAAGATCGGCGAGATGCTCGGTATCAGCACGAACACGATGACGACGACCGAGACGAGCGACATCAGGATCAGGATCAGGGGATAGACGAGCGCCGAGGTGATCTTGTTGCGGATCTCGAGCCGGCGCGCCAGCAGTTCGGCGATCTGCGTCAGCACCTGCCCGGTCACCCCGCCGGCTTCGCCGGCGGCCAGAATGGCGCGATAGTCGGACGAAAAGACGTCCGGCCGCTGCGCCATCGCTTCCGAAAGCTGCAATCCGGCCAGCACGTCCTTGAGCAGCCCGTTGGCAAGGCGCACCGTCTTCGGCGAAGCGCCCGGGCCGGCGATGATACGGAACGCGGCGTCGAGCGTCAGCCCGGAATTGATCAGCGAGGCCAGCTCGACCGTGAACGCCGTCAGCTCCTTCAAGCCAAGGCGGTTCGACTGGACGAGCTCCCGTTTCCAGATCGAGGTTTCGGCTTCACGTGCCGGATCGGATGGCGCGCTTGTGCGCGCCGTCGCCCGGTCGGCTATCGTGGTTTCGAACGGGGTCAGCCCCGAGCCGTAGAGCGCATCGATCGCCGCATCGAGGCCATCGGCGACGATCGTCCCCGCCGTGACCGCGCCCCGCTCGGTGTAAGCCTTGTAGTGAAAGGTTGCCAAGGCCGTTCCCCCGTCACGACGCGCGGGTGACGCGAAGGACTTCTTCGAGCGAAGTCTCGCCGGCACCGACCTTCATCAGGCCGTCCTCGTAGAGCGTGTGAAAACCCGCCTCACGCGCGATCTGCTCGATCGCGCGCTGATCCTGGCTTCTTCTGCCGATCGACTCGCGGATTGCATCGTCGACCACAAGCAACTCCGATATCGTCGTACGGCCGCTGTAGCCGGTGTTGTTGCAGGCCTCGCAGCCGACCGGCTCGCGGCTATGCGACCAGTCCACGGCAGGATGGGCCGATATCGCCAGCTTGAACTTGCCATGCGCGCGCTCGCTCGCGCTGTGCGGCCGCGAGCAGTGCGGGCACAATCTTCGGACGAGGCGCTGCGCCATCACGCCGGCAATCGTCGAGGCGAGAAGGTAACGCTCCAGCCCGATGTCGATCAGGCGCGTGATCGCGGCAATCGCGCTGTTGGTGTGCAGGGTCGAGAACACCAGATGGCCGGTCAATGCCGCCTGGATGGCGATGCGCGCGGTTTCGAGGTCGCGGATTTCGCCGATCATGACGATGTCAGGGTCCTGGCGCAGGATCGAGCGAAGCGCGGTCGGGAAATCGAGGCCGATCTGCGGCTGGACCTGAATCTGGTTGATCCCGGAGAGCTGGTATTCGATCGGGTCTTCCACGGTGAACAGTTTCAGCTCGGGCCGATTGAGATCCTTCAAGGCGGTGTAGAGCGTCGTGGTCTTGCCGCTGCCGGTCGGGCCGGTGACGAGGACGATGCCGTTCGGAAGCGCCATCAAGCGCCGAAGCGATCCTTGCGTCGGCCCGTCGATCCCGAGCTTGGTGAAGTCCAGCTCCACCCGGGTGCGGTCGAGAATTCGCATCACGACGCTTTCACCGAACACCGTCGGCAAGGTCGAGACACGGATATCGATCTCGACGCCGCGGACCACCGTCTTGATGCGGCCGTCCTGCGGCAGGCGCCGCTCGGCGATGTCGAGCTTGGCCATGATCTTCATGCGCGTCGTCAGCGCCGCGCGCAGCGTCGCGGGCACCAGCCGCTCCTGCTGCAGGAAGCCGTCGATACGATATCGAACCGCGACCGCATCGCGCCCCGGCTCGACATGCACGTCGGATGCGCCGCGCTCGACGGCGCGCGCGATGATCTGGTTCACCAGGCGAATGACAGGCGCCTCGTTGGCGATATCGCGCAGGCGCTCGACGTCGAACTCGCTGCCGTCGTTGCCGGGAAGCGCGATGGCGTCGGTTTCCTCGGGCTGCATCTCGCCCGCCGCATCCTGGTACAGCGTGCGCAAGGCGCGCTCGATTTCCGCCGGCGCGATCACGGCGAGATCGACGCGCACGTCGAGCATGTAGCTGATCGCCTTGGCGGCCTCATCGACGAAAGGATCTGATGTCGCGATCAACAGGCGCTGGCCGTCGAAGGAGACCGGCAGAACCCGGTTGGTCCTGAGGAAGGAAAGCTGCAGGCGATCGGCCAGAACCGGCCGCGCCGGAATATCCGCCGGCTCGATCAGCGGCAGGCCGCAATAGGTGGCGTAGGCCAGACACAGGTCGGCCTCGGAGATCAGGCCGAGCTTGACCAGCACGTGGTCAAAACGCTCGCCAGCCGCCTCTGCCGCCCGCCGGGCCCGGCCGATGGCGGCCGGATCAACCAGGTCCTTTTCAATCAGGAGATCGGAGAACGCCTGCGCGAAGCCGGCGTCTTTCGGCCTCGGCAATTCCGCTGCACAACCTGGCGAAGCCACCGGCCGCAATAACTGCTGGATATCGAAGGCCATCGGGCGCGCTCGGCGTTCAGGTTCTACGTCGGCGCGATTCTAGGAGGATTTTATTAACCAAAGCTTTGACGCTTTGTTTGTCATTCCCGCGTAAATATTTTGCCCGCGTAAGTATTTGCGCGGTCAGGCCACCAGGCCGCCCAGCAAGGCTTTTCCGACGTGGCAGACCGGCCAACGGCTCGAACCGACCGATTTCCCGCCGCCAGCCGGCGGGAACGGGGTTTTGCCTTGGTTGCCGTGATCTGGACCCTGGGCCTGATCACGCTGCTCGGCATGGCCGTCATCGTCGGCGCCCGTTACCGCACCAAGACATCGTCGAACTACGCCTCGGTGGCTGCGGCCGAGATGGCCGCAGAGAGCGCGGTCAACCTGGCGATTGCCACGGCGCTGGCCGCGACGCCCGACCAAGCCATTAATTTTCCGTTGCGCTGCCGGTTGCCCGGCGGCGAGCGCGCGACAATCATGGTCGAGGAAGAGACCGGAAAAATCGACCTCAACACCGCGAGCACGTCCGCGTTGACCCGCCTCTTCACCGCCCTCACCGGCGACCAGTCCAAGGGCAGCCGGATCGCCGCGGAGATCGTCGAATTCCGCAAGCCCAAGACACAGGCCACGCCCGCCGCCGGACCCGCCCAAGCCCGCTTCACGACCGTGATGCAACTTGACCAGATCGACGGCGTGTCGCCGCGATTATTCCGCGCCGCGCTTCGCCATGTCACGGTTCGCTCGGGACGGCCTGAGCCCGAGATCGAGGCCGCCTCTCCTGCCATGCTCAGGCTGCTCAATGTCGAGCCGAAACCGGCATCGGCCAGGCGCGGCCTGCCCGTGAGCGGCAGCATGACGATCCGTGCGGACATCAGCGCCGCCGACGGCACCCGCTTCATACGCGAGGCGCTCATTTCGCTGGACGGCGGCAACGGCCGTCCCTTCGTCATCCGCGAGTGGCGGCGCGGCGATATCGATCCACGGCAGGAGCGTCCCCAAGGCGCTGCGCGCGCCTGTCTGCGCCTTGGCGACGCGCCGGCAAGCTGACGCGCCGCATCAATCGGGCTGCGGCAACTAAAGCATGATGATTTTTGGTTGGATCAGGTTCGCCGCAGGCGTCCCCCACCTCTCCCGCTTGTCGCTATGAAGGCGAGAACGTAATCGGTATCGGCGACGGGGAACGGGCAGACCTCGCCATCTAAAGGCGCGGCTGGCAAGCGTCTCACCTACCGTCAACCGACCGGTCCCGGCTGGCGCGCCGCTTCCTGAAATGGCACGCCAAGAAGTAACCCGCCGAAGAAGCCGATCCGCGTCAAATACTGGCACACCCGTTAGCCTGTGAATAAACGGCACAGAACGGGAACAAGACTCGACTCTTAGGCGAATCACGATAAATCTTGCAACCTTGAATCGGAAAAACCGCCAGTTGGCGCTGGCGGTCTCCGATTCCCGCATCACCAGCGTCGGGCTGGCGGCGGGGCAGAAGGTAGTGAGAGACAGGACATTGAGTCCTGAATCACCTTTAGTCAAGGCCAGCCCTCATTTTATAGGAGGGCCAATGGCCTGCTTTGCTATCAAGTACCAACTCAACGAATCCAAAGACTATCCTCCCCTCTGGGAAGAACTGTCGCGGCTAGGTGCCCACAAGGTGCTTCGGTCTTTCTATTTTCTCGACGTAGATTCAACGTCGAGAGAACTAAGAGACCATTTCAAAAGTTACATCGACGCGGATGATGCTGTTGTCGTTGTCCCATTTTCTACACGTCCGCATCACAACAATGCGTTCAAAGGCACAAACGATTGGATAAACGCTAGGTTCACCTAGTCGATATCTACCTCGCCAATGTGCAAAGGACGCATTCCATAGCGGCGCTCATCGATGAAGATGCGAAGCATGATGGCAATGGCGCCTAAGGTTTTTTTGCTCATGGGCAGCTCTCGCCAGCGAGAAGCCCGACCTCCTACTTGCCGAGCTTCTTCTTTGGTTTGGTTTCCTTCGCCGCCTTTTCGCCTTCAGCGGCTTGCCCGGCGTGCTTAGCTCGCCGCGCAATGCTGCTTCAAACACTCTTGAGCTTCTTTTTCGTCGTTTGTTCACCAGGTTTTCGATTCACATCATGCCGTCCAAGAGATTCGTTATCGAGGTAGAGGGCCGTCCCCGCTCGCTATTCTCAGTGATTGAGCGCCGCAACGAAACCGTTCTCGGGCTCAAGTCGATCGCCATCAACGAAAAACTAGGCCAAACACACCTAAACCTACCAATCGATAATCCATCACCAGTAATGGAGCAGCGATATTCCATTCATCCTAGCACTGAAAGCATAGAAGACATCAACGTCATCAAGCAGACAATGCGTTTAGCTGACGGTCGCCGCATCATATACCGGCATCATACGAAGGCCATTAAGAGCAAAGATGGATTTGCGTTCCTATTTTGCAGACGCTGCGGTCACATTCAACTGCCGCACTTCATCACAACCAGCAAGCAAACCATCTGTCTTGGCCCGTACGATCCAAGCGTCTGCACGCTGGTCTACGCAGTCATGGTTGGCGCACCTGATGCCGAATTCTCGCCGACCAATTTAGACAGCACCATGAATGTAGCTCAACATTCATTCAACAACATCAAGGTTGTGGTTATCTGGACATTCCTCGCCATTCCGGCTTCTACATATTGGTTTACGGCTCACCTCGAAACAAAAGCAGAAGAGCGGGAAAGCTGGCTAGGCCTTCCCGCTAACATATGTGTTGGAGCCTTCGCCACCTACACAATCGAGGTACTTGAGGAACTTCTAGAGCGACTTGAAACCCTTTACGGCATAGACAGAGATAGAGCTTTTAATGCCGTAACTATGACCAGACACGGTACTTTTACCAACAACGCACGCGATGCGCTTCTTCTTCATTGGTTTTTGACTAGCCGCAAACCGATGTTCACCGTCGATTTGAGTAAAGCCGGAATAGGTCAATGGCCAAGTCACTCGCCAAGACCTTCGTTCGTTCCTCCCAAACCTCAATGATTTCGATTGCCTGACGGAGCATCTCCAGGGACACCCTCCCCGTAAGCGGGAGAGGGACCGCACGTTCTTAGGCGTCGCGATCAACCTAGGTTCATCAGGCCTTAGCCCTTTGAATTCAGCACCACGGGCGGCTCCGGCGGTGGCGGCGGCGACGGCCGAACTGAACCTTCGAGCTTCATCCGCTCCTCGACGACGGCAGGGCCCGGCTCCATTACTGTGCAGCCTTTGTAACGCTGCAGATCCGACAGCGCGTCGAGCCGCCTGCGCTCGTC
>Ga0102590_1003076_pt1 | contig 17702 bp, 15 predicted proteins | sample AraplaMF_Col_mMF_FD_76859 | JGI IMG/M metagenome (GOLD analysis project Ga0102590, IMG submission 76859) | Arabidopsis root microbial communities from the University of North Carolina, USA - plate scrape MF_Col_mMF | ecosystem: Host-associated > Plants > Roots > Endosphere | place: USA...
TGATGAAAGAATCGGGCGTTGCGTTCACCGCGCTCGACCGCATCGCCGCGACCACCGGTCCCGGCAGTTTCACCGGATTGCGCGTTGGCCTCTCCGCCGCGCGCGGCATCGCGCTCGCCGCCGGCAAGCCGGTCGTCGGCGTGACGACGCTGACGGCCTTTGCTGCCCCCATCGTCAGCGAGAACGAGGAACCGAATCCGGTCGTAGCCGCCATCGATGCGCGGCATGATCAGGTCTATTTCCAGGCGGTCGGCGGCGACGGCAGTTCGTTAATCAGGCCGCAGGTCGCCCCGATCGAGAAGGCGCTCGACGCCGCACGCTTCGGCGCGCTTCACCTGGTAGGCAATGCAGCGCGGATTCTGGCCGACCGCTGGCCGGCCGACGCCCCGCCGCCGATCACGGTCGATCAGCAGGCCGCGCCCGACATCGCCTGGGTGGCGTGGCTCGGCGCGGCCGTCAGTGTCGAGAGTTCGCCGGCGCGGCCCTATTATCTGCGTGCGCCCGACGCCAAGCCGCCGAAGGATCCGCTGGCCGGCGCAGCGCAGCCGCCGGCGGCGCAATGAACTGGCTTTCCGATTGGTGGCGCGGCGGCGCCGCCGTGATCGAACCGGCAACTCAACGCGACGCGGCGCGGCTGGCGCAACTGCATGGCGCGGCGTTTCATCGCGGCTGGGGCGAAGGCGAGTTCGAGGTGATGCTGACCGAGCGCAACACGCTGGTTCACCGCCTTCGGCAGGGCCGCAGGGTCACGGGCTTTGCGGTGTCGCGCATGGCCGCCGACGAGGCCGAATTGTTGTCGATCGCGATCGACGCCGCCCAGCGCGGCCGCGGCCTGTCGCGCAATCTGCTGCTGACACATCTCGGTCATCTCGCGGGCCGCGGCGTGCGCAAGGTGTTCCTCGAAGTCGAAGAAAACAATCAGCCGGCGCGGCGCCTGTATGAATGGGCCGGATTTGAGGTGATCGGCCGCCGGGAACGTTATTACCAGCAGGCCGGCGGTGAACAATTGAATGCGCTTCTGATGCGGCGTGACTTGTCGTAATATGCGCCCGATGGCAAAAGACCCCCGATCGCGTCCGGAGGCCCCGAGATCATGCCCGCATTGAAATCCCCGTCTGCGCACAAGAACACCGGTATCGAGGCGCGCTGTGCCGCGACCGGCATGCGCATGACCGAGCAGCGCCGGGTGATCGCGCGCGTGCTGGCCGATTCGGTCGATCATCCCGACGTCGAGGAGCTTTACCGCCGCTGCGTCGCGGTCGACGACAAGATCTCGATCTCGACGGTGTACCGCACCGTCAAGCTGTTCGAGGATGCCGGCATCATCGAGCGCCACGACTTTCGCGAGGGCCGGGCGCGCTACGAGCAGATGCCCGACAGCCATCACGATCACCTGATCAATCTGCGCGACGGCAAGGTGATCGAGTTCACCTCGGAAGAAATCGAGAAGCTGCAGGCGGAAATCGCGCGCAAGCTCGGCTACAAGCTGGTCGATCACCGGCTGGAATTATATTGCGTGCCGCTCGACGAAGACAAAACTTAAGTTTTGCGAAGCGCTCTTCGTGAATTTCGATCTCATCATCTTCGATTGCGACGGCGTGCTGGTCGACAGCGAAGTCATTTCATGCCGCGCGCATGCGGAGACCCTGACGCGTCACGGCTATCCGATCACGTCGGAACAGGTGCTCGTTCGCTTTCTCGGCGTGTCCGATCGCGAAGCGCGCCTGACGATCGAACATGAGATCGACCGGAAACTGCCCGATGATTTCGAACAGCAGGTGAAGGCGGCCACGCTGAAATTCTATGCGGGCGATTTGCAGGCAATCGCGCATGTCGGCGAGGCGATTGACGCGATCGATCTGCCCAAATGCGTAGCTTCCAGCGGAACGCCGGAAAAGATTCGTCACGGGCTTACCTGCGCCGGCCTTTACGAGCAACTTGCGCCGCATGTCTTCTCGGCGACGCAAGTTGGCCGTGGCAAGCCTGCACCTGACCTGTTTCTGTTCGCAGCCGAACAGATGAAAGTGCAACCGACGCGGTGCCTCGTGATTGAGGACAGCGTCCCCGGCGTCACCGGCGGCTGCGCCGCCGGGATGACCGTGCTCGGCTTTCATGGCGGCAGCCATTGCCAGCCGGGCCATGCCGAAATGCTGCGCGCCGCCGGCGCCGTCACCACGTTCGACGATATGCGGCAATTACCCGAGCTGATTGCGCGCCTCGGTCGAAAGCCCGACTAGAGCAGCACCGCGTCGTTGAGGCCGGTCGCCGCTTCCGACATCGGACGAGGCAACCTTGCCGCAAGTTAACTGGCCGCAAAATCCGCAGGTGATAGTTTCACACCGACCTGCGCGAGGGAGCGGCGCATTGTGAAATCACCCGACAGCCGGATGTTGACGCGGGCCGTGCCGTTCACGCTCATTGTGGCGCTGGCCGCGCTGGTGCGCACCTGGCAGCTTTCGCAGAACGAGTTCGGCAGGCAGTACTACGCTGCCGGCGTGCGCAGCCAGCTCGATAGCTGGCATAATTTCATCTTCAATTCGTTCGACCCGGCGGGCTTTGTCTCCATCGACAAGCCGCCGGTGGCGATCTGGCTGCAGGTCGCCAGTGCCAAGCTGTTCGGCTTTGGCGCGCTTTCGATCCTGCTCGCCCAGGTGATGGCGGGATTGGCCGCGATCGCCCTCCTCTACATTCTCGTGCGGAAAGTCTGGGGCGGGACGGCAGGCGCCGTGGCTGCGCTGTCGCTTGCACTCAGCCCGGTCAATATTGCGGTCGACCGTTCCAACAACACCGAGAGCTGCCTCATCCTGGTGCTGCTGATCGCGGTGTGGCTCGCGATGCGGGCCGCTGAGACCGGCCGGCTCGCAACCTTCTGCGCCGCGATGGCGGCGATCGGCGTCGGCTTCAACGTGAAGATGGGCGCGGCGCTGGTGCTCGCGCCCGTGCTCGCCCTGACGTTCAGCCTCGCCCGCCCGGCCGCGCCGGTTTTGTGGCATCTGCAGCGACAGGCGATCGCCGGCGTTATCCTGATTGTCGTCTCGCTGTCATGGGCGGTCTTGTTCGACCTCACGCCGGCCCGCGACCGACCCTATGCGGGAAGCACCAGGCATAATTCCATGCTGGAGCTTGCCTTGGTGCATAACGGCGCGGCGCGTTTCCTGGCGTCGACGCCTGCCGCCGATCAAGCCGTAGTCCCTGACACAGCGGCGCCGACAGGCGTGGAAGTTCGCCAGCCTGTCCTCACCGACGATTCGCCGACCGGCCCTCTCCGCCTGTTCCGGCCGCGTGCCGCGGCACAATTCGCCTGGCTGCTGCCGCTCGCGCTGCTCGGCCTGGTTTTCGCGTGGTCGGATGCATGGGGCGTAGGCGCGCGCAACTCACGACGCATCAGTGCAGGCATCTGGACCGGCTGGCTTGCGCTGTACTGGATCGTGCTCAGCTTTGCCGGCGGCTTGATCCATACCTATTACGTCGCCGTTCTCGGGCCGCCGCTTGCCGTATTCTCCGGTATCGCCATCGCCGGGGTGTGGTCGAGATGGAAGGCGGGCAAACGGATCTATTTTCCGCTGATCGTCACGGCCACTGCCGCCTGGCAAGCCTACCTCTGCACCACGCAGTCCACGACGACCATCGGATCTGACTGGCTGAGCCTGACGTGGCTCACATCGATCATAATGGCCGCCGTTTGCGCGATCGTGCTCTATATCCTTCCGCAGCAGAGCGGTCGCTTTGCAAAGCTGTTCGCAGCAGCCGCCATCGGCGCGTTACTCGTGTCCCCGGTCCTGACCGCCGCAAGCCTCGTTCTGAGACGTCCGAACATCGCCGCGCCTGTCGCCAACATGGCCGCCCTGCTCGCGCCTTCGGACAACGAGCGTCTTGGGATAAGAACATCGCGGCTCGAAGCGGCCCGCCAGAAGTTCACGGGCTACCTGATCGCCAATCGCGAGGCCGCAGATTTTCTTGTCGCCGTCCCCAATGCCAATGCCGCCGCCCCGCTCATCATCTCGACCGGCCAGCCTGTGATGGCGATCGGCGGATATCTCGGGGACGATCCGATCCTGACGCCTTCGGACCTCGAACGGCTGGCCTCGGGCAGGAAATTGCGCTTCGTGATGCTGGGCGGATTTACCCTGGCACCCGCGAAACAGGCGGCGGCGCTCGAACCGATCGCGCGATGGGTGCGCGCCAACGGCCGCCCGGTCGATCCGAAATTATGGCGCCTGTCCGCATCCCCCGGCACGCCCTACCGCATCAACCTCGGCAATGAATGGGTGGAGGTCCCGCCGCCCGAACTGTTCGATCTCTGGGACAAGAACCAGAACTGATTTGGCGGGCTCGCATACCATTCCTCTCGTCATTCCGGGGCGATGCGTCAGCATCGAACCCGGAATCTCGAGATTCTCAGGTGCGCAATTGCGCACCATAGTTCGCTTCGCGCCCCGGAATGACCCGCCTCGACGGCTGGCTTTTTGGCCATTTAGGCTATATCTGAGCCCCAGCCGCCGTCAGGGCGCCATTTCCACCACCCCTCGGGTTCCATGAAGCCGCCGCGCAAGCTGCACATCAAATCCTATGGCTGCCAGATGAACGTCTACGATGCGCAGCGCATGGTGGACACGCTGGCCGGCGAAGGCTTTGTCGAGACCGAAAGCGCCGAGGATGCCGATCTCGTCATCCTCAACACCTGCCACATCCGGGAAAAGGCGTCCGAGAAGGTCTATTCCGAGCTGGGCCGGCTGCGCGTCGCCAAGGATGAGGCCGCGCGCCACGGGCGCGACATGCGCATCGCGGTCGCGGGCTGCGTGGCGCAGGCCGAGGGCGAGGAGATCATCCGCCGGGCGCCGACGGTCGATGTCGTGGTCGGGCCGCAGAGCTATCATCATCTGCCGCAGCTATTGGCGCGCGCCAAAAGCGAAGGACGCGCGCTGGAAACCGAATTTCCGGTCGAGGACAAGTTCAGCTTTCTGCCGCAGCCCAGGCCGGATGCGATCCGCGCCCGCGGCATCTCCGCCTTCGTCACCGTGCAGGAAGGCTGCGACAAGTTCTGCACCTTCTGCGTAGTGCCCTATACGCGCGGCGCGGAAGTCTCGCGCCCGGTCGCAAAGATCGTCGACGACGTGAAGCGGCTGGCCGACAACGGCGTGCGCGAGATCACCCTGATCGGCCAGAACGTCAACGCCTATCACGGCGAAGGCCCGGATGGACGAAGCTGGCCGCTCGGCAAGCTGTTGCACCGGCTCGCCGAAATCGACGGGATCGTACGGCTGCGCTACTCGACCAGCCATCCGCGCGACGTCGAGGAGACGCTTGTAGCGGCGCACCGCGATCTGGCCGCGCTGATGCCGTTCGTCCACCTCCCGGTGCAGTCCGGCTCGGACCGGATTCTCGCCGCCATGAACCGCAAGCATACCGCCGATGATTATCGCCGTGTCATCGACCGTTTTCGTACCGCCCGCCAAGATATTGCGTTTTCATCGGATTTTATCGTCGGTTTCCCCGGCGAAACCGAGGGAGAATTCGCCGCGACCCTCGCGCTTGTCATGCAAATCGGATACGCTGGGGCCTATTCGTTCAAGTATTCGCCGCGGCCCGGCACGCCGGCGGCGGACCTGCAGGAGACGGTGTCAGCGGCTGAAATGGACGAGCGATTGGTGCGGCTCCAGGAATTGATCGACAGCCAGCAATCGGCCTTCAACAAGGCCATGATTGGCAACACCGTCGATGTGCTGTTCGAACGCGCGGCCCGCAATCCCGGCCAGATCGTCGGACGCACCGCCTATCTGCAGCCCGCGCATGTGTTCGCCTCGCCAGACATCATCGGCCAGGTGCTGCCGGTCAGAATAGACAGCCTCGAGCGCTACAGCCTGCTCGGCGAACTCGCCGGACCCGCGCCCTTGCGGGCGGCTCAGACGATCCATTCTTCTCAAGAAACGTTGGGAGCCTGAACCCTTGCCAAAAAGCGCATCGGATTCACCTTCGCTTGCTCCCAGCCGCAAATTTGATCGCGACATGCAAATTCCGCCCGAGACCCAGGTCGTCATCGATTTCGACGACAACCGCGCCGTTTCCGCCCTGGTCGGCCCCTACGGCCAGAACCTGGCGCTGATCGAACGGCGGCTCGGGATCGTCGTCGATTCCCGCGGCAACCACATCACCATCGCCGGCTCCCGCGACGGCTGCGACGCCGCGCGGCGCGTGCTGGAGACGCTCTATGCGCAGGCCTTGCAGGGCCACGACCTCTCGCAGGGCGAGGTCGAGGGCGCGATCCGCGCCGTGATCGCACAGGGTTCGCTGTTCGAGTTCGACGCCAAGACCGCGAAGCCGACCTTCGAGACCATCAACCTGCGCAAGCGCCCGGTGCGCGCCCGCACGGCGGCACAGGATTCCTACATCCGCGCGCTGAAGCGCCACGAACTGGTGTTCGGCATCGGCCCGGCCGGCACCGGCAAGACCTGGCTTGCGGTGGCGCATGCCGCGCAATTGTTCGAGCGCAAGGAAGTCGACCGCATCATCCTGTCGCGGCCCGCGGTCGAGGCCGGCGAGCGGCTCGGCTTCCTGCCCGGCGACCTCCGGGAAAAGGTCGACCCTTACCTGCGGCCGATCTACGACGCGCTGTACGACCTGATGGATTCGCGGATCGTGGAACGCGCGCTGCAGGCCGGCGAGATCGAGATCGCACCGCTCGCCTTCATGCGCGGCCGCACGCTGACCAATGCCGTCATCATCCTCGACGAGGCGCAGAACACCACGTCGATGCAGATGAAGATGTTCCTGACCCGGCTCGGCGAGAACAGCCGCATGATCATCACCGGCGATCCCTCGCAGGTCGACCTGCCGAACGGACAGGCTTCGGGGCTTGCCGAGGCCTGCAAGCTGCTTGGCAATGTCGAAGGCATTGCGCAGGTGAAATTCACCGCGGAGGACGTCATCCGCCATGAGCTGGTGGCGCGGATCGTCGCCGCCTATGAGGGGTTGCCGCAGAAGCCGGCCACCGGAAAATCTTGACCCAGAAATTGTCGGCGCCGGGCCTGTCGCAGACAGGCCCGGGCCGTAACCCGAACATTGCAATGCAAAGCGCTGGAACGCTCGTGTCCTCCGTCCTTCCCCTCACCGAGGTTCTCGTCGTCGCCGATTGCTGGCAGACCGAACCGGATGCCGAGGCGGTGATCCATCGCGCCATCAATGCCGCCGCCGAAATCACCGGCGCCGATGTCGGCGAGGCCGAACTTGCCGTCATGCTGACCGACGATGCCGGCATCCGCACGCTCAACAACAACTGGCGCGGCATCGACAAGCCGACCAATGTGCTGTCGTTCCCCGCGCTGCAGCCGAGCGCGGGTGCGCCGCCCGACGCGCCGCGCATGCTCGGCGATATCGCCATCGCCTATCAGACCACCCGCAAAGAGGCCGATGAGGAAGAAAAGCCGTTCGACCATCATCTCAGCCATCTTGCGGTTCACGGGTTCCTGCATTTGATCGGGTACGATCACGAAAAGGACGACGACGCTGAAGCGATGGAAAGTCTCGAACGGGAGATCCTCGCCCAGCTCGGCATTCCCGACCCCTATGCGGACCGGGAGCGGATGGACTGAAATGCCGGACTCCGACCCTATACAGGATAATCCGCGCGACACGCCCAACCTGCCGGTGGTGGTACAGGAAGGCGAGGTGCTGCGGCCGCCGGCGGAAAACTGGCTGCTCAGGGCAATCCGCACGCTGTTCGGCTGGAAGTCCGGATCGGTCCGCGCCGATCTTCAGGTCGTGCTCGACGCTTCCACGCCCGACGATGTCGGCTTTTCCGCCATCGAGCGCACCATGCTGCGCAACATCCTCGGCCTCAACGAGCGGCGCATCGCCGACGTGATGGTGCATCGCGCCGACATCGTCGCGGTGAAACGGGACATTCTGCTCGGCGAACTGATGAGCCTGTTCGAGAGCGCGGCGCATTCGCGGCTCGTGGTCTACAACGAAACGCTCGACGACCCCGAAGGCATCGTTCACATCCGCGATTTGCTGGCCTTCATGACGGCAAAGGCGCGCGTCGGCGAGACCGCCAAGCCGAAACGGAAAAAGCCGTTTCCGGCCGGCCTCGACCTGCGGGCCGTCGACCTCGCCATGCCGCTCGCCGAGGCCAACATCATCCGCAAGCTGCTCTACGTGCCGCCGTCGATGCGGGCGATCGACCTGCTCGCGCAGATGCAGGCCTCGCGCATCCATCTGGCGTTGGTGGTGGACGAATATGGCGGCACCGACGGGCTGGTGTCGATCGAGGACATCGTCGAGCAGATCGTCGGCGAGATCGACGACGAGCACGACAGCGACGAGCCGCCTTCGATCGTGCGGCAGGGCGACCACACCTTCATCGCGGACGCCCGCGCCAGCCTCGAGGATGCGCGCAAGATGATCGGCGAAGAATTCGTCACCGGCGAGGCCAGCGACGAGGTCGCCACCCTCGGCGGCTATCTGGTCTCCCAGGTCGGGCGGCTGCCGGTGCGCGGCGAGGTGATCGCCGGCCCCGGCAATTTCGAGATCGAGGTGCTCGACGCCGATCCGCGGCGGGTCAAGCGGCTGCGGATCGGAATCCGCAAGGAACGTCCGACGCCGCGCCCGACGCGCGACCGAACCCGCCGCGAGGCCACGTCCGACACCAGCGTGTCGCCAACCAATGACAACACGCCGCCGGCCTCCGGCGATGGAGCCGGCTCGCAGTGATCCCATCCAAGAAATTCCGCCTCACGGGACTCTCCATCATCCTGGCCTGGGGCTGGAAGCGCGCGGGTATCGCGCTTGCCGCGGGCGCGCTGTCCTCGCTGGCGATGGCGCCGTTCAACGCCTGGCCTGTGCTGTTCGTCACCTTTCCGGTCGCCGTCTGGCTGATCGACGGTGCGGCGGCCGGCAAATGGCGCGGCGTACCCGCCGCGGCGATGTCCGGCTTCTGGTTCGGGCTCGGCTATTTCGTGCCAGGGCTCTACTGGATCGGCAACGCCTTCCTGGTGGATGCATCGACCTTTGCCTGGCTGATGCCGTTCGCCGTGCTCGGCCTGCCGGCCTATCTCGCGCTGTTCCCTGCGCTCGGCTTTGCGCTGGCGCGCCTCCTCTGGACGAAGGATGCCACGCGGCTGCTGGCGCTCGCGATCGGGCTCACAGTCAGTGAATGGCTGCGCGGCCATGTGCTGTCGGGCTTCCCGTGGAATGCCTTCGGCTACGCGCTGTCGGAGCCCCTGGCACTGGCGCAGACCGCCGCGCTGATCGGGCTGTGGGGTATGACCTTCCTCACAGTTGCTATCTTTGCCAGCCCGGCCGTGCTGATCGACGGCTCTTCACGCGGCCGAAAGCCCTGGATCGCGCCGGCAGCGGCGCTCGCACTGCTGGTGGGAATGGGTATTTTCGGCACCGTGCGGCTGTCGCTGCAGCCGACCGTCCTGACCAAGGTGAAGCTGCGCATCATGCAGCCGAACCTGCAGCAGGACGTCAAATTCAACTACGGCGCCAAGGCCGAGGTGATGCAGAAATACCTCGCGCTGTCCGACCGCGCCTCCGGACCGCAATCCACCGGCGTGCGCGACGTGCAGATCCTGATCTGGCCGGAATCGGCTTTCCCCTTTTTCCTGACCCGGGAAGCCGACGCGATGGCGCAGATCGCCGAACTCCTGCCCAAGGGCACCGTGCTGCTGACCGGCTCGGTGCGCGCCCCCGACGGGCCGCCCGGCGCCCGCGTCACCCGCGCCTATAATTCGATATATCTGATCGACCATGACGGGGGCGTGCTCTCGGTCTACGATAAGCTGCATTTGGTGCCGTTTGGCGAATACCTGCCGTTCCAGGAATGGATGGAAAAGCTCGGCTTCGTGCAGCTGACGAAGGTGCATGGCGGCTTTATTCCCGGCACACGACGCCGCACCATCGAGGTTCCGGATGCGCCGCCCGCGCTACCGTTGATTTGTTACGAGGCGATTTTTCCCGGAAATGTTGCTGCGCGCGACGAGCGTCCCGGCTGGATCATCAATGTGACCAATGACGGCTGGTTCGGCAATTCCACGGGCCCTTACCAGCACTTGCAGCAGGCGCGCCTGCGCGCGATCGAGGAAGGCCTGCCGGTGGTGCGCGCCGCCAACACCGGAATCTCGGCGGTGATCGATCCTTCCGGGCGCATTGTGGCACGCCTCGATCTCGGCATTGACGGCGTGCTGGACGCCAGCCTGCCGGCGGCGCGGCCGCCGACGATTTATGCTCGTCTTGGAGATATCCCGGCGGCCGTGATTGTGGCGGCTGCCCTGCTGCTCATCATCAGACGCCGCACAACGAAGCACGCTGCCTGAGCTTTACGCGTAGCAAGTTGGCACTGGTTTACTAAAAAACGTCGCGTGCACGGTTCCACCAGTTGACAGACAGCCTGCAATTCGCTTTCTGCGGTTGCAAGCCAAGAACAACAACCAGTCAACTTCATTGCTCAGATCGTCCGCAATTTGACCCGATCCTCCGAGCAGGATTTGACGGTACCGGCGCCTGAGGCATGCGCTTCCACTGCCTCGTCGCCGGCGCGCAATCCCAGGAGTGATGTAAGATGTCCACGAAAGCGCCTAATCCCGTAGACAAATATGTCGGGAGCCGCGTCCGGATGCGCCGCATCATGCTGGGCATGAGCCAGGAAAAACTGGGCGAAGCGCTCGGCCTGACATTCCAGCAAGTGCAGAAATACGAAAAAGGCACTAACCGGGTCGGCGCCAGCCGCCTGCAGCAGATCTCCGAGATCCTGCAAGTGCCGGTGTCGTTTCTGTTCGACGGCGGACCGAGCGGCGCGATCAATGGCGACGGCTTCGGCGAAGGCGCCTCTCCGGCCTATGTGTCGGATTTCCTCGCAACATCAGAGGGACTCGCACTGACCCGGGCCTTCACGCGCATCTCAGATTCGAAAATGCGGCGCTCGATCGTCGAACTGGTCGAGCAGATCGCCTCGCGCGACGGGCCCGATCCACGCTGATTGTCGTCAGCTTCGGCTTGAGAATTTCGTATTCTGGAATATGCCATAATTCCCGGTGCGTGATCGCGCATCACATGATGTGGGCATCGGCGCGCATCCGATGGCAATTGCACATCGGGGAATGACGACGTATCGGATACGACATGACGACATCCAATCCATTCGATCCTGCACCTATCCTTGAAGGCATTCGCCGCTGGGTCGAAATCGAGACCCCGACCGAAGCCCCCGAACAGGTCAACAAGCTCGCGGACCTCGTCACGGAGGACTATCGCGGCCTGCCTGCGACGGTCGAGCGGATCGCGGGACATTCCGGCTGCGGCGATCACCTCGTGGCGCGCTCGTCCTGGGGACAGGACGCGCCGGGCATCCTGGTGCTGAGCCATCTCGATACGGTGCATCCGATCGGCTTCATCGAGCGGCTGCCGTTCCGCATTGCGGACGATAGCGCCTTCGGCCCCGGTATCTACGACATGAAGGGCGGCGCCTACCTCGCCTATCATGCCTTCCGTCAGCTTTCCGCCGATATAACGCGGCCGCCGCTTGGCATCACCCAGCTCTACGTTTCGGACGAGGAAATCGGCAGCCCGACATCGCGCGCGCTGATCGAAGCCGAAGGGAAAAAGGCGAAATATGTGCTTGTGACCGAACCGGCGCGCGACGGCGGCAAGATCGTCACGGGACGCAAGGGCGTCGGCCGCTTCGAGGTCTTCATCAAGGGCGTGCCCTCGCATGCCGGCACGCGGCCCGAGGACGGCCGCAGCGCCATCCGCGAGCTCGGCAATGTCATTCAAACGCTGGAGGCGATGAACGATCCGAGGCGCGGCATCACCGTCAATGTCGGCGTGGTCCGCGGCGGCACGCGGCCGAACGTGATCGCGGAGGAAGCCTATGCCGAAGTCGACACGCGCGTGCCGACGCTCGCCGATTCGGAGGAGCTGGTTGCAAAGATCCTGGGTCTGAAATCACGCACCGAGGGCGTCACCGTCAAGGTGATCGGCGAACTGAACCGCCCGCCTTATGAGAAGAGCAATTCCGGCGCCGCGCTTTTCGAACACGCCAGGACGCTCGCCGCCGAGATCGGCTTCGATCTCGTCGATACGTCGACCGGTGGCGGCTCCGACGGCAATTTCACCGCGCCGCATACCGCAACGCTCGACGGGCTCGGCGTCGACGGCCAGGGCGCGCATACCCATTACGAGCAGATGTACATCTCCTCGATCGAGCCACGGGCGCGGCTGCTCTACCGGCTGTACCAGACGCTGCGATGATGACCGCTCCGCGCGACATCGGCGATGCCGACGCACCGCCGGATGCGGAAGCGTCGGCGCATGCGCGTGGCTCGTTCTTCGGCCGCCGCAAGGGCCACAAGCTGCGCATCCACCAGGCCGACCTGATCGACAATCTGCTGCCGCATCTGGCGCTCGATATCGGAACGAGTGCGCCGGAACGGCTCGCCGATCTCTTCGATGACGGCGTCGAGGATGTCAGGCTCGAAATCGGATTCGGCGGCGGCGAACATCTGATTGCGGAGGCGCAGGCCTTTCCGAACATCGGCTTCATCGGCTGCGAGCCTTACGTCAACGGCATGGCGAAGATCCTGACGCAGATCGAGGCGCACAATGTCGGCAATATCCGCCTCTACGCGGGCGACGCCGCGGAGCTGCTCGCCTGGGCTCCGCCGCGATCGCTCGTTCGGATCGACCTGATCCATCCCGATCCATGGCCGAAGCGGCGGCACTGGAAACGGCGCTTCGTGCAGGACGCCACCGTCCATGCGATGGCGCGCATTCTCAGGAAGGACGGCGAGTTCCGTTTCGTCAGCGACATCGACGATTACTGCGCCTGGACGCTGGCGCATCTGATGCGCAGTTCCGATTTTCGCTGGACCGCCGAGCGCGCCAGCGACTGGCAAAAGCCGTGGGACGGCTACACCATGACGCGCTACGGCCGCAAAGCCGAGCGCGAGGGGCGCGTTGCGGCGTATTTGCGGTTTCGGCGGACCAGCTAGCCGCGTACTCGTTGGGTGGCGGCGCACCTTCAAAGCGCCTTCCGGGCACGCCGGGTTCCTGCAAAGCAAAACAAGGCATTGTGAATTCTATTCGCCCCGCTTTGCTGTAGCTTTGCGGAACCCTCTTTGAATAAGAAAAATTCGAAACAGGAGGATGGGCGCGACACAGACATTCAGCAGACATTGAGGTGCACAGCCTGCAGTTTCTCCGCGGGGTGAGTTTGCTTGAGATCATGTGCTGATCTTCGGGGAACAGGTCCTCGCTCCCGACACCCAACAGCTTATGAAGAGCGAGGCATGTCATGATCAAGTTGAAGATCAATGGTCAGGAACGGAACTGGGACGGCGATCCGGATCTCCCGCTGCTCTGGTTTCTTCGCGATGAAACCGGATTGACGGGCACGAAATATGGCTGCGGCCAGGCGTTGTGCGGCGCCTGCACCGTGATCGTCGACAAGCAGGCCACCCGTGCCTGCATCACCTCGGTGTCCGACGTGGTCGGCCGCGAGGTCACAACCATCGAAGGCCTGCATCCGACCGGCGATCACGCGGTTCAGAAAGCGTGGCGCCAGTTGAACGTTCCGCAATGCGGCTTCTGCCAGGCCGGCCAGATCATGCAGGCCGCGGCCCTCCTGATCGAAAATCCAAAGCCCAATCACGACCAGATTCGCGAAGCGATGGCCGGGAATATCTGCCGCTGCGGCTGCTACCAGCGCATTGAAAACGCGGTCCACCTCGCATCGACGGGGGTCTGATCATGAACATCTCAACCAATCCGAAAAAGCTCCGTGGCTTTGAGCGATACGTCAAGGTCGATAACGTTTCCCGTCGCAGCATCCTGAAGGGCCTTGGCCTCGCCGGCGGCTTCGTTCTGGCCGCGCCCGTGATGTCACGCCCTGCCTTCGCGGCGTACAAGACCGGTGCGGGCGAGATGCCGCACGGCACCGTGGTGGACCCCCGCGTGTTTGTGTCGATCGCACCCGACGGCATTGTGACGATCATCGCGCACCGCGCCGAGATGGGAACCGGCGTCCGCACCTCCCTGCCGATGATCGTGGCCGAAGAGATGGACGCCGACTGGTCGCGCGTCCGCGTCCAGCAGGCGCATGGCGACGAGGTCAAATTCGGCAACCAGGATACCGACGGATCGCGCAGCACGCGTCACTATCTGATGCCGATGCGGCAGATCGGCGCTTCGGCGCGCAGCATGCTCGAAGCCGCCGCGGCGAAACGCTGGGGCGTGCCGGCGACGGAGGTCAAGGCGGTCAACCATGAGGTCGTCCACAGTGCGACCAGCCGGCGCCTCGGCTACGGCGAACTCGCAGCCGATGCCGCCAAGGAATCGGTCCCCAGCATCGAAGGCCTGAAGCTGAAAGACCCGAAGGATTTCCGCTATCTGGGCAAAGGCCAGATCAGCATGGTCGACCTGCGCGACATCACGGTCGGCACCGCGCGTTACGGCGCCGATGTCCGCCTGCCCGGCATGAAATACGCCGTCATTGCCCGGCCGCCGGTGACCGGCGGCAAGGTTTCGTCGTTTGACGGTGCGGAGGCGATGAAGGTTTCCGGCGTCGAGAAGGTGATGGAGGTCAAGGGCTGGCCGTGGCCTTCAAAGTTCCAGCCGCTCGGCGGGGTCGCGGTGATCGCGCGCAACACCGGCGCGGCGATCAAGGGCCGCGACGCCCTGAAGATCGTCTGGGACGACGGCCCCAACGGCAAATACGACTCTGTCGCCTATCGGACCGAGCTCGAGGAAGCGGCACGCAAGCCCGGCCTCGTGGTGCGCAAGGAGGGTGACGTCGAAGCCGCCTTGAAGGGCGCCGACAAGGTGATCATCGGCGAATACTATCTGCCGCATCTCGCCCATGTCGCCATGGAGCCGCCGGTCGCGGTTGCCGACGTCAAGGGCGACAAGGCGGAGATCTGGGCCCCGGTGCAAAGCGCAGGCGGAACGCGCGAGGACGTCGCCAAGACGCTCGGCATTCCGGAAGCGAATGTCACCGTCAACGTCACGCTGCTCGGCGGCGGCTTCGGCCGCAAGTCGAAATGCGATTACGCCATCGAAGCGGCGCTGCTTTCAAAGGAGCTCGGCGCCCCCGTCAAGGTGCAATGGACGCGGGAAGACGATGTTCGCAACGGCTTCCTGCACACCGTCTCGGTGGAACGCATCGAGGCCGGCCTCGACAAGAGCGGCAAGGTCACGGCGTGGCGGCATCGCAGCGTGGCGCCGAGCATCGCCTCAACGTTTGCGGCCGGTGCGAAAAATCAGGCGCCGTTCGAGCTCGGCATGGGGCTGGTCGACATGCCCTTCGAGATCGCCAACGTCCAGTGCGAGAATCCGGAAGCGGCCGCGCATACCCGCATCGGCTGGTTCCGCTCGGTGTCGAACATTCCGCGCGCCTTCGCGGTGCAGTCCATGGTCGGTGAAATCGCCCATGCCACGGGCCGCGACCAAAAGACGACGTTGCTCGAACTGATCGGCACGCCACGGATCGTCAAGCTCGATTCCGTAAAAGACCTCTGGAACTACGGTGAGCCCTACGACAGCTATCCAATCGATACCGCGCGGCTTCGCAAGGTCGTCGAGCTGGTTGCTGAAAAAGGCGGCTGGGGCCGGTCCGTCCCGAAGGGGCACGGGCTTGGCATTGCCGCGCATCGCAGCTTCGTCAGCTACATCGCGACGATCGTCGAGGTCGCCGTTGACGACAAGGGCAAGCTCACCGTGCCGCGGGTCGATACCGCCATCGATTGCGGAACCTACGTCAATCCGGAACGCATTCAGTCGCAGATCGAGGGTACCGCCATCATGGGCCTGAGCCTCGCCAAGCACGGCGAGATCACCTTCAAGGACGGCAAGGTGCAGCAGGGCAATTATGACGACTTCCCGGTCATCCGGATCGATGAGGCCCCGGCCGTAACCAATGTCTACATCGTCCCTGCCGCTGCAGACACGCCGCCGAGCGGTGTCGGTGAACCCGGCGTGCCGCCCTTTGCCCCGGCGCTGATCAACGCGATCTTCGCCGCGACCGGCAAGCGCATCCGCGCGCTGCCGATCGGCAAGCAATTGGAGGCGTAACAGGAACCTTAGGCGGCACCGGCCGTTTTCATTGATCCGACAGGAGCGAGATCGATGAAACCGAACTCAACAGCGCTCGCGGCGTCACTGCTGGCGAGCGCTCTTTTATTGTTTGCACAGGCGGCGGTCGCCCAATCGACGTCGCCACCCCCGGCGACCGCAACGCGGCCGGCGACGACACCGCCGGGACAATCTTCGCTGCCAAATGCGAGTCCACCGGCTACGACCACGCAGACCACCGGCGAGGCACCCCGGGATCCGACCATCAAGAAAATGAATGAAGACGAGAAACAGAAGGTCGAGACCAAAGGCAAATAGCATTCGCCCCGACAATACAAAAAGGGCGCCGAACATTTCGTCCGGCGCCCTTTTCCTGTCTCACGTACCGAGCGATGTTACTTCTTGACGGCGAACACCCAGACGACGCCGCCCTGCGGCACGTTGTTCTCGAAACCGATATTGTTCTGGGTGGCCAACGCATCCTGGATGCGCTGCGCGTCAACGCCCCACCCCGACTGCACCGCGATATATTGCGTGCCGTCCACTTCATACGCGACGGGCATGCCCATGATGCCGGAGTTGGTCTTTTGCTCCCATAGCAGCTCGCCCGTCTTGGCGTGGAAGGCGCGGAACATCCGGTCATTGGTACCGCCGACCAGAATCAGGTCGCCGGCGGTCGCCGTCACCGAGCCGAACAGTTGCGATTTGGGGAAGTTGTGCGACCAGACCTTCTTGCCGGTCGCGGGGTCCCAGGCCTGCAGCTCGCCAAAATGCGTCGCGCCGGGCCGGACCTTCAAACCGATATCTTCGGGCTTGGTTCCGAGCCAGAGCTGGCCGGGCACCAGCGGTTCCTTTTCGCCGGTGAAGCCGCCACAGAAATTCTCGTTGGCGGGGACGTAGACGAGCTTGGTGTTCTGGCTGTAGGCCGCCGATGGCCAATCCTTGCCGCCCCACAATGAGGGACAGAATTCGACCCGCTTGCCCATGACAGGCTTGTGGGCGGGATCGACGATCGGCTTGCCGGTCTCGGCTTCGATGCCTTTCCAGACGTCGGTATGAACGAACGGCCAGCCGGCGACGTAATTGATCTTGTCCGGCTTGCGCTCCAGCACCCAGAAGATCGCATTGCGTCCCGGGTGGATCAGGCTCTTGAAGGTGCGGCCGTCGCGCTGCAGGTCGACCAGCATCGGCGCGTCCACCTCGTCCCAATCCCAGGAATCGTTCGGATGATACTGGAAGTGGGTTTTGATCTTGCCGCTGTCGGGGTCGAGCGCGAGCACCGAGGTGGTGTAGAGGTTGTCACCGGGGTGGCTGTCTCCCGGCCAGGGCGCGGCATTGCCGACCCCCCAATAAACCGTCTTCGTCTCGGGGTCGTAATTGCCGGTCATCCATGCCGAGCCGCCACCCGATTTCCAGTCGTCACCGGTCCAGGTATCATGGCCCGGCTCGCCCGGCCCCGGGATGGTGAAGGTGCGCCACAATTCCTTGCCCGTGTCGGCATCGAACGCGACGACATAGCCACGTACGCCTAACTCGCCGCCTGAACCGCCGACGATCACCTTGCCGTCGACCACCAGCGGCATCAGCGTCAGGTATTGGCCCTTCTTGTAATCCTGAACCTTGGTGTCCCACAGCAC
>Ga0102590_1003077_pt1 | contig 17701 bp, 16 predicted proteins | sample AraplaMF_Col_mMF_FD_76859 | JGI IMG/M metagenome (GOLD analysis project Ga0102590, IMG submission 76859) | Arabidopsis root microbial communities from the University of North Carolina, USA - plate scrape MF_Col_mMF | ecosystem: Host-associated > Plants > Roots > Endosphere | place: USA...
ACCCAGCTCGGCTATGCCAGCGTGCCGGCGTTCTCGGCCGCGTTCCGTCAGGTGACGGGGCGGACGCCGACGGAGTTTGCGGGGAAGGGATGAGGTGCAGAGGCGAGCAGCCTACCTGCTCAACACCGACTCTTCTGGAAGTCCTGCCTTGCGCAAGCCCTCGGCGATGCGAACTCGCTGTGCAAGACAGGTCGGATGATCCGTCGGCGAACTGGCATGGAATTGGGCGACGCTGAAGTTCGGAGCGAGCGTGAGCCCCGCCTGTACACAGGCCCGTGCTTCCTTGATCTGCCCCAGATGCGCCTGCCCGGCGGCGAGGTAGAAATACATAAACGGCGCAATATTCCTGTTGGTCTCGATCGATCGCTTGAACCAGTGAACGGCAGCCTCGTCGGCGCCGAGATATGATTGCGCGACGCCTGCCGTATTCATCCAGGAGGAAGCCTTGTTGTCGCGAGGAGAGAGCCGGAATGCTTCCATGACGTGGGCTTCGGTCTCTTCGGCTCGACCGAGATTGTTTTTACCGAGCCCGATCCACGCATGGGCCGTGGCCAGATTCCGGTCCAGCACCAACGCCCGCTCACATTCGGCAATGCCCAGGGCGGCGCGTTTTGTGAAAATCTGGACGACGCCCATCAGGCAATGCGCCCTCGCGTGATTGGGCGTCTGGGCAAGTATCCTCGTCAAGAGCGCTTCGACCACTCGCAGAGGCGCCGTCCTGTCAATCAGCATGGAGGTAGCCCGCATTGCATCGACAGAGGCTATGCCCACCATCGCCTCGACGTTCGCTGCATCCAGGCGGAGCGCCTGTTCGAAGAACGGGCGCGCCTGCGACAGGCTTGTGGGATCCGTTCCGCGATTCATATACGCCATGCCCTGGAAATACAGGTCCATGGAATCCGGATGGGGCGCCCGCGCCGCGCGCCGCGCCTCCACCATGACCAGCTCGGTCCCGAGTTGATTGGCAAGACGGGCACCGATCTCGTCCTGCATGTCGAAGAGGTCGACGATCTGCTTGTCGAAACGGTCGCCCCACAAATGATTGCCGGTCTCGGCATCGATGAGCTGGACGTTGATGCGCATCCGACTTCCAGCCCGCTGCACCGAACCCTCGAGCACATAGCGAACGCCGAGTTCGCGGCCGAGCTGCTTCAGATCGACATGCGTACCCCTGTAGGTGAAGGCGGTGTTGCGACCGATCACGAAGATGCCGGCCATTCGCGACAGATCCGTGGTCAGGCTCTCGGTCACGCCGTCGACAAAATACTCCTGCGCGGGATCTGGGCTCAGATTGGCGAAGGGAAGAACCACAAGCGACGGCTTGCCTGTGGCGGGTCTCGGCAAGACGGCGACAGTTGCAGTCGTCGGCATTTCGCGCACCTCCGCGACGAAGCGGATGCCCTTGCGCGGAAAGGTCTTGATCAGGCGCTGCGCGTCTCCGGAATCGCCGATCGCCTTGCGCGCAACATTAAGTCGCGTGGTCAGGGCGACGTCGGAGACGGCGCGGCCATGCCAAATGGTACGGATCAGGTCATCCTTGCTGACGACGCGCTCGCGGTTGCCGATCAGATAGCCGAGCAGGTCGAAGACCTGTGGCGCGATGGCGATCGCATCCGCTCCGCGGCGCAGTTCGCGCCGCTCGGTGTCGAGAGAAAAATTTTCAAACAGATAGCGCAAGCCAATTCCCTGCGGCCATTCTGTTCAACAATAAGCTGTCGGTAAGGAAAATGTAAGCCGGCGACCAAGCCTGTCGGCGCCTCGACGTGGTACATCCCAAAGTAGAGCCCGCGCGGAAACGTGGGCCTGGTCAGGGAGAAGGCGATGATCACGCGTCGTGATATGTTGTCGACAGCCGCTGCAGCATTCGCCGCTTATCCTGCGCCGCGCGCGCTCGCACAGCCGCTCTCAAAAACCGTGCACATTCTGACAGGCTTCACGCCCGGGTTCCAGGACGCCATGGCGCGGCTCGTGGCCGCACAGATGAGCGGCTATGCGGAAACCATCGTGGTCGAGAGCCGCCCGGGCGCGGGCGGTCGCATCGCCGTCGAGGCGGTGAAGAATGCCGATGCCGACGGATCGACCATGCTGTTCTCGCCGCTCGGCTTCATGATGTTCTTTCCGCACATCTACAGGACGCTGAGATACCAGCCGCGTGACTTCACACCGGTGTCGACCGTTGCCTCGACCCCGACATTGCTGACGGTCGGCCCGAAGGTACCGGCCGACGTCAAGACGCTGGCGGACTTCGTTGCCTGGTGCCGCGCCAATCCTAGGCTCGCCACGTTCGGCACGCCGGGCGCCGGAACCACGCTGCATTTTCTCGGTACGATGCTGGGCCGCAGCGCGGGCTTCGATTTTCTTCACATACCCTATCAGGGCGGTGGCGCGATTCAGGATCTGGTCAAGGGCGTGATTGCAGCGACCGTCATGCCGATCGGCAGCTCGCTCGGGCTTGTCCAGTCTGGAGATATTCGCGCGCTGGCGACCACCGGACCGCGCCGCTGCCAGTTCATTCCGGAGGTACCGACGGTGCGGGAAGCCGGATACCCGTCGCTCGAGGACCTCACATGGTTTGCATTTTTCGTTCCGGCGAAGACACCAGCACCAATTGTCGATAAGCTCAATGCCGCGATCCAGGCGGCCGTGCGCACCGACGAGGTCAGGGCCGGCATGGCAAAGCTGGCCGTCGAGCCCGATGCGATCGCGATGGAGGACTGCGCCCGGCTGATCGCATCGGAATCCGACCGGTGGAGGGCGATCGTGCAGGAAACGGGGTTCGTCCCGACCGATTGACGGGAGGCAACACATGAGCGGGCCAGCATCCGTGCTCGACCTGGTGCAGTCGCATCGCGTCACCGCGGTGATCTATACTGCGGCGAAGCTCAATCTCGCCGAGGCTATCGGGGATGAGGCGAAATCGGTCACTGAGCTTGCCGGGCTGGTGTCCGCGGACGAAAGTGCGCTGCGCAGACTGCTCGTTGGCTTGACGACACTTGGCCTTTGCAGGCAGCTAGACCGGGACCGGTTTGCCATGACCGACCTCGGCCGGCAACTCGGCGAGACCGCGGACCCGTCCTTCAAGGACTGGGTTCTCTTTGAGGGCGAGACGCTCGTGCAATCCTGGAGCGGACTGGCCGATTCGGTTCGCACTGGAAAGACCGGGACACAGTTGCGCGGAGAAGGCGATGACCGCTATGCCGCCTCAGGCAATGCGCCGGAAGCAAATCGCCGGTTCAACGCCGCGATGGTCTGCCTCACGCGGTCTATCGTTCCAAAGATCGTTGCAACCCACGACTTCGCAGCCGCGCGCCTCGTCATGGATCTCGGCGGCGGCACCGGCGAATTGATCGGCGCCATACTTCAGCATAACCCTCATCTTGGGGGCGTCGTCCTGGATCTCGCGCGCTGCGAGACAGATGCGCGCACGCATTTCGATCGGCTCGGTATCGCCGGCCGCTGCAAATTCGTCGCCGGGAGCTTCTTTGAAGACGTCCCCAGCGGCGCCGACACGATCGTGATGAAGAGCATTCTCCATAATTGGAATGACGACCGTTGCCTGGTCATCCTGCGAAATTGCCGGGACGCGCTGCCGCCGGGCGGGACGCTGATCGTGATCGAGCGGATTATGCCGGAGCTTGCCACGACGGAACCCGAGGATCGCTCCTGCGTCATGAGCGACCTCAACATGCTGCGCGGACCGGGCGGCTGCGAGCGGACGGAAGCCGAGTATCGCAGGCTCGTGGGCTCGGCCGGCTTCGCTTTCGTCCGGACGACCAGTATCGGCTCATTCAGCCTGGTCCAGTTCAGGCAATAGGTCAATTGCTGCCATTCGCGACGCGGCGCGAGGCGCGATGTACGGCCCGGCTTCGAGGCATAACAGCATTCTCGAAACGCACGGCCCAGCTCAACTTGCCAAATTCCCCTGCATGATTGTGATCGGCTTCCGCCCAAATCACGTGTAAACTTCCCGCACCGCACAACCCGGTTTCGAAAGGCCCCGATGGCGAACGCCTTCTTCTCCGACCTGCTCGCCACCATCTCCGAGCGCGGCCGCACGCTGCTTCGGCGCGGTGATGGCGCGGACACCAAACAGGACGCCGAAGGGCTGATCGAGCTCTGCGGCGCGCTGCTGTCGGGCCGGGGCGAGGCCTCCGGCACCGCGCTTGCGCGTGAGGTGCTGGATATCTACCAGGAGCTGGATGCGGCAGGACGCCGCGCCTTTTTCGATGGCCTCGTGCGTGATTTCGGACCGGACCGGGAACGCCTGTCAAAGGCCATCGAGAAGTGGCGCGCCAAGCCCAGCGACGAAGACGCAAGCGCGCTGCATTTCGCCTCGGAGCCGCGGCGGCAGGAACTGATCCGCCGCCTCAACCGCGCCCCGGGCGGCACCGGCGATCTCGTCAACATGCGGGCCGATCTGCTCGGCATGATGAAGGGCCACGCCGACCTTGCCGCGCTCGATCGCGACGTCTCGCATCTGCTGTCTTCGTGGTTCAACAGGGGGTTTCTCGTGCTGCGCCGGATTGACTGGTCGACCCCGGCCAACATCCTCGAAAAGATCATCCGCTACGAAGCCGTGCACGAGATCAGCGACTGGGACGATTTGCGCCGCCGCCTCGATCCGGTCGATCGCCGCTGCTACGCCTTCTTCCATCCCGCGATGGTGGACGAGCCCCTGATCTTCGTCGAGGTGGCACTGACCGAGACGATTCCGGGCGCGATTCAACCCCTGCTCGCGGTCGACCGCCAGCATCTGCCGATCGCGCGCGCCCGCACCGCCGTGTTCTATTCGATCTCCAACACCCAGCGCGGCCTGGGGGGCATCTCGTTCGGCAGCTTCCTGATCAAGCAGGTGGTCGAGGAGCTGCGCCGCGAATTGCCGAAGCTCGACACCTTCGTGACGCTGTCACCGGTGCCGGGATTCATGCAGTGGGTGAAGCAGGACAAGGATTTGCCGCTGACGGACGAGGACCGCGAGGTGCTGAAGCGCCTCGACGATCCCAAATGGTTCGAGAACCCCGAGACGACCACGCTGCTGCGCGCCGTGATCGAGCCGCTCGCGGCGCATTACTTCCTGAAGGCGCGCACGCCGAAGGGCCGGCTGATCGATTCCGTCGCGCGTTTCCACCTCGGCAACGGCGCCCGGCTGGAACGCATCAACTGGCTCGGCGACCTCTCGCCGAAGGGCCTGCGCGAATCCGCCGGCGTGATGGTCAACTACCTCTACCGCCTCGACGACATCGAGAAGAACCACGAAGCCTACGCCAATGACGGCGAGGTCGTGGCGTCGAGCGCGGTGAAGAAGCTGCTGAAGGGCGAAGGACGCCGGCTGCTGGATATGCGGCTGTCGTAGCTGCGCGCTCAATTGTCGTCCCGGACAAGCGAAGCGCAGATCCGGGACCCATAGCCACAGGATCAGGTTTGACGACAACTCGGAGTTGCCAGCTGGCGCCGACGACTCCTCCCTGGGGTTATGGGTCCCCGCTTTTGCGGGGACGGCACTGAGCAATTGGCGCAGCCGCCGCGCCTCACAACGGCAACGAGCCGCCTACTTCTTGTCCCTGAAATACGGCTCCACCGGCCCATGCACCTTGATGGTCAGCGGGTTGCCGTGGCGGTCCTTGGCGTTGCCGGCGGTGACGCGGACCCAGCCTTCGCTGATGCAGTATTCCTCGACATTGGTTTTCTCGACGCCCTTGAAGCGGATGCCGACGTCGCGGGAGAGAATATCCGCGTTGTAATAGGGGCTGTTCGGATCGACCGAGAGGCGGTCCGGAAATTCGTCGCTCATGATTGTCTCGCTCATAACAGGGTCTCGATTTGCTGCCGCAATCCTTCAGGCCGGGCGGTCGGCGCATAGCGCGCGATCACCTTGCCAGCACGGTCCACCAGGAACTTGGTGAAATTCCATTTGATGGAGGCGCCCAGCAGTCCGGATTGCTGGCGTTTCAGGTACTCATACAAGGGGTGCGCGTTGGCGCCGTTGACGTCGATCTTCTCGAACAGCGGGAAGGTGACGTCGTAATGGGTCGAGCAGAATTCCTGGATCTCAGCTGCCTGCCCCGGCTCCTGCGCACCGAACTGGTTGCAGGGAAAGCCGAGCACGGAAAAGCCGCGCGGCGAGAGGTCGCGATGGAGATCCTCGAGACCGCGATATTGCGGCGTGAAGCCGCATTTGCTCGCGGTGTTGACGATCAGCAGCACCTGCCCTTCGAAACGCTTCAGGGCAACCTCCTCGCCGGCAAGCGAGTTGGCCTTGAAGTCGTAGATGACGGACATCGCTAACCCACGGGATCGATCGGCGACGGCGGCACGCCGCCCGCCTCGATCGCTTCGCCCGCGAGCAGACACAAATCCTCGCGATAGCGGCCGGAGACGATGTGCACGCCGACCGGCGCCTTGCCGACAAGGCCGGTGGAGACCACGAGGCCCGGCAGCCCCATGAACGGGGTCGCGATCTGCGGCATCTGCGCCTCCCAGACTCGCTTGAAGGACTCCTCGTCCTTGCGGTCGAGATGATCGGGGAACGGCAGCTCGCCGGAGACCGGCGTCAGCACGACAGCGTATTTTTCGAAGAACAGCATCCAGTCGCGGGTCAGCGTGGCGCGGCGGGTCAGGGCCTGCGCGTAATTGGCCTGGTCCATCGGCGTGACCTTGGCGCGATTGCCGCGCAGGCAGGCCAGCGCACCGGGATCGCCCTCGCGCTCGGCCATCTCCAGTTGCGCCTCGTAACCGTCACCGAGCCAGAGCTTGATCTGCCACTGGACGGCTTCGCGCATGGACGGCGTGTTTTCGATCGTCTCGACGGTCCAGCCCGCGCGCTCCAGCCGCTTGCCGGCATCGATCACCGCCGCCTTCACCTCCGGCGTGGTGGCGAGCCCGTCTGGATTGAGACAGAGCGCGGCACGCTTCGGTCGCGCGGGGCCTTCCAGCGGCGCCGGCACGTACCAGGGGTCGCGGATGTCGCGGGCCGACATCGCGGCGAGCGAAATCCTGATGTCGTTGATGGTGCGCGCCAGCGGCCCCGACACCGCCATGATCTGCGGCCCGATCGGGCGCTCCGGCAGTGCCGGATTGAAGGCGGGGATGCGGCCCAGCGTCGGGCGCAGACCGTGCACGCCGCAGGCATAGGCGGGGTAGCGGATCGAGCCGGCGATGTCGGTGCCGTGGGCGATATGGCCGATGCCCGCCGCGACCGCCGAACCGGCGCCGCCGGACGAGCCGCCCGGCGTCAGCGAGGCGTCGCGGGGATTCTTGGTGTCGCCATGGACCAGATTGGTGGTGAACCAGCGATAGGAGAAGGCCGGACAATTGGTGCGGCCCAGCAGAACCGCGCCCGCTTTCCGGAAATTGGCGACCACCGGATTGTCCTCGCGCGCGATCAGGTCGCGCTGGAGTTTCAGGCCATTGGTGGTGGCAAAGCCCTCCTGGTCGACATTGGCCTTGATGGTGACGGGAACGCCGGCGAGCACGCCTGGGTCCTCGCCCCGCGCGATCGCGGCATCGAGGGCGTCGGCCTGCTTGAGCACGTCCTCGGGCCGGTGGTCGATCACCGCATTGAGCTGGGGATTGACCGCATCGAGCCGGGCGAGGCCGGCCTTGGCTGCCTCCCTGGCGGACACTTTCTTGGCTTTGACGAGGGTGGCGAGGTCGGCGGCCGACAGGCGCCAGAGATCTTGCATGGCTTGCTCCGTTTAACCGGCGTCTTTTAGCGCCGGGAACGCGGCAAAGCCATGCGGATTTCGCAGGGGCGAAGGGGGATCACCTCTCCCGTAGGAGCGGTGGGCACCGCTCTCGTGGCCGGCCTTGCGGCTAATGCCTTGTCGCGGACTGATTGGGAACGTCCAGCAGGGCCTCGGTGAAGGGGAATTCCAGCACGATTTCGCCCTCGACGTCGGTCACCTCGATCACGGCCTCCATGAGCGCAGGCTGGGTCCCCTCGGATTTCAGCACCTCCAGGATCATCTGGCGGGCGACCTCCCAGGCACGATCGGGGTTGCGCAGATCCTCGCCTTCGGGATCCACGATCAACTCGTCGCCAATGCGGGTGTTGAAGAAATATTTGGGCATCACGGAGATCCAGCTAGACTCGCCTGTACCGGATTGAAAGCTGCACTGCACTCACAACTGCTTTATCAGGACAGCGTTCACGACCGAATGCGCCACGCGCAAGGCAGTGTCACCGGAACCGATGTTCCACGATGATTTTCGCGGCGCAACATGGCCTTCTTCGGGAAAATTTCACTGGCGAACTTTTGTGCTCGCATTACTTTAACCCATGGGCGGATACGTCCGAGTTCGCGAAATGGAGAGCTGATATGGCCTGGAAAGCCCCGAAGATCGTCGAAGTGCCCTGTGGCATGGAAATCAACATGTATGTGAGCGCCACCCGCAAGTAAGCGGCTGGTGAGTTCGCGTTCTGCGCAGGTGGATCTTTCAGTCACGATGCATGTCCGGACGACAGGATTTGTGTCGGCGTGAGATCCACCTCGCGACATTGCCTCCAGGAGACGTAACATGCTGCGCGTCGTCGTCCTGGGCGCCGGGGCTGGCGGCGGAGTCCCGCAATGGAATTGCGGCTGCGAGGGCTGCCGGACGGCCCGAGCCAACGGCCATGAGCTTTACCGAACCCAGGCCTCGGTCGCCTTCAGCGGCGACGGTGAGCACTGGTTCCTGATCAACGCCTCGCCCGACCTTCGCCAGCAATTGAACGCCACGCCGCAGCTGCACCCCAAGGCGGGCACCCTGCGACACACGCCTGTTGCAGGCGTGATCCTGACCAACAGCGAAGTGGATGCGGTGGCGGGCCTGCTGTCGATGCGCGAGGGATCGCCTTTCACGATCTATGCGCATGAGAAGGTGCTGGCGATCCTGGCGAGCAACAGCATTTTCAACGTGCTGAACGAGAAGAACGTCAAACGGCAGCCGATCGATATCCGCGAGCCGTTCGAGCCGCGACTGCCGGACGGCGCGCGCTCGGGGCTGGAGGTGCTGGCTTTCGCGGTGCCGGGCAAATCCGCCTGGTATCTCGAAGGCAAGGCGCATCCCGGCGGCGAAAGCGGCGACGGCGATACGCTGGGGCTGAAGATCACCGACAAGACCAGCGGCAAGTTCTTCTACTTCATCGCCGCCTGCGCCGAGGTGACCGACGCGCTGAAGGCCGAGATCGACGGCGCCGCGCTGGTGTTCTTCGACGGCACGGTCTGGCAGGACGACGAGATGATCCGGGCCGGGCTCGGCCACAAGACCGGCAAGAGCATGGGCCACGTCGCGATGTCCGGCGACGACGGCGCGATCGCGCGGCTGGCCGACCTCACTCTCGACAGGAAGATGTTTCTGCATATCAATAACTCGAACCCGGCGCTGCTGCCCACGTCGCCCGAGCGCAAGGCCACCGAGGCGGCGGGCTGGCAGATACCCGCCGACGGAACGGAGATCGTGCTGTGAATGCCGCGTCACTGACTGGAATGACTGCGCTCTCGATCGGCAAGGACATCAGGCTCAATTCGGCCGAGGAGCTGGAGGCGGCGCTGCGCCACATCGGCGCGACCCGCTATCACAGCCTGCACCCGTTTCATAAGCTGCTGCACGGCGGCAAGCTGAACAAGGGCCAGGTGCAGGCCTGGGCGCTGAACCGCTACTATTACCAGAGCACGATCCCGATCAAGGACGCGGTGGTGATCTCGCGCTTCCGCGACCGCGCCACGCGCCTGGAATGGCGCCACCGCATCGAGGACCATGACGGCGATGTCGGCAGCGAGGGCGGCATCGAGCGCTGGCTGAAGCTGACTGACGGCCTCGGCCTCGACACGGCTTACGTGGAATCCACCGAGGGCATCCTGCCGGCGACGCGCTTCGCGGTCGAAGCCTATGTCCATTATTGCCGCGAGAAGTCGCCGCTGGAGGCGATCGCCTCGTCGCTGACCGAATTGTTCGCGCCCAGCATCCACGAGGAGCGCATTGCCGGCATGCTGCAGCATTACGACTTCGTCAATCCTGACATCATGAGCTACTTCAAGCGCCGCCTGACCCAGGCGCCGCGCGACGCCAATTTCGCGCTCGATTATGTCAGGACGCATGCGACGACGCCGGAGCAGCGCGCATCGGTCTGCAATGCGCTGATCTTCAAGACCAACGTGCTATGGGTGCAGCTCGACGCGCTCCAGCACGCCTATGTCGAGGGCCACATTCCGCCGGGCGCGTTCGTGCCCAAAGCGGGTTGAAGAGGGACGGAAATGGCCGGGCCGCGTCATATCAGCGTCAGCGAGGCAAGCCGCCCCGTGCTGCCGCGGCATGCCAAGCTGAAATATGACGAGACGCGCAAGGTCTGGGTGATCCTGGCGCCGGAGCGGGTGCTGGCCCCGGACGAGATCGCGGTCGAGGTCTTGCAACTCTGCAACGGCGAGCGCAGCGTCGGCGACGTCTCCGACCAGCTGGCGGCGAAATACGCCGCGCCGCGCGAGGCGATCCTCGCCGACGTCATCGTCATGCTGCAGGACCTCGCCGACAAGGGCTTTCTGACCGAGGCCCGGGAGAAGACATCATGAGCGATGTGCTCGGCCATCCCGTCATTCCATCCGACGCCAGCGACAGCCTCGCAGTGTTGGAGAAGGGCCGCTCGACGGCGGAGACGTTTGGCATTCCGCTCGCGGTGCTGCTCGAGATCACCCATCGCTGCCCGCTGCAATGCCCGTATTGCTCCAACCCGGTGGAGCTCGATCGCTCCGGCAAGGAACTGACCACCGACGAATGGAAGAAGGTGCTGAGCGAGCTCGCCGAGATCGGCGTGCTGCAGGTGCATTTCTCCGGCGGCGAGCCGACGGCGCGGAAAGACCTCGTCGAGCTGGTCAAGCATGCGACTGACGTCGGGCTCTACACCAATCTGATCACCTCGGCCGTGCTGCTGACGCGCGAGCGGCTCAGCGAACTTGCCGATGCCGGGCTCTGCCATGTGCAGATCTCTTTCCAGGGCGTCGAGGAAGGCCTCGCCGATCGCGTCGCCGGCTACAAGGGCGGCCACCACAAGAAGTTAGAGGTGGCAAGATGGACGCGCGAGCTCGATTTGCCGCTTACCGTGAACGCGGTGATGCACCGGCAGAACTTGCACCAGCTCCCCGACATCATCCAGATGTCTGTCGATCTGGACGCCGACCGGCTCGAGGTCGCCAACGTGCAATATTACGGCTGGGCGCTGAAGAACCGCGCCGCGCTGATGCCGACGGTGGCGCAGCTCGACGAATGCACTGAAATCGTCGAAGAGGCGCGCGAGCGGCTCAAGGGCCGGCTGTCGATCGACTACGTCGTGCCGGATTACTACGCGTTGCGGCCGAAGAAGTGCATGGGCGGCTGGGGCCGGCAGTTCTTCAACATCTCGCCCGCCGGCAAGGTGCTGCCGTGCCACGCCGCCGAGAGCATCACCGGGCTCGACTTCGAGTCGGTGCGCTCGAACCATTCGATCGCCTGGATCTGGCAGAACTCGGAGGCCTTCAACCGCTATCGCGGCACCGGCTGGATGAAGGAGCCGTGCAAGTCTTGCGAATTCCGCGAGATCGATTTCGGCGGCTGCCGCTGCCAGGCCTTCGCGCTGACGGGCGATGCCGCCAACACCGACCCCGCCTGCGCGCTGTCGCCGCTGCACGAGACCATCTTCAAGCAGGCCGAGCGTGAGGCCGAGGGCGAGACCAACCGCTTCCTCTATCGCAATTTCGCCGGCGGCACCCTGGAATCCGGCAATGATGCCTGACGCCGACGCGGCCGCATCCGCCAAACGCGCCGATCCCTTTGCACCGCTGACCTCCGAGATGATCGATGTCGGCGACGGCCACGAGCTCTATGTCGAGAGCGTCGGCCGCGCCGACGGAATCCCCGCCGTTTACCTGCACGGTGGCCCCGGCAGCGGCTGCCAGCCCGATCATCGCCGGCTGTTCGATCCTGAGCGCATGCATGCGGTGCTGTTCGACCAGCGCGGTTGCGGCCGCAGCCGTCCCAAGGGATCGCGCACGCACAACACCACGGCGCATCTGATCGCGGACATGGAGACGATCCGCGAGAAATTCGGTATCTCGCGCTGGATGGTGGTCGGCGGCTCCTGGGGCGCGACGCTGGCGCTGGCTTATGCAGAGGCGCATCCCGAGCGCGTCTCCGGCATCGCGCTGCGCGCGACGTTCCTGGGCACCCGAGCAGAAGTCGAGACGGCTTTCACCTCGCGCCTGTCGCAATTCTATCCTGCGCTCTACGAGGATTTTCTGAGCGTCCTGCCGCCCGAGGAGCGCGAGCAGCCGGTGGAAGCCTACTATCGTCGCATCCTCGATGCCGATCCGTCCGTCCACGGCCCGGCATCGCGCGCCTGGCACGATACCGAACGCGCCTTGTCCGAGCACAAGCCGGCCAGGACGCGGATCGACCTCGCCTCGCTGAACGTCTGGCGCACATTGCCGGCGACGCCGTTCATGGAGGCGCATTATTTCGTGCACGACAGCTTCATGAGCGAGAACCAGTTGTTGCGGAACGCCGATAAGCTCGCCGGCATTCCCGGCATCATCGTGCAGGGCCGCTACGATCTGTTGTGCCCACCCGAGACGTCGCAGGCGCTCGCGAAAGTTTGGCCGGGTTCCGAGGTCAGGATCGTGGAAGAAGCCGGACATTCGCTCTATGATGCCGGCGTGCGAGACGCGGTCATGAAGTCGATCGCGGAGCTCGCGTCGAAGGCCGCGCGCTAATTTGCGAAAAAAGGACAACAAGAAAATGCCGCTCGCCGGGAAAGGTATGCTGCTGACGTCGATGAACATCGACGAAGCCAATGAGCCCGATTTCAACCGCTGGTACGATCGCGAGCATCTGGAAGAACGCGTCGCGATCGAAGGTTTTCTGGAGGCGCGGCGCTATGTCGCGCACGCCGCCGATCCCAAATATCTGTCGTTGTATTCGACCGCGACGCTCGACGTGCTCGACAGCCCCGCCTATCGGACCCGGCTCGCCAATCAGACCGAATGGTCGCGGCGAACCATGGCGTATTTCAAGGACATGCTGCGCGTCGTCGCGCGCATCACCATCAGCAAGGGCAGCGGTCGCGGCGCCGCGCTCGGCCTGGTGCGGCTGCGGCCGACAGCAGACAACGCGGGCGCATGGCGTGATGCACTGCAAGAAAAGCTGGCGCCCGAGACGCGCGACGGCATCATCTCGATGCATCTGCTCGAGAGCGAGCCGGAATTATCCGGCGCAACGGCGGATATTCCGGCAACGCGCAACGAAGGCGCACGCGACTGGTTCGTGCTGATCGACGGCACGCATGTCGGCGCGGTCTCTGCCGTGATCGCCGAACGCTTCACCGGCCCTGCTGCAGCGCCCTTTCCGCTTCCCATCTCCGTCGGCACCTACAGCCTGATGTGGGATCTGGCGAAGAGCGACATCGCGCACAGGTAAGGCATTCATCTGCAGCGCAACATATTGCACCGCACGCATCTCGCGCGCGGCGCGTTAATGCTGTGTGCGCGCAGCTCACATGAAAGCGGGTCATCGCGAAAATTTGCCGTTGTACTTCGGAACGGTTCTAATAAGCTAACCCAATGACGTCATTCAGAAACCAGATCGACGCGCATTAAGCGTCCGACAAGCTCAAGAAAAGGCCGCGGGGTCCTTGAGCCTGCGCGGACAGGGTAGGAATGAAACCGACCGATATTGCGGCCCCCGACTACTTTCACAAAGTGGTCGATTGCCAATGGGCCTGTCCTGCGCACACACCGGTTCCCGAATACATCCGACTGATCGCGCAAGGCCGCTACAGCGACGCCTACATGATCAATTGGAAGTCGAACGTGTTTCCCGGAATCCTGGGACGCACCTGCGATCGTCCGTGCGAGCCGGCGTGCCGCCGCGGACGCGTCGAGGAGACGCCGGTCGCGATCTGCCGCCTCAAGCGCGTCGCCGCTGATTTCAAGGACGACATCACGCAGCGCCTGCCGCGCCCTTCCGCGAAGAACGGCAAGCGCGTCGCCTTCGTCGGCGGTGGCCCGGCCTCGCTGACGGTGGCGCGCGATCTCGCGCCGCTCGGCTATCACTGCACGGTGTTCGACGGCGACCCCGAAGCCGGCGGCATGATGCGGACGCAGATCCCGAAATTCCGCCTGCCTAACTCCGTCATCGACGAGGAGACCGGCTACATCCTGGGTCTCGGCGTCGACTTCAAGGGCGGTCACCGCATCGAGAGCATGAAGGCGCTGCTCGCGGAGAAGTATGACGCGATCTTCGTTGGCTCCGGCGCGCCGCGCGGACGCGAGCTCGACATTCCGGGCCGGAAAGAGGCGGCCGGCAACATCCACATCGGCATCGACTGGCTGTCGTCAGTGTCGTTCGGCCACACCGACAAGATCGGCAAGCGCGTCATCGTGCTCGGCGGCGGCAACACCGCGATGGATTGCTGCCGCACCGCGCGCAGGCTCGGCGGCGAAGACGTCAAGGTGATCGTGCGCTCCGGCTTCGAGGAGATGAAGGCCTCGCCGTGGGAGAAGGAAGACGCGCTCCACGAGGATATTCCGATCCTCAACTTCCTCGTCCCCGTTGCCTTCGTTCACGACAATGGCAAGCTCACCGGCATCACCTTCCAGAAAGTGAAGGCCGAATACGATGCCAAGGGCAAGCGTAACCTCGTGCCGTCGGGCGAGCCGGACCAGACCATCGCATGCGACGACGTGCTGGTCGCGGTCGGCCAGGAGAACGCCTTCCCCTGGATCGAGCGCGACTGCGGCATCGAGTTCGACAAGTGGAATATGCCGAAGGTCGACCCGAAGACCTTCGTCTCGACCAATCCGAAGGTGTTCTTCGGCGGCGACGCCGCGTTCGGCCCCAAAAATATCATCTGGGCGGTGGCGCAAGGCCATGACGCCGCGCTGTCGATCCATAAGCTGCTCTCGGGAGAGGACATCACCGAGCGGCCGCTGCCGGAAGTGCAAATCTCCTCGCAGAAGATGGGCATCCATGAATGGAGCTATGACAACGACATCTCCAACGACAAGCGCTTCAAGGTGCCGCATCGCGACAAGGTGATCGCGCTGAAGGACATCCGCACCGAGGTCGAGCTCGGCTACGACGTCAAGCTCGCGCTCGGGGAGGCCGAGCGCTGCCTGAACTGCGACGTGCAGACCGTGTTCTCGACCTCGCTCTGCATCGAGTGCGACGCTTGCGTCGACATCTGCCCGATGGACTGCATCACCTTCACCAACAACGGTGAAGAAGCCGATCTGCGCCAGCGACTGAAGGCGCCGTCGCTGCATCCGGACCAGGACCTTTACGTCTCCAGTGACCTCAAGACCGGGCGCGTCATGGTCAAGGACGAGGATGTCTGCCTGCATTGCGGGCTGTGCGCCGAGCGTTGTCCCACCGGAGCCTGGGACATGCAGAAATATCTCATCGAAATGACTCACGCAGGTTCGACATGTCCGACAAAAAGCCGCTCAGCAGCGTAAACGACTTCGTCGTCCGTTTCGCCAACGTCAACGGCTCGGGCTCGGCCAGTGCCAACGAGATGTTCGCGCGCGCGATCCTGCGCCATGGCGTACCGGTGAGCCCCCGCAACATCTTCCCCTCCAACATCCAGGGCCTGCCGACCTGGTACGAGGTGCGGGTGACGGAAGACGGCCATCTCGGCGCCCGCGGCGGCGTCGACATGATGGTGGCGATGAACCCGCAGACCTGGGACAAGGACGTCGCCGGCATCGAGCCCGGCGGCTATCTGTTCTACGATTCCACCAAGCCGATGCCGTCGACCAAATTCCGCGACGACATCACCGTGATCGGCGTACCCCTCACCGCGATCACCAACTCGACCTACACCGATCCGCGCCAGCGCCAGCTGTTCAAGAACATCATCTATTTGGGCGCGCTCTCGGCGCTGCTGGACATGGACCCGAAGCTGATCGAGCAGCTGATCGGCGAGCAATACAAGGGCAAGGAGAAGCTCTTGTCCTCCAACGTTCACGCGCTGCATCTCGGCCGCGACTGGGCGCTGCAGAACCTGAAGTGCCCGATCGGCCTGCGGGTGAAGAAGTCCGACAAGGTCGGCGACCGGATCTTCATCGAGGGCAACAGCGCGGCTGCGCTCGGCGCCGTCTATGGCGGCGCCACGGTGTGCGCCTGGTATCCGATCACGCCGTCATCGTCGGTGGCGGAGGCTTTCACCGCCCATTGTAAGAAGTACCGGCACGACCCCGAGAGCGGCAAGGCGAAATACGCGATCGTGCAGGGCGAAGACGAGCTGGCTTCCATCGGCATCGTCATTGGCGCCTCCTGGAACGGCGCGCGCGCGTTCACCGCCACCTCCGGCCCCGGCATCTCGCTGATGACCGAGTTCATCGGCCTGTCGTACTTCGCCGAGATCCCGGCCGTGATCATGAACATCCAGCGCGCCGGCCCCTCCACGGGCATGCCGACCCGGACCCAGCAATGCGACATCATCGCCTGCGCCTATGCCTCGCACGGCGACACCAAGCATGTGCTGCTGTTCCCGGAAGATCCGGCTGAAGCCTTCGAGTTCGCGGCAGCGGCCTTCGATCTCGCCGAGCGGCTGCAGACCACGATCTTCCTGATGCTCGACCTCGACATCGGCATGAACCACCGGCTCTGCCGTCCGCTGAAATGGGACGATTCCAAGCAGTATGACCGCGGCAAGGTGATGACCGCGGAGATGCTGGAGCAAGGCCGCGACTTCGGCCGCTATCTCGACGTCGACGGCGACGGCATCCCCTACCGCACCTATCCCGGCACGCATCCGACCAAGGGCTCCTATTTCACCCGCGGCACGTCGCGTGATCGCTATGCGCGCTACTCCGAGGAAGGCTCAGTCTATGCCGACAACATGCAGCGTCTCGTCCGCAAGTTCGAGACCGCGCAGGATCTGGTGCCACGGCCGCTGCAAGCCAACGCGGAACGGCCGACCAAATATGGCGTGATCTATTTCGGCTCGACCTCGCCGGCGATGGACGAGGCGATCGGACTGCTGGAATCGCGCGGACATCAGCTCGACCGCCTGCGCATCCGCGCCTTCCCGTTCCATTCGAGCGTGGCGAGCTTCCTCGCCGAGCACGACTTCGTCTACGTGGTCGAGCAGAACCGCGACAGCCAGCTGCGGCAGCTCATCGTCAACGAGAACGGCATCGACCCCGTGCGCCTCGTGCCGATCGTGCATTACGACGGCACCCCGATCACCGCCCGCTTCATCGCAAAAGCCATTGGCGACCACCAGGATCACCTCAAGGTGACCCCGCTCCGCAAGGCCGTATCATGACCTATATTGCAAAGCCGAAATTCCATCATCCGGGCCTCAAGAAGAACGAGCTCGGCTACACCCACCGCGACTACGAGGGCAAGATCTCGACGCTGTGCGCCGGCTGCGGCCACGATTCGATCACGGCTTCGATCATCGAGGCCTGCTACGAGCTGTCGATCGAGCCGCACCGGGTGGCGAAGATCTCCGGCATCGGCTGCTCGTCGAAGACGCCGGACTACTTCCTCGGCAACTCGCACGGCTTCAACACCGTCCACGGCCGCATGCCAAGCGTGCTGACCGGCGCCAACCTCGCCAACCGCGATTTGATCTATCTCGGCGTTTCCGGCGACGGCGATTCCGCCTCGATCGGCTTCGGCCAGTTCGCGCATTCGATCCGGCGCGGCGTCAACATGACCTATATCGTCGAGAACAACGGCGTCT
>Ga0102590_1003083_pt1 | contig 17676 bp, 19 predicted proteins | sample AraplaMF_Col_mMF_FD_76859 | JGI IMG/M metagenome (GOLD analysis project Ga0102590, IMG submission 76859) | Arabidopsis root microbial communities from the University of North Carolina, USA - plate scrape MF_Col_mMF | ecosystem: Host-associated > Plants > Roots > Endosphere | place: USA...
GGGGCGCCCCCGGCGGTGACGGAACCGGCCAGGATCAGCGCCTTCAGCCGCGAGCGCGACAGTTCCGGGCGAAGCACCGCGAGCACGCGGTCGAGCCGGGGCGATCCCTCGTCGCCGCCGACGGTGACCTCCAGCCTGTGTCCGCCGTTCGATAATCCCTGTTCCAAACTCGAGCCTTGTTAATAAGAGCCTTGCATGACCGATGCCGTTGCGCCCGAACCGACCCCCGAGCAGGCCGCGCTGATCGCGCGTGTCAGGCGGATGATGCTGATCGCGGGCCTGACCTCGGCGCTTGCGGTGGCCGTGGTCCTGATCGCCGTCGGGTACCGCCTTTACCGCGGCGAGGGAAGCCCCGCCGCCGCCACGATGGACATCACCGCGACCCTGCCCAAGGGCGCCAGGATCGTCTCGACCGCCGTCGCCGGCGAGCGGCTGGTGCTGACGCTGGATATCGGCGGGGCCACCGAAATCCGCACGTTTGACGCCAAGACGCTGAAACCGGCCGGAAAGCTGCGATTCGTCAACGAACCGTGACTTTCCCCCGCGCCGTCACCTGACCCGCCGAAGCCCGCCTTCGGGCGAAGGCGGTTGGCCGGGCTTGACCCGGCCATCCACGTCTTTCTTTATTCGGCGCGATTGGGGGGACCCAAGGCAACAGATTTACCCAACCGGGCAAGACCCTTCAGACTTGCCTTGCCCGCCGCACATTTCGCGGCTATTCCCTGACGCCAACGCTCCCTTCGTCTAGCGGTTAGGACGCGGCCCTCTCAAGGCTGAAACAGGGGTTCGATTCCCCTAGGGAGCGCCATTCGTCCATATTGCATTTGAAAACGCTGGCCTTTTCGGCATGATTGTCCCACTCCGATTATTGGTGGGATAGTCTCTGTTCTTCATTCGGTCTCGCATCACTCTAACGATCCTGTTTCTCGTGGCTCACCCTACAGCACTCCCGATCACACGGTCGGCTTTGCCGGCAGGCGCGCAAGGAACACTCGTTTCTTTCGTTCCCGCCAACGGCGCGCTGCTGATCGCCGCAGATAGTCGGTCCACAACATTAGGCGTTCGGTGCGATGGCCGCACAAAACTCGCGATCCCAGCGAACCCGCCGTTGACGATCGTTGCCGGCACCGGAACGTCGGAGTGGATTTTTGCTCGTGTCCCGCTCTGGGAGCACGATCCATGTGGCGACATCGAAAAGAACGGCCAAACATTCTTGGATGCAAAGAGCCTAACTCTCAAATACCTCGAAAGCGTGGAGCAGCCTATCTGGTTGCTCGATCTGAAAGGCCTCGCGGATCACATCCTCAGCGCTGTCATTAATGTGGCGCGCCAGAGTCCGGACTACGTAAGGGCTTTCGCGGGTACAACGATGTTCCAAGTGGTGCTAGGCGCCTTCGATCCCGCCACCAACACCAGCTACGTTCGCGCGCTTCAATTCAATCTCACCAAGGAGATGGCGATCGACGCGAAAATCACCGCTGATCATAAGTTCACGAACGCCGATAAGCCCGACTACCCCCACTTCGGTGACACGATCACTTTCACCACTCACGTTATGCTAGGCGTAGGCAGACGGCATTTGCCAAAAAGCTTAGAACAGATTCACGCGAAGGCCAAGGTCGGCGAAATCTCAGTCGAGCAAGCGTCAGATCTCGCCATCAACTTGATCGAAGCGGCAAAACTAACGGCCGTCGATGTCCCCGAGTTGAATTCTATAGGCGGCAATGTCGCAGCCTACCGAATCGATTCAGGCGGCATAAAACGGATCAGGTGATCAGTTTGCGCATGGCAGAATCCGCTGTCTTCTTTCGGCTCGCCGCCTTGGTGTAGCGCTCAACCTCTTCCAAGGTCTGATGGCCCGTTATTGCCATGATCTCGTGCGGCGTCGCGCCGGACTCAGCCAAAGCGGTTGATGTGGCTTTGCGCACCCCGTGCGCCGAGCAGTGAGGCAGATCGGCTTGCCGACACCAATCCTTGAACTTGTTGCCGAACCCGTTCGCCGTGAACGGTTTGCCGAACTCGGTGAGCAGGAACGTCATGTTGGCGCTGACCTTCGCCGCCGCGATGCTCTTGGCCAGCGCCGGGTGCAGTGGGATATCGATGTCGATCGGGTTGCGGTGCTCGTTCTTTGCTTGGCGAAAACGGACTCGGTCGTCGCGCGTGTGCTGGCGACCGAGACGCGGAGCATCCTCGCGCCGGCCAGTTGTGTAACGCAGCAAATCCAACGCCAGCCGCGCTTGCGATCCAAGCGGGTGCCGCTTATAAAATTGCTGAATTTCCTCGTCGGTCCAGGTGTGATGCCCATCCGATCGGTACTTCAGCTTTTTGACTCCGATCGTCGGATTGACGGTCGTTTCCTCGGCCTCGTTTGCCCAAGAGAACAACGCGCGAAGCGCTTTGACTAGCTGGTTGGCGGCGGCCGGGGTTGCCGCCTTCGCGTCGCGTAGCCGGCGAACGTGTCGGGCCTGCATCATCGCGACTGGCTTCGTACCATGTTCGCTTGCAATCTCGTCGAGCGCCCGGTGCTGCCAATTGCGCGTGCTGCCGTCTAAGGCCTTGTAGCGTGCGCTCCCGTAATAGCGAATGCAGAGATGGCGGAACGATCCTCTTTTTGCCTCGGCAGCCTGCCGCAATGGCGCCTCGCCGGCCGACGCGATCGCCGCTTGATATTCTTCCATGAATTCGGGAGTGCCTGGCAGAGCGCGAATGCGCACCTTGCGCTTTCCGGGTGCGCGAACGTAGCAGCGGACGTTGCCGTGCCGATCGACATCCTCGCAAATATATTTGAGTGGTACACGCATGGTCAGGGTAGGTCTTTGTCCCATTCATTTTCCCCGCCATCGTCGAATGCGTCAAAAGCGCAGTCAAGCTGTTTACGATCCCAAATCACTCGGCTCCCGATCCTTTTCGGAGCTGGCATTTCACCGTCGTCGACCATTTTATCGAACGTCGAGGGACTAACCCCGATGTATTCGGCGGCCTGCACCCGCGATAGCCCGCGGGGCGGCAAGGATGCGGGCAGCATCGATTGCCGCTGGCGCTGATTGGTGCCGACGCTCATCACTATGGTCTCGTGAGGATTGGTTGCAGCCGTGTATCCTTGACCCCCTAAAACGCAAGGCGGGCAGGGAGGATACTTCTCGTTGTTCGGCCGGCTGCGGAGCCGTCAATGACTGCCCGCACTATTAGAAGATGTCAGGCACCCGCGTTGAGGTACGTGCCCTTCGTGCTTTCGATGCCGCAACCAAAATACAGCACCGCGCGGATTTCCATGCCGAGCACCGTCCAACCGTCGCGGGTCTCGATCTGCGGGCCATTGGTGCCAGCGAGGTGCGCCATAACAATGGTCGCCAACTCACTAGGATCGGCAAACAGCCGCCAGGCATTGCCCGGGAGACGCGGCTCGACGTGCAGCGAGAGCTTGCCAGCGAATGGATTCACGTCAGAGGACTGCGTGGCGTTGAGCGAAGCGAGGAGCTGTTCGGCCAAAGTTTCCTGCGCCGATCCGACCACCAGATGCTTGGGCACAACGTTCAGCGGCGTCACGCCGTCGAGGCCCTTCTGCTCGCGCATTGCCTGGCGACCTGCGCCGAGCGTTGTTACGCTAAGCGCTCCGCCCGATGCTGCCTTATTCAGGCGAGTCGCGCCGGTGCCGTACAGCGGAGCGCCATCCGCCATATTCACGCCGTTGCCGCTATTGGCCGTGAACAGGGCTGCCAGCAGATCGGCCTCGCGGCGCGCCGAGGCCTGGCCGAAGGCGACGCTGGCATCGGCAAAAGCGCCGAGATCATCATTTACGAGCGCCTCGATCGTCAGCCCGAAAATCTTGGCATACTTTCCGATTTTGAAGGACTCGACACTCTCCACGCGGGAGCCGTACTTGATCTCGGCGCCCTCTTCGACAAGGTCGAGCGCCGGCATTTCCGACATGCGCAACGATGACATGGCGCGGAAGTCGGTGGCCGTTTTCGGCTTGGCGATTTTCTTCAGCTCAGATTCCGCGGCCTTGTAGGAATCGAGCAGAACACGCCGGGCCGAGCTTTGCAGCGCGTTGGGAAAATCGTGAGTGGTGTGCTGACCGGCCATCAAAACCTGGTTCGCGAGCTTGACGCGGTTGGAAAACGACGGCTTTTCGCCGCGCGCCTGCACAACCCTCGCGCCCATTTCCAGCAGCGACAGGCCCATCAACTGGCTCGCCGCGCCCTCCGGCGCCTTTCCGCTCATGCGCGCGTAGCAAGCGCCCTCGATCGCCTGCGAGAGGAACGCTGGATTGTCGAGCGTGTCCGTTGCCGGAAACATCGGAGAGCCACCGGGCCGCGGCAGGTTGGCGTTCTGGTTCGCCGCCATCTTGGTGATAAGGGCATCTTTCGCCTGTTCGCGCGTTTCGGAGGCCGCAACAATCGCATTGAGGTCATCCAATCCGATGTTGGATGCCGAGGCGGACGCGTAAAAGGCGGCGGCCCAGGGTTTCGGCTTTTCATTGGTTTCGGTCGAAGACATGGTCGTCAACTCTCCTTGGTTGAGTGCAGCGACTGCTGCGGCGGGTGTCAGGTCATCGCGCACGCGAACCGGCATCTTGTGCGGCGCGCGGGCATAGATTCGGTAGTCAAAGGCAGCCATTGCCTCGACGGCTTCCTCGATGCGTTTGGTGGCGAAGTTGTTCGCGACGGCTTCGTCAGCCGTCATCCAGGTGGTATCGAGCATCAGTTTGCGGACGTCTTTCGCGGCCACGCCAGAGCGCTCCGCATAGACGGCGGCATAGGTGTCGGCCAGCTTGTGCAGGAATGCGGCGGCATCCTCGTGCGTCTTGGCGGTGCCTCGCGTCGCAGCGGACGGATCGTGGATCATCATGACGGCGCCGGTGCGCATTTCGATCACGTCGCCAGCCATCGCGATCAGCGAGGCTGCTGAGGCGGCAATGCCGTCGATCACCACTGTGACTTTGCCGGCGTGAGCCTTGAGCAGCGAATAGATCGCCACGCCGTCGGTTGCGACGCCGCCACCAGAATTGATACGCACGGTCACGTCCCCAGCACCGAGCTCGACGAGTGCGCGGGCGACTCGCTCAGGCGTGAAGCCGTCACCCCATCCCCAGGGATCGCCGACATCGCCATAGAGATAAAGCTCGTTGTTGATGACGAGAGATTTATCCATCCATCTGTTCTCCTAATGAAATTTGGAAGGTTCGGTAGTCGGGTCGATGATCACGGGCCGTCGTTCCATAAGTGCGCCGTAAACGGCGACGGCAGCCGCGAAGAACTCGAACGGGAGCCCGAGCGCGTCTGCGATCTGAGCCGGGGTCATTTCTTCACCCGCTTTCATGCGCCCGTTGGTCTCGCGGCACCGATCTTGGAAGTCTGACGGAAGCGACAAAGAAGGTTTGTTCGCGGACATGGTGTGTGCCCTCGGCCCTTTAGCTTGCAGTTTTGGTTGGTTGGTCGCGCTAGGTGCGCAGATCAGGCCACGCGTTGCGTGCTTGACTGCTCGTAGGACTCGAGACGATCAAGCGCGGATCGAATGAGGCGAGAGACATTCACTTGGAGCAGGCCGATCGGCGCATCGTCGAAATCGGTCCGCGCGATCGGCGCGCCGGTAATGCTCGCCGGAAAGCTCACATCGGGATCGACGACAAACGTCAGGACGTAATCCTGATCGACGCCAGGCGCGTACCTTTCGGCAGCAACAACGCTATCGATGATGCCGCCACGCTCGCTAACAATTTCAAACGCTTGACGAAGGCTGGCGCCATTTCGAGCGATGAATGCGGCCAGGGCAATGCGCCCCACATCGGCTGCCGTGAACAGGTGGCCTTTGCCCTTACGCTCGCCAAGCTCTTCGAAGTGGCCTTGGCCGCGCCAGGTGCGTAGCGAACCAGGCTTGCAGCGAACCGCATAAGCGGTGGCGTCAGGAGAGTATTCTTTCAGCATTTCAAGTGCTCCTTTGCTCATGTTTTAGAGTTGAGGCCGTCAGGCCAAAAAAAATCCCCGTCGCAACGGGAGTTGCGCGGGGCTGCAAAAACGAAAACCCGCCGGGCGGGGGCGGGCTCTTGCAATACGACCAAGTCTACATTGCTGCGATTGGCGTACCATCGACTTTCGTTCCGGTCAATTGCACCCTGTACAAAATCGCTCTATCACACTGATGTTGCGGTTGTTTTTTGGGTCGCGGTCTTGCCGCGCTAAATGAAAAAGCCGACGTGCATCGGAGCGCGTCGGCCTCTTTACACAATGATGTGCAGTCTACATCAATGAAATCTGACTATCGCCTGCGATGCGTCACGGTCAACGGCACCCTATCAAAAGCGAAAATCTCGTTGATATTACAGTGTCGCCGCTGTTGGTGAAGGCCGCGGCGGTCGCGCCGGTCACCATTTCAGTCGGGATGAACAGGGCCCATGCCAGGCGAGATATTCGGCGCGCGCGTGGCCGATGGTGATCATCGAAGGCGAATGCCAGTTGAGCGGCGAGCGTGGCGACATCGCATAGTCATACAAACCGTCGCGCAATGCCGCGCGACCAAAAAGTCGCTTGACCACGCGGCATCGGCCGCGTGTCTCGTTGATCTATCGCAGTAAGCCGTGCGTCACATGGCGCCCCCGCTTCGTTGGCACAAAGAAAAAGGGCCGAGGCATTTTCTGCGCCCTCGGCCCTGACCCAATGATGTGCAGTCTACATCAATGAACGCCTAATAGCGCCGCACCACGTTCACCGTCAACGACCCCTGTACAAATTTGCGTTTTAGGCCGGCGGCGCAAGGGTTTCCTTCTTTCGATCACGCGCCCACGCCGACCGGGATCGGCGCTGGTCAGCGGCGATATCCGATTCGAGCGGCCTGCCGGGCGCGTGGCGCTTGGGTTGCACCGGAATCGCCAGAGTCATCGCCGGCTTGCCGTCCGACAGCACGCGGCGCGCCGGCGTCTGGCCCGTGATCCACGGCATCTGCCTCACTGCCGGCGGCTGCGGTTCATACTCGGCAAGCTTGCCGGCAAGCTGCACCGCAAGGTACACCAGCGCGCCATGCCATGCGATATATTCGGCGCGCGCATGGCCGACCGTGATCATCGACGGACTGCCCCAATTGAGCGGCGAGCGTGGCGACATCGCATAGTCATACAAACCGTCGCGCAATGCCGCGCGACCACGGCGCGGCTCGATATAAGCGGTGTCGCCATCGGCGTCCGTGCCATGTACCAACGCGCGAGGGCGCCCGCCGGTAGAAGGCAAAAATTGCTGGTGTGGCACCGGATGAGAAAATTCCCAACGCGGCCGGCTTGATTGCATCGCCATACTGATAGCGAGGGATCGAGGGCTAAACGACGCGGCGAGGATCGCGTCGACCGCGTCGCCGGCGATGCCCGCGAGATCGCCAAACAGTGGCAGCACCTCAGCGCGATCGGTGAAGCGCGCAAAGTCGGCCAGCGTGTGCACAGCGTCGCCGACCGTAAGCGCGTCTTCGTGTGGCGATCCCGGCACGAAGCCCATGCCAACGGGGGCACCGGGAGGCGAGCGGCCGAGGCTTGCGGCAATGCCACCAGACGTGCGGCAACGGAAGCGCCTGGCGATAATGCCGCCAATGTCATCAGTCACGGCGCTGCCCTTCGGCAGCTCATCCCGTAAGGCCCATTGCAGTAGCTTTTCGATATCGATTGGTTTCTTCACTGAAAACATTCCCCCGACGTAAGAGAGGATGGGGCTAGACTGCGATCTGCCGCGCAATTGTCCATGTCACCCTGTCAAAACGAGAATTTCCGCTGATACGGTAATTGGTTAGAAGGCAGGACAGGCAAAAATGAGCTGGGGATTTATTCGTCGTGCCGCGCCGCGAATCGCTGTCCGCTCTGAATCACATCCGCCAGACTATCGATCAGCGAGCGGAAGTCACGGACCCCTATACGCAAGAGGGCGAAACGCGGCGCGTGTGCGCCTCAGAGAGGAAGGGCGTCTACGCGGCTGCAGAGATATGGGATAAACCAGATGGCGACACGGGCTGATCAAATATGCTGATCAAATCACGGATGATCGAGTCGCGGATCGCCTCGCAATCTTCAGTTTGTACTTGATCTCTCGCAGCCATCGCTTTGGCCGCCAGTCCGTCCACCGTGCTTGCTCGCAACTCGCTCAAGCAAGCAACTAGTCGGTCAATGTCGGCTAGAATGGCGTCCAGCTCATCGCATTTGGCCATCAAGCCAATCTCGTTAGAGTGGTCGTTTTGAACGCGAAGCCACCGTTCGTGCGCCTCAAAAATTTCTTCTGCTCGCGCCTTACAATGAGGGTCCTGCTTCCATTCTATAGACTTCCCACTAGGCGCCGCGGTGCAGTATCGGTAGTCAGCAGCGCGAGCGGCTTCTATTGCCGTAATGCACTGCGCATAATTGTCACGAGGAAGCCGAGCCACAGGATCAGTAAATAGCAACCGGTCTTGCTTTTGGACCCGAAGCTCATGCGGCATGGCAGGCAGCGTACTGTCATATTTGTTCATGAGAACAGTCCGCAAATGATCATGCTCTCGCCACTTCGCCCGCAGATCAGCTAACTCTAGCGAAGCGGCCATAATTTGCTCATCGGCTTGGTGTGAGGTGGGCGACAGGGCTGGGGTAGCTATAATACTCAACATGGTACGCCTCGTGATCTGGGTTGAATCATCTCCGCTCGCGGCCGATCGTTCGGACGCGCCGGCGCCACCATCATGATCATTTTTCATTAGATTTGCTTCCGCTGTGGCTTCTTAAGGCCGAGGACCGGTTACAGACCGGCAGCCGGGAGTTAAGAACCTGCGAAAGCGACAGGCGGACGCGCTTTTAAGGGGGGACCCCTCTGGACATGGCGCGGCCCTCCCGGCCATATGGCCAGGTTGGAGCGCACGCCAATGCGCTACCGTCATTTGGACCGCGCCCGCGCCGCAGCCCATGCGAAACGGGGGTATTCCTGCCAGGGAATACGGTCTTTAGCTTTCGTCCGGGTTCTTAAGCCCGCGGGCATTCAATCCGACTTTGGAGAGTCGAGCAAGCGCCGCGCAGAGGAGGAGGGTAGCGAGATCGGCCACTGTCAGACGCTCACTCGTCGTCCTCACGCGCAAATGACGGTCCGCCGCTCGGCTCGGGGCAAAAACCGCGCATGCGTGGCAGCATGATCAGGCCTGACGCACTGCGGAATAATCCGTCCTGCAGATCGGGTAGGGCGTTGCTAGGTAATCAATCCTCGAACGAATTGGACAACTACCGGCACGTACTGCGCAGCCGCCGCTCCGAGGTCCAGGACGCTTTTCAAGGTCGATATGCGATCACTCCATTGTGCCTCGGGGCTCGTCTTGATGATTTCCTTGGCCGCCTCGAAGTCTTCCTGGCTGAGGGCGATGTTCGTTCCTGGCACGGGAATATTGAAACCATGCCTCCCGCTCCCGATTGCCCTAGCTCTGACCAGTTCAACATTCGCAGTCGGATCAATACTAAACCCGTCGCCCTTGCTGTCGATGGATACACAGTCGATCAATCGGATAGTCATTGGAGGATATCTCCAGTTGGGGACGATCGCACAGGGGCGGTAACTCTGTGGGATTGCGCTGAGTCGGGCAAGCGCCAACGCGCTCAATGGGGGATACCAGGTGCCTCATCGTCCCCGGAAACATTCCTCCTCCATCCCGCTTTGATCCGTTCTCTGTCCTGGCGGCCTAGAAAGGGAACCTCACACATACCGGCAAGTCAGAATCCTCGAATCTGAGGGAAACTACGGGCCGCTGGCTAGACGAGACTTGAGACTTACTTTCCCCTATGATCGCTGCATTAAGCGATCTGGACATGGTGATTCGGATGGTCGACATTTCCGTTACAGACAACACGCGCGCTCTGAGCTTTCCCGCGGAGATTTCTCGCCTCAGGCATCTTCTCGCGCTGATCCTGATCGCGCTTAGTTGTTGCGGGATGATCCTCGATCAAGCTAGAGAGGATAAGTGTGAGAGCCAGTTGGGCAAGTTAAGCGTAGCGCTTAAATTGGACAGCTACTATTCGAATTGCCGGTGCATGAAGCACTCTCTCGATTTCAGCGATTCTTGCAATTCGATGTATCTGCCACTCATCTAGACCCACAAACGAGATCAATTATGACCGTCATAAGCGGCAACTCGGAAGAGCGTCGCCAACGATGGTACGGAAGTCCGCCCAAGCTCGCAGGTGCTGATCGAAAGACGATCGAGCAATTTCTGGAGTTTCGCGGCTTCAATCAGCCGTCAGAGCAGTACCTCGTATCTGATCATGATGTGCGCGTGTACGACGCGATCGAGTAAACATTTCACCAACACCGCAGGCCGTCAGTCCCGAAAGGCGTCAACCGCGTCGCGCGTCAACCGGCGCGGCGTCAACGTCAACCACGTCAACTCAGTTTTTCTGTTTCGCAGCTAGCGATATTTCGGGCCGCCCTAGCGTCGTAGGGGGCGGGGGTCCGGGAAGGACCCGCCAAAATCAGGTGCCCCCGGCGACCTGCCGAAGGCAGGGTCAGAGCGCGCCCTTTTCGAGGCGCTCGACGACTAGTTTGCCGGCATGGGTCACACCCCAGGCCGGTAGGGCTCGAGCCGGATCGGGGCTGCCATAGTGACAGCACTGCACCAGTTTGTTGCGGAAGAGATCATCGATCTCGCGGTCGCAGCGCTCGCTGGCACTCAGATAGAAAGGGAAGCTGCTCAGTGTTCGCAGCAACGCGCGCTGCTTGATGGTCATCGATTTCGCGAAGTTGATTTGATTGGTAGTAAGTCTCGGCACTAGTCGGTCCTTTCGTCTCATGGTCCAGGCTGTCCATGCGGAAGCATTCCGCGTGGACGCGCGAAACCCTTCAAAAATAGGGGGTGGTCCAGGCAGTCCAGGCAGTCCAAGAGATTCAGAAGGTCACAATGAAACCAGCCAACCGACCAAGAGGGCCGGACTCGGTTTTGCCTACACGCGCGCGACCTGGACTGCCTGGACTGCCTGGACGGAGGTTTGATTTTGTTAAGGAATTTGCGTCCAGGCATGACGTACAAGCCTGGACAGGCTGGACGCGTTAGCCGGGAAACTCATCGTCAGCCGGGTCCGCTGTCGCTCGCTCGCTCTCTCCCGGTGGAAGCGCCGGCCATTCGCAGCGCTGTCCAATGAATTGGTCGAACGCGGCACGGCACTCGCTGATGGTGGGAAATTCGTAACAGCGAATCCGCTCCGTGACGCCGGGGCCAGTTTCCATTGATGGCCGCGTGTCGCGCACGGATGGAATTAGCTTATGAAGCTTCTTTCCAAACTCGGCCGTATCTCGCCGGCGACCAACGCTGATGTTTTTGCAATGGTCGATATAGGCGTTGTACAGCGAAGTCCTGGGAATGGTCTGCCGCCAGCGCTCATCCTCTTTTTGCAGCGTCCCTTCCCACAAGCGGTTGAACCAAAATCCATCCACGGAATCGAGCGACTGGACTTTTTGATCCAGCAGCGCCTTAGTCTTAGGAATCGTCCAGAGATTGACTTGGCTCAGATCGAAGGCAAGCAGCTCATGCAAAAGCCTTGATCGGCCGCCGGCATCAAGTTCATCGTTCATCTCGCGAAAATAGACGTTGTTCTGCTCACTATGGGACGCAACGTCCAATACACACCACCGTCGCTCGTCAGGGCCCGCCGGTATGGTCCAAGTCTCATTTGAGGTCATCAAGACGCGGCTATAGTTATTCAATCTGATCGGATCGACGCCCTTAGATTCAATCATCTGCGTTTCTGACGTGATCAGACCTTTAAGTCGGCCTTCGGCCTGCTTATCGCCCGCCCAAATGGCTTCGTCCGCTTGGAGCAGCAGGCAGCTAGCCATGTGGGCGTTAAAATTGCCGGTAATGTACCGCGGATCATCGACCTGGAAGTGGTGCGGCGAAAACAACGAGCCCAAGACCTCACCGAGTTTACTCTTGCCGGTACCGCGCCGGCCGCGCAACACGAGGGCTACCCCCAGTCGCTCGCGCGGCCTTTGGACGATGTGTGCCATCCAGCCAAACACGTACTTGAAAATCTCGGGATCGCCGTTGCAGACGTTAGCAAGCAAATGATCCTTGAACCGATCGCATGTGCCGTCTTCGGACGGCTGCACGCTAAATCCGCGCCACAGGTTGAGATAACCCGGCGTACCCTTGGCGCCGTCCGGGTTGGGGAAGAACTCGACGCCATCGTATTCCCGGCGATCGTGATGGGTGAGCCAGGCCCTTGCCCAGGTTACAGACTTGATTTTGCCGTCGGCGCCGACGACCTCCGTTATGCGGTTTGCGAACCAGGTATTCATCGATTCGAAGGACATCACCCGGACTCGGTCGTTGACGGGGCCGGCGGGTTGCTCGTTGACGACCACGGTTTTGCCGCCCCAGACCGTTAGGGCGTAGCTACGGTTGATTTCTCGAACATCGAACCCCCAGGAGCGCGGTGATGCGGATTGCTCATCCTGAGGCTCCGTAGCCCGCCAGTCGACGGGATCAGGGCGCCGGTCGTCGCCGTTCTCAATCAGGTCGGCGACTGCAGTCGCGCCGTCCTCGCAGATCATGTCGTTGAGGTCTCGGCCGGAACGAAAAACCCCGCCGGTGGGGGCGGGGTTTGCATGCGATTGATCTGGTTTATTGGGCATGGACAGGTGAGACACTCGGGATAAAAAGCCTAATGATCACGTAGGAACGATTTGTGTCCCACCGGCGGCTAAGCTGTTGATGTATATGGTTCGGCGAAGTCCCCTAGGGAGCGCCACAGCCGTAGGACCGTCGTGCTGGGAGTCAAAATCCGACTCGCACGAAGAGACGCGCGCTTCTAGCAGTGCTTTACGATGTTTTGAGGCTCGCCTAATACCGCCAGCCCGCGCCAGCCTTTGTCCGTCAACTTTCAAGTGTCGATGTCGGCGGATAGCTGCAGCCGGACCGTTCTTCTGCTTTTCCTTGGCCCGCTGATATGCGGTGCTATGCAGTTTGACGACAAGCGGGACTCTGCCGCGCAACATTTGCCGGACCGAATTCTGATTGCGTTCTTAGGAACAGCCGCCGTGTTAACCACGTAGCGAAGGGCGGCGAAATCGAACTGCTGTGAACGACGGGGCAGCCAATGCCGAAGTGCGAGACGCGAAGATTCGATAGTAGGAAAAACTTCTCGCTGCATTAGAGCTTGCAGGCCTTGCCCGTGCTGTGCCGGAAGGCAGCACTATCGATCTTTTTCGAAGGAAACAGAAAGGTCTTGCCTTTCTGATTTGCACGTTTAAGTTGGTGTTGGAGCTTACAGGCAGATTTATTGTTGCGCTATCGCAACATAAGACCGAAGGTCAGAGGCCAATGCTTCCTGACTGCAGGATTATGCACGTTCAATGCGGAATACGAAATCCCATGATCGCTAAGGAGTGCCTGTAAGCTCTCAATAAAGTTGGGGCGAGGGGCATTTGAGCGTACTTGGCGATCTGAGGGCCACGACATCGCTAAGCGGTTTGGCCAAGCTAATTGGCTACAAACCCAGTGCGCTATCCTTTATCCTTTATCACGCCCCGGCACAATCCAAGTACACTGCTTTCTCCATTCCGAAAAAATCCGGCGGGGTCCGCCTGATAAATGCTCCCTCGCCGAAGTTGAAAATTCTTCAACAGCACCTTGCGACGTTGCTCACAAAGTGCCGGAAAGAGATTGACGAAGCTAACGGGCTGAAGCCGTTGTCGCATGGCTTCCGCAAAGGGCAATCAATAATCACGAATGCAAATCCACACATCAGGCGCCGATATGTTCTGAACTTGGATTTGGAGGACTTCTTCCCTTCGATCAACTTCGGGCGGGTGCGCGGCTATTTCATAAAGAATAACGACTTCAAACTACATAAGGATGTTGCGACTGTCATCGCTCAGATCGCCTGCTATGCCAACTCGCTTCCGCAGGGGGCTCCCACCTCGCCAATAATTTCGGACTTGGTTGCGCACTTGCTAGACGTTCGCTTGGTGCGTCTTGCGAAGAAGAACAATTGCACATACACGCGTTATGCGGATGATCTTACATTTTCTACAAATGTGAAGGTGTTCCCAACGTCGCTTGCTGTTCAGACTTCGCCCTCCGATTGGCAACTCGGCAAGCAACTGTCAGATGCCATCACGAACGTAGGCTTTAAGGTCAATCCACTTAAAACGCGGCTGCAGTTGCGAGGCAATCGTCAAACCGTAACCGGCCTTACGGTCAATCAGAAGGTGAACATCCAAGCTGACTATTATCGTCGGGTCCGCTCGATGTGCTACGAACTGTTCAAGACCGGACTTTACTTTCAGCAAGGCAGTACGCCCGTGTCGGCGCTGCCCGTGCTCGAAGGTCAACTGAACCATTGCTTTCGGGTTAAGCACGAAGTCGCTTTCAGTCGAAAGGTGGATGTTCAGAACGACAAGAGAGACAGAGGTGTTCGGAAACTTTACCGAAGATTTCTGTTCTACAAACATTTCGTCCAACTCACTAAGCCGCTACTAATATGTGAAGGAAAGACCGACGTCATATATCTCAAATTCGCCCTGCGAAGCTTAGCCGCTAGCTTTCCGTCACTCGTCACAACAACAGCGTCTGGTCAGGTGCGCAATGTCGGATTTTTCAATCATACCGACATTGCAGATAACCTTCTAAAGTTGGGCGGCGGCTCGGGAGGCATGCAGATTCTGATAAAGGACTACGCAAGTGTCCTGAAATGCTTTCGAAATAAACCGCTGGCGCACCCCGTCATACTCTTAATCGACAATGACGACGGAGCAGACGACATATTTGCGACAATCTACAACGTGGCGAAAATAAAGGTGTCTCGCACGTCCAACGCTTACTTCTATCACATCGTCAATAACCTGTTCCTTGTGAAGACGCCGGAATCAGGGGTTCACGGCACTTCTCGGATAGAAGACCTGTTTAAGGCGAGTGTACTGAAAACCGTTGTTGGTGGGAAAACTTTCAATCCCGCAAAAAAGATCGATCCGACTAAGGAGTACGGAAAGGTTGTGTTTGCCGAAAAGGTCGTTCGACCAAATGCAAGCAAGATCGATTTTGCGGCCTTTCATAAACTTCTAGGTAGGGTCGATGCTGTTTTGAAGCACTATAAGCCGCCATAGCATTCTGTGAGGCGCACATGGCAGACGACGAACTCGAATACCTCGCAAACTATAAACCCAACGCGCTGTATACCGTGCCGGCGCGGAACGGAAAGGGTGCCTATGCCACGCTCGTCGGTGATAGCGAGGTCGTCCTCGGCGAGATGGATGTGACGACACGCTGTAAAATTTCCGTCTCTGCTTTTTATGTTCAGGATCGGGTGGACTTCGGCACTCTAAAAATTACGAAGATGAAATTCCACAAGACCCTTGGGTGGCGAAAAGACGGTCAAGTTCATGTCAACGACTTTCAACTTGCGCAGATAAGAGAATTCCTGTCGATCATTTCAAGCCTCGACCTTCGGGATGCGAAGAAAACGCGTGTGCTCCTCGACGACAGTATTCACGTTTCCGCACTAGGTGCTCTCTTGTCTAGTACCAAGGGAGCCGCGTTGGTTCGAGAGCTTGCAGGAAATCCTGAATTGCACGAAGACATCTATGCGGTGGCGGCGAAGCGTGCGGCACTTGCCGAGTTTGAATCTAATCTGGGGCGAGAGATATCTGAATCGAAATGGCAGTTATTCTTTGAAACCAACCCTTGGATTTTCGGGCATGGCCTGAACTACGTATTTCTGAACAAAGTAGGTAGGAAGCTGGAGAGCCAAACCACGGGCTCAGCTTTTGACCGCGCAGGTAAACGAGCTGATGGCCTGATGGCAACTAACGCTGAAGTCAGCCAGTACGTCTTACTAGAAATCAAGAGGAGCGATACTGACCTTCTTCGCGAGGATCGTTATCGCTCCGGAGCCTGGGGTGTCTCCGAAGAGTTATCGAGTGCCGTTACGCAAATTCAAAAAACGGTATTCGAATTCACCAGGAATAGGTTTCGGGACTATTCGAAGGATGTTGACGGTAATGATACGGGAAGGATTATCTATTCAGTTGAGCCCCGCAGTTACCTAATCATCGGAAACCTAGGGCAACTGTTATCAAATGATGACAAGGTTGCCTGTTTCGAGCTCTTCCGGCGGAATCTGCGCGCGCCAGAGATTCTTACTTTCGATGAGCTCTACCAACGAGCGCGATTTATCGTCGACAATATCAGCAGCAAATTCCAATCAGCCAAACAATCTACTGTCCAGCTGGCCGCTCGAAGTGACATGGACGACGACATTCCATTCTAGGTACGAAAGACCTCGATTGGAGGAGTATGCCTATGGGTGACGATGAGGATTTCTCCATCGGAGATTTTTACGAAGGTGTCTTGCTGGAAACATGCCGAGATGAAAATCGATCGATTACACGACCACGTGTTCGTCCCCTGGAGTATTTTCCAACATCAATGCGTGTCGAATTTCCTCGTGCCCTACGCGAAAGGCATCCTATTGGCACGCGCTTTCGAGCCGATGTCACCGTGGGCCAAAAGCATTGGAGCAACGGCTTTACAAAAGGACCACCATATCTCGTAGCCCGACCATCATCTATCGTCCGGGATACCAGCTACACGCCCGAACCGAAGGTAATGGCCGTGCAGAAGCCGGGCACGATAAGCGGCCGCGCGCACGACTATGAATTGGTGGCGACGGACCAAGCGTCGGCACCGAGCATTTCGGAGTTACGCGATCAAGCGTATATGCTGGCCGATATGACGCCGCCGCAAACTCGGCGTGAAGCGTGGCAAAGGACTCGAAGCACGCTCGTAGTTCAGTATGCGCTTTGTCGGTCGCGCGGAATATGTGAGGGCTGCAAGCATCCCGCGCCCTTCATGCGCCGAAACGGCGAGCCGTATCTCGAAATTCACCACATTCTTGCGCTCGGAGAAGGAGGCGCTGATCATCCGCTAAACGTAGCGGCTGTTTGCCCGAACTGCCATCAGCGTGTCACGCACGGAGGGGACGCGAAGGAGCATAATGCCGTTATTGAACAGAACATAAAAACGGCGGAGGCTGCGCTTGAAAGTCAAATGTAGCGAAATAGTCCGTGAGGAGGCTGGGAGTTCGAGGTGCCTCAAGCGTTCTTGCTCTCTGGCGATCGCCTGACGCGTGGTTCTCAAAGGCGGAGAAATCCGAATTTAGCAGAATCCCGCGTGCTATCGAAGCGAAACAGACTCTTATGAGGATGAGGCGGCCGAAAAGGTCTTGATGTGACGAGCGCCTGCGGCTCCCAATCTTTGCGAAAGCTTCCGCGCTTCACCCGACAAAGCCTGAATCTGCCTCCGCTCGGCAATCGCATCCGGTGAAAAGGCCGTGCTTGCGCGTTCTGGTTTGCCCTTGGTGCGCCGGATCCCGGTGCGCCGACGTGCATGCGGCAACGCTTCTTGGCTGACGTCGCCGACGCGCAGCCCGCGATTGCCTGACGAATGTCGCGGGACAAGCAGCCTGACGCATGCGCAAGAACGGCAACTGTCCCCTTCACAGGAAGCTATTCAGCCGCTGTCACGCGCAGCGATTTCCTCAGAGCCCGTTTGGGGCTCGATTCCGGATCCGAGATCGGGCGGTAGGTCGCGACGCGGCGCAGCCAGCCGGTCTCGAAGACACGGTTGGATGGCAGGTTGCGAACCCTCTGCTGCAGGACGAACTGCGCCGCATCGGCGAATTCGGCGCGCGCGGCCTTC
>Ga0102590_1003092_pt1 | contig 17587 bp, 18 predicted proteins | sample AraplaMF_Col_mMF_FD_76859 | JGI IMG/M metagenome (GOLD analysis project Ga0102590, IMG submission 76859) | Arabidopsis root microbial communities from the University of North Carolina, USA - plate scrape MF_Col_mMF | ecosystem: Host-associated > Plants > Roots > Endosphere | place: USA...
CGGCGGCACCACCACCTACAAGGTCAAGCTCGAAGCCGGCGGAATCGTGGAGGCGTCCGTCGCCAACAGCGCGCGCCTCGATGTCGATGCCTATAGCCTGAATCAGCATGTCGTCGCCTGGTTCACGCCCGACGATTGCGTGGTGCTTCCGTCATGAGCGCGCGCCGGATTTTTGCGCGGCCGGCGCGCTTTGCCGCGATCGCGCCCTATGTCTGGATGGTGCTGTTCTTCCTGGTGCCGTTCGGCTTCGTGCTGAAGATCAGCCTGTCGCAGACGGTGATCGCGCAGCCGCCTTACGAGCCGGTGTTCGACCTGACGGCAGGGTGGGCGGCAATCCAGGCAGCTTTTGCCGCGCTCTCGATCGACAATTTCCGGCTGTTCGCCTCCGACCATCTCTATGTGTTCGCTTATTTGCGCAGCCTGACGGTCGCCGCGACGGCGACAGCGTTGCTGCTGCTGATCGGCTATCCCATCGCTTATGGCATGGCGCGGCTGCCGAAGCGCTGGCAGGCGGTGGCCATGGTGCTGGTTATCGTGCCGTTCTGGACCTCGTTCCTGATCCGCATCTATGCCTGGATCAACATCCTCCAGCATGACGGCGTGCTCAATCAGATCCTGCTGAGGCTGCATCTGGTCAGCCAGCCCGTGGTTTGGCTCTCCACCGACACGGCGATGTATATCGGCATCGTCTATTCCTATCTGCCGTTCATGATTCTGCCGCTCTATGCCACGCTCGCCAAGATGGAGCCGACGCTGGAGGAGGCCGCCAGCGATCTCGGCGCGCCGCCATGGCAGGTGTTCTGGCTGGTGACGTTTCCGCTGTCGCTGCCCGGCGTCGGCGCCGGCGTGCTGCTCTGCTTCATCCCAATCGTCGGCGAGTTCGTGATCCCGGACCTTCTCGCCGGCTCCAATTCGCTGATGATCGGTCAGACCCTGTGGCTTGAATTCTTCACCAACAAGGATTGGCCGGTGGCTTCTGCCGCGGCGATCGTGCTGCTCGTGGTGTTGCTGTTGCCGCTTCTGCTCTACGAGCGGCTGCAGCGGCGGCAGCTGGAGGAGCGTTGAGATGCGCAAATTCTCCCGCCTCTCTCGCTTCAACGTCGCTTCGTTGGCATTAGGGCTCGCCTTTCTCTATCTGCCGATCCTCATTCTTGTGATCTATTCCTTTAACGCCTCGCGGCTGGTGACGGTGTGGGGCGGCTGGTCGCTGCGCTGGTATCACGAGTTCTTTGCCGACCGCGCCATGATCGAGGCGTCCTGGATGAGCCTGCGGGTCGCGGTCTCATCCGCGACGCTCGCCACGGTGCTCGGCACGCTGGCCGCGGTGGCGCTGTCGCGCGGCGAGCGCTTTCGCGGCCGCACGTTGTTCTCCGGCATGCTCTATGCACCCCTGGTGATGCCCGAGGTGATCACCGGCCTGTCGCTGCTCTTGCTGTTCGTTGCGCTGAACGCCGAGCGCGGTTTCTGGACGGTGACGATCGCCCACACCACGCTGACGATGTGTTTCGTCGCCGTGGTCGTGCAGTCGCGCCTCGGCTCGCTCGACCGCTCGCTTGAGGAGGCCGCGATGGACCTCGGCTGCGCCCCTGTCCGCGCTTTCCTTCTCGTGACGTTGCCGCTGATCGCGCCAGCGATCGTCGCCGGATGGATGCTCGCCTTCACGCTCTCCCTCGACGATCTCGTGATCGCGAGCTTCACCACCGGCCCCGGCTCGGCAACCCTGCCGATCCGGATCTATTCAGAGGTGCGGCTTGGCGTGAAGCCTGAGATCAACGCGATCTGCACGCTGGTGATCGCCCTGATCGCGGTGGTCATCGTCATCGCCTCGCTTGCTTCAAAACTGTCGAGCTCGCAGGGCGAGAGCGCAGCGCCTCTCTAGATGAGGAATGGGTCATGATATTCGTCTATCAAGTCCTGATCCATACCCCGCCCTGGGTCTGGATCCTGCTGGCCTATCTGGTCTGGCAAGGCATCAAGTCGATGCAGCCGCGCAAGGCGCCGATCTGGCGTGCATTGATTGTCCCGGTCGTCTTCATCGCCTGGGGCGTTTCGAGGATAGGTTTCGGACATCAGGACAGCCAATGGCCGCTGATCGCTTGGATCGTCGCGGCGCTCGTGCTGCTGCCGCTCGGCGTGCTGACACCGCGTCCGTTCGATGTCGATCACAAGACGGGAGAGATCATCCGTCCGGGCAGCGCGTTCGGGCTGATCCGCAATCTCGTCGTGTTTTTTCTACAGTATACGGTGAGCGTGATCTCGGCGATCGACGCCGGCGATCGCGCGATGGCCATAATCGTCGGCCGCGCCATCTCGGGCGCGACCGCCGGCTATTTCTTTGGCTCGATGATCGCGCTGCTGATTGCTTATCGCAGGAAGCGCGCGGCCGATGTTTAGGACTTCACCGCGCCCGCCGTGAGCCCGCCCACCATGTAGCGGCGGAAGGCGTAGTAAACCGCGGCCGGCGGCAGCGCGTAGATGAAGCCGGTGGTCATCAACAGCTCCCAGGGCGAATCGTCGGCGGCGAGGAAGTTGCCGAGCGCGACAGGAAGGGTGATCTCCTGGTCGTTCGAGAGCAGCAGGAACGCGTAGAGATATTCGTTCCAGGCGAGCAGCACCGCATAGGTGCCGATCGCGACCAGCGAGGGCATCATCAGCGGCAGATAGACCAGGCGGAAGATCTGCAGCGTGGTGGCGCCGTCCATCACCGCGGCTTCGTCGAGCTCGACCGGCAGCTTGTCCGAGGCCTGCTTGAGCACCCAGATCGCGTAAGGCGAGGCGATCGTCACCATGGCCAGGATCAGCGACCAATGATTGTTGAGCAGGCCGTAATTGCCCATGGTGCGGTACATCGGCACGGCGAGGAACGCCGCGGGAATGAAATAGGTGAACAGCGCGAGGTTCAGCACCATGCGCCCGCCCGGTACCTTCAGCCGCGAGATCGAGAAGGCCGCGGCCGTGGCGACGAACAGCGTGAGCACGCCGACGGCAGCTGCGATCAGCGTCGAATTCCAGAACTGGACATAGAAGTCGCGCAGGAAATAGTGCTGCTGCTTGAACACGATTTCGAAATTGTGCAGCGTCGGATGATCCGGCCACAGCTTGCCCGAAAACGCGTCCTCCTTCGGGGAGATCGCGAACAGGAACATGTGGTAGATCGGAATCATCGTCCACAGGAAGACGGGAATGCCGATCAGGAGCAGCCGCGCTTCCGTCGCGACATCACGCCAGGAAAATTCGCTCACGCCGGGAAGCTTCATCGCGACAACCGTTTCATCATGAAGTACACGAGCGGCAGGACAAACGGCATCGCGCAGACGATGGAAGCCATCGCCAGCGAAAGCTGGTCGAGCCGGAGATAGCGGATGCCGAGCGTCGACAGCACATGCGTGAGGTCGGCCGGACCACCGCCGGTAAGAAGATAGACGCTGTTGAAGTCCCCCAACGTCCAGATCATCGAAAGCAGCGTGCAGGTCACATAGAGCGTCTGCATCGACGGCCAGGTGATGAAGCGGAATTTCTGCCACCAGCTGGCGCCATCGACCTCGGCGGCCTCGAACAGATCGTGCGAGATCGCAAGGCGGCCGGTGATCAGGATCATCGTCCAGAACGGCAGCGACTTCCAGATGTGCACGGCGATCGCCATGGTCAGCGCGACTGTCGGGTCGTTCAGCCAGTTCGGACCGTCGTCACCGGTGAAGGTAAAGATGAAATGGTTCACCATGCCCCATTCGGGGTTGAGCATGAACCGCACCGACAGGATCGTCGGGATCGACGGCACGGCCCAGGGCAGGATGAAGATCACCGACAGCCATTTGATCCAGGTGCGCTGCTGGGCGAAGAAGCCGGACAGGAACAGCGCGATCAACATCTTGATGTTGATGCCGATGACCAGGAAGATCAGCGTGTTGACCGCGGCGCGCGCGAAAATGGGGTCGTTATAAAGCGCGACATAGTTCGACGGCTCCCGCGCCAGCCACAGCCCGTAGCAGACGGGGTAGACGACGAAGGCAAGGAAGACGAGCAGATAGGGTGCGAGCAGCACGATGCCCCAAATCTGCGCCGGGGTCAGCCGCGACGACAGGGGCGGGCCGGGGATTGCCTGATCGCCAGAGAGCGTAATGGCCATTCTTTTCGGACTCTTCAAAGAGAAGCCGGCCGCGAAACGCGGCCGGTGTTGTTCTTACACCTCTCCACGCGAGGCGGGGAGGGGGGAGGATGACTTAACCCGCGACCTGCTTGATGCGGGCGATCAGTTCGTCGACGGCCTTGTCGACCGGAACCTTCTCGCTGACCACCCGGTTCATCGCCTTGGCCCACGCGTTCTCGTTGTTCAGGATCGTGAACTTCCAGTTCTTGGTGAAGTCGAACGGCGCGGTGCCGCCGGTGAACTGGGCATAGACCGCCTTGCGGTGCTTGTCAGCCTGCCAGAACGGGCTTGCCTGGCTTTCCTTGGTCACCGGGAACCAGCGGCCGAGCGCGCCCTCGATATAGGGACGGACGTTCTCTTCCTGAAGCAGGAAGCTGATGAACTGCTTGGCTTCGGCCTTGTTCTTGGCCGACGTGAATATCAGCCCGGTCTTGACGTCGGAGCGATACTTGATCGTCGAACCATCCGGAGCCTTGGGGAAGGACGCCGTGATGATATCCTGCTCATAGGCCTTCTTGCCGGCGTCACGCTGCTCCTGGGTGAGCGCCTGGTTCTGCGAGTCCTCGTACCACTTCGCCGCGATCGAGATCGTGAAGTTGTGGGTCATCACGATGGTCTTGTTGTGGAAGGCGACGTTGTTGTCCGGATCCTTCCAGGTCGTCGAGGACGGCGGTGTGCAGCCCTTGATGTAGGTGTCGGTGTAGTCCTTCATCGCCTTGATCAGGCCATCGCGGACCTTGGGATCGTCGACGAGCAGCTTGCCGTCATCGTCGACCAGCTTGACGTGATAGGCATCCATGAAAGTGTAGAACGACTGGAACGAGTCGGTGGATTCCACGCCCATCGGCTGGCCGACAGCATAGATGCGCTGGCCGGTCGCCTTGCGGATCGCCGGCTGCACCTTGTCGCACCAGAACGACCAATAGCCATTCCAGTCGTTCGGAATGTCGCTCTGCTTGAAGCCGGCCTTCTCCAGCATGTCGTTCCAGATCTGGACGTGCATGCTCTGCTGCTTCAGCGGAAAGCCGTAATAGGCCTTCTTCTTGGTGACGTCGTTATAGAGGATCGAGGCGTCCAGCGTGTTCTGCACGAACCGGTCCTTGATCGGCTCCATGACGTCGGTGAGGTCCTCGAGCTTGCCCTCATAGGCCCATTTACCCTGCACCTGGACGTCGTACGTATCGGAATAGGCGACATCGGGCACCGTACCGGCGTCGAGCGCGGCGACCGTCTTCGGAATCATGTCCTGGATCGCGTACTGCGACAATTCGACCTTGATGCCGGTCTTGGCCTCGAACTTCTTGATCGTCTCGAGCAGCGCGTCGTCTTCGGAGCGATAGAAGCCCTTGCCCCACCACACCGTGATCGTCTTCTGCTGCGCAAGGGCGGGTGCGGCGGCTGCAAACAGCCCAACCGCAGCGACCGCCAATGAAACTGCGCCAATAACCTTGGATCTCACGTTTTTCTCCCTCAAACGGCCGGTGTTTTAACCGGTCGGATAAAACACTAGCGCATGGCGGAAGTCCGATCTAGCGCCATCTTGTCAGACCAATGTCGTGGGGACAGAGCTCCGGGGAGATGCTTAACGCGCGCGCATCGATCCAATCGCCGCATCAATTCGTGGCAATCAATTCGCGCTGTGTGGTGTCGCTGGGCCCGACCAAGCGCAGCTCCACGCACCTGCTCGCCGCCAGCGAGCGCTTATTTCAGGCGGTGTGACCGCGGCTTGCCTTGCCCGCCGGTCCGGGGAGGAGAGCGCCATGCCTCGAGCAGCATCTTGAGGAATTGGCTGGCATGAGGGGATAGTGTCGCCCCGCGCCTGCGCACGATGCCGATCGTCCGCGACACTTCCGGCTCGGTCAAGCGAATGGTGTGAATGATCGGATGGCCGGCGGCGGGCGTCGCCAGCTTCGGGAGCACGGCGATGCCGAGGCCCGCTTCGACGAGGCCAAGCGAGCCGGAGAGGTGAGCGACCTCGTAGGACCAGTTGAGCTGGAGGCCGTGTCGCGCCAGCGCATTGTCGATCAAGGCGCGATTGCCGCTGTTGCGACCGACGGTGATGACCCGGTGCGGTACGATATCCGGCCAGCTGACCTGCTTGCGCGATGCCAACGGATGATCATGGCGGCAGGCCAGCACGAAAGGATCCTCAGCCAGTTTCTCGAATTCGATCTCGGCATGCGAAGCCCCGATGAAATTGATGCCGAAGTCGACTTCTCCGCGCGCGACCGCTTCCAGCCCCTCGTTGGCTCCGATGTCCAGAATCCGGATGCGAATGCGCGGATACGCTTCGGCAAACCGGCCGATCGCACGCGGCAGGAAGTAGAACACAGCGGTCGGCACCGCGGCCACCGAGACCAGGCCTGAACTTCGCGCGCCGATATCCTGGATGGCGAGCACCGAGGTCTCGAACTCGTCGATGAGGCGCCGCACCTTCGGCAGGAAGTCGCGGCCGGTCATGGTGAGATTGACGTGGCGCGTCGATCGCTCGAGCAATGGTGCGCCGAGGCTTTCCTCCAGCTTCTGAATGCGGCGACTGAGCGCTGGTTGAGACAAGTTCAGCAACTTGGCGGTCCGGACGAAGCTTCCCGTCTCCGCGACGGTGATGAACGCCTTGAGGTCGAGCAGTTCTGCGTTCATGGCGGGACTCCATTATACCGATATACGAAATAATACATCAGATATTTGCATTTCACAAAAGAGTTGAGAGGGAGGATGTTCTGGGTCGGGGCGAAGAGGTCGCCGAACGGAACAGCGCCATGAACGATCAGATTGCCATTCCCTGTGTGGTCATGCGCGGAGGTACTTCGCGCGGGCCGTTTTTCCTGTCCCGCGATCTCCCGGCCGATCCCGGCTTGCGCGATGCGCTGCTGTTGTCGGTGATGGGAGGTGGGCACGATCTCGGGATCGACGGGATCGGCGGCGGCAATGCCGTCATCAACAAGGTCGCGATCGTTGGGCCGGCATCAGTGCCGGGCGCCGATGTCGACTACCTGTTTGCCCAGGTCCGTGTCCGTGAAGGTATCGTCGACACGTCGCCGAACTGCGGAAACATGCTGGCGGCGGTGGCGCCGTTCGCAATCGAAGCCGGCCTGGTCGCCGCGACGGCAGATCGCACCCATGTGCGCATTCACAACGTCAATACCGGCAAGCTGATCGATGCGACCGTCGACACCCCCTTCGGGCGGGTGACTTACGAGGGCGAGGCGCGGATCGACGGTGTCCCCGGAACGGCCGCGCCGATCGAACTGTCTTTTCCCAATGCGGCCGGCGCACGCACCGGTCGCCTGCTGCCGACGGGACGGCCGGTCGACCGCATCGAGGGGATCGATGTGAGCTGCATCGACGCGGCGATGCCGGTCATGCTGGTCCGCGCGGCGGATCTGGGATGGACCGGCCGTGAGGCGCCCTCGGACTTCACTGACGGCAGCTTTCGCGCGCGCCTCGAAACCCTGCGCGTCGAGGCTGGGCGCCTGATGGGCTTTCGAGATGCCGCGAACATGGTGATTCCGAAGCCGGTTCTGATTGCACCCGCAAGCGGGGCGACGTTGAACGTCAGATACTTCATGCCGCACGACTGCCATAGCGCGCTGGCGGTGACCGGCGCCGTCGCGATTGCGACTGCGTGCCTCACGCCCGGAACGATCGCCGCGGAGATGGTTGGAGCGCTGGAGCCGCCGGTCCCGATCACGCTCGCCCATCCCTCCGGCCAGCTCCTGGTTTGGCTGGAGCCCGGGCCGGTCGCCCGGGTGCAGCGGACAGCACGGCGAATATTCGAGGGCCAAGTCTTCGCCCGCCGGTCGCACGCGCCTCAAGCGGTCCTGGCCGCCTGAGGCCCGCCGCTTTCGCAGCCATCAAGAAAAATCAGTGCCATGGGAGAAGCGAGAATGCACAAGGAAGCGCGGGTTGCACACGAGGCCTCCGAGGCGCGAAAGCCGTTCTACCGGATTCTCTACGTCCAGGTCCTGATCGGCCTCGTGCTGGGCGTCCTCACGGGCCATGTCTGGCCTGAATTCGGCGCAGCGCTGAAGCCCTTCGGCGACGGCTTCGTCAAGCTGGTCAAGATGATGATCGCACCGATCGTGTTCTGCACCATCGTGAGCGGCATCAACAGCATCAGCGATTCCCGCGAGGTCGGTCGCACGCTCGTGAAATCCATGGCGCTGTTCTATCTGCTGACCGTGCTCGCGCTGCTGGCCGGGCTGATGGCTGTCTCGTTGATCCAGCCGGGCGCGGGCATGCATGTTTCAGTCGCCACGCTGGATCCGTCGGTCGCCGCGAAATTCACCAAGCAGGCAGCTGCGAGCGGATTTGCAGATTTCATGCTGCACATCATCCCGCATTCGTTCTTTGGCGCTTTTGCCGATGGCGAGGTGCTGCCGGTCCTGCTGGTCTCCATCCTGATCGCCTTTGGCCTCAGCCGTGCCGGCGACGAAGGCGTTGCGGTGACCAAGGCGGTCGCCTCGTTCTCGCACGTTCTGTTCGTGTCGTTCGGCTTCATCATGAAGCTCGCGCCGCTTGGAGCCTTCGGCGCCATGGCGTTCACGGTCGGCCGCTACGGCGTCCGTTCGATTGGCTCGCTCGGACTGCTGATCCTGACTTTCTACATCGCATGCTCCGTCTTCGTGGTCATCGTGCTCGGGACCCTGGCGCGGCTGAACGGTTTCAGCCTGTGGAAGACGATCCGCTACTTCAGGGAAGAATTGCTGATCGTGCTCGGCACGTCCTCGTCGGAGCCGGCGCTGCCTGGCGCGCTGCGCAAACTGGAGCAGCTCGGATGCCGCAAAGGCGTGTCGGGGCTCGTGCTGCCGATGGGCTATTCCTTCAATCTGGACGGCAGTGCCATCTACCTGACCCTGGCGTCCATCTTCATCGCACAGGCCTGCGACATTCACCTGTCGTGGGGCCAGATCGCGTCGATGCTCGGGCTGATGCTGCTGACGTCCAAAGGGGCGGCCGGCGTCACCGGCAGCGGCTTCGTCGCCCTGGTCGCAACGCTCTCGGTGATGCCGGATCTACCCGTCACCGGCGTGGCGCTGCTGGTCGGCATCGACCGTTTCATGTCGGAAGCGCGGGCCCTGACCAGCATGATCAGCAACTGCGTCGCGGCGATCACCGTTTCGCTGTGGGAGAACGCCTGCGACCGCGAGGTGCTGGCCCGTGAACTCGGGCAGAGCGGCGCACTCGAAACCGCGGCCGGGACGAGCATCGGTGAGACGACGTTGGGTGAGGATCAGAGCTGGATCGCAACCACGCGATCGGCGGCCTGACGCCCGCGTTGGAAACACTCCGATCGCGGCGTGCTAGTTGGACTTGGCGCCCTCTTTGGCGTTCTCCGCCGTCGGCGATCCCTCGGGCGCTTGCCGCTTTCCGCCGATAATACGCTGCTTCAGGAGGTCGAGGAAAGGAGACGCTGCGGGGGACTGTCGGATCAGGGCCTCGGGGTCGGGGAAGATCAGCGGATCGTCCCAGGGACCCTGCACCATGAAAGGCAATTGAAAGCCGGAGGTCGTGTTGAGGCTTGCCACCCCCTTCATATCGTATTCGCGCGTCGGCACCGACGCGGTGCCGGTCAGCGTGATCTTCGCCGAAGGCCCCTCGATGCGGATGTCCTCGGCCGTGGCGATACCGTCGGCGAACTTCACCGCAATGGTGAGGTTGTCATAGGGCGTCGAGCCGTTGCGGAAATTGCCGCCGCCGGACAGCGGCCGGCGCTCGAGTCGCTTCAAGAGCTGCTCGGCATTGAAGCCCGAGATCGCGCCGTCATGGCCGGTCACCGTGGCGGTACCGTCGAGCGACTGCACCAGGCCGAACGGGCTCGAGCCGGAGGCGAGCAGGGATACGTTGATGTTGCCGTGGCCGGACAGCTTGGTGAGACCGAATAGCTCGGTGGCACAGGCCTGGAGGTCGACGTCGGTGAACTGGAACTGCGCCTTGATGTCGGCGACGTTGTCAGCGCGCGAGATGCCGAACGAGCCCTTGGCGATGCCGCCATAGACCTGCGCCTCGCCGACCGAGAGCGCCAGCGTGCCATTGCGCAGATTGGCGCCGATCGCCGTGCGGCCGAGCCTGGTCGGGCCTACCGTCAGCTTGGCTGCCGACAGACGCATGTCGAGGTCGGTGCTCGACAATCCATTGAGATCGAACAGCTGCCTGTTCCAGTCGCGCGCGCCGCTCGCGAGCAGGCGGAAGGTCGAGATATAGGGCGTGAAGTCGAGCGCGTCGGCGGCGAGCGTCGCCTGCAATGTCTGCCGGCCGTTATTGGCGTAGGTCATCACGCCCTCGGCGGCGTTGCCGTCGAGCTCGACATTGACATTGGTGAGCGCGACCGAGGCGCCGACGACGTTGGCGCGCGCCTTCAGCGCGAAGCGGCCGAAGCCGCCGCTGCCCGGCTGCGGCTGCCCGGCCCATCGCAGCGCGTTACGCAAGGACGGGCTGTCGATGGTGAGGGTGCCTTCCATCATGGGGCTGGTGCGGTTGGCGACGCTGCCGTCAAAGGCGAGCTTGAGCGGCGCGCTCGCGATCCTCGCTTTCAGGCCGGAACGGTCGCCGGACAGGGCGGCGACGAAGTCGGCAAAACTGATCGAGCCGTCGACGCGCTCGCCGCGCCAATCGAACTGCCCCGTCGCGGCGAAGGAGCGCGAGATCGAGGGCCAGGCCAGCGACAGGTCGATATCCTCGAGCTTCTCGGTGGCGTGCGTTGCCGCGTCTTCGTAATTGAGCACGCCGTCCTGGATCCTGATTTCGGAGAACGAGACCTGGTTTTCGGCGCCGGGCTTCATCGTGCGCGCAATGGTTTGGATGAAAGGTGTCCAGTTGCTCTCGCCATCCGGCTTCAGGCTGACATGGATGTGCGGCCGCAGCAGCGTCAGGTCGGCGATCTCGAACCGTTGCAGCAAAAGCGGCAACAGGCGCAGATTGGCGGTGAGCACGTCGACATGGAGTGCAGGATCGGCGGTGCCGCCGCCCTTGAGACCCACGTCGTGGAAGGAGATATAGCTTGCCGGCAGTACGGAAATGTCGATGCTGCCTGCGACGCTGAGTTCGAGCCCGGTGACGTCGCGGATTTGTGCTTCCACCGCCGTGCGCAGCGCGTCGCGGTTGATGAGCCAGGAGGTCGCGATCAGGGCGATCAGCGCAACGCCGAGCAGCGCCGCGATCGGCGTCCCGAGGCGCTTCATTCCTTGGGCCATGGTCAATGGCATGTCCTGATCGGGTTGGTCGCTGGAGCCAAAAAGGGCGGGGCGGGAAACCTGCGCGCCCCCACGCCCAACCCCCGCAACTTGATGGGTTTTCTTGTCGCTTTCAAGGCCGCGGACGGGTCTGCCCACGGCGTGGGCAGCTTCTAGCACCGCCCTGCGATGCGGAGAACCCCGTATCATTGACGGCTTCGGACGATTTCGCCTAATAATCGCCGCCAATAGGGCGCGACGCCTGCAAGCCGAAGGTTTCCTGCATGAATAAGGTCTATCCCGACGCTAAGTCGGCCCTCGATGGCATTCTGAAAGACAACATGATGATCATGTCGGGCGGCTTCGGCCTCTGCGGCATCGCCGAGGAGCTGTCCGACGCGATCCGCGAGTCCGGCGTCAAGGGCCTGACGGTGGTTTCCAACAATGCCGGCGTTGACGGTATCGGCCTCAGCCGCCTGCTGGAAACCCGGCAGATCAAGAAGATGATCTCGTCATATGTCGGCGAGAACAAGCTGTTCGCCCAGCAATTCCTCGCCGGCGAGCTGGAGCTCGAATTCAATCCGCAGGGCACGCTGGCCGAGCGCATCCGCGCCGGCGGCGCCGGCATTCCGGCCTTCTATACCAAGACCGGCGTCGGCACGCTGATCGCCGAAGGCAAGGAAGTGAAGGAGTTCGACGGCGAGAAGTACCTGATGGAGCGCGGCCTGTTCGCCGATCTCGCCATCGTGCACGCCTGGATGGGCGATACCGCCGGAAACCTCATCTACCGCAAGACTGCGCGCAACTTTAACCCGATGATGGCAACCGCGGCCAGGATCACGGTCGCCGAGGTCGAGCATCTGGTTCCGGCGGGCCAGCTCAATCCCGATCACATCCACACCCCCGGTATCTTCGTGAAGCGCATCGTCGAGGTCGGCACGGCCAAGAAGCGTATCGAGTTCCGCAACACCCGGCCGCGTCCCACTGCGGCTGCAACGGGAGAAGAAGTCTGATGGCCTGGACCCGCGAACAGATGGCGGCGCGTGCCGCCAAGGAGCTGCGCGACGGCTACTACGTCAATCTCGGCATCGGCATCCCGACGCTGGTCTCGAACTACATTCCCGACGGGATGGACGTCTCCCTGCAGAGCGAGAACGGCATGCTCGGCATGGGCCCGTTCCCGTATGAGGACGAGGTCGATCCGGACTTGATCAACGCCGGCAAGCAGACCGTGAGCGAGTTGCCGTCGACCAGCTATTTTTCCAGCGCGGATTCCTTCGGCATGATCCGCGGCGGCCACATGGACCTGTCGATCCTGGGCGCCATGCAGGTGGCCCAGAACGGCGATCTCGCCAACTGGATGATTCCGGGCAAGATGGTCAAGGGCATGGGCGGCGCGATGGATCTCGTCGCCGGCGTCAAGCGCGTCATCGTGGTGATGGAGCACTCCGCCAAGGACGGCGCCAAGCTTTTGAAGAAGTGCAATCTGCCGCTGACCGGCGAGCGGGTCGTCGACATGGTCGTGACCGATCTTGCCGTCTTCACCATCGACAAGCACGGCAGCGGCGGCATGGCCCTGATCGAGCTTGCCGACGGCGTCACGCTCGACGAGGTCAAGGCCAAGACCGAGGCCGAATTCCGCGTCGCGCTGAAGAATACGTAAGACGGCAGTCGCGAATGATGTGAATGGCCGGGCTTCGTCCCGGCCATTTTTGTTTGCGGAACGCCTTATGGGTTTGACGCTGAGCGCTCCCCACATGACGTTGTCATGCCCCGGCCTTGACCGGGGCATCCAGTACGTCGCGGCTTCTCTAGTCTATCGCCGCCGTCTCGGAGCACTGGATCGCCCGATCAAGTCGGGCGATGACACCGAATGTGTGGTACGCGCACCCTAACGGAATGCCGCTAAGACCGCGCCGTCCAGACCTTGCTCCACCGCGCCGACACGCTCGCCATCCAGGTCCTCTCCTCCCGCACCAGGCGGAAGCCGAGATTGGCTGGCGGCACGCCGGTGGCGCAGCCGCCGGCCCGGGCGTCACGGATGAAGTCGGTGACATAGGCGCGGTGAGCACCTTCGGCGATGCGCACGCCGCAATTGGCATTCTGGCGCGCGATGCTGCCGTGCTGGTCGAGCGCACTGCGCACGAAGCAGGTCGACGTCCATTCCCAGACGTTGCCGGCGAGGTCGAGCACGCCGCGCTCGTTGATGCCGAACTTGCCGAACGGGTAGGCCGCGGTGTCCGCGAGATCGCGATCCGATTCCCGTTCATAGCGGGAGATCAGGCGTTTGGCCGGATCGTCAGGATCGACCGCCAACCCGTCATCGGCGAATTTGCTGCCCGCGGCGAAGGCCCATTCCTCATCGCTCGGCAGGCGATAATGTTGACTCGTCTTGCGCGACAGCCAGACCGCATAGGCTTCCGCATCGTGCCAGTTCACCTGCACCACGGGGCGGTCGGGCGCGATCACGACGTCCTTGTCCAGCGCACGGCAGGCGCCATCCGCCACGCAAAGCTGGTAGTCGGCGGAAGAGACCTGCTCGCGCATGATGTGAAGCGGCCTGTCGAATTGCAATGCGCGCAACGGCGCTTCGGCCTGCTGCCCGCCGCGGGTGAAATCCCCGGCCTCGCGATACGCGAAACTGCCGGCGGCGATCTCGACGATCACGGGCTCGCTTTGCGAGCCGTGGGCCGTCATCTCGGAAACCAGCGGCGCAACGGCGAGCGGTCCGGCGAATCCGGCCGCGCAGGCGAGCGCCAGTTTAAGCTTGAATGCGATCAGCATGGTCACCCCCGAAGGAAGAAGGGGCCGGTTGTTCGCCGGCCCCTCGTCGCGTCTAGTTGGTCGTAGCAGGAGGGATTTCCGCAGGCGCTTTCACCTGGGTCATCAGATCGTCGTTCCACTTGCCTTCGACCTTGAAGTGCGCGGTGGCACCGAGATCGGCCGCCTCGATCAGATTATGCGTGACGTAGGCGTAGATGCCGGGTTGCAGGAACTTGTACATCGCCGCTCCCGCCGAGCCGCCGCGGATGAACCAGGTCTCGAGCCCGGTCTCAGGCGGATTGGAGAACTTGCCCGTTTCCCAGACATAATCGCCATGGCCGCCGATCAGATGCGGACGGCTGTCGCGATTGGCCTGCGAATGCACGATCAGCACGTTCTCGCCGACGTTGGCGGTCAGCGCGTTCTTGCCGGTGAGTGCGCCGACCTTGCCGTTGAACACGACATGGGTGGGGATCAACTTCTTCATCACCTCTTCGGTGTCGGTGAAGGCTTCACCCGGTGAGTCGTAGGATTTGAAGTTGCCCTTCTCGTCGCGCGGCACATACATGTCCTGCTCGCCGATATAGTAGATCTTGTCGTATTTCAGCGCGTGGCCCTTGCCGTCGTTGAGTCCATCACGCGGCAGCACCATCACCGCGCCGTTCATGCCTGAGACGACATGCCAGGGGATCATCGGGCCGCCCGGTGCACAGTGGTAGACGAACACACCGGTCCGTGTCGCCTTCCAGCGCAGCACGACCTGCTCGCCGGGATTGATCAGGGTGAGCGCGCCGCCGCCGAGTGCACCGGTCGCGGCATGGAAGTCGATGTTGTGCGCCATCGTGTTGGTCTCGGGATTGACCAGCGTCACCTCGACGTAGTCACCCTCATGCGCGACCATCAGCGGGCCCGGCATCGAGCCGTTGAAGGTCATGGCCTGGAACGTGGTGCCCTTCTCGTCGATCACGACCTTCTTCTCCTGGATCGTGAGCGTGAACTCGAGGATCTTGGGACCCTGCTTGGTCGCCTGCTCGTGCGCATGCACGAAGGGCGGTGCGACCAGATCGATCTTCTGGCGCGGCAGGTTGAGATCGTTGGCCGCGAAGGCAGGGGCTGCCAGCATGAGGGCGGTCGCGGCGGCGCTGATCAATGCGGCTCTGCGGGTGAACATCGTAAAGCATCCTTCATGTGAAAGGGTTTTGATGACGGATGCAGTGTGCGCCTGTTGTGGCAAGTGTGTTTGCGCTGCGACAAGCTTTCGCCGAATTCGCCTCCGGTAAACTCCTTAAGAGGTTTGCCGGCGGCATGAAGAGCGCGACGGCAAATCACGCGACACACTCGCGTCAGCGGCAACTCGCTCGCATGTTCAATGGCATTCTATCGCGAATGTCTGATGCGCCGATCAGAGAAGCTCGATCGCGATCCAGACTGTGCCCCAGACTGCGAGCGAGAGCACGGCGAGCGCGGCGATCACGATGGCCAGCAAGCGTAGGATATGGCCTCCGCCGGCGGCCGGCGTGACGGGGACGGGACGAAAATCGTCGAAGCGCGGGATATGGCCGCGAATACCGGCAATCCAGAGAACGAGATCGAGCGCGAACGACGCCATGGCCTGTCTCCCAATGGGCAATGATCGTTATCATGGTCTCAATCCGGCGCTCGGACTTTGAGCGAGCGCAAGGTGATCCCCGCGAAAGCGGGTAATCTAATGCCATCCGGAGCTTGCATTCACCGCAAGCGACAAGAATTTACGAATGGGCAAGAGATGAGGACTGATCTCGCTGCGAGCTACGGCGAAGAAAGATTGCCGCGCTACACGAGTTATCCGACCGCGCCGCATTTTTCCCCCGCGATCGGTGCCGATAGCTATGCACGCTGGCTGGCCGAGCTTCCCTCGAGCGCCAGCGCGTCACTCTACCTTCATGTGCCGTTTTGCCGGGAGATGTGCTGGTATTGCGGTTGTCATACCCAGATCGTTCGTCGTGACGGACTGATTGCAGCCTATCAGCGGACGCTGCTGAGCGAGATCACTGAGGTTGCCGACACCATTGGCCGCCGCATCAAGGTCGAGCACATCCATTTCGGCGGCGGCACGCCGACGATCATGGCGCCGGACGCCTTTGCCGAGTTGATGGCGGCGATGCGTCACGCTTTCTTCGTGCTGCCCTCGGCCGAGATCGCAGTCGAGATCGACCCGCGCACATTGACCGCGGAGATGGTGGAGGCCATGCAGCTTTCCGGCGTCAACCGCGCCAGCCTCGGCGTGCAGAGTTTCGATCCGGTCGTGCAGCGCGCGATCAACCGTGTGCAGAGCTACGAGCAAACCGCCTCCGTCGTCGAAATGCTCCGAGGGGCCGGAATCAAGGGACTGAATTTCGACCTGATCTATGGCCTGCCGCACCAGACCATCGCATCCTGCCTGGATACGGTGCGGCGTGCGCTCGCGCTCGCACCGGCTCGTTTCTCGGTGTTCGGCTACGCGCATGTGCCCGATTTCAAGAAGCACCAACGCATGATCAATGAGAGCCGTCTGCCTGACGGTCTTGCGCGCCACGATCAGGCCTGCGCCATCGCCAATGCCTTGAAGGAGGCCGGCTATGTCCAGATCGGCCTCGACCATTTCGCCCGTCCCGATGATGCCATGGCGGTGGCCTTCGAGCAGGGGACGCTACGGCGAAATTTTCAGGGCTATACCACCGACCAAAGTGAGGTGTTGCTCGGCTTCGGTGCCAGCGCGATCGGGCATCTGCCGCAGGGCTACGTCCAGAACGAGGTGCAAATCGGTGCTTATCAGCACGGCATCGCGGAGGGCCGCCTCGCCACGGCGAAGGGCTACAGGCTCACTGAAGACGACCGGTTGCGCGCCGACATCATCGAGCGGATCATGTGCGAGTTCGGCGCCAATCTCGCTGACATCTGCGCGCGACATGGCGCAGAGCCGGAGGCGATGTTGCAGTCTGCACCGCGGCTGAAGTCACTGATCTCTGACGGTGTGGTGAAGTTGGATGGTAACCGTCTCGCGGTTGCGAACGACTCGCGCTTCCTGGTCCGCAGCGTCGCTGCCGCGTTCGATGCGCATCTTGACCCGGGCAAGCAACTGCATAGCCGGGCGGTGTAAACGCTCGCTGTCATTCCGGGCTCGCGCTTCGCGCGCTCCAGAATGACGGCAGAGAAGCAACCACCAGCTTGCGCTTCCACAAAGAAGCTATGGCCACCTCCGCTATCGTGATTTCGGAACGGAGTTGTCCATGCCTTTCCGATCTGACGATTTGGTCGATGACATCATGCGTATGGCACCGCACACGATCCGCGTGTTCCTCGCCTTCAAGATGGCCTGTGTTGGCTGTCCGATCGCGACCTTCCACACCGTGGATGACGCCTGCCGCGAGCACGGTATCGACCGAGACAAATTCCTGGCCGCGCTGGGCGATTGCGTGCCGGCGTGAGGGCGGATCGGAGTCTGCGCGGAGGGCACGCGGATTCCAGGGTGAGGGCGAGCTTTCGC
>Ga0102590_1003093_pt1 | contig 17582 bp, 14 predicted proteins | sample AraplaMF_Col_mMF_FD_76859 | JGI IMG/M metagenome (GOLD analysis project Ga0102590, IMG submission 76859) | Arabidopsis root microbial communities from the University of North Carolina, USA - plate scrape MF_Col_mMF | ecosystem: Host-associated > Plants > Roots > Endosphere | place: USA...
TTACCAGGCAACTTCCCTGTTCCTGCGGGGGAGTGATCAGCCGCTTATCGTGGAAACAGCACCTGGTATTCAATATCGCCTTTACCCTGCTCGCCATCGCAGGTATCCGGCTAAGCCGGGAACCAGGGCGCACCAGCTTATCCTTACAATAAACAGGCAGTGCCGAAAACCTGTATAAACGAGTAGGCGTATTGCATAATCCTTAAAACCTTTGTTCTATGAAAAAATTTGGCATTGGCTTATCAGCCGTTGTTCTTGCGGTAGGAGCAGTAACCTACACCAAGGCCAGCAGAAATGTTAAGGGCGCATTTGCGCCGCAGTGGTTCCTTTATTCTGATGGAGGCGATGATATTGCATCGAATATTACTGAAGCAAGGAACGTGAACAATTACGTTGCGGTAGGCACCTCAGCTCCTGTAGAGTGCAACAGTAATGTACGTCTTTGTGCTATCCAGACGGAAACCAGCAATGGGCTTCCGGTGATCTCCCAGGGTAGTACACTCGATAATCAGCTTGTTACCTATTTCAATACTTCCGGAGCGACTGTTGGCAACCTGCTTAGGGAAAAACCGTGAAAGTCTGTCATCTCATTAAGGTCACCTCACAAGCGAAGGGGAGGTGACTTTTTTATTCCGAAAGCACAAACACCTTGAGCTCACGCATTGCAGGAAGCAGATCCAGTCCATAGGCCTGCAGCGCTGTGCGAAGACCTTGCAGATCGGTCAACGATGCCCCATTAAGCGTTAACACGACCCCCGCTTTTATATTTGTTTCATTGATGACCGGGGGAATACCCTCCGTGAGGTTGAGGGACAACACCATTTCATCGGTATGCGTAAACAAGAGGATACCTCTTTTACTTTGCGGTGGCGCATTTGTGCTCAGCGCCGGAAGAAGGCCGTTTTTCCTTTTCACCAGACGCAGACAATGCATCTTCCGTTTCTCAAAACGCCCGTGCAGTCCGAGGTACCTGTCAAGGTCTTCACGCATGGCGGTCAGCGCCGCTTCTTCCGTTGTATACAAAGGCATGCGGGTTTCGTACGTGTAAGCATTGCGGGCCATCCACTCTTCGTAATAGTATTTCGTGGGATCGTAAAAGAAGCGGGAGGAATCTTTTGTTTCCACGATGAAGCGATTGTGATGCCCGTAAAGATCCGTGTACTTGAGGGTTTGCTTGTAAAGGCCGATAACAGGCTGATTAATGGCATAATAGCGTACATACCTGTGGGCACTGTCAATACTGAATTCAGACATGGATCTGAGTCCGGATGGCAGGTATGCCGTAATAGCGGAATAATATATTTTTTCCGGTGTGGCAGGACCGTTATCAGCGGGCATTAACAAAGGAGCATCATAACGGAAATCGTAGTTGGTGCTGTTAACAGGCCAGTTGACGGCTTCACCGTCCAACACTCGTTGAATGTTAGCGGCGTTCACATATTGTTCTGTTGTAATGCCGCGGACGATGCCGTCGCCATCTATCCATACTTCATGCGGTACGCCTTCGTGCGGGAAGCAGGCGCTTAATGCGGTGTCTTCTACTACAGAGGGAATAGAGAGCGCTTTGGTATAGCGGTTATTTTTCCAGAAGCTTGTTATCATTTCCTTTTTCTGGGAAGTAACAGGCAGGATGACAATCCTGTCGCCAAAGGCCTGCTGGAGCGAATCCATTTTAGGCAATGCCGCTACGCAAGGCAGACACCAGGTAGACCAGAAATCGATTATCACCAGTTTTCCTTTGAAATCTGAAAGGCGGGCGCTACCGGCGGAATGGTTAATGATGGAGGAGATGAAAAGGTCGGGGCATTTATCTCCAACGCTCAGTCCCTGTGGATGCGCAGGGATCACAGCCTGCAACAGCAGCTGCATGTTTAAGATAGTCGTTGTCAACATTTCACATATGGTTATCTGATCATGGATTCTGAGGCATACCCGTTTTTTCGATTACAGAACGTGGCAGCTGTAATGCATACCGGGGGCTGTTGGGAGCCAGCTCATACCTCTGCCCATCCAGTATACGTACTGGCGTTACTGAGAACTGCGGATCGTCTTTCAGGCGTCGCAGGTCTGACCAGCGGGCGCCCCTGAAAAGCAGTTCCTTCCTTCTTTCGGTCAATATTTTTTGCAATGCATCTGCAGGGCCTGCAGCAGTGAAAGGAACAAAGGTGCCTGTCTTCCATCTTGTTAAGAGCAGTGCGTTTAAAGCTTGCATGGCGGCGGCAGTATTAGCTGCCCTTGCATTGCATTCCGCTTTCACCAGGTACATTTCATCCGTTACAATGCCTGTAAAGATATTCGCGACGTTAACTGAGCCCAGCCCGCTGTAATCTCCTTTAAAGACAGTTGAGCCGGTATTGTTGCTAAAATATATTTCCCTGCGAAGATCATTTGCGGCATAAGTAGCATATAGCAGCGTATCAATCCTGTATAAAGAAGGAGTGATATCGGAAACCGGCGCTATTGCCTCGAAGATCACTTCATCGCTGAAGCGCACGATTGGTACGTTTGCGGCGGGATCCAGGGTATTATAGTCTATCAGGCGCTTATACAGCTGCAGACAGGAATCTGCATAAGCGCCCGCCTGGGCATACTGCTGCATTTCGAGATATACCCGCGCCAACAGGCCATAGGCGGCAGGCTTACAGGGGCGGCTTTTGATAACAGGCGTTACAGGCAACAGTGATATGGCCTGCTGCAGGTCTGTGATGATCTGCTGATACGTTTGCTCCTGAGAGGCCCTTACAGATACTTCCGTATAATCTGCGTTGAGGCGTAAGGGTATGCCCAGGTTGGCGGATGCGCTGCTTTTATTATAAGGCAGGGTGAATACCTGTGCAATGCCAAAAAAGTAAAAAGCACGAAAGAATAATGCGGATCCTTTAACATTGTTCCAGGCGGTCTGTTCGCTGACACTGTGCTGTACACCGTCAATATTATCCAGCACCACGTTGGCCTTGAGCACTGCCTGATAGGCGGCTGACCAGCGGTCGAGGGTTTGATCGTCCTTTTGCCAGTTATATATATCGCGGTCGAGCTGGCTCAGGGTGTTCCAGTCATCTGTTGTAAAGTAGAAATTATCGGCAGCCAGCTCCTGAGCATAGGGATATTGCGTGTTCAGGGTATAGTCATCCAGCAATAACTGCAGATCCGTTATTGTGGAAGGCACGGCCAGCCTGTCATCAGGCTTTGCATCCAGGAACTTTTCACAGGATGAAAGGCAACACGCGATCAACGGGATCATACAGAAAAACAGTATGCGATAACTCTTCATGCCAGCAATAGTTTTTTTAAATATCTACTTTCACTCCCAATGCGATGATACGGGGTGGCCTTAAACCTGAGGGTGCGTCCGGATCCAGCCCTGCCTTGTTAGCTTTCCATATCAATGCATTCATATTGCTCATATAGGCGTATACCTGGTAATTCCGATAGCGGTAGCTCAGGCGGATATCTTCCAGCCTGATGTGATCACCTTTTTCAACCGTGATCTCGGAATTGGTATAGAAGTAATCCCGCATGGAGCTGGGATTGGGATAGATCATGGAAGGAACGTTGGTGAACTTTTCATCTCCGGGCTGGCGCCAGCGTTTCAGGTAATCGCTATGGCCGGTGCCAGAGGAGAACAAGGAGACATAAGATATCGTGCTTCTTCTGAAATAATATCCCAGTTTGTAGGTGACGTTGGCGGAAAGCGAAATGCCTTTCCAGGTAAATGTATTTAACAGGTTACCATAAACGGGCGGCAATGCGGGGCCGTGGATCACCTGGTCTTTAATAGGCGTTTGTGTGAGGGCGTTATAGTCGCTACTCACATGGCCGTCTATATATCCCTGTGGATCGCCGGTGGCCGGATCCAGGCCAGCCCACCTATAGCTTACCACCACGTAGGGATTATAGCCAGGCTGCGGATTAATGGAACTGCCGTCGCTGATAAAGCCGTTGGTAGGCGCCGTAGAAAGGTAGCGGCCTACTTTATAATCGGCATAATTGAGTATGAAGCTTGTCTGCCATCTGAAAGCGCCGCCCCTGATGTTCTGACTGTGCAGCTGTATTTCTATGCCTTTTCCTTTCACATCTGCGGAGTTGGTAGGCATAACACCCACACCGGTGGTAGGGTCTATGGGTTCCAGGCCGATCACATCCATGGATTGTTTACGATAGAATTCCAGGCTGCCCGAAAGGCGGTTGTCCCTCAGCGCAAAATCAATCCCGATATTCAGTGTTTTCACTTTTTCCCAGCGCAGGTAGGGATTGGCAATATTTATGATGGAGGCAAAGGGAATGTTTGTATTCTGGAATGACGCCGGCGAGCGGGAGATGGTAGTGAGTGCCGTAATGGAATTATTCACATTACCGCTGGACCCATAGGTGATCCTCAGGTTGAGGTATGGCAATAATGACGAGTTGTAGAAGCGTTCATTGGAGATCTTCCAACCGATGCCGGAGGACCAGAGCGGCACCCCTTTCCGGTTGGTTTCAACACCAAAGAGGTTGGAAGCGTCTTTACGTGCGCTGGCGGAGACGGTATACCTGTCATCGTAGATGTAGGCGGCATTTGCGTAAACAGAAACGAAGCGATCCAGCAGACCGGTAAAATCAGCAAAGTTAGGAATGGCTTCTATTCCGCCTGTAATGAGCGGATAGAAACTAACATAATCTACGTTGGAGAAGCTGGTATGATTGTCTGAACCGTAAGCACGATAGCTGTTACCAAGAGTATGCAGCTGCCGAAGCTCGGCTCCTGCAATAGCCACCACTTCATGTTTACTGCGCCATTCGTGGTCGAAGTTCAGCTGTCCCCTTAGCATGTGGCCTTCCTGGTTCGTATTTGAAAGGTCGAGAATGCCGCCGCGGGGAACAATATATACCGGGTTGCCGCTGCCAAGCTGTGTGAAGCGGTTAATCAGGTCGCGGGTATAGAAACTGCGCTCATCCTGGTATACGCGGGAGCTTCTGTCTGTGCGCTGATACTGGTACCTTACTTCAGCGCTGAGCGAGGGCAGGATATCGTATTTCGCGCCCAGGTTAGCCAACAGCAGCTTAGTATCGGTGGTGTTGTCATTAATGTTCAGTTCTTCGAGGGGGCGGTATCTCCAGTCGAGCAGCATGCCCTGGCCCACGGTATCGAGATAAGTGGTGCGGTACTTGTTATCTATTGCGAGGGGATTGCCATTATCGTCTGCCAGGCGTGCATAGGGAGGCAGGGCCCTGTTTAGCAGACGGTATTTAACGGAACCATATCCCCCCGGGCTGTTGTTTGCCTGATCGCTTTGGGTGTATTGCACACCAGCCATCAGCTGCAGTTTGCGCAGGGCTTGTATGGTATTCTCTGAACGGATGGTGATACGGCGGTAATCATTCCCTTTGAGGGTAGAGAGGTTTCTGTCGAAGCCTGTTGAGAAGAAGTACTTTACACTTTTACTGCCTCCGCTGATACTGGCGGCGTATTGCTGGTTGACGCCCTTGCGGTAAATATATTTATCGAAATCATGCCGTACGTCCACATTGCGGAGGGCGTTGATGGCGGCATCTGCCTCTGCGGAGGAGATCGCGCCACTCCTTTGTTTCCCCAGTATTTCTACGACCGGTGTTAAAGGCCGGTTTGTCCTGGTGAGCAGATTGTTATAAAAGCCTTTATCAAATAAAAACCGCTCCAGATCAATAAAGTCCGAAGCGGGTATCTGAGGCAGGGTGTATAGATCAGGTTTATCCAGGATGGTTATATTCGAATTAAATGAGATGACAGGTTTTTGTTCAAAGCTGCCTTTCTTAGTAGAGATCACTATTACACCGTTCCCTGCTCTGGCGCCCCAGATGGAGGCTGCGGCGGCATCTTTCAGAATAGTGATACTTTCTACATCGTTTGGATTGAAGTTGTTGATATCACCTTCATAAGGAAAATTATCTACTACGACCAAAGGCCGGGCCATGGCAGAGGTAAGGGTATAAAGGCCCCGGATCTGGATCTGCGGATTAGCCGGATCACGACGGTCAAACAGCACTCCGCTGCTAACGCCCTCCAGGCGGTCAAGAATACCGGTGCTCACTTTCCTGCTGAGAAGATCATTGCCAATTTTCACGAAGGACCCTGTGGCTCTTTCTTTGGGGAGGGTTTGGTAGCCGGTAGACACTACTGATACCCCTGCTATGTCGATAATGTTCTTTTCCAGCTGTACGTTGAGCGCTGCCTGTGAGGCGACTTTCAGCTGGCGGGTTTGATACCCTGCGAAGCTGACGAGCAGTGAAGACCCTGCGCTGATCTGCGGCAGGGAGAACCGGCCCTCCTCATTGGTGACTCCTCCCCTGCCTGTTCCTTTCACCAACACAGTGGCGCCCACTAGGGGAGCGCCAGCTGCATCGGTTACTTTGCCTGTGATCATCGTCAGGAGGGAGTCCCGCCCCTCTGTTAATATCTTGTCAGCCTTTGCTGCTTTTCTTATCAGAATTACGTTTTCGCTGTAGGCCCATTCGAGGCCTTTGTCCCTGAACAGCAGCTGCAGCACTCTTTCCAATGGAGCATCCTTTACATGGATCCTGATCTGCTCATGGCTATCCAGGTGCTCTCCGGAATAGAAAAAATGGTAGCCTGTCTGTTTCTGTATGATAGAAAACACTTCCCGCAGGGCGATATGCTCACCCGACACCGTTACTCTATCTTTGGCCTGGTAAAAGCCATAGGCATAGGAACAGGACAAACTGCCGGCAAGCAGTAAGATCAGCAGCCATAGGTTAGCCCGTTTACCGGGATATGAGAACATTTTCTGCACAGGACATTTATGAGACGGTTCAATTCGCAAAAAGGGTGTAAGGATATCTAAGATTATTTAAAAACTCCACATTATAGTTAATTACTTGTTAACGTTAGAAATTTACGGGATTTTTCAATCAGTAGGGGGTCTATATAAAACCACCGTGATCAAAAGCGCGTACATATTATCCGGAGACCGGTTAAAATCATTTGATCATGGTTGCGGATAATGACCAACTTCTTTTCCAGCAAATGAAAAACAACCAGGAAGCGGGGTTCCGTTCGCTTTTCCAGAAGTACAGTATGCCGCTGAGAACGGAAGCTTACTTCCGGTTGAAGGACCTCCAGCTGGCGGAGGACGTGGTACAGGAGTTCTTTCTGGCGCTATGGGAAAAACGGCACCGGATCAATATAGACCGGTCTGTTAAATACTTTTTCTACCAGTCTGTCCGTAACCGTTGTAACGATGCGCTGGACAAACAGGAGGTGTACAGTCGCAAAACAAGGGAATATGCGGCATCCGGAGAAGAGTTTATCCATCCTCCGCTGCCGGAGTACCTGCAGGCCACTGTATGCAAAAATGTTAGTTATTATCTGAGCGCCCTGCCACCGCAGGCATCGAGGGTGTTCCACATGATCGTTATTGAAAATAAAAAGAAAAGTGAGGTGGCCGCACAGATGGCCGTGAGTGTGAATACCGTCAAGTCGCAGCTAACCCGTGCGATCAGCATCTTAAGAAAACGTTTTGGGGGAGATGGAATACAATAGTGAAGACATACACATCCTCTTAATTGAAAAAATATCCGGTGATATCAGTCCAGCTGACGAAGCACTTGTAGACAGGCTTATCAGCGAGGACCCTGCTATTGCCAGTATGTGGACCTCGCTCCAGGCGACTTTCTCCACACCTGCCGGACGGGAAGCGCTTGACCCTGCCCGCCACGAAGTATTTGCCGAAAAAGTAATGGGCTCACTGCACCAGGTACGGCACAGGAAACAGCAATTATTCCGCGACATCGGGTATGCGGCAGCTATATTGCTGCTCTTAAGTGTTTGCTTACTCTGGCCCGAGCTGCGGCGGCGGCAATCCGGCCCTGTACCTGCCGCCAACCCGGAGGTACGCCTGCAATTGGGTAATGGCCGGGTGATCAGCCTGGGTAATAACAGTCCTCAAAGCATCCAGCTGGAAGACGCTTATTTGCGGCGCTTTCATGACACGCTGACATTCACCGCCGCGGGCAACGAAATGATCAATACGCTGATCATCCCTGCGGGGAAAGACTATACGCTCGTATTATCCGAGGGCACAGAGATCAGGCTGAATGCTGCCACTACCTTAAGCTTTCCATTCTCTTTCAAGGGTAACAAAAGAGAGATCAGGGTAAATGGTGAAGCCTTCTTCAAGATCGCGCGGAAGGTAGGCAGGCCTTTTATTGTACATACGCCGCAATCGGTGATAGAAGTGCTGGGCACCAGCTTCAATGTAAATACGTACCATGAGGGGCAGACAACCGTCTCCCTGCTGGAAGGGGCCGTGAAGATAAAAGCCGGTAACGAGGTCCGGACCTTACAGCCGGGCAGCCAGGCCACCTATCATTTGGAGAGGGGCATGGAAATACGGTCATTTGATAAGACCGAAGTGCTTGCCTGGCTGAACGGGGAATACCTTTTTCATGACACGCCCCTGCAGGAGCTCACCAGGGTGATACCCCGCTGGTACGGCGTGAGCGTTGTGCTGGATAACCCGGACATTGTTAATAAACGCTTCTCCGGCGTCATCCATAAAAACAAACCATTGTCTGTTTTCCTGGAGCATCTGCAGAAAACTTCGGAACTGCGTTTCGATTATAAAGGCAGCGTGCTGCATATCAAATAATTCATTTATTTTCGTCACATACCAACCATATCATCATCCATGATTGTTAAAACCTTTGGCAGCGCGGTACAGGGCGTTGCGGCAATTACCATCACCATCGAAGTGAATGTTTTCCCGAAAGGCACCCGTTTCTTTATTGTGGGGCTGCCTGATAACGCTGTAAAAGAAAGCGAGAAACGGATTGAGTCTACCATTATCAGCCTGGGCTACCGTTTTCCGCGATTCCGTACGGTAGTGAACATGGCCCCGGCAGACATTAAGAAGGCCGGTTCTGCCTATGACCTGCCCATTACCCTTGGGATCATTGCCGCTTCCGGACAGATGCCAGGCGAAATGTTATCACAGTATACCATCATGGGAGAGCTGTCGCTTGACGGCACCATTCAGCCTATTAAAGGGGCTTTACCTATTGCCATACAGGCGAGACGGGAAGGTTTCAAAGGACTGATCGTTCCCTTACAGAACGCCCGCGAGGCCGCTATGGTGAACGAGCTGGAAGTATACGGCGTATCGCATATCCGCGAGGTGATCGGGTTCCTGCAGGACCCGCGCTCCCTGCAGCCTGTACACGTAGATACCCGGCAGGAGTTCCTGGCGGCGCAACGAAATTTTGAGGTAGACTTCAGCGATGTAAAAGGGCAGTACACGGTGAAACGCGCCATGGAGATCGCGGCCGCAGGCGGACATAATGCCCTCATGATCGGACCTCCCGGTGCGGGTAAAACGATGCTGGCCAAAAGGATCGCCACCATCCTCCCACCCCTAAGCCTGCACGAAGCGCTGGAAACCACCAAGATCCATTCTGTAGCAGGTAAGTTACCGGAGCATGCTTCACTGATCGCCAGGCGTCCTTTCCGCGATCCGCATCATACCATCAGCGATACGGCGCTGGTAGGCGGCGGATCCATTCCGCAGCCGGGTGAAATATCACTGGCGCATAACGGGGTACTGTTCCTGGATGAGCTGCCCGAGTTCAAAAGGAAAGTGCTGGAGGTAATGCGGCAGCCGATTGAAGAGCGAAAGGTAACCATCTCACGGGCGAGAACCGCTGTTGATTTTCCCGCCAGCTTTATGCTGATCGCGGCGATGAATCCCTGTCCATGTGGTTACTACAACCATCCTGACAAAGACTGTACCTGTGCGCCGGGCCTGGTACAAAAATACCTGAACCGGGTATCCGGTCCTTTGCTGGATCGTATAGACCTTCACGTTCAGGTAACGCCGGTATCCTTTACGGCCTTGCATTCGCAGGACCAGGCAGAATCCAGCGATGTGGTGAGACAACGTGTGATACGGGCCCGGGAAATACAGGCGCAACGGTTTGCGGCATACGAAGGAATTTACTGTAATGCACAGATGAACAGCAAGCTGCTAAAGCAGATGTGCCGGTTGGACAATAACTGCGGAACACTGCTAAAGAATGCCATCAGTAAGCTGAAACTGTCTGCCAGGGCTTATGACCGGATACTAAAAGTAAGCCGGACCATTGCAGACCTGGAAGACAGTGAGCATATTCAGCAGGAGAATATCGCTGAAGCGATACAGTTCAGAAGCCTGGACCGCGAGAGCTGGGGGATGTAAGCGTTGATAGAGTGTCAGTTATTTTTCACCGGAGATGGCAGGTTTAAAGACAGGTTCTTCTGCGCCTTTCCATTTTGTTTTCACCAATATCAGCAGCACCAGGACAACTAATACAGTGTAAGCACAACCCAACATGGCCTGGTTGGTGATGTTTACAGTGTTTACCAATAGCGAGCTGAAAATGGAAGTTACTATTCCGAAGCCGCCGCCTACCAGTCCGCTGGCCTTTCCTGCATATTGCGGGAACCGGATCAGGCAATAGGACATCAGGTTATTGAAGATAAATCCGGCTGCGCTGTGCAACAGAAAAACATAGAGCAAGAGGGTCCATAAACTGTGGTAGTACAGTGTAAGCGGGATCAGTACGGCTACTGTTATGAGCTGCAAGCCACTGGCGAGCAGCAGCTTTCTCATGAAAGGTTTGTCAATGAGCATTCTTGAAAGCGAGCCGCCGATCATTACTGAAACACCGGAGAAGAGCGAACAGTATCCGGTTACTGTGGGTGCAAAATGCAGCCGGTTCTCGATGAGGAAGGGGCTGCACATTCCATACAGCAATACCATCGCATAGGTAAGCCCGAGTATGATCATCCCCGAAGTGAAATCCGGTGTTTTCAGCATATTGCCATAACTGGTAAGGATGGTACGCGGACTGAATGGCTGTGCTGCCTTCAGGGATTCTCCTCCTACGATCAGTTCAATGACAAAGAAAAACAGGCCAAAACAACCGAGGAAGATAAAGTTGGAACTCCAACCCCAGCCTGTTTGAAAGAAGCCTCCCAGGAAAGGCGCCACGATAGGCGCTATAGCCCAGATGACAGAGAACATGCTGGTATATTTTTTCAAGAGCTCGCCTTTAAACATGTCAAGAAAAAAAGTGCGCTTACTTACTGCGATCACCGCAATGGTAAAACCCTGCAAGATCCGCATGGCGTAAATGACCTGTAAACTGGAGGAGTATGCAATCACGAAACTGGCAGCGCTAAATACCAGCATGGATATGAGGTTAGGCCAGTATCGCCCGTAAGTGTCTAACAATCCTCCTACGATCAGTTGGGAAACGCCATAACTGATGATGAACAGGGAGAGTGTTAACTGAATAGCGGAGGGGGAAGCGTGTAACTTTGCTGCCATATCCGGCAAGGATGGAATAAAAATATCCATAGCAAAGCCGGAAAGCGGAATTAAGCCTAGTGCAACGATGGTGTTTACACCTATCCTGGATTCTTTGATTCTTTTCATCTGTGAAACGCTTAGTTGGTGATAGTGCAAAGATACTCCGCCAGGTGCCCACGGTGATTATACGGTTCAAAGGTATCCTTATATAAATCAAAGATGATAGGCAGGGGCACTTACGCTGCCCAACCTGAACTCCATTGGCGCTGTTCCCGTAAAGTGCTTAAAGAATTTGTTGAAATGAGAAGGGTATTCAAAACCGAGCGAGTAGGCAATCTCTGCGATATTCCAATCTGTATTTCTCAGCAGGGCTTTTGCTTCTGCAACGATGCGCTCCTGGATGATGGCACGGGTTGTTTTGCCGGTGTGCTTTTTTATTACGCTGTTGAGATGGTTCACATGCACATGCAGCAGGTCTGCAAAGTGAGAAGGCATCAACAACTTCAGGGCGTTTCGGGGGGAATCAACCGGGAACTGTTTGCTCAGCAGGGTGAAAAAGGCATTCACCAAACGATCCTGTATAACAGCGGGTTGTGAAAGCTGCATTTGCTGCAGGCGGATCCCTTCATGGATCAGAAGCTGCAGCATATTGCGGATCATTTCCCATTTAAAAGCGTACTCCGATTCCTGCAGTGCCTGCATTTCCTTAAAATAAATACTTAAGCGCTCGCTTTCTTCGGGCGATAAGGTGATAACGGGATGTACGGAAGGATTAAACAGGGAACAGGCATATTGTACGTCTGCTGGAATATGCCCTTCTATAAAGGGCTTATTAAAGAAGCAGTATTGGCGAAATACCGGGCCGGCTGTAATTTCAATAGAGGAAGGTATGGAGGGGTTGGTTAAGATCAGGCAAGGCTGGTTTAAGGGTATTTCCTGGTCGTTATACACCAGGATGCCGCGGGTATCACCAATACCGGTGCTGCTAAGGCAGATCCTGAAATAATCTCTCCGGTTAAAGGGCGATTTAGGCAGGGGGCACTGGGCTGTCTTGGCGTTAAAATGACCTTTGTTTTGCGCACCCTGCAGCAGGTCCTGCGGGATCTTCATCCCTGTTCTTTCATAAAACTGCAGGAGGCTTTCCGTTGGTATTCCCTTTTCCATATTCCCGTATTTACCAATGAATGCCCTTGAATTGGGCTTATATAATTCAAAGGTACTACATTTTTAAAAACGGATGCCTGCTCCTATTCTCAGGCCGTAGTAATGGTAGTGTGCGCCATTAAATTGTGTGGAAATCTGGTGGTTAGTTCTCATATAGGTCACATCAAGGCCCTGATCTGTTGCTGCCCTGCCGATGAGCCCAGTGAGTGTCAGCGAACAAAAGGAGTTGAGCGCGTAACTTAGTCCCAGTTGCCCATCCACCATATTGCCATTAGCTGTTTGCCGAAAGCTGACCGGATGCATTAACGCTTCTATCAGGTTCCAGTTGGCTGTTGCTTTATATTTTACCAGGTAATATGCAAAAGCGGCGCTGAGCGTCCATTTTTTATTGCAGTTATAGTCTGCGCCTATTGAGAGTTTGGGGCCATACCATTTTGCTGTGTAGGTACTTCTTAAATCTTCCAGACCCGAGTTGAGAAGATAATAGTTTTGCGTGGAGGAAGTGTAAAATAAGCCAGCCTTCATGCGGTATCTTTCCCTGGATAGAAAACAGACCTGCGCTCCGGCGCTAAAGGTTTCCAGCCATCCCCTGTCGCTGGTGAAGGTTTCATTATAGGTGGGGTGCGTGCGGTTATCGCCCTCATAATCGGTATCCACGCCGTCTCCGCTGATTGTTCCGTTTTTCTGCCAGGATCCGTTTAGCTCCAGCCATCTAAGCGGGCGGTAACTGCCTTCGATATAAATACCCAGGGAACTTACTTTTTTAAATTGCAGTTCTGATAAGATATTAGGAGACTGGCCCTGCATGTTGCCCGCGATAGACCAGTTAAAATCACTGATATTGGCCGCGCCTCCGGCTGAAATAGTAAAGCGATGCTCTTGTGCATAAACAAGGGCGCCATTCAACAAAAGAGCGCTAAGGCAAAAAAGCAGTCTGAACACCGGTGTGTATTTTAAAATGAAAACAAGCTGGTTGTTAGCAGAGCGACTAACAACCAGCCAGTATAAATTATTTTAGAAATCGTTCGGGATACGGCCACCGGGAGGAGGATTAGGATTACCATTATTCAGGTAAGCCTGAAAGTCCAGCCTTTCCTGGGGCGTCATAATAGTATTATCTGATTTGTAAACAACATCAGCTAATTCAGCATATACGTCTGAACGGGCTATATAAGGTATATAGAGGTAATTGGCCCATGCCCTGTCATTATTAGACATCTGCCAGCCCTGGTTGATATCGCTGCCGTCCAGCCTTGTATACATCGGCTGATTGATATCATGCACGATGCTGGTGCTGGATGTGAAAGACGAATATCCCATTACGGAGTTAAAGTCATAGGTGCCCATGTAGAGATAGTTCGTAGTTCTTTTCTGGAACTGCGCCTGACCATCGCTTGTCAGGTTAGACCAGTTAACGGTAACGAAATTATCTCTGTCAGGACGTTGCTGTTCGTGCAGCATACCGATAGCGTGACAAACTTCATGCGTGATCACACCGGGTTGCCACATAGCGAAATCGGCCAGTGAGATCTCCTGCCGTCCGCCGATACGGCCAACATAAGATTCGCTTACATCGGAACCTCCTACATAAACGAAATCGATGTAGGGATATTCAAAACCATATACAGGGTCAACTGTGGGCTGACCGGTGGCATTGTAAAACCTTACATTTGACACGGCCTCCATATCATGGAGTGCCTGGCTGATTGCCATTCTCATGCTCCATGGCAGGTTGGCGTTGTAAACGAAGCGTACCATCGCCCACATGTTGTAAGGTGTGGGATAGATACTGAGCGCACGGGGAACGGCTGTACCATTGGCCCCTGCTTTCATCGGGATGTTGTAAACGGGATGAATGGAACGGTCTGGTCCGGGTTTAGTAGTAGATTCCGGGATGAGCGTACCTTTTTCATCGAGGGCCTTCAGCTGGGTGGATGATAAGGTCATATCACCTCCCCATACATATTTGTTTCCTTTCTTTTCTACAACCACACCGGATTTAAGTGTAACTAATTCAGATTTTCCTTCAGCGCCCGGCGGATTTTTAGGTTTATCAGCTTCTTTCTTACAGGAGAACATAATAAGGGCTAAACAAAGGGGCAAATAAAGCAAATGCTTCTTCATAAGTGTTTATTTTTGGGTTAAGAGAATGCATACATAGGACAATAGCGGGTTAACAGGCAATATCATTGCCTGATGTTAACAACCATCGAAAGTGATCAGAGAAAAATTACAGACTGCTATGCACAGTACTTAGTTACCCACCTTCGTTTTTGATATGATCTCGATCAGCTTGTACGTTGCGGTGTGGCCATCCGCTGCCGGGTTTGCGATAGGCGTTTTCAGCACTTTCAACAGGTATTCATTTCCGGCTTCATACTCGAAGCCTTCTATTCTTCCTAAAGCCAGTCCGAACTTTTCATTGGTGCCCTGTACCGTTGCTCTCATATAGTATATCACGGTAGGGTTATCGGTGGTAGCTGGTGGCGCCGGGCTACCCTGATCCAATGTGGCATCAATTTTCATGGTGATTTCCTGGGGGCCATTATTTTCTTTCTTACAGCTCATTCCGAAAAAAAGACTGCTACAGGTCATTATAAACAGCACAATAAAAGATCTACGCAGCATGATGTTGCTCAGGGATTTCATAGACGATAGTTTGTGGAAAAACATTGTGATCCTGGGTTATAAGAGGGTTTGTTAATTTCAGTTACAGAATAGTGATATGATCGATATAGATTAACGCAATATTACTTGTTTAAATTACACCTAAAATAAAAATTAATACTAAAACAAGGAAATTTTTGTGATGAAGGGAAAAAGTGTCGGATGGACATGCTGTATGACCGCAGTGATGATCTTGCGATCATCCTGTATAAATGCAGTATTCTTTGCCGCTTTGTGAAAGCAGCCTGTCTTATGGAAGTATTATTCCAGCTGTTAATAGTCAGCTGCTGACTGCCACCTTATTATACTCTTCAGACAGTTTCCGCTGCATATCCATTGGCACAGGCGCGTACTCTGCAAAGCTGGCTTTTACCTTAGCCTTACCCTGGGTGATGTTACGCAGGGCAGCGTATAGTTTATCCAGTTCGGCCTGCGGAGTGCGAGCTTTAATTACCTGGTTATTGTTCACGGTATCCATACCGGTGATGATGCTACGGCGGCTTTGTAATTCGCTCATGATATCGCCGCTCATATAGTCGGGAGCGGTGGCTTCAATATCGTATACGGGTTCCAGCAGCTGGGGAGCGGCCTGGTGGAAGGCGTCGCGGAAAGCCATCATGCCGGCGATCTTAAAGGAGATATCGTTACTGTCTACCGGGTGCATTTTACCATCGTATACACTGACCCTGACATCCCGCACATAGGAGCCCGTGAGAGGACCTTCGTGCATCTTTTCCATCACACCTTTGAGGATGGAGGGAAGGAAACGGGCATCGATAGCGCCACCCACGATACAGTTGTTGAACACGAGTTTGCCACCCCAGTTGAGGGCTATTTCCTCCGTATCGCGGACAGGATATTCCTTCAGTTGGGGCATGCCTTCGTAGTAGGGCTCGATCTTCATATACACCTCACCAAACTGTCCGGCGCCGCCTGATTGCTTTTTATGGCGGTAAGAGGCCAGGGCGGGTTTCTGGATGGTTTCGCGGTAGGGTATTTTGGCAGGCAGATAATCTACCTGCATTTTGTAGATGTTTTCCAGGCGCCATTTGGTAACGGCCAGGTGCAGTTCTCCCTGTCCGTGCAGGATGACCTGCTTCAATTCCCTGTTATATTCAATTTCCAGGGTAGGATCTTCCATGTGAATTTCTGCCAGTACTTCACCCAGCTTTTCATCGTCGGCCTTATTCCGGGCTTCGATGGCGGCGCGCACTTTGGGCGGGGGAAAATGAATAGGATCTACCTGCCCGGTGAAGGATTTATCATTCAGTGTATGATTGGTGAGGGTGTTCTTTAGTTTAAGGCTACAGCCAATATCGCCGGAACGGAGCCTGTCTACCGGGTTACGGTTCTTGCCATCGGCTATGAACAGCTGGTTAAGGCGCTCGGTGGTATTGCCTTTTTCGTTGACCAGTTCCATCCCTGCCCTCACCTCGCCGGACAATACCTTAAAGAAGGACAGGCGCCCGATATGCGGTTCCAGGAGGGTCTTGAATACAAACAGGCAGGCCGGACCAGCGGGGTCGCAGGGAATAGGCTGCGCGTCTTCCGTTACTTCCGGGGGCATTTCTACAGCAGAGGGGGCCACATTGTCTATAAAACCCATGAGGCGGCCGCTACCCATGTTCCTTTTGGCCGATAGACAGAATACCGGGAACACCTGGTGTTTGAGCATGCCTATTTTCAGACCTTCCCGCATTTCGTCTTCGTCCAGGCTACCCTTGTCGAAATAGTGCTCCATGAGGGTGTCGTCGTTCTCGGCGGCCTTCTCTACCAGCTCATTGTGCAGCTGATCTGCCCGTTCCTTTTCGCTGTCAGGGATGGGCAGCTTTTCCGGCTTACCACCGTCGGCGGGGAACTTGTACATGGTCATTTTCAGCAGATCGATCACGCAATTAAAACCAATACCCTGATTAACAGGGTATTGCATAATGGTAACGGCGGGTCCCAGTATACGGCGGGCGTCCTCCACTACTTTGTTGAAATTGGCCTCCTCATTATCTAAGTGATTCACTGCCAGGATGGTAGGCTTGCGGTATTTATCCACATAATCCCAGATCAGTTCTGTGCCTACTTCCACCCCGTACTGGGCGTGTAAAAGCAGCAGGGCGGTATCGCATACGCGGATAGCCGAGATCACTTCGCCTATAAAGTCTTCCAGCCCGGGGGTATCTATAATGTTGATCTTATAATCCCTCCATTCGGTGTGCAGACAGGTAGCATAGACGGAGCTTCCCCGTTCATATTCTATTTCGTGATAGTCGGATACTGTGTTGGCCTCTTCTACCGAGCCGCGCTTATTGATGATGCCGGCTTCAAATAACATGGTTTCGCTGAGGGTAGTCTTTCCGCTTTTGGCGGCGCCTAGCAGTACGATGTTCTTAATGTGTTTCTCATCATACGTTTTCATCCGTTATTGTTTTAAGAGTG
>Ga0102590_1003095_pt1 | contig 17564 bp, 15 predicted proteins | sample AraplaMF_Col_mMF_FD_76859 | JGI IMG/M metagenome (GOLD analysis project Ga0102590, IMG submission 76859) | Arabidopsis root microbial communities from the University of North Carolina, USA - plate scrape MF_Col_mMF | ecosystem: Host-associated > Plants > Roots > Endosphere | place: USA...
GTCTACAAAAATGCCTGCCTTATCTACTACTTTCCCGGCGAGGCGCCTCCTATGAATAAATTTGGTAACTTATAGCAGCATGACGATGACGCGAACGACAACAAATACGACCTACGGGATTGTAGCCTTGCACATACTGATCTGGGGAGCACTGATGGCCTTACCGCATTTACTGACCGGTAATCAGCCACTTCCGCCCGGCGCATTACCAGGCAGCTTCTGGCTGATCAGCAGCCTCCTGCACATTGGCGTGTTTTACCTGAACGCTTACCTGCTGTTTCCCCGCTGGCTCAACAAAAAGTACTGGTGGCTCTACCTGCTCAGCATTATCTGCGTGGTGGCGGCCGTTAATTATATCAAGATCGGGATACTGGCGGCATTCTATCCGCAGGTGAATATCAGGGGCGCTGCCCAGATGATGATCTTCTTCCCGGTGATCGTTTTCCTGATAGCGAGTACTATTTACCGGCTGGTGGTAGATAAGATCAGGTATGAGAAAGAGCAGAAGGAACGACAGGCGGAACAGCTGGCCATGGAACTGAAATTCCTGCGTTCGCAGATCAGTCCGCACTTCCTGTTCAACGTCCTCACCAACCTGGTATCATTAGCCCGGAAGAAATCAGACCTGATGGAGCCTTCCCTCATTATGCTGTCTGACCTGATGCGCTACATGCTGTACGATTCTGAAGTAAGGAAAGTACCCCTGGAAAAAGAGATCGCTTATCTCAAAAGCTATATAGAACTGCAGAAGCTGCGTTTCGGCGATGATACCCGTATAGAAACGGTCATCGATATCGCACCAGATGAGGAGCAGCTTACCATCGAGCCCATGCTGCTCATCCCCTTTGTAGAAAATGCCTTTAAACACGGTATCGGCTGGATCACAGATCCCTGGATCTCCATCCGCCTGGTAGTGGCGGAGAACCGCCTTACCTTTACCGTCAGGAATAAATTCAGCGTGAACGGGTCTGACAGCAAAGATGCCAATTCCGGCATCGGCCTCGCCAATGTAGGCACACGATTAAAACTGCTGTACCCCGATCAGCACATCCTTTCCGTACAAACGGAAGCGGATGTATTCTCCACCGTATTAACTTTACAGCTACGATGATGCAATGCCTGGCCATAGACGATGAAAAACTGGTGCTGGACCTGCTGGAAGATAATATCCGGCAAGTACCTTTCCTCCACCTGGTAAAAGCCTGCCGTAACGCGCTGGAAGCCACCGCCGTGCTGCAAACCACTCCCATCGATTTACTCTTTCTCGATATACAGATGCCGGGCCTTAACGGACTGCAGTTCCTGCAAACACTACCGAAGCCGCCCATGACCATCCTTATCACCGCCTATGAACAATATGCCCTGGAAGGTTACAACCTGAATGTGGTAGATTATCTGCTGAAACCGGTCTCTTTTGAACGCTTCCTCAAAGCATGTAATAAAGCCCAAGAAAGATTTCAGTGGCAACAGCCCGCAATGCCCTCCGCTAATGCAGGGGCAGCTCCGGATCATTTCTTTGTGAATGTGGAGTATACCCTGGTGAAAGTGGTGATCGATGATATTCTTTACGTGGAAGGTTTGAAGGATTATGTGAAGATCCATATCGCATCTTCCAAAAAACCGGTGATCACCCGGATGAGTATGAAAGCCATTGAAGAAAAACTCTCCCCTCCCCGCTTTGTACGTACGCATAAATCATTCATTATCGCAACCAATAAGATCACGGCGATTAAAAGGGATTTAGTGTGTTTGGGTGAGCTGGAATTACCGTTGAGTGAGTTTTATAAGGCTAACCTGGATAAGGTTATCAATAGATAAGGTTACCCCATTCCCGTCATTGCGAGGCCCGCAGGGCCCTGCGGGGAGCCGGGCCGAAGCAATCTCCTGACACAATCTTCTAACTGATCTTCGCGGAGATTGTATTAGGAGATTGCTTCGTCGCCCCTCACACTTTTCCTCTACTGCTCCTCGCAATGACGGGGATGAAGGCCCAAGTCTCTCAATTTCCCCTTTTCGTCTCTACACTTCCACCTCAAATAGCTTCCTCAAATTCCGCGCTGAAATGCCCGATAGTTTTGTGTTGAATAAAAACAAAAACTATGGCTGCTCACACATTTCACGTGCTCGTGCTGTTGCTTTGCGGATGTTGCCTGTTTGAACCCGTATATGGCCAGGACGCTAAACATCCGGGGACGATCCGAGACAGCAGTATAACTCCAAAGGATACACTACCTGTAAGTCATAAAACACTGGGAGAAGTCGTGATCTCTGCAGGCAGTTTTGAAGCCAGCGACAAAGCCAAAGGCGCTTCGCTCACTCCTATCGACGCCGTTACAGTAGCCGGCACCGGCGCTGATCTTTCCAACTCCTTCCGTTCATTGCCCGGCGCGCAGATGATCGGAGAAAGAGAAGGCCTCTTTGTACGCGGAGGCAGTGGTGAAGAAACCAAACAATTCGTAGACGGCACCCTGCTCAGGAATCCCAACTATCCCAGTGTGCCCGGCATCATCCAACCGGCCCGGCTGAATCCTTTCCTGTTCAAAGGCATCCTGTTCAGCACAGGCGGCTACTCCACCCAATACGGGCAAGCTATGAGCAGCGCCCTGATACTGGAAAGTGTAGACCTGCCGGACGTATCATCCGCCGGTGGCAATCTCTTCCCGCAAAATATTGGTATCGGCATTCAACAGCTGGGTAAAAAGAAGAAAAGCAGCTATGGCTTCAATGTGGATTACACAAACCTCTCGCCCTACAACCATATTGTGCCGCAAAAGCCGGATTATTTCATCGGTCCGGAATATGGCCGCGCACAAGCTAACTTCCGCGTAAAGACCAGCAAAACAGGCATGCTGAAGTTCTATGCTTCTGCTACGCTCAGCAACGTAGGACTGCGCAACCCGGATGTAGACAGCCTGGCACTGCAAAATTCCTTTCAGCTCAACAGCCGGAATAGCTACACCAATATCAGTTATCGCGAAATGCTGGGACAAAACTGGAAGATAAACGCCGCTGCAGCCTACAGCTATAACCAGGAGAAAATATATACCGCAGTGGAGAACAACGCGCATGAAATCGTCTCTCCTCCGTCACCGCCGTTTTACAGGAAGAACATGCGCTACAACACCGGGTCGGACTTCGCGCAGGGCCGTGTAGTGCTGACCCGGCTGTTCTCCCGTAACCAGGCATTGCACATAGGTGTAGAACACTTTTATACCCATGACCGCTTCCACAGCAATGACAGCATCTATCCACTCACAGATCAGTTCAGCGCCGCATTTGCAGAAGGTGATATCTACCTGAGCCCGAATATGATGGCCAGGGCAGGTGTGCGCGTAGAACATTCCTCGCTGCTGCAGGAAAGCACCGTAGCGCCAAGAGCCAGCCTGGCCTATCGCTTTAATGACGGCGGACAAATAAATGTTGCTTTTGGCCTGTTCTATCAGAAACCGGAGAATATCTACCTCTTCCAACAAAGAGACCTTCGCTCTTCCCGCGCAGATCACTACATTGTAAACTATACCCGCAAAGCAGGCAACCGCCTCTTCAGATTGGAAGCCTACTACAAACAATATCACCGGCTGGTGAAGACATCACCTGATATTAACAACAACGGCAAGGGCGACGCCAACGGCATAGAACTGTTCTGGCGGGATAAACGCAGCATACGCGGACTGGACTATTGGATCACCTACACTTACCTGCATACCCAAAGGAACTACCTGAACTATCCCTATGCCCTGCAGCCCGGCTTTACTACTCCGCATACCGCTGCCGTGGTAGTAAAACGCTACTTCCAGGACCTGAACCTGAACATTAACCTGGCCTACAATTTTGCCACCGGCAGGCCTTATTATGATATCAGGGCCGTAAACGGCGTGCATGCGCAAATCTACGACCAGGGTACTACAAAGGCCTATCACAATCTCAACCTGAGCGGCGCTTATATGTTCTCCATCTTCCCGAAATGGAAGAGAAAAGATTACAGCGGTATCGGCTTTGGCGTGAACAATATACTCGGCTCCCGCCAGGTGTTTGGTTACCAATACAGCTACAATGGTTTTAACAAAGTACCCATCGTGCCACCTGCCACCCGCTCCTATTACATCGGCATCTTCATGAGCTTCGGTATAGACCGTACGGAAGATTTCATCGATAACAACCTGTAAAAATTTCAAACAACAAATAACAAATCCAAACTCAAAAAATCAGCATCATGAAAAAGTTAATGCTTCTAATTACAGCTTTCGCTTTCCTGTTATTTTCTGCCCATGCACAAGACGCACAGCTTACCAGCGCAGTAGCCGGGCTTGAATCTGCCAAAACAGTGAAAGACTATCAAAGCCTGGCCGCCAAATTTATACAGGCGGCTAATGCACAGAAAAACAACTGGCTGCCCTATTATTATGCAGCGCTCTGTAATGCCAGGGTCGGCTTCCTGCTGCAGGATGACGGCGAACGCATAGAGCCTTTCAGCAACGATGGAGAAACTTACGCCAAGCAGGCGCAGGACCTGCTCAAGAGCAGCAGCAATAAAAAAGACCAGGCTGAATTGTACACAGTACTCAGCATGGTATACCGCACCAAAGTATTCATTAACCCCATGACCTACGGCCGCCAGTATGGGCCTGCCTCCCAGCAATACCTGGATAAGGCACTGCAGCTGGATCCCGGTAACCCGCGTGCGCTCTACCTGCAGGCCTGGGTAAAGTACTATACGCCCAAAATGTGGGGTGGCGACAAAGCACAGGCAAAGACCCTGCTGGCCGAAGCCATGAAAAAGCTCGCAGAACAACACCCCGCCGATAATATACAGCCCAGATGGGGAAAGACGGAGAGTGAGGAGCTGTTGGCGAAGTGGAAGTAAAAAAGTCGATGGTCCATAGCATCGCTTGTGTATTAGCATCCTGCCTGCTGTAAAACTGCATGAATTACCTGATATGCCATGGACTATGGACCATCGACTATGGACTTTTTAGTACTTTAGCTTTACAAACGTCAGTCCATGCTTGCCATCAGCTATGAAGCCTTTTACGAGACCGCCCGCCTGCTCAGCTTCTCAAAAGCCGCAGAGGTATTGTATATGACCCAGCCATCAATCAGCAAACATATACGCCTGCTGGAGAACCAGTTCAATCTCAGCTTTTTTGAGCGCAAAGGCAGCACCATACAGTTGACGGCAGCAGGAAAGATCCTGTTTGATCATGTAAAGCAGGCCAAAGAGCTGCAGCGTAATATGCAGTTCAACCTCAGCAGCCTCTCCGGCAAACACCAGGCAAAAGGCTCACTGGTGGTAGGGGCCAGCACCACCATATCTTTATACGTGATACCGGGCATATTATCCAGCTTTCACCAGCAGTATCCGCATATCCAGCTGCGGCTGCTGAACAGCAATTCAGAAAATATCCTGCGCGCACTGCTGGAGCAGGAAATTGACCTGGGTATTACTGAAAGCAGGAATAAACATACCACGGTGCAGTATAAATTCTTCATGAAAGACGAGGTGATCCCGGTGTGTCATCACAGCAGTCCACTGGCGAAAAAGAAACGGGTAATGGTGGAAGAACTGAGAACCATACCGGTAGCGCTGCGGGAAAGAGGCAGCGGCACCCTGGCCGCAGTGGCGGAGGCATTGGCGCCATTTGGCATTTCCATACAGGATATCAATAACCGTATCATCCTGGGTGGAACAGAAGCCTTAAAGAACTTCCTGATGAGCGATACCTGCCTCGGCTTCCTACCCCAGCGATCCGTGGAACGGCTGATCCAAAGCGGCGAGCTGGTACGTATTGATATTCCGGGACTAAAGATCCATCGCTCCTTCTTTTTCATGCAAAGGCAGGGCACCAACAATGATCAGATCAACAATATCTTCATTAAGCTGGCACGTAAGCAGTATAACCCCAGGTAATAGTATATGCTTATTTAGTATAACCTGGGAATGCATCAGCTAAGTAAGTTTGCAGTAGGCAATGTGCCCACTGCAAACTTTGTTTATGAGAACTATTCAGACACTTTCCATGCTGCATGCCCTGCAATGCAGCAACTGCGGCCAACACTATGACCCATTCCAGTTGTATCAAACCTCTGTATGCTGCAACGCTCCGCTGGTAGCACAATATGATACGGCAGATATAGTGCCGCTTTCACGCGAAGTGCTACCCGCCCACTCAGAAAATATGTGGCGTTACCTGGAAATGCTCCCTGTTTTTGATGTAGAGAACATCGTCACACTGGGCGAAGGCATGACGCCGCTCCAAACCCTCCGCACGATTCCCGGACTGATGGGATTTGACCGCTTATACTGGAAAGATGAATCACAGAACCCTACCGGATCATTTAAAGCCAGGGGCCTCAGCGCCGCTATTTCCAAAGCAAAAGAGTTTGGCGTTGAACGTTGTATAGTGCCCACCGCCGGTAATGCAGGCGGGGCGATGAGCGCCTACTGCGCTGCAGCCGGCATGAAGGCCATTGTAGTAATGCCGCGGCATACCCCTAAGATCTTCAAGGAAGAATGCTGGATGTACGGCGCCGAGCTGGTGCTGGTAGATGGCCTGATCAACGACTGCGCAGCAGAAGCCGCCCGCATCAAACAGGAACGCGACTGTTTCGATATATCTACCTTTAAAGAGCCCTATCGCCTGGAAGGCAAGAAGACCATGGGCTATGAAATAGCCGAACAGCTGGAATGGAGCCTGCCGGATGTGATCCTTTATCCTACCGGCGGTGGCACCGGACTGATAGGCCTCTGGAAAGCATTCCAGGAAATGCAGGCGCTGGGATGGATCTCCGGCAAACTGCCCCGCATGATCGCTGTACAGGCAGCTAACTGCCAGCCTGTGGTAAGCACCTGGAACGGATCACAGCCCAATTCCAAGAAGTATAACGGGCAGCCATCCATCGCTAACGGACTGGCAGTGCCGCGCCCCTTTGCAGAGCCGCTGATGATGGATGTATTGCATCAGTCTAACGGGCACTGCATCGCCATCAGCGAAGAGGATATTAAAGCCAATATGATCATGCTGGCGCGTAAAGAAGGGATACTGGCAGCGCCCGAAGGCGCAGCACTGATAGCCGCCCTGCCACAGCTGCTGCAGGATGGCCAGGTACACCCGGATGAGAACATCCTGCTGCTGAATACCGGCTCAGGTTATAAATACCTGGAGAACCTGGATATTAACCCGGCTGCTAGTCTTTAAAATCAACATACATATGCCTGAAATTGATCACCATTTCACGGAACTGGCGCATAAGATCCTGTCCGAGATTGCCGTAATAGTATAGATCATTTTCTGTTACAGATGCTGTTTTCACCGGCGCATCCTTCAGGCGGAATGTCTTGCCGGCTATCCGCAACACTACTTCCGGCAATTTATAGCTGCTGATCTTAACGTTGCCACCCGCGCTGCCAAATTGTTTATCGTGCAGGCTGTTGGTAGCGCTTATTTCCTCCTTGTATTTCGTGTAGAAGGGCAGGTTAAGATCAGTAGCTGCCGCCCCGGTATCGAAAGTAAACGGCAGGCTGTCTGTCCGGTACTGTCCATTGAGCACCGGCATTAGTTTATCCAGTCCAAAGTTCGCAAAAGACGCAGGCACCGGTTCGCGGGGCACTTCAAGATGCGTGGCGCTGATCCTGATCTCACCCATCTGTTCTATCACGGGGAAACCGATAATGCCCTGTATCTTATAGGGACCAAAGGTGAGCGCGCTATCAGGGAAGATCATAAAGACGGCATGCTTTACCAGGATATGATCCCCTATCTTCATTTCTTTCACCACAGCCGTGCGGGCTTTTACCTTAATGCCCGTAGCGGCTACTACCTCAAAATATTTTTCACCAGGTACCAGGCCGTTACGTTTTGCATTGCTTTCCGTGATCACGGAGATGTTGGCGCCGGTATCGAACACGAACTGCTCCGTAGTATCGGTGATACTGACGGGAATATTGATCAGTCCTGCCATATCCCGCTTATACCCGATCCTAGTATTTTCAGTCACATTGAGTTGCTGGGGCTGCGCCGCTTGCAGGCTTTCCCATAAGATGGCCTCATTATGGACATCCTCCTGTTCTTCCGGGGAAAGGACTTCTTTGTACGCTGACAGTAACTGAGTTGAAACGGTATACGCCTCCTTATAACGGTAACTCTTTACCAGGTTATCGATCTTTAATCTCGTCAGGGTGACGAACTGTTTAGGCGGAAGGAAAGCGTGGTATTTTCCCAGCAGCCGGTCAATATTCCGGTTACTTTCATCCAGGCGGTTAAAGAAATTGTCTGTAAAGCAGTGATAGTATAAACGGTCCCGTTCTTTCAGGCCGGCAGCGTTCTTTGCCAGAAAATTCCGCAGCGCGAAGAATTGGCGTTTAGCCAGCAGGCTGTCGGGATGTTCGGTCTCCCGTGCGGAGCAAAAAATAAAGGAACTGCAAAGTAAGGTCAGTAAAGCTAAAGTTCTCATGTTGATGCTATTGGTTCGGTACAGAAAAGCTGCAATTTAGGGGCTGGGTAGTTACAGGAAAGTTAAATACCCTCCCTGGAGATTGATTTTTTTAAATAAGCTAAATGTTGTAATATTGAATAGAGAGTCAACCGAAGCACTAATGTCAAACCAGATCTAAGCCAAGCGCCAAAACGAGTAAACCAGAGCATTCATCAAACCACATGTCATTTAACCTGCATTTCCGCCGGTATCCGGTCATGGAAGAGGTACACCTGTGCTAATATCGTGTGAATATTAACCATAATAAATACCAAAATCGAGCACACATGAGCAAACAAGTCACTTATCTGCTGGCAGCCTGCCTGAGCGCCGGCGCACTGTTCGTTTCCTGTCAGAAAGAGCAAACATCAGCCAGTCAGCAAACAGACCAGAATGGTGTTTCACAAACTGCACTGAGCCAGATCAGCGCCAGGGGTTTCAGTACGGCCGGCGTACGTAAAGTAGAAGGCGGCTACCTGGTAGAAGGCGATATCCTGCTGCAGGAAGAAGATCTGATGAGCAGTTCCACTACGCCTAACCTGCGTATTGCAGAAACGGAACAGTACCGCACCAACAATCTTGTTAAAAGCCTGCCACGCACAATTACCGTATTGGTGACCAACCTGCCCGGTGCTTTTGTGCAGGGAGCAGATGAGGCCATCTCCCGTTACAATGCCCTGAATCTTTCCGTCAAATTCCAGCGTATCACTTCCGGCCGCCGGGCAGATATCACGATAGAAGGATTTTACCAGGGGCCCAGCGGCGGCTTTATCACCCTTGGCTCTGCCGGTTTCCCTACTAAAAGCGGGGATCCTTACAAAAAGATCTCTATGAATACGCATCCGGACGCCTATGGCAGCAATCCTGATGTATTATATGTTGCTTCCGTGATCCAGCATGAAATGGGACATTGCATTGGCTTCCGTCACACGGATTATATGGACCGTTCCTTTAGCTGTGGCGCCGCCGGCGCAGGCAATGAAGGGGCAGGCAGCATAGGCGCCGTGCATATACCGGGCACGCCTACAGGACCAGACCAGGCCTCATGGATGCTGGCATGTTCTAACGGCGGGAACAGAACGTTTAATGCGAATGATAAAGTGGCATTAAATTATTTGTATTAACAGCTATTGCTTTGAAGGTCCATACAGGGGTTTACCACTCCTTACCCCTGTATGCTTTCCGTTTTCCAGTTCTAACTGTCCGTTCACCAATACATATTCAAAACCAGCTGAGTACTGGTGCGGCACATTAAACGTGGCCTTATCGTTCACGGTCTTTTCATCAAAGATCACGATATCTGCGGCCATGCCTTCGCGGATAAGGCCACGGTCTTTCAGCTGAAATTTCTGAGCAGCCAGGGAAGTCATGCGGCGGATAGCTTCTTCCAGCGGGATCAGCTGTTCATCGCGTACATATTTACCCAATATGCGGGCATTGGTGCCATAGGCCCGGGGATGGGGCATGCCTTTTCCGGGTGTTGGCACACCTGCATCGGCTCCTACCATACAGAAGGGATATTGCATGATGTAGCGAACATCCTCTTCATTCATCCCATGATATACCATCTGGGCGCCACCTTTTTCGATCATGTCCATGATGGTCTCCGCTTCAAATTTTGCTTTGCCCCTGCGGCCCAGTTTACGGTTGATCTCCGTAATGCTTTTGCCGTTAAAGCTGCTATCTGCAGAATAATTGGCCACCACGCAATAGCTATAATTCTTGTACTTGTAGCTGTGCAGTTGTTCCAACATCTCCTTCTTTATCTGAGCGCGGATGGCGGGATTGTGCAGACGGGCGTTTACGGAATCCTGACCGCCTGCAAGGGCCCAATCCGGTAACCGCACGCCTAAGTTCGTACTGCTGGCGGTGTAAGGGTACTGATCGATGGTTACGTCCCAGCCCTCTTTACGGGCCTGTTTCACCAGATCCAGGATCACATCAGACTTCCCCCAGTTGGCCCGGCCACTGATCTTAAAATGCGAGATCTCTACCGGTATATGGGCTTCCTTTCCAATATGGATGGCTTCATTCACCGCATCTACCGCTTTGCTTTCTTCGTTACGGATATGCGAGGCATATACGCCCTTGTATAGCGCCGCTTCTTTAGCCAGGCCCACTACTTCTTCCGTATTGGCGAAAGTGCCGGGAATGTAGATCAAACCCGTAGAGAGCCCTACAGCACCTGCTTTCATCGCCTTTTCCATGAGCCTTTCCATTTGCTGCTGCTCTTCCGGTGCAGCCTTCCGGTTAGCAGTGCCCATCACTATTTTCCGTGCGGTGTTATGACCATAAAGGGATGCGATATTGATGCCCGGCTGCAGACTGTCGATCCTGCGGAAGAAAATGCCCAGATCATCATAAGAGCCGCCGCAATTGCCGGTAACAATGGTAGTAACTCCATCATAGATATAATTATCGGCGGTTGGGCGCTCAAAGATGCCGCCTTCCACGTGCCCGTGCACATCGATAAAACCAGGCGCTACGATCAGTCCTTTTGCATCGATGGACCTGCCTGCCGTGTACCCTTCCAGCTGTTTGCCTACAGCTATGATACGGCCATCCTTCACCGCCACATCGCCATAGAACCAGGAATTGCCAGCGCCGTCAATAATACGGCCGTTACGGATCAGGATATCACATTGCTGCTGTGCATAGCCGGAAAAGCTGATAAGCAGCAGGGCCACGCCGGTGAACCATCTGAACATAGCTTGTTTATTTTTTGCTGTTAGCCTTAAATACGCGGATGAAATTCCCGCCCAATATCTTACGAACGTCTTTCTTTGAATAGCCTCTTTCCAGCAGGGCTTTGGTAAGCAGGGGATAATCTTCCACACCGTCCAGCTCACGGGGCGGTGATTCTATCCCGTCAAAATCAGATCCCAGGCCTACATGATTGATGCCGGTGAGCCGGACAATGTAATCGATATGATCGATGAGCAGGCTCATTGGCGCCCGCATTTGCTGTACTTCATCCGGGTACTTGCTATAGAGTATATCCTGGATCTCGTAGAATCGCTTACCTGCTTTTTCAAGCGCAGCCACTTCATCACGATGGCTTTCGGTAAAATGCTTTTGCTGCTTGTTATAGGTACTGTCCAGGAAGCCTGAGTAGAAATTAACGTGTATCACACCGCCGTTCTGTCCAACGGCTTTGATCTGCTCATCCTTCAGGTTACGGAACACCGGGCAGAGGGCATACACGCAGCTATGGGATACGATCACTGGTTTAGTGCTGGTATGGATGGCATCCCAGAAGGTTTGCTCTCCCACATGGGAAAGGTCTACCATCATGCCCAGCTGGTTCATACGCTGTACCACCTGCTTACCGAAAGCGTTCAGCCCTTTCTGCGGGGCAAGCACGCTGTCGCGGCTCTCATCTTTCGCAGAGCTGGCCCAGGAAGTGGAATTATTCCAGGTCAGGGTCAGGTAACGCGCACCACGATTATACAGGCTGTCCAGGTATGGCAGCTTGTCTTCTATCATGTGCCCTCCTTCCACGCCTATCATGGCGGCCATCTTCTTTTGCTTCAGGGCCTTTTTCAGCCCGGCAGGCGTACGTACCACAGCCATTTGATCCGGGTTACGGGCGGCAATAGCATACAGGGAATCTATCTCGATATTGGCGAATCTAAAAGCGGTATCCTTACCAAAACGCTCATCGCAAAAAATAGAAAAGATCTGTACATCCACACCTCCCTGCCGGAAGCGGGGCAGGTCTGAATGTGTTTTGCCGTCCAGGTGTTGCGAGATATCCATGCCTTTCATAGTAGCGGAAGACAGCACATCATTGTGCGTGTCTACCAGTATGGCTTTGGCATGTATCTTTTCCCAGGATTGCGCGTAGATCGATGCTGACAGTAACAGGCCACAGCCACAAAGGGCCAGGCATTTGCGGAGGGTATTCATCATAAGGTTAAATAACTAAAAAAAACGCAGAATCACAAGAGAATGCGCTTCCCTTCTTTGGCAGACCTGCGGGCAGCTTCCAGGATCCTTACCACAATGAGATTGTTCTCCAGTGAGGAAAGGTCATTACCGGGCTTATAAGCGCCCTTCAGCACGGCTTCCAGGTAAGTAAGATTATCGCGGTATTGCGCCGGTTTGATCGTTACCGGGTAGCTGCTGTCTTTCTTCCTGCCCTGCAGGTTGTCGGGGCTCAGGGCATGCAGGTAACCTGTTTTGCCGAACACTTCCAGGTCTTTGATGCTATAGGGCCAGTTCCAGGAAGCTTCGATGATGCCGGTTGCATCAGGATATTCCAGCAGTATGGTAGCATCGTCGTCTACTTTAGGATAGACCTCAGGTTTGATCTGGTGGGTAACGGCCATCACTGCAACAGGCGCTTTGCTGTTCATGAGCCATGTCATGAGATTAGCGCCATAGCAGCCAAAGTCCATCAATGCGCCGGCGCCATTCTTTACCGGGTCTGTCAGCCATTTCAGGAAGTCGGGACTGCAGCCTATTTCCTTTGGCCCTTCGTGGCCATCGTGAACGATCATCTTACGGATGGGACCTATCTCCTGCTGACCAACCAGGTCAAATACCTGCTGGTTGCTGTTGTACCAGGTGGTCTCATAATTGGTAAGCACAGGGATGTGGTATTGGGCAGCCAGCGCAGCGATGCGGTTGGCGTCTTTCACGGTGGTGGCCAGTGGCTTTTCTACCATGACGGGAATGCCTTTAGGCGCGCAGGCCTCTACCACCGCCAGGTGGTCGGCAATAGCGTTGAAGGCCAGTACGGCGTCGGGCTTTATATGGCTCAGCATAGTGGGAACATCTTTGTAGAAGATGTTATCCGGCAGCTGGTAACGTTTTTGCAGGCGCTGGATGAGCTGCTGATCCGGTTCTGCAATACCGAGGATCTTTACGTCGCCCTTCTTCCAGCGGGACAGGATCGTGTGTACGTGGTCGTGGTTCATACCGGCCAGGGCTACCTGTAAAGTGGTTTGCTGTGCACTGGCGGCAAAGTGGAATAACAGTAGGAATAAAAATAAATGATGACGTTTCATTGCATGGTAGTTTGTGATCTGTGTAAAATAGAAAAAAGAATGAGGATGAGGGAAAAATTTGTATGAAAGGGCAGATTAACAGCGGATTAACCTGAAATAGCCTTCAAATGATGAATATTGCCGGATTCATAATTTTTTCATCACATTGTTAGTTAGCACTATGACATTAAAAGAATTGAAATCACTGATTGCGCAGGGAGAAGGATATAACGTGGAGTTTAAGAAATCCATCCCCTCCAGGGCTAGTGAGCTGGCTGAAGAAATCTGCGCCTTTACAAATGCAGCAGGAGGTACCTTGCTGATTGGTGTGGACGATAAAGGAAAGATTGCCGGCATTTCAATGGATAATACCGAAAGATCAAGACTGCAGCACGTCCTGAATTGTATCGAACCGCGCATTGAGGTCAGCACCAGCGAGATAACTATTGACGCCAAAACAGTACTATGTATTGAGTGCAAATCCGGTAAAGAAAAGCCCTATACGGTGTCCGGGAGTATTATTGTCCGCAATGGTCCAAACTCTGAAAAAATCACCTCTGTACAGCGAATGCGGGACTTCTTTCAGCAGTCTGACAGGATCTTTTTTGATGAAGCCCCTTGTAAAAAGTTCAGATATCCTGAAGATTTTGACAACGATGCATTCAAACACTTCCTGGATGCATCTGGCATACAGCACACCCTGCCACAACATATTCTCCTGGACAACTTACAACTATCCGCAGGAAAAGGACAGCTTAAAAACGGAGGGGTATTGCTTTTTGCCAAAGACCCACAGAAATTTTACGAGCAGGCCATCACGCGCTGCCTTATGTTTAAGGGAACCAATAAAACCTATATACTTGATGACAAGGTCTTCACCGGTAATCTTATTCGGCAATATACCAAGGCATTAGGCTATCTGCAACAGAAGCTTAATCTTAACTATATTATTGAAGGAAGCGGCCCACGCCTGGAGGTGCTCGAAATCCCCGAAGAAGCTTTTAGAGAAGGATTGATCAACGCGCTTTGCCACAGAGATTACTATGAAAAAGGAGCAGTCACACATGTTGAAATCTTTGATGACCGCGTAGAGATCTCTAACCCCGGCGGACTGGTAAACAGTATTGCAAGAGAAGATTTCGGTAAGAAAAGTTTCTCAAGGAACCCGCTGATTTTCGGGCTTCTTCAACGGATGGATTTTGTTGAGAAAGTTGGATCGGGTATCACCCGCATAAGAGATGAAATGCAGAAGGCCGGTTTACCCGCACCGGTGTTTAGCCTGGAAGGCATATTCACTGCGAAATTTTATCGCCCGGTAAATTTCGAGCAATTTATGGAGACCTATTGGGTCCCCTTTATTAATAGTATGCAATGTAGTATCCTTAGAGAGATACAACGGAATAACAATATCTCTAAAAGAGAACTTAGTGAACTCATTAAATTAAGTAAAACAGGCGTTGACAATCATATTGCCCGGCTGAAAGAGCTTGGTATACTGGAAAGAGAGGGCAGCGACAGGGCTGGATACTGGAAGATTATTTATAAAGAGGTGGGTAGATAGTGGGTAGATGGGTGGGTAGAAAAAACACCTTCATACAAACTGAAAATGAGTAACATACATATATTTTAGAAAGGCCGGGGTGGGTAGATAATTCAGGAATTTGGCAGCGCACAATTTTTCGTATATTTGCTTATCCCCAAGCGGCTTAACGTTTAATCCTATCCTTCCCATTTATACAGGTTATCTCAATGCAGTAATGCTATAAAGACTTTTACCGTTATGTGTTATCCAACACAGGCGTGATGTTTTATTACCCACACATTAAACCTGTTTATATGAGAAAGTTGCTTATTTCACTGTTCTTATTACCATTACTGGCGCATGGCCAGGAGAGCGTTATCGAGATAGACCGCTTTGTTCCCAAAGCAGACAAGGTAATGGAGTTTGAAAAAGCGCTGAGCGCGCATATACAGAAATATCATACCGGGCAGTACAAGGCCCTGATCTACTTCGCAGAAACAGGCCAGAACTCTGGCAGCTATTCAATGGTGATGGGCCCCAAGACCTGGGCAGAATGGGATGGATTGAATATGGGCAAAGAGCATGATGCCGACTTTGTACAAACGGTGCTGCCACTGGCAGAAACCTACATTGGCAGCTATTATATGGTGATGCAGCCCGACTTAAGCTCTGCCAAACCGGGCGAATTCGCAGACAAAGTATCCATCACCCACGTATACTTCAAACCGGGCTGGGATGAAGCCTACGCCGAGCTGCTGAAGAAGGCAAAGAAAGTATGGGAAAAAGATGGCGAGATGGTAGCCGTAAGCCGGAGCAATTTCTCTGGTCAGCCGCAGTTCCAGGTGGCTTACCGGCATAAAGAAGGCTTAAAAGAAAAGGCCCCCGATTTCCGGAAGCCCTTTAAGGAGAGATTCATTGCTATGTACTCAGAAAATGAATATAATGATGCGATAAAGGTGATACGCGATGCGGTAGAACGCACCTCCGGCGAGATACTGACCTTGCGGAAAGATCTGAGCAGCCAGTGAACAAGCTTATTTGATAACTGTCACCAAGGGCTTTCCTTTTTCAACAATATAGGTAGCGAGCTCGCTCCCTGCGACCGTACCCACATTCTTTGCCGTGTGAGGTATTCCTGCCGGAACAAACAGCACATCGCCTGCCTTAAGAGTTACGGGGGGCTTGTCGCCTACCTGGTACTCCAGGCTGCCTTCAAGCACATAGATGATCTCTTCACCAGGATGCGTATGCTTAACGGCAGTCACACCCGGGTCGATGTCAACACGCACCTGTATAGCTTCACGGCCGGCAATACTAAGATCATGCTGTTGAAGGTCGGTGCGGTGAACGCCCTTTTGCTGTGCCTGTGCACTGAATGATGCTGTTATGGCGATGGCTGCGGCGAGAATAAATTGCTTAACGTTCATGGTTTAAATTTTTAGCGTTTTCAAATTGATGATGTAAAGGTAGGATGGGGTCAGGCCGGGGTAAATAAGTAAAAGGTGGGATGGACTAAGTTCATCCTGAAGCAGACATTATGAAAGCTGAAAAGGATCGCACCCGGGCGATCCTTTTCATTATCTGTAGTGATTTCGTATTATCTCATCTTCACCCTTAGCACATACCTGTCTGCCGTAATATACAGCACCTTATCATCCTCTGCCAGTGCACAATTGGACATGGCTACAGGCCCTTTTATCTTACCCAGCAGCTGTCCAAATTTATTAAAGATCCATACACCGCCCGGGCCGGTAGCAAAGATATTTCCCTGGCGGTCTATCTTCATGCCATCGGGCAGGCCTGTCTGTGTTTTGGCTTCTTCCGTTACATCTCGCAGGATGCGTGGATGGGTGAGCACATCATTCGGCCCTGTATCGAACATATACCACACTGCTTTTTGCGGATCTGAATTGGCCACGATCAATGTCTTTTCATCCGGTGTGAACACGATGCCATTGGGCCGGGTGATGGTATCCGTCAGGAGTGTCACTTCTCCGTTGGCGCTTACCTTGAACACGCCATGAAAAGGCAGTTCCCTGGCAGGATCCTTTTCCCGCTGCTCCATACCGTAGGAAGGGTCTGTAAAGAAGTAATCACCGTTGCTGCGCATGGCTACGTCATTGGGACTGTTGAATTTCCTGCCCTGGTAATTATCTGCAATAGCGCTGAATACAGATGCAGGATGATCCAATGCAGTATCCATTACAGCCAGGCGGCGGTCGCCATGCTGGCAGAGCACCAGCTTGCCTTCCTTGTTCAGCAACAGGGCATTGGAGCCCAGCTCGCCACCACGGGGCGTAGCGCCCGTATAACCGGAAGGTTTAAGATAGGTTTCCAGTCCTTTGCCCGGCGTCCATTTATATACCGTGTTCTGTGGAATATCTGAGAAGAGCAGCATCTGCTGCTCAGGTATCCAAAGCGGTCCTTCCGACCAGTCGAACCCATCTGCAATGATCTCTACCCTGGCATCATCATTTATGATCGCCTCCAGGCCCTTGTCTGTCTTTTCGATAGTGCCAATTGTCTGCATGTTACCGGCTTTACAAGCGGAGAGAAATAAAATAACGTGGAAGATAAAA